>LSQX01315799.1_pt1 | contig 24023 bp, 23 predicted proteins | sample 654561 | NCBI WGS metagenome assembly LSQX01 (sample SAMN04489861, study PRJNA283612) | anaerobic digester metagenome | isolation source: 4 biogas reactors fed with cattle manure at either 37C or 55C with and... | place: Denmark: Kongens Lyngby | collected 2014
CAATTAGAGAACATTAGTGATACCGCCCTTATAATCAGCAACGAGTTCAATACCCATACCCAAATCAACCTACGAAACGTTGATTGTTGTGGGGTGAAGCGGATGGCGAAATATCGGGAGAGCGGGAAGATCATCGAAGGTTCGGATAATCTCTACAGGATCGAAACCTTCGTCCACGGTAACCATATCGATGGCCTGCAGATTCCTGCAGAGATGAAGGTAACCTGCCGGACCAAGGACTTGGAGACCTTCCCAAATCCGTTCAAAAAGGATATACCTCGGATTCCAGGCGTGGAGACCTGGGCAAATCTGAAAGAGCTGGGGGCGGTAGGCGACGGGGAAACCGACGATACCGAAATAATTAGGGATATAATCGAGAAACACCGGGTCATCTATGTGCCACAAGGCCTTTACCGGGTGACGGATACCATAGAGCTAAAGCCTGATACCGTCATCATTGGACTGAATCCCATTGCTACCCGGTTTATATTAAAGGATAATACAGAAGGTTTCGGCGGCCTCGGTGGACCTAAGGCATTATTGGAAACCCCAAAAGGCGGCAGGAATATCGTTATGGGTATAGGCCTTGATACTGCCGGCAAGAACCCTCGGGCTGTAGGATGCAAGTGGATGGCAGGGGCAGATTCCTACATGAACGATGTTAAGTTCCTGGGAGGCCATGGGGGGATGAGCAAGGACGGCGGCTATGTTCCTTCATACAACGAGACTCGTACTGCAGATGCAAACCCCGAATATAAATGGGATACCCAATACTGGAGTCTATGGGTAACCGATGGCGGGGGCGGTACATTTAAGGATATATGGACAGCCAGCCCCTATACTGCTGCCGGACTCTATGTGTCTGACACTTCTACGGAAGGCCGGATCTATGCCATGTCCGTTGAACACCATGTACGCAATGAAGTAAGGTTTAAGAATGTATCCAACTGGAAGGTGCTGGCCTTGCAACTGGAGGAGGAGGTGGCCGAGGGTCCCTATTGCCTGCCCCTGGAGATCCAGGATTCCAGGGATATGGTCTTTGCAAACCTCTATATGTTCAGGGTAATCTGGCATACCAATCCCTATCCATATGCTATAAAGACATGGAATTCAAAGGATATAGAATTCCTTAATGTACACAACTACACCCAGATAAAATACACCTTTGACAATACCTTATATGATGCCAGCACCAATACGGAAATTCGTCCCTGGGAGATAGCCAGACTTTATCTGGACGGCAAGGCATGTTCGGATGAGGCGAATATACCCGGTATTTGTGCTGATGCAAATGCGGAGAATGGCCTTAAGGAGTTGGCCGGGGGTTTTGAGTTTATAGACGGAATATGTGCCGACAGTAGCGGTGACATCTACTTTTGCGACAGCAGGTGGAAAAGGATATATAAATGGTCCCCCAAAGAAAACTCTTTGGCCCTGCTTACGGAGCTACCCTATAAGCCATTGGCCCTGGCCTTCGATACGGAAGATAACTTACTCGTTGTAATAGAGTATTCCCCGGCCAAAGGAGCTACGATCGGCGGAGAACTTGAAATATATCCAAAACCGGAGGATTCAAAGGGAACCTCCCATGGATATTGGTACAGTGTGAATTCCACAGCCAAGGTGGTTTCCATAGATCCAAGCAGGCCTGACACCAGTATCCGGGTGCTGGAGCAGGTGGATATAGACTCGGTAAAGGAAGTATACAAGGCCTTGCATCCGGCAAACAGGTGGAGGGACGGACACGACTTCCTGGAGGTCTCTGTAAACAAACCGGCCAGGTGTTTTCTAGCACCCGATGGAGTAACCATCATTCCGGTCTGTTATGATTTGATGAGGGCAACCAACTTGCTGGAGGCATATCCCAATAAGCCCTTCTATACAGTGGATGAGTATAATAAGAAGACGGTCCTGTTCGATGTGGACTCAAAAGGCTACCTGGAAAACCCCAGGATCTTTGCTGAAAAAGGGGAAAGCAATATAGCCGTTGACCATAAGGGCAATATCTATATACCCGACGGACAGGTATATGTCTACAGCCCTGACGGTAATCCATTGGACGAGATTAGGGTACCCAAAAGACCTTCCGGTGTGGTTATTGCCAGGGAGGATGGGGACACCCTGTTTATTGCTGCACGCTCTTCATTGTATGCAGTATCCATTAAATAATAGAGGCATGGTTTTAGTAATTACTGCTAATGCCTATTGGAGACTTAACTAAATCATTAGCCCATAGTGGTACAAATATCCTAATGCAAGTTAATGAGGAAAGATGGGCTGGGAATATCTTTTTAAACTCAATAAGTAATAGTTTATTGATGATAAATGTAGTATACTGTATTTATGGAAAACACACTGTTATAACACAAAATCTAATGATATAATTGATTTTGTATAGAGGTCTTTTTCTAACATATCTAAACAACAGGGGGTATTATGCATGGAAAAATTGAAAGCTGGTTGGATTGGTTTTATCAGACCCGATGATGATTTTTGGGGGAACCTTGAAAAGTTATCCGCTCTTGGCTACCAGGGTATGGAAGGTGGCGAGGCGCTGCTTCAGGGTGATGCAGAGGAGAACCTGAAAAGGTTTCATGACTTGGGCCTGAAGGTTCTGACGGTTTCTGCGGACATGGATAGTTTACGTGAGGGTAAATACGAGGATATCATTAAGAGGGCTAAACAGCTGAAGACCGATAGGGCTACCGTTTGGGCATGCTCCATAAACAGTTCATTCTGGGATAAAGAGCCTGTATATGACGAGGTTATGAGGGATATAGAAGTTATGGAAAAGGCTGCGGTGAAGTTTGACGAAGAGGGTATACGGCTGCGTTATCACAACCACCATCAGGATTTTTTGGTGAGCTTTAATAGTATAACCTGCTTTGACCACCTTATTTTCAATACAGAAAAGCTAAGCATTTTGTTGGATGTGGGCTGGGTAACCAACGGTCTCCAGGATCCTACCAGGGTTATGGAGCGTATAAAAGACCGGCTGGATGCTATCCATGTCAAGGACTATATAAAAGGCGAGTACCGCGAGAAGGAAGGTGGCTGGGCTCCCATCTTTACGACCCTTGGTAATGGAGAATTGAAATTATTGCCTGTCTTGGAAACAGCACAGAAGATTGGCATCGAATGGGCAGTTGTTGAGCAGGATCAAATGCACAATCTATCGCCTATGGAATCTTTAACGGTTAGTTACCTCAATATGAAAGAAACCGGTTTGGTCCTATAAGCCAATGCCCTGAAGAATTGGGGATCAGCGCTTTTAAAGGATTGATTAAAAATAAGAATATGCTATTGAGGCAGGGTGACAGCACCATCTTGGGCAGCCGTCGCCCTGTGAAAAAGCTTATGGAGGGATTAATGTGAGAGATCGAGATAAGCTGGTTGTGGGCGTACTCCCGGTAAAGAGAGGCTTTCTGAGCCTGGAAGTTGCCATGGAGGAGAAGGATAAGCTGTTTAAGGCCATCAAAGGGGTAAAGGAAGACTTTGTAACACTGGTGGATGTAGACGATGTATGCGAGGGTGGTGTCCTATTCAAGCTGGATGAGGTACAGCCGGTTGTGGATAAGTTCAGGAAAGCGGAAATTGATGCCCTCTTTATCTGCCATTGTGACTTTGGTGAAGAGCAGGCCCTGGTAAAGGTGGCAAGGGAGTTTGACGTTCCGGTTCTTCTGTGGGGAAATAGGGACAAATATCCCAACACCTTTGAAATGCGGGGCAGGGATACCCAATGTGGTATGTTTGCCAGCACCAAGGTATTAACCCGCAACAAAATAACCTTTAGCTACATCTACAACGTGGATGTTGAGACGGATGAGTTTATGGACGGGTATGTGAACTTCCTGAGGACTGCCAATGTGGTCAAGGCAATGAAAAGGCTCAAGATTGCCCAGATCGGCATGAGACCTCAACCATTTATGAGCGTTATCGCCAGCGAAGGGATGTTGGTAGAGAAGTTTGGGGTAGAGGTTGTTCCCTTCTCCGTTCCCGCGATCCTTCGGAGCGTAGAGGAGTTGGCCGCTGCCAAAGGCTCTCAGGTACAAGAGGAAATGGACAGCTTTAAGGAGCGTATGGATTGTTCCCAGATGACGGAAGAGCAGCTGGCAAAAATAGCAGCCCTGAAGATTACCATCAGGAATATGATGGTAGAATCCGGTTGCAGGGCAGGTGCTCTTGAATGCTGGAGCCTATTCTCCAGAGAGATAGGTCTGGCACCCTGCATGATCGTGAGTGAATTGGCGGACTTGGGCCTGCCCTTGTCCTGTGAGATGGATATAAACGGGGCCATCACATCGGTTATTGCCGATGCCGTGACCTTGGGTGATAGCGCAGTTTTCTTCGCGGATCTGACCATCCGTCATCCTGAAAACGATAACGGCGAGCTACTATGGCATTGTGGACCCTTCCCCTATTCCCTGAGAGATCCCGACAAATCGGCCAGGATGATAAATGGTCAGGCCACTTGGGAGCTCAAAAAGGGTGATATTACCATCCTAAGGTTTGACGATATCGGCGGGGAATATAGTGTTATCGCTACCGAGGGTAAAGCCATAGACGGCCCTGAAACAACCGGGTCCTATGTATGGTTTGAATCCCCCTGCTGGAAATCCCTGGAGGAGAAGTTTATCTTCGGTCCCTATATCCACCATGTAGCAGGTGTATATGGTAATTATAGCCGGGCTATCGAGGAAGCTGCCCGCTATCTGCCCATCAAGTGGGACGAGGTAGGAACAGGACCCAGGAGCCTGTAAGGATTAGTAAGGATATATCCGCTTCTCTAAGAGGCGGGGTTGGACGGGTAAAACGGGCGGTGGATATGATCTTTCGCCCGTTTAAACCTGCCTGGTGGCAGTACAGAAATCGGTTGCATTATCTGACTTGGTTTTAGAATTTTTGTTAAATTTATTTCTGCGACATATGAATTAAGGATAATATTATACGACAACCGGATACTGATGTAGAATGTATGTCGTAAACATACAGGATAAAGATGGGAGTGACGGAAGATGCCTCTTGAAAGGACATCTGCAATACTAAGAGACGGCGAGAAAAATGGATATGGTGTGGCTGCCTTTAACATTTTTAACTATGAAACCATCGCATGGGCAATACAGGCTGCAGAAGAAGAGCGGATACCGGTTATAATTCAGTTTTATCCTGGATTTGACAGGTATATACCCATGGAAGTAGTAACGGCCGCTACCAAGGAATTGGCAGCCAAGGCCAGCATCCCGGTGGGACTGCATTTGGATCACAGCAACAAATACGAGGATGCAATAAGGGGTGCTGAATGTGGTTTTTCATCCATCATGATTGATGGTTCCACCCTGAGTTTTGACGAGAATGCGGAGCTGACAAAGAGAGTAGTTGATACTGCCCATAAGATGGGAGTAGAGGTAGAAGCCGAATTGGGGCATGTAGGTTCAGGCAACAATCTGGATGACTTTACAAACACCAGCCTCTTTACAGATCCCGATGATGCAGCAAGGTTTATAGAGATTACCCGGGCGGACAGTCTGGCAGTTGCTGTCGGCAACGGCCATGGCCCCTATGTGGCGACTCCATCATTGGACTTTGACCGGATACAGAAGATCCATGCGGCCATACCCGTACCCCTTGTTATGCATGGGGGTTCCGATATCCCCGATGATCAGATAATAAGATCCGTTGAATGTGGGATGACCAAGTTTAATATTGCAACAGAGTATAATCGGAGCTTTTATAAGGCAATGAAGAAGAGTATGGACGATGATCAGGCACAGGGCAATATTTTCAGGTGTTTGGCCCAGGCGGAAAAGGAAGTCAAGGAGTTTATAAAGGCCAAGCTGAGGGTCTTAAATCCCAAGTCATATCGCTTATAGGTGGCGAATCATCTGTAGATGATCACCTTAATTGATAAAAACAGATAGCTTCAAAATGTCAATCATAAAAAAAGTTGACACGGCTTCCTGGTATAAAAGCAGTATTGGGAAGCCGTAGGTTTTTCTATTGGATGCATTTGAAGCCAAAGGGGTAAAATTGTTTTAGCTGGAGGTTATAGAACCATGGAAAAGATAAGAGGAGTCAATTTAGGGAATTGGTTGGTCCTTGAAAAATGGATGCACCCGCCTCTATTTCATGGGGTGGATGCCGAGGATGAAACCGACCTATGTTTATTGTTATCGGATGATGAAAAAAGGGCACGCCTGAAAACACACCGGGACAGCTATATTACAGAATACGATTTTCGCTATATAAAGAATATGGGAATGAATATCGTACGCCTGCCCGTACCGCATTTTGTTTTTGGGGACCGCCCGGATTTTTGTGAACCCTATGTACCTTGCATTGAATATGTAGATAAGGCATTTGAATGGGCCGAAAGAACGGGACTCAAGGTTTTAATTGATCTGCACACCGCACCAGATTCACAGAACGGCTTTGATAACGGTGGGATATGCGGGGTTTGTAAATGGCACACAAAAGAGGAAAATATAGAGCGCACCCTTGAAGTGCTGGAGATGCTTGCAAAGCGATATAAGGACAATGATGCCCTATATGGAATACAGTTGCTTAACGAGCCCCTTGCCCCCGTTATGTGGGAATTTATTAAGAAGCGCTATCCACCTTCCGACCCGGAACGGGCAAAGGGCTCAGGTGGTGTTCCTACGGAGGTGTTACGGGATTTTTATACCCGGGGCTATCATAGGCTGCGCAGGCACCTGGACGAAGACAAGGTAATCATGTTCCATGATGGTTTCCGCCTAAAGGAATGGGAAGGTTTTATGCAGGGGCCTGAATATAAGAATATCATGTTCGATGCTCATATCTATCTGGCAATGACCGACCATGATCTACCGGAGACTATCCGCCTCTCCCATTATCTCCAGAAGTTGGAAGAGTACGCTGAAGGCCTGCGTCATATGCGTCAGTTCTTCCCTATTATTATAGGTGAGTGGTCGCTGATGCATAGGATAACCGGTATGGAAGACTTTTCTGCAACGGAGCTCAGGCATTCCTATAGTACTATTGCAAATGCCCAGCTCTTTACCTGGGAGAGCGCAACGGATGGCTGGATATTCTGGAGCTATAAGTTGCTATCCGAAAGTCCTGGCTGGAGCCTTCGGGACTGTATACAAAAAGGATGGTTTCCTGATAGGATCTAGCGATCACCATAATCTGACCCATAATGGTTGAAAATAATTACACTATAATATTGTTTTTGCTTTGTATGGTTTCCGTTTATGATTATAGTAATGGATCTATTTTCATAAGCGGGAACCATTATAATATAAGGACTGAACGAGGTGTAAGATAAATGATTGACAGGAAAAAGGGATTTTTGCATTGTCGTGGTAAGGATATAGTCGATGGGGAAGGAAATAAGTTCCAGGCCCTGGGTTTTGGACTGGGAGGTACATTTTATCCAGAGGGATATATGTGGCAGGTGTTTGGGGGGCCGGAACTTCCTGAAAAATTCTGCGAGTCACCCACCTATATTTTTAATGGGATCCAGGAAATAGTAGGATATGAATGGGCTAAAAAGTTCTGGGACAGATATCTGGAAAATTGGACTACCGAGGAAGATATCAAAACCATGGCAAAATGGGGAGCCAACCATATACGACTTCCCTTGACATATAAGACCCTGACTGATAAGGATGGCAGTTATTTGGAATCAGGATTCGATGATATCGAAAGGGTCGTCTCCTGGTGCCGTAAATACGGCTTATATGTTGTTCTGGACCTACATGCAGCACCCGGGGGGCAGAATCCATGGCATTTTTGCGACAGTAACGGCACCGCCAGGCTATGGGTAGAGCCGGACCGATACTGGGCATGGACTATCAACCTATGGAGGGAGATAGCCAGAAGGTATGCAGATGACCCGATCATTCTTGGTTATGATCTGCTCAATGAGGTGATACTGCCCGAGGGGCATTCCACCAAGGAACTGCGTGACTTGTACCTGGCTATTACAGAAGCTATCCGCGAAGTGGATAAAAACCATATTCTATTCATCGAAGGAGATAACTTTGCCAGGGATTTCACCAACCTGGAGCCTTTCGATGACAATATGGCTTATTCATACCATATGTACAAGTATGATGGGCCGGATCCGGAGCTATCCGATATCCAAATCTTCCTTGATTTGAGGGAACGCTATAATGTACCCCTATGGAATGGCGAAACCGGCGACAACAATGGAAAGTGGTGGACCAACAATATCAAACTCCATTTGGAAAATAATATAGGAATTTGTATGTGGACCCATAAGAAGATAACAATAGAATACCAACCCTATGTTGTCAGGCTGGTTCCGGGCTTTAAAGAGATAGCTCAATACATAGCCGGACGGGGAGCTAAACCGGAGGCGGAGTATGCGAAAAGATCGTTGATGGAGCAGGCTGAGGCTATGGCGACAGATCAGTGTGTCCTTCATGAGGAATTCCTGGAGGGATTTGGTTGGTTTAAGTCATTAAAGAAGCTTTAAAGAGTAGAAGTTGGGTGGATAAGCTGTGAACCTTGGGGTTTTATGGTAAAATAGGACTGAACGGTTCATCCCTTAACGATAAAACCCCGGGAATTTGATAATCATGCACAAAGGATTGATTCAAGATGGCGAATATGAGGTTTCCGCAGGATATTTTCTATGGGATAAAGGATCAGAGGATAATTGAGGTAATAAACTCAATCCCCAGGGAAGACTTCTTACCGGAGAGTCTAAGAGACTATGCCTATGCAGATACGGCACTGCCTATAGGATCCGGTCAGACCATATCCCAACCGTCGCTGGTAGCCTATATGACTCAGCTTCTGGAACTGACAGGCAGGGAAAGGGTACTGGAGATAGGGACGGGATCCGGATATCAGACCGCTATTTTAGCCGGGTTGGTTCAAGAAGTATATACCGTTGAGATAATTCCGGAACTCCACGAAGAGGCCAGGCAAGCCTTGGATAAAATGGGCATTGATAATGTCCGATATAAGCTGGGCAGCGGTTATGAAGGATGGGAGGAGTATGCCCCCTTTGACGGAATTATGGTTACGGCGGCACCTCCCGAGATTCCTCAAAAATTGGTTGAGCAGCTAGGGGATAAGGGAAGAATGGTGGTACCGGTAGGAGACAGGAATCAGACCCAGATTCTCAAGTTAATAGTAAAGTCCGGGGACACAATTATTGAAGAAGACAAAAGTTTTGTAAGGTTTGTGCCCATGGTGGAATAGCCCTATACTTCCATTATATCCGACTATTCTCCATTTCCAGATTCAAAAGAAAGGTCTTTATTTCAAGGCCTCCGGCGTAGCCCACCAGGGACCCGCTTGAACCTACAACCCGGTGACAGGGTATAAATATGGGTATGGGGTTCCTGTTGTTTGCCATGCCTACAGCCCTGTAGGCTGTGTTTTTACCAATGGATTCTGCGATATCCTTATAACTCCGCCTTTGACCATAGGGGATCTTCAATAGGCTGGCCCACACCTTTTTCATAAACTCCGTGCCTGTAGGATTAAGCCTGAGGTCAAAATCCCTTCGCCGGCCTTTAAAATATTCATCCAACTGCCGGGCAGCCTCTATTAAGACAGGTGTTTCCCCGATGGAATAAGCCTTAGGAAGGGGACTGCCTTCGAATAGGACATGTGTGATGTTGCCGTCCTTCTCAGCAATCATCAGTTTACCTATTGGAGTATCATAGTAGAGAGCTTTACCCATAATTGATCCTTCCTTTCCTGAAATCCATACATCCTGGTAACTGACCTGAACTAAAGGCTCGAATCTCCAAACTGCGAAAACTTGGGTTATTGATGGAGTGGCTTATACCATAATCGGCTATTTATAAGCCTTTATAAAAGTACTCTTAGAATGTTTCTGAGCGTTCAGTAGCCATTATGTCTTAACTGACGAATTACGATAATTTTATCAAAATAACTACTATTCTACAATGGGAGGAACCCCAAACATCACCTAAGATGGCCAGATTATGGTATAATGATCAAAAAAGGGAGGGATATGTCATGGATGGATATAAGATTATTGCATATTTGGCTGATTGGGCTGACTGGGAGGTCCAGGATGTGGATGCCAAAAAACTCACCCATATAAACTATGCATTTGCTACCATAGATGATGGCAGGGTGGTAGCAAGGGTTTTGGACCGTAGTCTGGGAAAAATCCATCTCCTGAGAGAGATAAAAGCCCAAAACTCACACTTAAAGACCCTTATATCTGTCGGTGGCTGGGGAGCCGATGGTTTCTCGGATGCTGCCCTGACAGAGGATGCAAGGAAGCTGTTCGCCGATACCGCCGTGGAATTCATGAAGGAATACGACTTCGACGGTGTTGACATCGACTGGGAATACCCATGCTCATCGGCGGCAGGTATAGTGTCAAGGCCGGAAGACAAGGTAAATTTCACCCTGATGCTGAAGCAGCTTCGCCAGCGCCTGGACGAGGAGGGCGAGCAGGACAACAGGCATTATCTTCTCACCATAGCAGCTGGCGCAGGACAATACTTTATTGATGGTAGCGAGATGGGGGAATTGCAGAAATACCTGGACTTTATCAATATCATGACCTATGATTTTGCTACTGGTGTAGACAAGCGAACAGGCCATCATACCCATCTTTATGAATCAAGGATCATCCCGGGAAGCAGTAGCGATAAGTCCATGAGACTTTTTATGGCGCAGGGCATACCTGCATCCAAGTTGGTATTGGGAGTAGCCTTCTATGGCCGTGCCTGGTCGGGGGTGTCCGGAGAAAATAATGGTTTGGGCCAGGAAGGGGTTCCCGGGGCCGGAGGGTTTGATACCTCCTATACCAATTTGTCTGCCAATCTAATCAATAAAAACGGTTTTACCAGGTATTGGGACGAAGATGCCAAGGCACCCTACCTTTATAATGGGGATATCTTTATTTCCTACGATGACGAGGAGTCCATCGGTTATAAGGTGGATTATATTAAAAAGACCGGCCTTGGTGGTGTAATGTTTTGGGAGTATTCCTCGGATAAAACGGGTAGTTTGCTGCAAAAGTTGTATGAGGGACTCGGATCATAATCGTTCCATCTCGAAGATTTTGATCTATTGTGGCAATTCATATATAAGGAAAAGTTTAGCTTTCTATAGCGATTCCATATACTGATAAAATGCGTCATTTGACATCTCCAAAAAAAGGGGATGGATCAGGTGGCGCATTTTTTATTTTACACACAAAATACCTTGACATGTGTAATAATTGGATGTAATATATAAATGTAATGATAATCATTATCATTTAGGTCCGCTATTATCAATTAGATCCACTTATATGGGAGTATTAATTTTTGCTGCCTAAGATCCTACATGGGATTTATTAGGCATAAAGTATGCCCATAATCTAAAAACAATAACAGCAAATGATATCGGAATTTAGGGGGATGGGGTATGGAAATGAGAACTTTGGATTCTCTCAAAGTTGGAGAAAAAGGTATTATAACTGGTATCGACGGCGGCAGAACAGCTATTATCAGGCTGTGTGAGATGGGATTTAACAGGGGCAGCGAGGTCTGCATCGTAAAGAATGATATAGGGCCCATTATCGTTAGTCTTGCAGGCAGCAAAATAGCTCTGGGATGGGGGCTGGCCAGGAAGATTATGGTACAGCTGAAGGAGCCGAGTATGCAAAATGCAGGAGCTTGGGATAAGGGGGGCATGAAGTATGCAGACAATAGCATTAGTAGGTAATCCCAATAGCGGTAAGACTACCATTTTCAATGCTTTGACCGGCACCAACCAGCATGTCGGTAACTGGCCGGGGGTGACGGTAGAAAAGAAGGAAGGAACTATTAAATTCCAGAACAGGGAATTTTCCGTTATAGATTTGCCTGGCACCTATGGCCTGGGGGGATACTCAGAAGACGAAGCCATTGCCAGGGATTTTATATTAAAAGGCGATCATGATATTATCATAAACGTTGTCGATGCTACCAATCTGGAGAGAAACCTCTATCTGACAACCCTGCTCATGGAGATGGGTGCCAATGTAATCATAGCACTGAATATGGTGGATGATGCGGAGAAAAGACATATTAAGGTAGATTATGAAAGATTGTCCAGGGAGGTGGGTATCCCGGTTGTTCCCACTGTTGCCTCCAAGGGCAAGGGGCTTGACAGTTTGATGCAAAAAACAGTGGATAGCATAGGCAGGGACAACAAAAATAGAGATCTCAGCTATGGAACAGAGATAGACGAAAGGGTTGCCTTCTTAAAGGACCTTATCGAAAAACACCAAATAGGAAGGGAATACCCCTCCAGATGGCTGGCGGTAAAGCTCCTGGAAAATGACGAAGGTATAATTGAAAACTACCAGGACAATGAGACCTTTAAAGACAAGCTATTGGCCGAGGTACAGAAGATCGTGGATGAGATCCTTGCCACATCCGGAATGGAACCGGAAATGGTGATTTTGGATAAGAGATATGAATTCATTAACCAAGTTGTTAGTAAGGCGGTAGTCAGGCCTAAAGAGGAAATAGATACCATAAGCGATAAGATCGACAGGGTGGTCACCCATAAATACTTTGGTATACCTATCTTTGCCCTTATTATGTTTATAATCTATCAGCTTACCTTTACCCTTGGTCAGGATATATTGGGAGATGCCATGGCTGGTGGAATAGAGAAACTGGGGGAATTGGTTGCTGGCTGGCTTGAGGCTGTAAATTCACCGGAAATCCTGAACCTATTCATAATCGACGGCCTCTTTGGCGGCGTCGGTGCTGTTTTGGAATTCATACCCCTCATCATGGTCATGTATATGATGTTTGGTATCCTGGAAGATAGTGGATATATGGCCAGGGCGGCCTATATAATGGACAGATCCATGAGGGCTTTAGGGCTTCATGGGAAGACCTTCATATCCATGATTATAGGCACAGGATGTAATGTTCCAGGCGTTATGTCTACAAGAACCCTGGAAAACAAAAAGGACAGGATGATTGCCATACTCATAAATCCCTTTATGTCCTGCGGCGCCAGACTTCCCATATACATGGTATTTATAGCGGCCTTTTTCCCGAAACACGGGGGATTGGTACTGTTTAGCCTGTATGCTATAGGCATAATCGTTGCCTTAACAATGGGAAAGATTTTCTCCAAAGTATTCAAGGGAGAGGAATCCTTCTTTATTATGGAATTGCCTCCCTATAGGATGCCTACCGTCAAAGGAATTGGCCTTTATATGTGGGAGCAGGTATGGTCCTTTGTTCACAGGGCCGGGACGGTTATATTCCTGGTGGTCAGCCTCCTATGGATCCTGTCCATACTACCCTATGGTGTAGAACCCTATAGCGAGGACAGTATTTTGGGAATTATAGGCAGCTTTATCGCACCAATCTTTAGGCCTGCCGGGTTTGGTACATGGCAGGCATCCGTGGGACTCTTTGCAGGGATTGCAGCAAAAGAGGCTGTGGTAGGAACCTTGGGTATGGTCTATGCAGGGGTAGAAGAGGGTGCCAGACTCATAACCTCCATCCAAGGAGTATTTACCCCCTTAAGTGCATACGCCTTCCTCATAATGAGCCTCTTGTATACCCCTTGTGCTGCGACCATTGCGACTATCTACAAGGAAACCAATTCCAAGGGCTGGGCCTGGTTTTCGGCTGCCTATACCTTCCTGATCGGTTGGACCGGAGCGGTCGTGGTTTATCAGGTTGGCAGGTTGTTTGGACTCGCATAATGTTAGGGGGAATGTAGGATGAGCATACTGTTCAACACCTTGAGGGAAGTTAACGCCATGAATGTCTACTCCAGGGAATACCTGGCCAGAAGGCTTGATACCAGCCAGGAGGTTGTAAACCATATCCTGTCCAAATTGGAGAAGATGGGCTATATAAAAGAGGAGAATATTGCAATAAGCAAATGCAGTTCCTGTCCAAGCTTTAAGAACGGGTGCATGGGGCCTGTGACAGGAGGAAGGCCTATTACCACCTTGACTATCACTGACAAGGGTAAGAGATTTTTAGACATGTAGGATTAGCCATTACCCCTGTTAAGCAGTAAGTTAATGGCCTGACATATCGCGCAAATCTGTATTTTTACAGCTTATATCGCATTTTATTTGATGATACCAATACTCTGCAAACAAACAATTCGAAAAGAAAAAGGGGCGTATTCCCGGGAGTGGATATGCCCTTTATTATTACTTTGAGCGTGTCAATTCCTCAATAATAGTGTATAATTAGATTATAACTACCAATGAAGTATCTATATAGGAGGGTGTTGCATGGATAATTTTACATTTTATAGTCCTACATACTTTGTCTTCGGTCGGGGTACCGAAAATGAGGCAGCGCATTATGTAACCCGCTTTGGGGGAACCAAGGTTCTTATTCATTACGGCGGTGGCTCTGTAAAGAGATCAGGTCTTCTGGACAGGGTTAAAGCCTCATTGGAAGCTTCCGACATACCCTACATCGAGCTAGGTGGCGCAATGCCAAATCCCAGAAGCGGTTTAGTATATGAAGGTATTGATCTTTGTCGCAAGGAAGGCGTTGATTTCATTTTAGCTGTTGGCGGAGGTAGTGCCATCGACTCTGCCAAGGCCATCGCTGCCGGTGTACCCTATGATGGGGACTTTTGGGATTTTTACTCAAAGGATATGGTCATTACAGAGGCCCTACCTGTGGGTACAATTCTGACCCTGGCTGCTGCGGGCAGTGAAGGATCTTCCAGCTCCGTTATTACCCATGAAGATGGAATGCTCAAGAGGGGGGCATCCGGAGACGCAATCCGTCCTGTATTTTCTATCTTGAATCCGGAGTTAACCTTTACTCTTCCTCCTGAACAAACTGCCAACGGTGTTGCCGATATAATGGCTCATGTCTTTGAACGCTATTTTACCAATACCAAGGACGTTGAGGTAACCGATAGGCTGTGCGAGGCCGTACTGCTGACCATGATAAAGGAATCACCCAAGGCCATAAAGAATCCCGAGGATTATGGTGCTAGGGCTAACATAATGTGGGCCGGTATGGTAGCCCATAACAATCTATGCGGGGTTGGACGTGAGCAGGATTGGAGCAGCCATGGTATGGAGCACGAACTTTCCGCCCTCTATGACGTAGCCCACGGAGCGGGTTTGGCTGTAATGTTCCCCGCCTGGATGAAATACGTTATGAAACACGATGTTAACCGCTTTGCCCAAATAGCGGTTCGGGTTTGGGGATGCCATATGGACTATGACAATCCTGAGAACACAGCTCTGGAAGGAATTAAGAGGCTGGAGGAGTTCTGGGGTTCCCTCGGCCTGCCTCTCAACTTTAGAGAGTTAGGTGCCAAGGAAGAGGACATTCCCTTTATGGTGAAAAACATTGGATTGAAGGAAGGGGAGCATATGGGCAGTTTTGTTCCCTTGTATAATGAGGATATTGAAAAGATCTACAGGCTGGCACTGTAATGGACTGTGTTAGCCCCTATGGTAGAATAAATAAATATAGGGGATAATAAAAAGGACAAAAACCGTCAGTCTTGAGGTTTTATTATAAAGGACGTAATGTGTGGGGCGGCTTTTTAGCCGCCCTGTTCTTTAGAAAACTCAAAAAATGCCATTTGATAGAAAGGAGAATTGCCGTGTCAGTACCGACACCTCATAATCGGGCAAAGATGGGGGAAATAGCTACCACCGTTATAATGCCGGGAGACCCCCTAAGAGCCAAATTCATTGCGGAAAACTATTTGGATGATGCCAAATGCTTTAACGACGTCAGGGGTATGTTGGGATATACTGGATATTATAAGGGGATAAGGGTTTCTACCATGGGTCACGGTATGGGTATGCCTTCAGTGGGAATCTATACCTATGAACTTTATAACTTCTATGGAGTGGAAAACATCATCAGGGTCGGATCGGCAGGAGGGATAAGGGATGATGTAAGGATTCGGGATATTGTGATAGCCATGGGGGCATGTACCAATTCCAATTATGCACACCAATATGATCTGCCCGGTATCTTTGCACCAACAGCCAGCTATTCCCTGCTGGAGAGGGCGGTGAATATGGCAAGAGAAAAGAACCTTAACATAAAGGTGGGTAATATCTTTACTTCGGATACCTTCTATGATGACTCTGAAAGTCTCGGTAAGTGGAAGAATATGGGGGTTTTGGCCGTTGAGATGGAAGCTGCAGCCCTCTACATGAATGCAGCAAGAGCGGGTAAAAATGCCCTATGCATCTGCACCATATCGGACCTGCCCTTTACAGGTGAGGCATGTACCAGTGAAGAGAGACAGACCACTTTTACCCAGATGATAGAGCTGGCCCTTGATATTGTAGAATAGGGATATGAAGGAATTAAATAATAATTTCAAGGAGGGACGTATGATGGCAGATTTAAAGCAATACGAGTTTTGGTTTGTGACGGGAAGCCAGCACCTCTATGGGGAAGAGACCCTGATACAGGTTAAGGAGCATTCCCAAATTATCGCCCAGGCTTTGGATAAGTCTGAAGCCATTAGTGGCAAGGTGGTCTTTAAGGGCATAGTGACCACTCCTTCCCAGGTTACCAGGGTTATGGAGGAAGCCAACTTCCATAAAAACTGTGCAGGTGTTATCACCTGGATGCATACATTCTCACCTTCAAAGATGTGGATTGCAGGGCTTTCCATACTGAACAAGCCACTCTTACATCTAAACACCCAATTTAACAGGGAGATTCCCTGGGATGAGATCGATATGGATTTTATGAATCTGAACCAATCAGCCCATGGGGACAGGGAGCATGGATTTATCGGTGCAAGGTTGAGGATACCCAGAAAGGTAGTCGTGGGACACTGGGAGGATGAGGAGGTTCATGAATCCATAGGAGGCTGGATGAGATCCGCCATAGGGATTAGCGAATCCCGCTCCCTAAAACTTGCCCGCTTTGGTGACAATATGCGGGAAGTAGCCGTTACGGAGGGAGACAAGGTTGAAGCTCAAATCAAACTGGGTTGGTCAGTCAACTATCATCCGGTAGGGGATCTGGTAGAATATATAGACGGAGTTTCAGATAATGATGTAGCAGCCCTGATAGAAGAATACGCTAGTCTGTATGATATAAATACCTCTGACAGGGATTCCATTAGCTATCAGGCCAGGATTGAGCTGGGTATGATAAAGTTCCTCCAGGAAGGGGAATTTGGAGCCTTTACCACTACTTTCGAGGATTTACACGGCCTTAAACAACTGCCCGGACTGGCCGTTCAAAGATTAATGGCCAAGGGCTACGGCTTTGGTGGTGAAGGGGATTGGAAGACCTCTGCCCTGACCAGGGTTATGAAGGTAATGGCTACGGGATTGGCCGGAGGCACCACCTTTATGGAGGACTATACATATCATCTGGAGAAGGGCAATGAACTTATTCTGGGGGCCCATATGCTGGAGGTCTGTCCCTCCATTGCCGCCGGAAGGCCGGCCATTGAGGTCCACCCCCTGGGGATAGGTAACCGAGAAAACCCCGCACGGATGGTCTTTGAAGGACAGGAAGGGGACGCCATTCTCGTTTCCTTGATAGATATGGGAGGGCGTATGCGTATGATAGTCAACGATGTAAAAGCCAAAGCCCCCCTTAAGGATATGCCCAGGCTTCCCGTGGCCAGGGTGATGTGGGAACCCATGCCCAACCTGAGGACTTCAGCTGAGGCCTGGATTCTGGCAGGAGGGGCCCATCATACTGTAATGAGCTACGCCCTGACGGCAGATCACATGAGGGACTTTGCTGAAATGGCTGGAGTTGAGTTTCTCCATATCAATAAGGATACCGATATAATCGGATTTAAAAAGGAATTACTATGGAATGATATGGTATGGAAGCTAAATAGTTAGATATCACCCTTTAAAGAAATCATGGTCACATTCTCCATAATGTGCTATAATATGCTACATTGTGCAGAATGTGATCTTATTTTTTGGAGGGTATGGAATGAAGTTGAGGAAAAAGACCATTGTATTATTCATTATTTTGGCATTATTAGTTTCATTTTTTACAGGGTGTTCATCCGGCAGTTATTCGAAAAAGATCCTTGGAAAGTGGAAGGTAGATGACCTGGAGTTTAAGAAAACCAGCGATGATATGTTTACGGGACTTCAGAAAATGTTAATCAACGTAGTGTTTGAACCTGATAGCATAATAGAATTTATAAACAAGGAAAAGGTCAATATAATGATGAACAGCATAAATTATGAGTGGATTGAAAAGGATAAAATACAAATTGGTGACGATGATGATGAGGATGCACCCATACTATTTGATGTTACAATTGATGAAGATTCCATGATCTTTGATAATCAGATAGTAACCATTAATTTAACCAAGGAGTCATAAAATCAATAACCGACTTCAAAGGCAAACTACATAGAGGTACTGAACCTCCCCTAATACTCCATTACCGTCTATGAAATTGCGGTTTAGAATGCACAATAATGGCAACAATAGTAACTAGACGATAAAGGAATGGAAGTAATTCCGGTATAAGGGGAGGTTTTGCTATGAGGGAGGATTCCAGGGAGCGGGCTGAATTCCTGGCTATATTGACCCAGGCCCGAAGCGAATGGTTGCAAGCACAAAATTATTTTGAACTGGTAAGCGATCCCGACCTGGTTGATTACGCCATCTACCAGATGGAGGCTGCCAAGCTCAAGTATATGTATCTAATTAAGCAGGCACGTAAATTGGGCTTTGAAAACAAATGGATTATTCAAGAAGAGCCAAGTAAGAGATTCAATTAAACGGCAAGCTAAATGGTCCTTCGGTATGAAGGGCCATCCTGTATTTTTCAGTAAATTAGGCGTCATAAAAGGGAATGCTTATCCATATACATTTAGTGAACCAATTTGTGAAATGGGGTCTGGGATATGGATTTGGGAATTCCCTTTGGCGTTGTTATTGGCTATGCTGCAGGTTTGGTACTCCTATATTTGGTGGGATGGCTGCTCTTGGTCCCGCTAAAAAAACTCCTGAAATTCATTTATAATGGGATTTTGGGAGGCATTATCCTGTGGGTTTTGAATCTAGTGGGGGGCCTGATCAATGTAAGGGTGGCTATAAACCCCATAACCGCCTTAATAGTTGGGTTTCTGGGGGTTCCCGGAATAATCTTGATACTACTTCTTCAATTCATATTAGAGCATTAAAAATAGCGGAGAACGCAATAATCCCATGCTCCTTTCAGGGGCATGGGATTCATAGAGTATGATTATATTCCCCGGTTTGCCATTATGATTTCAATTTCTTCCTCATTTATGCCCACCATTGCTTCTCCCAGATCTTCAGAAAGCTTGGCAATGAGTTTGAAATCCTTGTAATTGGCTACTGCTTCAACTATAGCCTTTGCCCTTTTTGCAGGATCCCCGGACTTAAATATCCCGGAACCAACAAATACGCCGTCTGCACCCAGGTGCATCATCAAGGCTGCGTCTGCAGGAGTTGCCACACCGCCAGCCGCATAGTTGGGCACGGGTAATGCACCGTTCTCATGGACGTACTTAACCAGCTCATAGGGGACTTGAAGTTCCTTGGAGTGGAAATACAGTTCATCTTCCCGGAGCCCTTTTAAGGTTGCAATCTCCTGGTTGATGGCTCTCATATGACGAACGGCCTGAACGATATCACCGGTCCCCGGCTCACCCTTCGTACGTATCATTGCGGCACCTTCGTTAATCCTTCTTAGGGCTTCACCCAGATTCTTGGCTCCGCAAACAAAAGGCGTCTTAAAGGAATTCTTATCGATATGATACTTATCGTCCGCTGGTGATAGGACTTCGCTTTCATCGATAAAATCAATACCTATAGCCTCCAGTATTCGAGCTTCCACAAAGTGACCTATACGTACCTTTGCCATGACTGGAAGTGAAACTTTTTCCTGTATACCCCTAATCATCTTTGGGTCGCTCATCCTGGAAACTCCACCTACTGCCCGGATATCCGCCGGAATTCTTTCCAGGGCCATGACCGAGCTGGCACCGGCTTCCTCTGCTATTTTTGCCTGTTCCGGTGTAGTGACATCCATTATCACTCCGCCCCTTAGCTTATCCAGGATAGGTTTATATTGCTCATAGTTTTTACTCATCTAATCACTCCCAAATTAATATATTGCAATATATACTATACCACAAAATAGGATATTTGAATAATTCACCTGACAAAAATTTAAACTATTTTGTAGGCTCTTGAATTCCTTCCTGGGTTGGTGCTACAATAGAATTCACATAAAGCAAAAGGATGTGTCATTAAATGAGCCAGAAGAAGATTATATTTAGCGGTGTTCAGCCTTCCGGGAATCTGACCCTGGGCAACTACTTAGGTGCCATATTGAATTGGATTCCCTTGCAGGAGGAATATAATTGTATATATAGTATAGTGGATCTCCATGCTCTGACCGTGAGACAGGTTCCTGCTGAACTTAGGAAAAAGACGAGATCATTGCTGGCCCTTTACATAGCCTGTGGGTTGGATCCGGAGAAGAACGTTTTATTCGTTCAATCCCATAACAGTGCTCATGCGGAGCTGGCCTGGATACTCAATTGCTTTACCTATACAGGTGAGCTGAGCAGGATGACCCAATTTAAAGAGAAAGCTCAGAAGCATGCGGACAATATAAACGCTGGCCTGTTCACCTATCCCGTCTTGATGGCAGCCGATATTCTCCTTTACCAGGCGGATCTGGTGCCGGTTGGGGAGGATCAAAAGCAACATCTTGAGATAACCCGGGATATCGCCCAAAGGTTTAACAACATATACGGGGATGTGTTTACGATACCGGAGCCCTATATTCCCAAGGTAGGGGCCAGGATTATGAGCCTGCAGAACCCGGAGAAGAAGATGTCCAAATCCGATGAAAATCCCAATAGCTATATATCCCTGTTGGATAAGCCTGATGTAATCATGAGTAAATTCAGGCGGGCAGTTACGGATTCAGAAGCCATCGTTAGGTATGACGAGGAAAACAAACCTGGAATAAGCAATTTAATGAGCATTTATTCAAGCATTACTGGGAAATCCTATGGGGACATAGAAAAGGAGTTTGAGGGACTGGGTTATGGGGACTTTAAAACCGCTGTAGGCCAGACAGTGGCAGAGACCCTAAGGCCTATCCAGGAAAAGCATGACCAGCTCATGTCGGATAAGGCCTATCTGGATAATATCATGAAGGATGGTGCCCAAAGAGCAGAGGGCCTTTCCTATAGAACCCTTAGGAAGGTGTATAAGAAGCTGGGGCTGGTTCCCAGGAGTTAAGGGAAGCCATATCATTTTAGGAGGGACCATGGAGAAGGATCTGCTAAAACAGCGACTTATTGAATACGGCATGGACTTAGGGTTTGGCCTTATTGGTTTTACCGATGTCAGGCCCTTTGAGTTGTGGCCTTCCAAGATCTCCAAGGGCAGGAAAGTAGATCCCGATTCGGCTTATCATTGGGATAATATAGAATATGATCCCAAATCTCTTATGCCAACAGCTAAGTCGATTATAGTGGCAGCATGGCCCCACACCCCATATAAATCCGATTTCCCCAGAGGAATAGGTAGATTTTCAGCCCATTACAAAGAATATCCCAAGGGTAGGGATGCGGCTTCGGAGCTTGGATCTTTTCTTGCGAAGGTTGGTTATGAGGCAATGGTCCACCCTCCACTGCCGGCCAAAGAACTGGCCCTAAGGGCGGGGTTGGGGTGTTTTGGGAAAAATTCACTTATTCATACCAGGAAGTATGGTTCCTGGATAAGCCTGCACTTTATATTGACCGATGTGGACCTAAATCCGGACAAGGGTATGAAGACAATAACCGATTGCGGGGATTGTGACCTATGCATAAGGGCCTGCCCCAATGGAGCCATAAAGGAAGATGGCCAGGTTATACCCGGTAAATGCCTCAGGCATCATATGCTGTCTTCGGATTTTATACCCTCGGAAATCAGGGACAAGATTGGAAATAAAATGCTGGGTTGTGATATCTGCCAGATGGTATGTCCTTTTAATAAGAGTGGTGTATCGGAAGCCACCTTGCCGTCATATGATGAAATGAAGCTCTTTGATATTGGTCATATTCTAAATGAATGGTCGACTGGACTAAAAAAGAGGATGGACCGAATGGGGGATCTCATTGGCCGGAATTACGCCAGGAGCCAGAAGGTCTTGTCCACTGCCGTGATCCTTGCAGGAAACAGTAAGGACAAATCCTATCTACCTGCACTGGAGCGGCTACTAAAGCATCCCCATCCTCCTATAAGGGGGCACAGCGCTTGGGCCATTGGGAAGATTGGATCTTTAAACGGAGCTGTACATTATAAGGGGGTACTGAAAAGTGCCCTAAAGGATGAGGATGATATCAGGGTAATTGAGGAAATCAATCGAGCAATGGATCAGTTCAAATAATTTCCATGGCTACTATGATTCTATTGTTTTTTCTCACATAAAAGGGGAAGTATATTAGGAGAAGGGAGCGGGATGCTATGGAATTTCTTGAGGATCTGGGTCAAAAAGTAGGCGAAACCGTAAAGGTAATCGGCGATAAATCCCAGCAGGTGATTGAGATAGGGAGAATAAATATTGAGATTGGCAAAGAGGAGGCCAGCATAAAGAAGCTCTATGCCAAAGTTGGAGAAGCTGTCTATAGGGCACACTCCAAAGGTGATGATACTGCTGATATCATTGACGGTTTGTGCCAGGAAATCGGAGAACGGTGGAATAGGATAAAGGAACTAAAGGATCGGATACGGGAATTGAAGTCCCCGTAGATCCCTGTTGTATCTGTTTGAGGCACCGATCAGTCTATAGAATCCAGTGGGCTATACCATTTTTTAATATAATGAAAACACTTATAATAGGATCTGGACTCCATATATTGTTTGGTTGGATTTATTAGCCACAGTAATATATTCTTTAACATTATTATGTGCGATTAAATACTTTGGAAGCGATGTATTTTTTTAGCTTATACATTAGCTTATACATTTCATGTTTTATATTATAATATATGGGTAAACAATATTTGATAAGGTTTATCCACCAGAAAAAAGCAATATGGAAGGAGAAATTGGTATGCAAAAGTATGAGTGCACGGTATGCGGGTATATTTATGATCCTGAGCTGGGAGATCCTGATGGAGGTGTAGCGCCGGGGACACCATTTGAAGACGTACCGGACGATTGGGTATGCCCGGAATGTGGTGTGGAAAAGGATATGTTTGAGCCAATCGATTAATACATAGACAAGATGACCGGTGTGGACCGGTCATTTTGCTCTGAACGAATTATCATCTACCAGTATTCAGAATAAGAATATGGGCAAGATGGTTCTCCAAAATCTGGATCACAAGGATGGTTGATAAATTTCCGTTAAGGCTGTATAATAACTATGGTCATCAAACAATAGGAGGTCAAAATGTCAACAAGGTTTTTCTTTAACGACTTAGAGGCTTTTAAAATTGCCATAGATATCGAAAAAAGCGGTGAAAGGTTTTATATAAAAGCCGCAAACAGGATTGAAGAAGCGAGCATAAGGGATATGCTGTTAGAATTGGCCCACCAGGAAAGGGAACATGCCGATACCTTCGAGCGCCTGTACAACCAGACTGCAAAAGAGAAAGACGAACTTGACGACACCTACCTGTTTGAGCCGGAGATATCCCAATATTTAGCAGCCATAGTGCAGACGACTGTTTTCCCCGGCGAGGAAAAACAGGATGAGGTTTTGACCAATATCAAGGATGTCGAAGATGTTCTAAAAATAGGAATTCAGGCTGAAAAGGAATCGATCCTATTTTATACTGAGATGATTATCTACTCCAAGCTGGTGGATGCTAAAGAAGCTTTTAGGAAATTGGTCAAGGAAGAAAAGAAGCATCTGATAGATTTACAGACTGCTTTAAACAGCTTGAGAGATAAGAAATAAAAATAAAAAAAGATGTTGACAAAGTAAAAAAGGTTTGCTAACATATTAAGAGTCGTCCCCAGATTGCGGGGTGACACAGGCCAAAGAGGCATTGATCTTTGAAAACTGAACAGTGTAATAAATTAAGC
>LSQX01054441.1_pt1 | contig 24021 bp, 16 predicted proteins | sample 654561 | NCBI WGS metagenome assembly LSQX01 (sample SAMN04489861, study PRJNA283612) | anaerobic digester metagenome | isolation source: 4 biogas reactors fed with cattle manure at either 37C or 55C with and... | place: Denmark: Kongens Lyngby | collected 2014
GGGATGAAGATGGCACGAAATGTTCCCATGACGATTCTCGTAAACCTGTTGCTCATTGTAGGCCTTGTGGGCATGGCTGCGCCGTTCGTCTGGATGCTCTCTACGTCCTTCAAGGGGACCCGGGATATCTTCCGCTATCCCCCGAGGTGGATACCGGACGAGCCCACCCTCGACAATTACAGGAAGCTATTCAGGACTGTCAACATCGGACGGCCTTTCATCAATACAGTGATCACAGCCGTATCTATTACTGCTCTTTCGTTGTTGATCTGTTCAATGGCGGGGTACGCTTTTGCCAAGTTCGAGTTTCCCGGAAAGAATGCGCTCTTCATGGGCGTTCTCGGCACACTGATGATCCCGGGCCAGATCACCATGATCCCGGTCTTCCTGCTCCTGAAGAAGATGGGCCTTCTCAACACCTATTCAGGCCTCATACTGCCTGGAATAGCAAGCGCCTTCGGGATCTTCTTCATGAGGCAGTTCATAGTAACGCTGCCCAACGAGCTATTGGAGGCTGCCCGGATAGACGGGGCAGGGGAGTTTTTTATCTTCGGCCGCATAGTGCTCCCGCTCTGCAAACCGGCCCTCGCTACGCTGGGGATCCTCAATTTTACTGGATCGTGGAACAACTTCCTGTGGCCGCTAATAATCTCCACCGACGAATCGATGTATACATTGCCCGTCGCAGTTGCCAATCTGGCAGGACAGTACGCAACAGAGTACGGGCTGCAGATGGCAGGATCGGTAATGGTGATAATGCCAATCGTGATCTTCTTCATGTTTGCGCAGCAGTGGTTCATGGAAGGCGTTGCGATGACCGGAATGAAGGGTTAGGAAGAGCCGGGGGATCTAGGCCAAACCTGGCCCCGGGCAATCGCGCATTGCGCCCAGCAATACTGGAGTGCTATCTTTCGAACCGGTTCAGTTTCTGATGCCGGCTATCCGCGATCGGCTCAGAAGCTGAACCGTCCCATCCTTCCGTGCTTCCTGATGCCCGGCCCAACACGCCTCCTGCAGCATTTTCGATAGCCGTGTCCCAGGCTGCCTTTGCACGCAGATGCCAGTCTGCTCTGGTGCTGTTGCCTCTCGGAGACTTGCGCATCTCTTCACAAGCTTCCGTTACGGTGCGTTCAATTGCATCGAGGAATTCCTTATCCAGGTGTCGCGTAAACTCATCCACGAGTGTTCTACCTCTCTTTGCGTGCACAGGAAATTGGCGACTCCTCAAGCTGGACATCGATTCAGAAAGATGCAGCCAGCCCCATGGCGCTGGGCGAGCGCCTGGCGGATATCCTGGCAGATTCCCTATAGAATTCTCTCAGGAGCTGTCGATGTCCTGCCCCGCGGCGTGAGGTTCGCCTGTTTCCCGTGCGAATCTCCCTGTTGACAGAGGGGGCAAGCAACGTTATCATTATGACTGACCGGTCAGTCATAGCACGTCCAGCCGGGACGGGCTGGTTTCCGCGAAGCAATGATAAGGTATCCCAGCCTCTGGGACTATCGGGACGGAGTGAGATAATGAGTCACCTCGCAGGATTTGTGCATAGCCGCCCCTGGGTTGTTATTGTCGCTGTCATTGCCCTAACAGGTCTGTTCATCGTCGGCGCAACGCGCATCAAGGTCAGTTCCGGGCTCCGAGAGTTCTACTCTCAGACAGATCCTAAAATAAGGTCGCTCGACCGAATAGATGAGGCCTTCGGCGGTTCCGAGTACATCATGATTGCCTTCCCATCTGAAAGAGTATTCACTCCTGGAGGGCTTCGGGTATTGTCGGGGCTTTCTGACTCCCTCGGGGAGCTCGACGGAGTGGGCAGGGTGAGATCCATTACTAACATCGCGGAGGTCATGGGCACGCCGTGGGGCCTCGAGGTGTCGCAAATACTTGACCATATGCCTGAGAGCGAGGACGAAGTCGAGGCGTTCAGGGCTCGAATCGCAGAGAATGGGGAAATATCAAGGGCCCTGATTTCCGATGGTGGGGACTACGTCCTTACCCTTGTCGGGCTCAGTCCCGGGGCAGATGCCGGCAGAGTTGCCAGGTCGGTGCGGGAGGCCGTAGGAGAACTTGCGCCAGGCTTCTCTCCCCACTTTGCCGGCGGACCTGTGCTTGCAGACGCCGCAGACGAGTTCCTCAAGATTGATCTGAAGAAGCTGTTTCCGCTGTGTGCAATAGTGATTATTCTAGTCCTTTTCGCCAGTTTCAGGACGGCAGCAGGTGTATTGTTGCCGCTTGTAACTGTATTGCTGAGCGTTGTTTGGACTATGGGCCTCATGGGATTCGTCGGCATTCCTCTCACACAGATCACATCAGCCCTTCCAGTAGTCTTGCTTGCCACGGGAAGCGCATACGGGATACACATCATGCACAGGTACTATGAAAACCGCGCAAACGGGGCCGACGGGGGTGCGGCTGCGAATTGGGCGGTCAAGTCAGTTGGCATCCCCATTGTGCTTGCAGGCTTGACCACGGTTGCAGGTTACGGCTCCAATGTGGCAAGCAGCATCGTGAGGATTCGCGAGTTCGGGCTTCTCTCAGGGTTTGGCGTGGGCGCCAGTCTGATAATAGCCCTGGCTTTCGTCCCTGCAGTCTTGTCCGTCTTTCGCCCTGAACGCTACAGGGTGGGCGCTCGGGCGGACGATTGCCCAGGAGGCGGCTGCCCTCCTGGCGAGACGGCCTGCGCAAGCGATGTCTCATTCCGCCCCGGGGCACTCGGCGATCACCGTCGTGGCGTTCAGAAAGAACGCCTGGAGGCGGGTAAAATGTCGTCACCATCCTGGCGAGCATCACTGTTTGAAGGAATCGGTGGGTTTGTGGCGCGGCGCGGGCGGGCGATAGGGATACTCGCCGTAGCGGTTGCAGTACTTGCTGTGGCAGGGATCGCCCGTGTCACGGTTGACACAAACCCGGTGACATTCTTCCCATCAGGCAGTACTGAGAGACGCGACTTTGATCTGGTGCGTTCCAACTTCGGCGGGGTAGACACGATACAGATTATGGTTGACGGAGATATTCTGGATCCTGAGACACTTTCGGCAATCGAACGCATCCATGACGAGTTCGAGTCTGCCGGTGGATACGGTCAGGCCTTGTCCATCGTGAACGTGCTTAAGCAGGCATCCAGAGCGTTGCATGACAACGACCCGGCCTGGGAAAGATTGCCGTCAACGCGGGACGAAGCTGCCCAGTATGTGCTTCTGGTGTCGATGTCAGGAGATGCGGGTCTGGATGAGATGATCACCATTGACAACAACCACGCCAGAATACAGGTGATGGCAGATACCATGGCCGGTTCGAAGAGCAAGGAAGGGACCCTCAAGTCAGCGGTGGAGATCGTCGAGACGAATCTGGCGGGCCTCTCGACCGTTTCGAGCTTCTCCATAACGGGCATGCCATTCCTCGAAAAGAGCATGGCAGAAATGGTCATATCGAGCCAGGGAACGAGCCTGCTTTTTGCCGCGATAGCTGTTGCGCTTATAGTCTATCTCAGCCTGGGGCGTTCATGGGACTCCATCCTCTGTCTGATTCCAGTGGCTCTCACAATCGTGGCAAACTTCGGGATGATGGGTTGGGTCGGAATCTCTTTGAACCTTGTTACTGCGCTTGTGAGCTCGGTTGCGGTTGGAATTGGGATTGACTACAGCGTTCACGTATATTCGCGGTTCAGGCAGGGCATAGCAGAAGGGCATAGCCCTGAGGAGGCTATGGGATCCACTATTGCCAACACAGGAAGGGCAGTCGCCTTGAATGCACTGGCGGTTGCTGTGGGCTTTGCGGTGATGTTTCTATCCGAGTTTCCGCCGCTCCGGCATTTTGGGGCGCTAATAGCCCTGACCATGCTTGTATCGGCAGGCGGAGCCCTGACCATCTTGCCCGCAAGCCTTCTCGCCGTTGCACGGAGGCGCTTCCAGAATCAACGAGCTTGAATTTCAAAGGAGGGCATCGATTTGAGATATCACAGCTTCCCCTCGGTTAGAGGGACCGCCGTCCCTGTCAAATACGGACTACATTCCCGAACGCGGCCCGTGTGCGTGAGCCCGCGAACTTGCGCGGGCATAGTGCGGACCCCGATGGCAACAGCGCTTGCCTTGATGATGGTGTTCCTGTGGATCGCGTTATTTCAGGCGAGTGTTGTTGCAGCGCCCGTTTCGCGGTCGGGAAGCGAGTTGACGGCGAAACAGATCCTGGATTCGGTTGAGGGCAAAGGGTTGCTGGCGGGCAACGGCAGCGCAGTGCTGGAGATGAGTGTAGAGAAGGGGAAGAGCCAGAAGGTCAACCGTCTGCAGGTCATGAGGGCGGATGATGGCAAAGGATCAATCCGCCAGCTTGTGGAGTTTCTGGCCCCGGCCGATGTGCGAGGAACGAAGTTTCTGAGTATATCAGCCCCCGGCGAAGAGGATCAGATGTGGCTTTACCTGCCGGCAGTGGGACGCGAAAGGCGAATCGCGGGCAGTGCGGCATCGGGCAAGTTCATGGGAACGGACTTCACATTCGAGGAGATCTCTGCAAGCGCGAAGATGTGGGAATCGTATAAGCCTGAGCGGATGGGGGATGAGACGGTAGAAGGGCGCAAGTGTTATGTGCTCAAGTTGACGCCTCAAAGCAGCAGCGGTTTGTATGGAAGCGTGACTCTCTGGATCTGGCAGGAAAGTTTCCTTCCGATAAGGATAGAGTTCTTCAGCAAATCGATGAAACTTCAAAAGGTAATGGCCTTCTCTGACCTGCAGAAAAACAAGAGGGGAGAATGGCAGCCTGACACCATTACTCTTCAGGACGTGTCCGGCGGAAGTTTGACTACAGTTCGCATACTGGAGACGGATGATCGGCCTGTGCCGGATGACGTGTTCAGCTTGCGATATCTTAGGAAGAGGTGAGACTGGTGGCCTGGATTGAGAAGAGGCGGTTCAAACACCGGCCGGGGGCGTGCTGGAACGTTCCGGCCATTGGCAGCACTGTGCTGGCTCTTTTGATAGTGCTTGTGGCTTTCGTGTGCATGCCCCGGGCAGCGTCGGCGTCGGAGATGAATCCGGCCGCAGCTTTGCCGGAGATTTCGGGAGCAGTCAACTGGCAGTTGCATTATCAGCCTGAGCAACAGAGGCTAACGTCAAACGGCCTTGGCTTCAAGATCAACCTCGACGGCTGGTTTTCTGATTCCTTCGGCTACCATCTTGACCTGAGCGGAGGCGTGGAGTTTGAAGCCGACCCTTCGCTCAAGGCAGATGCGGCGCTGGGCGAGGCCTACCTCGACGCGTCGCTGGGCCCCCTGGATCTGCGAGCAGGAAGACAAGTGCTCAGTTGGGGGACTGCAGACTGGATCAACCCGACGAACGTGGTGAATCCGAGCAGCATGCTACTGGGAGCAGGACAGGATGCGAGCATGGGAATGGGCACTGTTGCTGTTCCGGCAATTGCCGGAACGCTTTATGCGCCCGGCGGATCCGCCGTGACAGGTGTACTGGTGCTGGATTTCGTTCCGGGGAAGCTGCCGCCGGGTATGGAGATGTTTGAGCCAGAGGGCAAGCCCAGCGCGTATCCCGACATACTGGAGATAGCTTTTCGGGGCGAGACCATGATTGCGGGATTCGACGTACATGCAAGTTACTTCAGCGGATGGGACGACCTGCCTGCTCTCTGGCTGGAAGTGATGGATCCGGCTGCGCCTCCCCGCCCGAGGGCAACCTACAGAAGGATGAGGCAGTTTGGCATTGCAGCGGCGGGGACAGTCGGGAATTCGGCAGTATGGTTTGAGGGAGCCTTGAAGATCCCCGAGCACCTCCCGGAACTGGAGCAGCCGGGCGCCCTGGCCATGTCATCTAATGACACGGCAGTCCAGGTTGTGCTTGGCGCGGATTACACGTTTCCCAATGGCCTTTTCGTATCGGAGCAGTTGATATATGACAGCGCAGGCACTCTCGTATCCCCGTACTGCCGGCCGGGAGAGGCGGCGACTTCCGATCCTGCCTTCTACTCGCTGTCGGTTCTTCGTTACCTGCCAAACGGCAGATGCACTCTGGAGTTTGCAGGACTGGTTGACTTCAATGACAGGAGCGCCATGCTTATGCCTCGCCTCACGGTTCGGGCCACTGAACACATGGAAGTGTGGTGCGCTCTTGTGTCAATAGTTGGAGATGAGTCGTCCGATTCCGCAGCCTTACGTCAAATGGCAGGCGGTCTTGGAGTTGGAGCAAGGGTTAGCTTCTGATTGGCAAGAGCCGACAGCAGATAGCCGAAGGCGGCAGCCGGCGATGGCTCTCGTGGCTGCCACTGCAAAGAGGGCGCACCTGACGGGGACCGCGTTCTCTTTTTGCTTCCTGACGAGGAGATACATTCTGAATGTGGAAACATGAATAGAGGGAAACCTGGATTAGTGATTGAGTTTGCCGTAGCCAGCTCCATATTGTCTCATCTTCCGTATGCAGCCCGGGCGCAGGTAACGGTTAAGGGGGGCGCAGGATGCAGAACAACTCAGCGGGATCTGTGACTGACAAACGGCGACTGATTCTTGACGCCGCGCAACATGTCTTTGCCGAAAACGGTTTTCACACCTCTACGATGGATGCAGTGGCGGAGGCTGCCGGTGTGGCCAAAGGCACCATATATCTGTACTTCAAGGGCAAGAATGAACTCCTTATCGATCTTGTTGACGATCGAACCGGGCAGCTGACTGACATGATACTCCAGGGAATTGCTACTGCCCGAGATGTGCCCGGAAAGCTTCTTGCAATCATCGAGGCCCATTTTGAGTTCTACTCAATTGAAAGCGAGTTCATGTCGTTGCTCTCAGGCCAACTGGGCCTGCTCTCATCTGAGCTGGAAGATCGGGTAGTGACGGGCACCGCGGCATTGACAAACATGGTCCTGGGAGTAATAGAGGAGGGCATGGCGGCAGGAGTACTCAGCTCCAAGGTAGATCCTACAAGAGCCTCATATGCCCTTCAGGGCATGATCCATTCTGTGGCCTACCAGTGGCTCTCCAGCGGCAAGAGCGCTCCGGGGAGTGTTGTGAGTGAGGAGGTGTACACGCTCTTTAACTCCGGCATTGCTTGTAGTGGCTGATATGGCCGATTCCTCCCGGCATTGGTGTGAGCGAGTACACGTCTCCGCGTATAATGAACCTCAGGTAGTAAAAAGGCTCTGATTCACCTTCCAGGGTTATCCATCGCTGCATCTCAAGAACCTGGAGCCCGTCGTCGAGGTTGAGAAGGCTCTTCTCGTCTGAACTGGGGTCGCGTGCCACTATTACTTGCTCCACCCGGGATATCGAGATTCTCAGGTCCTCAAGGAGCAGGCGGGCGATGGACCCTGATAGATCCTTGAACCTCAGGAGGCTGGCAGCGGGCTCGCTGAAGAATGACTCCTCAACTGCCACAGGAATCCCGTCGGCCCGCCTCACTCTCTTGACGTAAAGGCAGTCATTGGGCTTCTTCCATCTCAAGGTTGCAAGAAGCTTTTTGTCAGGGAGTATGGTCGTCTTCTCCAGAACCTGGTTGTCGCTTGCAGCCCCCATCGATTCCACAGTGTATACAAAGCTTATCAGCGGCTCGAAGGCTACGGATGGCTGCTTTCGCGCGACGAATGTCCCGCGGCCCCGCTGCTTCACAAGGAACCCCTCATTAACAAGGCTGCTAATGGCGTTTCTCACCGTAGCGCGGCTGACATCGTACTCGTCCATCAGCTCGTTTTCGGTGGGAATCTGTTCGCCCACTTGCCAAACACCTTCAAGCACCTTCTCTTTGATTCCATCCCTCAGCTGAATATAGAGAGGGACCGGACTCAGTTTGTCTATCATCTGCAACCCCTCGCCATACCTTTACAGTGGCATCCACCGGCAACAAGATGCCCTACTCAATGGGTCTGCGAAGCGAGTCTTCGAGATCGAGAGCCAGGGTTCCTCCAGGATTCATGATGTTGTGCGGATCGAAATGTCGCTTCAATGCTCTGAGCACGGCCATCTGGTTTTCGCCGATTGCATCTTCATACCATGGCGCGAGCATCTTTCCGATTCCATGGTGATGGCTTAGTGCGCCGCCGTTGGCTCGAATGCTCTCGATGACGCTGGCCTGATAATCGATGTATTCGTCGATGGCATTAAAGCGCCCGATGAAGATGAAGTAGAGGTTCGTTCCTTGAGGATAGAAGTGGGACGAATGACTCATGACCACCATGTTCGGCCTGGCCTTGCAGACTTTCCTCGTTTCTGCCCACAGAGTTTCGATCTTGTCCCATGCAATGGCGCATTCTAAGGTGTCGATAATAATTCCGTAATCATGGAGGTCTTCCCGCATGAAGGGATCACGGAATCTTCCCTTCTCCCATGATTTCGTAACATATCCTGTAGTGCTCATCGCGCCGTAATCTCTGGCTATTCTTCCTATTTGCCTTTTTACGTTCCTGGCGAAGTTCCTCTCGCCCTCTGAAAGCCCTAGCATCAGGCAGCGTTCCATGGGCCTGTACCCTCTGGACGTCATGATTCTGTCGAGAACGGTGCCCTCAACGCCGTACAGCTTCAGGGCCACGTCAGTCTCTTCAGGGTCGGAGATCCTCAAAACAGAAGGATACCCGAATTGGCTTTGCATGATATCGCGCGCAGCCGCGAGACCCTCGCTCCAACCTGGGAAGATGTAGCTGAAACGCCTCGTAGTCTCCGGCATGTACCTGAATACCTTCAGGGTAACAGAGACGAGCACCCCGTAGGCGCCTTCGCTGCCGATCATTATCTGGTCGATTGAAGGCCCGACGGCAGCTCTGGGATACTCTTTCGTCACGATGTCGCCTGCAGGCGTGATGTACTCCTGGCAGAGGACGAGGTCCTCCATCTTCCCGTAGTATGTTGAGTTTTGTCCTGCTCCTCGTGTGACCACCGAGCCCCCAATGGTGGCGCCGATGAAAGACTGGGGCAGGTGTCCGCAGGTATACGGCCTGGCTGCTCCGAGGAATTCCGGCGCCCGGTTCAGCTTCTCTTCGAGCTCGGGCATGTACATGCCTGGCTCCACTGTGACTGTATGGTTTGTTTCGTTCAGATTTACTATGCGGTTCATGTGTTTCGTCAGGTCAAGGGAGATACCGCCACATACGCATTCCGTGGCTCGCATGACTCCGCTTCCGCCGCCCCTGGGGTAAACTGCTATCTTGTGCTCATTGCAGTAAGCCACTATTTCGGCAACGTCCTGTCTGTGTTTGGGATAAACCACAATGTCGGGGAGGTTCTCGATGATCCCTTCTCGCAGGCGTATGTTGTCATAGATCACCTTGCCGTATGAAGCCTTGAGACGCGAGTAGTCGTCCCGAGCGATGTTGCCGGACCCCACGATATTCGCCATGGCCTCAATGTGCTCATGGGCGAGCTCGATTGGGATATCGAATTTGACTTCTTCCAATCCCAGGTTGACCGGAGTGCGGAAGTCGTCATCGGTCATCTCGAAGGTCTCCTTCATCAGCTCGTAAAGATGAAGGTTTGGATGCTTATGTTCATCAGGGCCGCCCCACTTGAATATCGACCTATAAGATCCGGGAGGGACGGGACCCTCGTACCAATCAGGTTGGAAAGGTGCAGTGTTGTTCACATTTGGCCACCTCTTCGTGTTATTCAGGGTATCCGGTGATTGTGCGCATATCTTCGTAAAGAGGTTTCAGGCGCGCATACATCTTCTTGTATATTCGCCTGTACAGCTTGTCATATATCTCCACGTTAGCAGGATCCGGATTGAAGCGGGCTTCATACTCCACCATGTTGGCCACTGCCTCATCGAAGGTGCTGTAGCAGCCAGCCCCGCAGAACCCGATTATTGCAGCGCCCAGGCCTGACCCTTCATATGTTTCTCCTCGAAGCACGGGCCTGTTGAAAACGTCAGCTGTTATCTGGCATATGGAGTCAGCTTGTGAGCCGCCTCCTGAAATCATTATCCGCTCTATCTTAGTGCCGGAGACTCTCTCGACTCTGTCAGCCGCGTCTCGCAGGGCATATGCAATGCCTTCCACTATCGAACGGTAGATGTGGGCGCGGGTATGGATATCGCCAAACCCTATTACTGCGCCGCGAGCTTCAGGGATCTTCAGCCCGGCACCCCAGTATGGCTGGAGCATCAGGCCCATGGAGCCCGGAGGGGTCTCGTCCAGCAGCTCGTTTAAGACCACTTCAGGGGCGACGCCGCGTTCCCTGGCGATTAGCTCCTCTCTATGGCCGAATTCCTGCTTGAACCAGTTGATCATCCAGTAGCCCCGGTATATTTGGATTTCAGGATTGAAGCGGCCCGGCACTACTGCCGGATAGGCCGGCATGAACTTTATTGGCTCCATGTAATTCTCTGTGGTTACCTGTAATGTTGCCATGGTGCCAAGGCTGATGCATGCTGAGGAAGGATCCAGGCATCCGGTCCCAAGCGTTTCACATCCTTTGTCAGATCCCCCGGCATAGACTCGAGTGCCGACTGGAAAGCCTGTGGCCTCGCTTGCTTCGGGAGTGATCGTCCCGATGACATCGGCCGGCCTTACGAGCTTCGGAAGGTGCCGACGGCTCAACCCGGTCATGTACCATCTGTAGTCGAGCTTCGAGACAGGCCATCGTTTGTGCTTGTAGTTGAACGGAATATGTCCTATCTGGTTTGCAGTCGAGTCGGCCATATTGCCGGTAAGCCTGTGATTGAGCCAGCCCGAAAGGAGCAAGTACTTGTCCATCTTCTCCCATACGTCAGGCTCGTTTTCAGAGATCCATTGGGATTTGCATTTCTTGCGGGTCAGCTCCGCCGATTCAAGCATTCCCACGGCGCCGAACCCAAGCCTGTACACTAGAGGGTAAGGTTTGTCACACTCGGCCATTCGCTGATCCAGCCAGACTATGGCCGGGCGAAGGGCATTGCCGTCCTTGTCGACGGGAACGCAAGTATCTCGTTGAGTGGTCAGAACCACGCCAATGATGCGGCTCCACTCTTCAGGAGCGGATAGGGCCAGTTCATTGCAGGCCTGGCAGATAGCGTCAAAGTAGACTTCCGGATTCTGCTCTGCCCAGCCTGGATGTGCGGAAACGTAAGGTTCGAACTCGCTCTTCATCTTGGCCACGAGATTGCCCTTGCAGTCAAACAGAAGCACTCGAGCACTTTGAGTCCCGCAATCAATGGCAGCGATCAGTCCTTCTTTCATTTAAGACTACCCCCATTGGCATGGTGGCGCTTGCTGACGCTACCAAGTTCGCGCCAGTGCCGGCCACGTTGTGGACGATCACGTCACCCATCCCCACGTCCGCGTCAACGAGTATCTTGAATATCTCCTGCATCACGCGGGGAACATCCTCCAGTGGAACCTCTGCATCAGTCTTCACGGGCAGGAGGGGAATGGTTCGGCTGCTCGTTCTCACAGTCGAGCATATGATTCGCTTAGGATTGTTTATCTCTGCAAGCGCGAAATCCCTGCCCATCGGGCACCTGTTTCCCGATATTGCCCAACTGCCTTCGATTCGTGCAGCCGTAAGGTCGCAGCCTCTCGGGCAGATTATGCACGTAAAGGCCCGCGTTTGAGCTGTGCCGTCTATTAGAGCCCTGGTAGTCGCCATGGCTATCACTCCTTTCGGCTGCCTGGTTGGCGCGCTGACAGATCCAGGTTGATCGAGCAATTCTGGTTCGGTACTGAACTCAGTGTCCCCACCGCCATTGCTTGCATCTGCTGAGGGCGCACCACGGCGCATCTTGATTCAGCAAGGACTTCTCCGTTCTGGACTAGCCGGGCCACAACATCCTGGTGCGTGTTCCGAGATCTGAAATAGACCGTGAAAGGTTCGTTTGCGGCTCCAACGTCGAACAATTGCGGAACTGCGTAAAGAAGGCTGTTGGAGGTGATGATGGGCGTTCTCAGACCGGCGCTGCGCCGTCCTGCGGCGTACTCTGCCGCGCTTCGCCCGGCAACTCTCCCGCTTTCAGTGACGTAATCGACGAGGTCGTGAACGTGGACGCAGTTGCCACAGGCAAAAAGCCCCGGTACACTTGTCTGGAAGGTTTGATCAACCTGAGGACCGCGAGTCGCCACGCTGATTTCTGCTCCGAGTGCCTCAGCAAGCTCGTTCTCTGGGATCAGCCCGACTGCGACTATCACGCAGTCGCAGTCGACTATCCGCTCTGTGCCGGCGATCGGCTTCATTGCTTTGTCGCACTGCGCGATCTCTACAGCTTCCACCCGCTCATCTCCGAAGACCCTTGTTACTGTATGCGAGAGATGGAGGGGGATGCCATAGTCATCGAGGCACTGTGATATGTTGCGGGCGAGGCCCGTAGGCTCAGGCTTGGCCTCGTATACAGCGACAACCCTGGAGCCCTCCAGGGTTAGCCTGCGAGCCATTATGAGGCCTACATCTCCGCTTCCCAGTATCACGCACTTGCGGCCGGGCAAGTAGCCCTGCACGTTTACTAAGTACTGGGCCGTGCCCGCGCTGTATATGCCTGCAGGCCTTGTTCCGTGGATGAATACTTGACGCGCTGTCCTCTCTCTGCACCCTGTCGCCAGAACGAGGGACTTTGACTTGATGTTGAATATGCCATTTTGATTCTCCACGGTAAGCACGAAATTAGCGCCATCTTTTGAGTGCGCCGAATCCCTGGCATTACCCGCAGGGGTGCCGGAATCGGAAGCCGCGGCGGAGGCGGCGCGTGTCGCGCCCAAAACGAATGTGTTCAAGTGCGATGCGATGCCCCGGCCAGCTGCCTGGACCATGAAGCGTTCGGCATATTCCGGGCCGGTAAGGTGAGTTTTGAACTCTATTGTGCCGAAGCCGTCGTGGACGCATTGTTTCAGGATTCCGCCCAGGCGTCCCTCGCGTTCTATCAGCCCGACCTTGGAACCGGTATCGTGCGCTGCGATGGCTGCCGCAAGCCCGGCGGGGCCTCCCCCGACCACCAGGACGTCATACGCTCCCAGGGTCTTTGGAACCCACTTCGCATCCGCGCGCCTTGCGGGCGCTTCCACGGGCTCTATCTGGGTGGGCTGTCCCGCGCCAATGGGGCCTGCTCCTGTTCTGCCATTTGGCACCGGGCGCGTAGGGTCTGACACCAGAGATGAGCCTCCGCCTTTCTTCGTAACCTGATCCGGCGTGACGCCCAATTCCTCGCACATGATATCCAGAACTGCAGGCGTGCAGAAACCGCCCTGGCATCGTCCCATGCCAGTTCGAACCCGCCGTTTGAGCCCATCCAGGGTTGTGGGAGGAATCGGAGAGCGAAGCGCTGCCCGTATCTCTCCAGCTGTTACAACTTCGCATCTGCAGACCACTCTGCCGTAGTCAGGATTTGCTTTGATGATCCTCTGGCGTTCTTCAAATGGCAGGCTTCCGAAATCAGGCGGGACATTCCTGCGGGGGTTGAACCTGGGATTGGGCCTGACATCTGTCGTTTCCCGAAGAGCATCCACACAGTGAGATGCTACTTCTCTGGCGATCGCAGGCGCCGATGTGAGGCCGGGCGATTGTATTCCGGCTGCGTGAACCAGGTTTGGCACTCGTTCCGACCGTTCGATTATGAAGTCTTCCTCGTACGTTGCGGCCCTTGCGCCGGTGAAGTATGTGATTACGTCAGATGCCAGGATGCCAGTCATGAAACGCTGTTGCTTTTCGATCAGGGAATCGGTTCGCCTCGCTGTGGTCACATATTCCTCCCGATGGGGCAACTCTACGGCATCAGGGCCGATTAAGATGTTGCCGTCGACAGTGGGTATCACTCCGCCGCCCTTGGTGTCAGTCTGTGCTTGCTGGATGATGTCGACCATGGATAGGGCGGATGTTGCAAGGTTCCCTTTCTTCTTGTCCAGGATCAGCATCTCGCCGTGGCGAGGGTGGATTGTGAAGAACCTGTCGCCTGCGGCTTCTGCCACCGTGTCAGCCCAGAGCCCTGCTGCGTTCACTACTACTCTGGGATGGACTGTCCCCCGGTTGGTGACGACTGCTGAGATCCTTCCTTCCTCAACCACGATAGATTCTGCCATGGTATTGAGATGAACGGTGGCGCCGTTTTCCACTGCGTTTTCGGCAAGCGCTATTGTCAGCATGAACGGATCTACGATGCCGCTTTGAGGCATGAAGAAGGCGCCTCCCACATTGCCTCTGACATTGGGCTCCATAGATCTCAGCTTGCCAAGGGTCAGAAATTCAATCTCGCCTGCCCGGTTTCGACGGGCTCTTTCAGCAAGAAACGGATAGGCGATTCCATGGAACAAGCTTTTCACAATGATCATCATGCCGTTGTATCTGAAAGGGACGCGGAGTTCTTCTGCTATGGAGGGGAACATCGCGTTTCCCAATGAGTTGAATAGTGCTTTCCTGGAACCGGGGGAGGGGACTAGCGCGGGATGGACCATGCCTGCATTTCTTCCGCTTTGGTGCATGGCCAAGTCGGCTTCTTTTTCGATGAGGCATGCTCGGATTTCCCACCTTGCGAGCTCCCTGAGGATTGCGGCGCCGACTACTCCTCCGCCAATGACCAGAACATCCATGTGCTGCCCATGCAGGGTGGCGTCTCGGATGCCGGGCGCCCTGGGGCCGGTCGCAGGCGGATGGTGGCCATCACTGGTCAGGCGATTGACTACCCCCCTGTAGCCGAGCTTTGCTCCCTCTTTGCCGGCAGATACAACACCGTCCCATGTACGCACATTCCCTTCGAGTACCAGGGCTCCGTTTTTTTCGGTGCATGAGATATCTCGGTTGAGTCTCCTTGCGAGCGACCGCTCAAGAGAAGAGGCTTTCGACATGAGATCACCACTTACAAAGGAGATTGAGAGCAAACCATGGGCCTGCCTGGGCTTCGCGGATGGCAGGATGAAAAGCGTTCTGGTGTGAGTCTTTCTAGCCGTGGGCGAGGCCAGTGTACGGTCATACTAATCATACTAATGTTAGTACCTATATGTTATCCTCGAGGGACTCGAGTGTCAACTCATTGCCCATGGCTGCGCGCGTCGGACGATGCGAGTCTGTCTGCATCGCCTGCTCCAGGTCCCCCGTCGGCTCTTCCTCGTCCGCTTGCGCAAATTGCATGGGCCGAGATGGAGGATTCCTGGCTTTTCGGTTGAAATCATGTCCAAAGCGGGTGCGCATGTGATATGATATTTATGTTGCTATGATGCGAAGACTGATTATGCTTCAATAGGACGGAGATTTGGAGAGTCCTACAGCGGGACGGAGCTGGCTGAGCTTCCGCCCGGGGAGGACTTTTCTTTTTTGCCCGTTCAGGCCCATCTCTTGCTAGCATAGCCGAGCCAGCGGGCCTATTGACGCGGAGGTGTCGCAAGTGGGGAAGTATGTACTCGCACTAGATCAGGGAACGACGAGTTCCCGTGCTATTCTCTTCGATCATGCTGGGCACAATGCTGGTGTCGCCAGCAGAGAGCTGAACCAGATCTACCCAAGGCCTGGGTGGGTTGAACACGACCCGACGGAGATCTGGCGAACTCAGCTCAAGACGGCACGGGATGTCATGGATTCTGTCGGGGTGGAGCCGGGCGACATAGAGGCGTTGGGAATTACGAACCAGCGTGAGACCACGATCATGTGGGACCGGTCGAACGGGTGTCCTGTTGGGAACGCGATAGTGTGGCAGTGCAGGAGAACCGCCGGATGTTGCGAGGATCTGAAGGCTGCCGGCGAGGCGAAGGCGATTCAGGAGAAGACCGGACTTGTAGTGGATGCGTACTTCTCGGCCACCAAGATCAAGTGGATCCTCGATAATGAGCCTGGACTTCGAAGCCGTGCCGAGCGGGGAGAGATCCTGTTTGGGACCGTAGATTCTTGGCTCATGTGGAATCTCACAGGCGGGCGAGTCCATGCCACCGACTACTCCAATGCATCACGAACCATGCTCTTCAACATCCACACATTGGACTGGGACGATGAGATCCTGGAACTTTTGGATATCCCGAGGGCCATGTTGCCGGAAGTCAGGCCGTCTACTGGAATCTTCGGATATGCTGAACCTGGATTGCTCGGAGCGGAAATCCCAATTGCGGGCGTAGCCGGCGACCAGCAAGCTGCCCTTTTCGGGCAGGCCTGCTTTGCGCCGGGCACGGCGAAGAATACGTACGGAACAGGCTGCTTCATGTTGATGAACACGGGCGAGAGCGCAGTCATGTCCAAGAACAACCTGCTTACGACGATTGCATGGGGCATAGATGGAAGGGTTGAGTATGCCCTCGAGGGCAGCGTGTTCATTGGCGGCGCGGTAGTGCAGTGGCTTAGAGACGGCCTCCGCATAATCGATTCTGCAGCTGAGTCTGGGGAATACGCGAGCCGTGTGCCCGATACTGGTGGCGTCTATCTGGTTCCTGCCTTCGTGGGGCTTGGCGCTCCCCATTGGGATCCTTTTGCGCGCGGAACGATTGTGGGTATCACTCGGGGGACAGAGCGCGAGCACATAGTCAGGGCGGCGCTTGAGGCAATCTGCTATCAGACGCGCGATGTGCTTGAAGCCATGACTGCAGACAGCGGGATAGAGCTGCGCCAGCTCAAGGTGGACGGGGGAGCCGTCGAGAATGACTTTTTGATGCAGTTCCAGTCGGACATTTTAGGAGTTCCTGTAAGCAGGCCTAAGGTAGTAGAGACGACGGCGCTGGGTGCTGCGTGCCTTGCCGGGCTGGGCGTAGGTTTTTGGGACGGGCAGGATGAGATGGCTTGCACCTGGCAGCTTGACAGAGAGTTTGCGCCAGGCATGTGCCTTGAGGAGCGCGAGAAGCTCTACGGAGGCTGGAAGAGGGCAGTGGAGCGTTCGCGCAAATGGGAGCAGAGTGTTGCTCCTTGCTGAAGTGAGGAATTCTGGAGGGTAACGACATGGCGGTATCGAGAAGGATTGCAGCAGATGTTGTTGTTATCGGGGCCGGGATTGTGGGAACTGCCATAGCCCGCGAGCTTTCCCGGTATGATGTGAGCGTTGTGCTTGTTGAGAAGAAATCGGACGTAGCCTCTGGCACTACAAAGGCCAACACAGCTCTTGTTCATGCCGGTTATGATGCAGAGCCCGGCACCTTGAAGGCCAGGCTCAATCTGGCTGGAAATGCTCTCTATCCAAAGGTTTGCGCAGAACTTGGAGTGCTCTACAAGAACACCGGCTCATTGGTAGTTGCACTTGATGAAGGCCAGATGCCGTACATCCGAAAGCTCAAGGCTAAGGGAGAGAAGAACGGTGTGGCAGGGCTTGAAGTTATCTCCAGAGAGCGGATACTCGAGCTTGAGCCATATGTGAATCCCGGGGCAGTCGGCGCGCTTTGGGCTCCGACAGGCGGCATAACCTGCCCGTGGGAGTTGGCTATAGCCTATGCGGAAAACGCAGTCCACAACGGGGCGCAAGTAATGCTCGATTCCCCGGTGACAAGCATAGACGTCTACGACGGTCGGGTGACGACAGTGCATTGCCCTGATATCTCCATAGATACCAGGTTTGCTGTGAACGCCGCGGGGATTTGGGCTGATGACGTAGAGCGAATGGCAGGTCGGGATGACTTCCGGGTTACCCCCAGGCGCGGAGAGTACTACCTGTTTGACAAGAGGGTGTCCTACATTGCGAACCGACCGCTCTTTCCCGTGCCTACTGAGTTTTCCAAGGGGATTGTGGTTGCTCCTACAGTCGACGGCAACTTACTTGCCGGTCCAAACTCAGTGCTCATAGGTGAAAAGGGCGACGATGCCACGACAGCTCCGGGACTTGCCGAGGTGCTGGAGGGCGCGAGGAAGCTAGTGCCAAACCTCCCGGTGCGTGAGGCCATCACCAATTTCGCGGGGCTTCGCGCTGTGGCAGAACCAGGCGGCGACTTTGTGATAGGGGCATCGCCTGGCGTGCCGAACTTCATCAATGCAGCAGGCATACAGTCTCCGGGACTGACGGCAGCGCCGGCTATCGCTGAGATGGTCCGCGACATACTGTCAGATGCCGGCCTGGAGTTGAAGGAAAAGCCTGACTTCGATCCCATACACAAGCGTCCGCTGAGATTCACTGAATTGACCAGAGAAAAGCAGGCTGAGCTTGTAGCGGAGGATCCGAGATGGGGCCATATCATATGCCGGTGTGAAACAGTCACTGAGGCTGAGATAGTGGCAGCTCTTCACTCGCCGGTGCCCTGCACAACCGTTGACGGCGTGAAGTTCCGCACTCGCGCTGGCGCCGGACGGTGCCAGGGCGGATTCTGCGGGCCGAGGGTTGTTGCGATTATCGGGCGCGAGCTGGGAATTCCCATCGAAGAAGTAACCAAGAAGGGCGGCATGTCCCGTGTTGTAGTTGGGCCCAGCAAGGAACCGCTTATTAAATGTTCATGCACGTCAGCAGATACGGGGGAGGAGGCCGGCGGCGATGCGTAGGCTGAAATGCGATGTAGCAGTGATTGGTGCAGGACCCGCGGGGCTGGCAGCTGCGGCGCGCGCGAAGCAATCAGGCGCTGGCCGTGTGATTCTGCTGGATCGCGATCGTGAGCTGGGAGGCATTCTGAATCAGTGCATACACAATGGATTTGGACTCCAGCTGCTCGCCCAGGAGCTCACAGGGCCGGAGTATGCAGAGCACTTCATCGCCGAAGCCCTCGATTGCGGTGTGGAGACGATGCTCAATACCATGGTCTTAGATGTCACTCGAGAAAGAGAGATAATTGCGATCAACAGCGATGAAGGGCTGATGCACATACAGGCCCGGGCAGTGATCTTGGCCATGGGCGCCCGGGAGCGCAACAGAGGGGCAGTAACCATACCAGGGACGCGGCCTTCAGGAGTCTTCACTGCAGGAGCGGCCCAGCGATTCGTCAACATGGAGGGGTACATGCCGGGCAGACGCGTTGTTGTGCTGGGATCGGGCGATATAGGTCTGATCATGGCCAGGCGAATGACATGGGAAGGCGCAAAGGTCGAAGCTGTCCTTGAGATAATGCCGTTTCCATCAGGCCTGACGAGAAACATAGTCCAGTGTCTGGACGACCAGGGCATCCCTCTCTATCTCAGCCATACTGTCGTCTGCATCAAGGGCGACGAGAGGGTGGAAGGCGTTACCGTTGCCAGGGTGGACGAAAACCTGAAGCCGATACCTGGCACCGAGTGGGATATCCCATGCGACACGCTCCTCCTTTCGATCGGATTGATACCAGAAAACGAACTGAGCCTCGAGGCTGGCGTGGAGCTTGATGCAATCACCGGCGGGCCGGCAGTAACTGACGAAATGGAGACGTCCATTTCCGGCATCTTTGCGTGCGGCAATGTAGTCCACATCCATGACCTCGTTGACAATGTGACAAGAGAAGCGTGTACGGCGGGTGAGGGGGCGGCCAGGCTCGTAACCGGGCAGCAGCCGGGAGGCGCTAATGTCCGAACTCGGGCCGGAGACGGCATCAGGTATGTAGTTCCACAGCAAGTCCACGTAGAGAACCTTGCCGATCGCGATGTGCGCCTGTTTATGCGCGTAACCCGGCCTGCAGAGAACGTCAGAGTGGAAGCTGAAATCGGGGGAGAGGTGGTCTTCAGCAAGTTCGAGCGGGTTGTCCGCCCTGCTGAGATGGTTGCCCTCACGATTCCGGCGGGCAAGGTATCAAGGCAGGCAATGGCGGCGACCGCATCTGTGTGCGGAGCCGGTGGCGCCCATCGGCCCGGAAAGGCGAATCCCCAGGCCGGCCCTGAGCTGGTCATGCGCATTGCGGTGCGCGATGCTTCCAGGAAGGGGGGCAAGGAGGCGTGATTCCAGGATCAGCAGATGTCATGGAACTGACATGTATCGTCTGCCCGGTCGGCTGCAGGCTCCAGGCGACCCTTGAGGATGGCAAGGTCACAGGAGTCCAGGGCAATTCCTGCAAGCGCGGAGCGGAGTATGCAGTGGATGAGCTGTGCGCTCCGAAGAGGACTGTGACTTCGACTGTGAGGGTGGAGGGCGGGTTCTTGCCGCTTGTGCCCGTGCGCACGGCTGCACCGATTCCTAAGAACAAAATTGACCCGGCTCTGCGCGAAATCGCAGGGACCAGGCTAGAGGCACCTGTGCAGATTCATCAGGCTGTCATTAGAGACGTGGCGGGCACCGGTGTTGACGTAGTTGCCAGCAGGTCGATGCCGGCAGCAGGCTAGCCATTGCGATTGACCACAGGAAGCCGTCAGCATGCTCTGGATCTTCGGCACATCGGGGCCTCGGGACATTCCTGATTGCTACAGGTGAGGAATAACGAGCTTCTTGCGCGGCCTGATGCCGCGCTTTTCTGTGCTGTGAGGAGTGTTCCTTTATGGAGGTAAGTTGTGTAGCATGTGGAATATGACGGGTATCAAGTGTCCGTTGGGAGGTGTTGATCCATGAGGAAGGCCGTTGGCGCCGGACGCATCGCGGGAGGCCCCTTTGGCCCGTGGCAACGGGCAATCGCCATCTTGCCGAGCATAGCTGCACTCGCCCTTGCGGTTGCAGTTATTGGTATGGGGGTCATGCCTGCTTTGGCAGTTGCCGCGGAGGGCGTATCCGACGCAATGCTTGCTGAGGCTGTAACATGCCTCAGGGGGATAGATCCTGATGCTTTGACCTATCAGGAGAAAGTTGAGAAATCCACCGAGATAGATAGGGCTTGGCAGACGCTCAGCAATGCTGGCATGCGAGGGCGGGATGCGCTCGTGGCCGAACTTGAGGCAGTCGGGCGCTCCGGAGAAGAAGACACTTTCTTCAAGCTCAGTGCGACTGCCTTGCTCTGGCAGATGACCGGCGTCGATGATGCGGATCTGATTGCCCGGACCTGGCGAACTGCCCCCTTCGAAATGCAGTATAGATATGTGTTCTCCACCGCCTATCAGGCTGCTCTCACCCGTGACGAGCGGGTTCTTCCGATCCTAGTTGCGTTCCTCTGCGACAAGTCAGGCAGCACCGTCATACCCATGCATTCGCTGACAATCAAATGGCCACTGGGGGTCGAGTTTGTCTGGGGAGTGTATGGACCTGCCGGCTTTGCGGTTCTCACAGAGATCATTGAGGAGTCCTCCGACCCTGTGATGGTGGAGTCTGCTCTTGAAGCGCTTGCCTGTTCAGGGCATGTTCCGGCGCTTCCCGCAGCGCGACGCCTGGCCCTTGACGGAGCAACCGCCGGTATCAGGCAGGCGGCTGTGCGCTTTCTGGGTTGGCACGGGCATCCACAAGATTGGGAAGTGGTCCTACGGGGGCTCATGTCGGAAGATGCAGGAGATGTGTGGACTTCACTGTGGGCGATCTATGAATTCGATGACGAGCGGGGCGACCAGTACGCCATAGAGTTCCTGAATCATCCGGATGGCACAGTAAGACGGGAAGCGGCTGCTGCTCTCCTCCACTTGAGCACGGCAGATGGACTCGATGCCCTCTTGCGTGCTGAAGGCGAGATGCATGCCTTCAGGGACCTTGCTGAAGAGAGGCTGTCCCTGGTTGGGCTGACCGGAGAGGGATTCCTGGCCCTGGCGCCTGCAGCTAAGAAGGCTGTTGCTGCAGAACTCAAGAAGACGATTCGGGGGACCGGATCGGGAGCCTCGCGGCTTCGCCGAAAAGAGGCTCTTGCAGTTGCGAACAGGTGGCTTGATGAAGGATGCGTTTCGGCGAACACGGAAGCCGAGAGGCCTTACGCGCTGGCACAGGCATTGCTTACTGACGATGTGATTCTTTTGCAGCAGGTGCGGGCGGAGATGTACGGCCGAGTGTCGGATGAGGCGCTCTACGACGTCCATGATATCAACTTGATCATTCAGCAACTTCTAAGACGATCTTTTGTTGTCGTTCCATGCCCTCCCTGAGGGTAGAAGATGACGCCGCGTTGCGGCGTGGAGACTGAGCTTGGGAGGTCGGCAGGGTATTGACAAGCCGACCTCCTTATTGTAATATGCCCCTAACGATTAAACGATTGTTTAATCGTTTAATGGAGACATGGTCTAAAGGGGGAGGCTATGTGGACGAGATGGAGAGGCGAATTCCGGAGGTAGACGGCGTAACGGCAATATTCCGAATACTCGGCAATGAGACGAGATGCCGAATTCTCTGCTTGCTGTCATTTGAGGAGCTTTGCACTTGCCATCTGGCTGAGATCCTGGAGATGACTATGCCCGCAGTATCGCATCATCTTAGGCTTCTCAGGGCACATCGCCTTGTAAAGACTAGGCCAGAAGGGAAGCACGTCTATTACTCACTTGCCGATGACCATGTTGTGACATTGATTCGGGTGGCCCATGAGCACTACGAAGAGGAAGGGCTGCTAGATGCGAGAGGTGGAGAGCATGGGGATGAACAAGGAGGATCTTAGCTGTCATTCGAGAGATGATCATTGCCATTGCCACGGCCACAGCCATCATGACCATGACGACGAGAGTAGAATGGTTAGGGCATATGAGACTGGAATTGCGCTGGCGCTTTTCGCGATCGGTATGGGCGTGCGAGCCTGGAGCGGCTCTGAGGCCGCTGCAATTGTCTGGAAGCTTGCTCTAATTGCCTCGTATCTAGTGGCGGGCTGGAGAGTGCTCTGGGGCGCAGTCAAAAACATAGCCCGAGGACAAGTATTCGACGAGTTTTTCCTCATGAGCATAGCATCGGTCGGCGCTATTGCAATAGGCGAATTGCCTGAGGCCGCCGGAGTGATGTGCTTTTTCGCCGTGGGCGAGCTCTTGCAGGACAAGGCCGTTGAGCGTTCACGCACTTCCATAAGGGCGTTGATGGACATAAGGCCTGACTACGCCAGTTTGGTGAGGGACGGGGAGTATGTGCGAGTCAGCCCGGAGGAGATTGTGCCCGGTCAACTTATCATAGTTAGGCCTGGCGAGAGAGTTCCCCTTGACGGTGTGATCATTGAAGGGGTCACAACAATGGATACATCGGCTCTTACGGGCGAGTCGATGCCGCGGGCCCTTGGCGACGGCGATCAGGCACTCGCTGGGATGATCAACAGAAGCGCCACTGTCACGATCAAAGTGCTGAAGGAGTACTCTAAGTCATCTGTTGCCCGCATTCTGGAACTGGTTGAAGAGGCCCAGGCGCGAAAAGCCCACACAGAGCGGTTCATCACTACATTCAGCAGATACTACACACCTGCAGTTGTGGCACTGGCCGCTATGATTGCAGTGCTGCCTCCCTTGATCCTGCCGGGGCAGGTCTTCTCTGATTGGCTCCACAGGGCCCTAGTGCTTCTTGTAATATCTTGCCCGTGCGCGCTGGTGATCTCCATTCCTCTTGGGTACTTTGCAGGCATAGGAGGAGCGTCAAGGCGTGGAGTGCTGATAAAGGGAGCAAATCATCTAGAAGCTCTAAACAGTGTAGATGCTGTGATCTTTGACAAGACGGGAACGCTTACCGAAGGATCATTTCGTGTAATGGAGACGACGGGAGAGAACGGATTTACAGAGCATGAAGTACTCAGGCTTGCGGCGCATGCCGGGGCTAATTCAAACCACCCGGTGTCAACCTCCATTCGCGAGGCGTTCCAGGGTGAGCCTGGAAGAGGAGAGATAGATGCCTCGGCTATCGCCGGCAGTCGTGAACTGGCCGGGATGGGAGTGGCTGCCGAGATTGAGGGAGAGCGCGTGGTTGCAGGAAATGACCGTCTATTGCATCACGAAAACGTGGCCCACGACGTTTGTGTTACTGACGGAACTGTGGTCAACGTGGCGAAGGACGGAGTTCTTGCAGGCAGAATCCATCTCGCCGATGAGATAAAGCCGGGCGCAAGCGAGGCAGTGGAGCGCCTTTACAGAGCAGGCGTCGACAGGATAGTCATGCTTACTGGCGATGTTCCCGCTGTCGCAGAGAGAGTGGCGGGCCAAGTCGGAATAGGCGAGTTCTGGGCGGATCTCTTGCCTGAGGAGAAGGTCAAGGCGGTGGAAGCGATAACGGCCGAATCAGGGCGAAGGGCGGAGCCAGCCGAACGTGGCAAGGGTCGTGCGGAAACACCCGCGCATGGGCGAAGTGGCATTTTGAGAGAGAGGACGGTCGGCAAGGTTGCTTTTGTGGGCGATGGGATAAATGATGCCCCTGCCCTTGCAAGAGCAGATGTGGGGATCGCCATGGGCGCACTGGGGTCGGAGGCGGCAATTGAAGCGGCAGACGTAGTGATCATGG
>LSQX01124986.1_pt1 | contig 24020 bp, 21 predicted proteins | sample 654561 | NCBI WGS metagenome assembly LSQX01 (sample SAMN04489861, study PRJNA283612) | anaerobic digester metagenome | isolation source: 4 biogas reactors fed with cattle manure at either 37C or 55C with and... | place: Denmark: Kongens Lyngby | collected 2014
GGCCCATCTGGTTATAAAGGCCCCAGTGGATCATCAGGCCGAATTTTTGGTCACAGAACCAGGCTAGATTCTGCCTGACCGCCTCTGAGGCTGGTTCCTGCCAGCCCTGGGCCAGCCGCTCAAGAGCAGCCAGCTGTTTTTGCCGGGCCAGCTCCTGGGCATCTTTTGCTTGAAATATTCCTTCCGCCATCTTCACTCCTCCTAGTCAAGTTGTAGTAAAACTGCCTGGCCAGCAGCCAGCTGACCCGAAAACGTCCCGTCCAGGCAGGCGGCCCCGGCCAGATCCAGGACCTGGCCGGTCGGCCCGGTGTTGAAGAGCAAGAGATATTCCTTACCGTCCTGGCCCCTGGCCTGCAGGGATAAGATATCCTCAGCCTGGGCCCGGTAACTGCTGGCGTCCGGCAGGTCCGGGTAGTAAAGCGCGACCCTTTCCAGAAGAGCACTATTCCAGATATTACTTTCCGGACGATTGTTCTCGACCAGCCCGGCTCTTATTTCATAGTCATTCATGAGCCAGTTCGCTTCAGAAACCAATACTTTACGTAACAGGTCATGATCCTGCCTGATCAGCTGCTGCCAGATGGCTTCGACACCGTGCATCATGCGCTCCAGGCCCAGGCCGCTGATCCAGGTGTGGCCCCATTTTTCACCGTCATTACAAAGCCAGCTGCCGGCATGATGGCTTTCTAAGGAAAAGCGCAACATGGCCAGGGCCTGCTCAAGAACCTGGTCCCAGGCAAGGGGGCTGCCGGACCAGTCCAAAGACGGGTCAGCTGCAGCCACGGCAAAGGCGGAAAATGCTTTCTGGTTGGTCTGGACGCCCCAGTTGTTATAACCGGGGCCGTAACAGGCCAGGTCTGGTCTTTGGGGGATCCGGTAAATGTGTTGCTGGGCGGCTGCCAGCCAGGCGGGCAGGAACTTGGCATACAGACTGGAATCTATCTGCGGCATGGTAAAACCTCCCGGAACTGTTTGGTTCCAGCATAGCCAATGCAGGACTAAACAGCAAGTAAGGCCACCTGGCTGCCTGAAGCTTTCCAGATCCGGCCAGGGTAAAATCAGCTAGGATAAGGATCGTAATCTGCACTAGCCAGTGGCATAATGTATTAAAGAAGAAAAGTCATTCCTGCTGTGGCAGGTTGCTGCCCAGGTAAAAAAGGTCCTGCGCCTTAGCCTTGTGCCAGCAAGACATTTAATCATTGAGGTGATTTATTTGGCTTTACGTGTTAAAAAGCAGGTTGTATTTCAACCCGCGAAAGATTCGTTGTTTGACCAGATCCTGGACTATGACAGTGCCTATCTGGACCTGGTCCGGGAAAAAGTGCTGGACACCAGCCTCGATGTCCAGTTTCCTGTGCTGAAAAGATTGGCTGCTGACCTGAAAGGCTGCCTTGTCCAGTACAGGGTGGATGATCTGAAAATGATCTATGATTTTTATCGTCAGGATCTGCCCCGGGTGAAAAGAAAGGAAAACTATGTCTCTGAGCTGGCAGAGGTCATCCAGGCTAGATTGTCCTTCATGTTCGAACGGTGTGAGCAGGGAATGTTTGACCTGCTCCTTGGTTTTGCTAAAAAGCCTGTCCAGCTGCCAGCTGATCTGGCAGGCAGGCAGATTGCACTTAATTATCTTCTGGCCGCAGGCCTGATTTTCCCTTTTCAATCAGACCAGGGTCTTGCTGTCTATTGCCCTGCAGGCCTGGTCGCACTTGTTGAAAAGGCTTATGCAGAACTGGACAGGGCTGATTTAAAAAAACGCACTGATTTAATCCAGATGGGCCAAAACCTGGTGGAGACAGTGGGGGTCATGGAAGTAAATTACTTTTATTTCTACCTGGGTCAGCTGCTGAGAAACTACGAGCAGGGCAGGCTGCAAAGAAACATCTCCCTGCCTTTGGAAGAAAAAGATACAGATAAGAAATATGGTCAAAAAGCGGCAGATTATTTCCATACTTCTTTGCTCTATAGTTGGACAGTGGACCTGATCGATACTGGAATGCCTGGTTCTGAGCAGCTTATCTGCCACAGGCATGTCCTGGACCCGGACCAGCTGTATTTTGAACAAGAATTTACTGATCTGCCCTATCCTATCTTGTCCTGCCGGGACCTGCTCCAGCCAGATTCAGCTAACGCAGCTGCGGTAAAAGAGTTTGCCCGGGAACTGGCAGCGCAAAATATCCTCTCCCGGCCGGATCTGGTCGGGGAAGTCTGGGTCTGGTTTGTGGCATGGCAAAACAATCTGGCCCGCGGGAATATCGGCCAGGCGGTCCTGGCTGGCTTGTCTTTTGCTGACAGCAGGAAAAGCAGGCAGCTTAGCCTGATGCTGGATGCATTTTGGGACAAATGCAGACCCTGGGATCTGAGGGGACACAAAATTGAGCTTGAGGATGAAAAAGACAGCGCTTTGCCCTGGGGTGGACCTGCCTGGGAACTGCTGGGTGCAATGCCAAGCCCGCCTGATCCACCAGCAGCCCCTGCTGTCTCAGTCAAGGTGGGACGGAATGAGCCTTGTCCTTGTGGCAGTGGTAAAAAATACAAAAGATGCTGTGGCGCCAACTAGGAGGAGCAATTCATGCAAAATAAGCAAATAAACTGGCAGGAAAGACTGAAACAGGCCCGGATTCCCCTGCACAGGCTGGATGAAGCTGATCTGGTGCTGCCAGCAAAAGGCCTGTCCCGAATAATAATGGAAATCCAGCTGCACCAGATCAATCAGGAATTTATTAAACTGGTCCGGGAGTATATGCCGGCAGATGGCAGTTTGACATATTATATTGACTATAGTAATTCCTGTTTTGCAGTTCTGCCCCTGTTTAAGAAGGGCAGGCGGTCTGTGGCTTTTGGCGACTGGCCGCTAGATCAAATTACCCAGCAGGAGCTGGACCTGACCCTGTTCGGCCATTCCCTGCGCAGGTTTCTCTTGGCTGCTAAGCTGCAGCAGGACCCTGTTGTACCCGAGCTTTATGTTTACAGGGCAAACTACCTGCGAGAGATCCATACTTTCATGTACAAGATTTTACCTTTGTTGCTGAGCCTGGGACAAGCCTGGGGCACAGACGCGGTTATGGATCTTATTTTCCGCAAGGATTTACCGCTGAAGCTGGGTCTTGAATATAACAAATCTGCCCGGCAGCTGGAAGTTTTTCTGCAAATGGAGCAGGGTTTTACCAGCGAAGAGCTGCTGGAGATGGTCACCACGGCCGAAGATGAAAAAAGCACAGATTACTTTGAGGGTCATGACGGCACTCTTTATGACTTGGGCGATATTGAAAAACAGGGTCTTTTCTGGTTTTTTAGCGACCTTGGCTGGTCGGAGTCCGACCTGCTGCAGCAAAAAAAGATCCATCCCCTGCCTGAGATCCCCCAGGTCATGTATGAATACATTGAACTTGTGTCGGCTGTCTATCATGGTAGCCAGCCAGAGCGGATCTGGCATCAGGTCAGGCAGGAAAAACCCTTAAGGATCGACTTAATGCCAAGGGTCGCAGACAAGCCGGACCTTTGGCCAAAAGAAGCGCTTGAATTTCTTGCCGACCAGTTTTCTGCCGGCCTGGGCGGCCTGCTTTTGGCAAAAGAGGATGAGCTGTTCCTCGCGCTGGCCCTGCAGCTGGCCGGGCTTGTGCAGAACCAGTACAAGGACAGCCAGGCACTGCTCCTGACCAGTCCAGCCCGATTGGCCCGGCTGGACCAGCTGGCCGGGGAGCTTTTCCCCGATCTTGAAATCCGGCTGATCCAGGGACCGGCCGAGGCCAGGCGCCAGGTCCTGGCCCAAAAGCCTGCGTCAGCCTGCCTTTATATAACCACCTATACCTTGTTGGTCAATGACCTTGAGTACTATGCTGGGCAATACCTCGACCTGCTTTTGCTTTTCGGGACAAGCCGCCTGGAATATGAGAGCAGGCAGGTCCGGGCCATCCGGCAGCTGAAAACAGGCAGCAGTTTCATCTTAGCCCAGTCAGTCAAGCAGGATCCAGTAAGCCAGTGGTGCCTGGCCAGCCTTATCCAGTCTGGTCTTTTCGCCGCCAGTCTGGAAGATTTCCTGGCTGAACATGAAGAATATCCAGGCATGGTATATGGAAAATTCGACCCCTTTGTTTATTATGTTGACCAGGACTGGAGGGAGGATGATGATGATTAAGCAGGTGCCCGATGGTGTCTGGCCGACCATGGTCACACCATATAAACCAGACGGTTCAATAGACTACAAGGGCCTGGCAGAGCTGGTTGAATGGTATATCAGCCAGGATGTGGCCGGTTTATTTGCTGTCTGCCAGTCTAGTGAGATGTTCTTTTTAAGCCTCGCAGAAAAACTTGAGCTGACCCGTTTTATCTGTGGCCAGGCTGCCGGCAGGGTCCCGGTGATAGCTTCAGGCCATACATCCCCCGGCAAGGAGGACCAGCTTTATGAGCTGGAAGCCATGGCGGAAACAGGCCTGGACGCCCTGGTCCTGATCAGCAGCCGGCTGGCTGCAGAAGATGAGCCTGATTCGGCCTTGCAAGGCTGGACAGAAAAGATCATGGCCCGCATCAGCGATGTTACCCTGGGTGTTTATGAATGCCCCCATCCTTATAAAAGGGTGCTCAGCCCGGAACTGGTGGGCTGGCTGGCCCGGACCGGCCGGTTCAAGTTCCTCAAGGACACCTGCCGCGACCCCGGCCTGATCAGGGCCAAGGTCCAGGCCGGCGCCCCGCATGGTATGAAGGTCTTTAATGCCAATGCGGCCAGCCTGCTCGAGACCCTGCAGGGGGGAGCGGCCGGTTATAGCGGTGTCATGGCTAATTTCCATCCTGATCTTTATGTGTGGCTGCAAAAGAACTGGTCCGGGCAGCCGGAAAAAGCGGCCGGCCTGCAGGACTACCTCAGCCTGGCATCTGCGATTGAATACCAGTACTACCCGGTCAATGCCAAGTACCATCTCCAGCTTTGCCAGGTACCCATAGGACTTGGCTCCCGTTCGCGGGATCCGGCAGCCTTTGATATTTCCCACCAGCTGGAAACCAGGGCCCTTTTTAACCTGAGCCAGAAAGTCAGGCAGGATATAAGAGACAGGTAATAAGCTGGTGGATTATACAAGCACCAGCCGGCAGGACAACCAAGGAGGGGAAGCCAATGGCAAAAGCAGCAAAAAGCAAGGTCGTGATCCCGGCCGGCTTTATCATCGCAGTGGATGACGTGGGCTGGTGGTGTGGTGAAGACCAAAGATACAAGAACGGGCCCTCCCGTTCCGGCCTGAACAACCGGCGTCACTGCCTGGCTGACTACCAGTCCATCATAGAGCTGGGCAAAAGCCTTAATATGCGGATCAAGTGCGGCTTTGTGATTGGCGAATGGGATCGGGAAAACATCCTGGCCTCTGTGCCCAACTCGAATAAATACGGTTCAGCATGGGATAATGCTTCCCGCCTGGACCCGCAGATCGATGCAGTGCGGGACCTGATCAACAGTTCTGGCGACTATCTGGAGCTGGCCATCCATGGCCTGGTCCACATGTTCTGGGATGACCAGGGCCAGATGCAGTATGCGGAATTCTACCAGAGGCAGCCTGCTGGAGGCCCATCTGTCATGACCCCGCCTGACCTGGTCCGGCGCCATCTGGACGCCTATTTAACCATTTACCAGCAAAATGGTTTTACAGCCCCCCTGGAAAGCTTTATCCCGCCCTGTTTTATCTACACCTTTTCCCGCCAAAAGGACCAGCTCTCCACCATTTTGGCCGAATATGGCATCCGCTATGTTTCGACACCTTTTGCCAGCATGGGTTACACCGGGGAAACAAAGCCGCAAAGTGCCGCCGTGGAAAATGGTATCATCACCGTGGACAGGACAACCGACCTGATCCCCTGGGATGTTGTTGACGCCACACCGCCTGAGCCGATTAAAAAGAGCTATTTCGGCATGCACTGGCTCAACTTCCTCAATCCCGATGCTAAAAGGAACCCGGCAACAATCCAGGCCTGGATCAAATACTTTGCCCGCTATAAGGGGCAGTTTGAGATCCTGGTTGCCCGGGATAATGCCATGGCCGCCAACCAGGCCCTCTATAAGCGCTTCACCAGGATGCTTGTCCAAGAAGACTCGCTTTTTTTGGACTTTTTAGATGTTGACCAGCAAGGCGCCACAGCCCAGGGCAGTGATCTTTTCATCAATGTGCGCCGGGACTGGCAGCTTTTGCCGGGCGGGGGCTGTACAGTCCAGCCTGATGCGGTATATGATGGCTTCACCAGCTACAAGGTGACCCGGCTAGAGCCCTGGGCTAAAGAGCTGCACTTGACGATAACAGGAAGAGGCAGGTAAAAGAAGAGATGACCTATCGGGAAATAAGTGGCCAGCTGGCTGCATATCTCACTGAAGTGGCAGTAGGGGATCTGGTCCGGCAGACCAGGGCTGACCTGGCAAAAGATGCCGCCGGACTCTTTACAGCAAAAAAGCTGCATGAGCTCAACAGCAGCTACCAGCTTTATCCGCCAGATATCTGGCAACTGATTATACAGGCGGCTGGCCAGGCCAGGCAAAGCCAGGAGCTTTTGGCCAAGACAGTCTTGCTTTATCATATTTTTGCCCTGCCCGCCTCTTTGAAAAAAGATGAGCTGATCGGCCTGGTCCTGGCCAGCTTTGCCGACCCGGACCAGAACGGGGCTCCTTTGCTGGCCTGCGATTTTGCGCCCCTGTTTGCTCTTTTACCGGCAGTGCCGGCAATGGTGGCTGCGATGAAAAAAAGGCAACTGCCGGAGCAGATCATCCGTGAGACCCTGTCCGAGTTTCACGGCAAGGTGATGGACTTCCAGCTGCGCCTGGGCCGGCCGGGCAGCAGGACCTATGTCGGCTGGCTGAAAAGGTTCACTGATGGTGATATTGTCCGCATTGGCCGCTTCAATATGGAAATGAAACGGGAATTTACCGGAAAGATAAGTGTTTTTAAAGATCGGCAGGACAACACGAGGATTCTCATGAAAGATGTCCTGATGCACCGCACCGGCTATGTCCTGGGCTGTGCCGGCCTGACAGACGAGGCGGGTTCTTTCCAGGCAGACCTGCTGGAGACAAATGAATACTTCCTGGGCTTTCCGGTTGGGCCGGATGGCAAGGCCAGGCCGGAAAAGATCCGGCTGGATAAGCAGGAGTGGCGCCAGGTCCTGACCACCGGGGACGCGGCCATCAGTGTCCATATCCCGGCCTGGCTCAGCCTGGATGAGGACTACTGCCGGCAGTCCTATGCCAGAACCAGGCAGGTCATGGCCGAGCATTATCCGGAATATACCTATCAGGCGATCTACTGCCAGTCCTGGATGATTGATCCGCAGCTGGCCACTCTCCTGGGCCAGGCAACCAACATTACCCGTTTCCAGCAGCACTACCTGCCCTATCCGACCTTGTCCCAGGGCCGGGGTGTGGCGGACTTTGTCTTTGCCAGCCCAATGGATTCCGCAGCCGGGACCTGGCCGGCTGACACCAGGCTGCGCCGGGTGATCAAGGAGCATTACCTGGCCGGGAAATTCGTCTATGAGCTGGGCGGATTTCTGGCCAGGGCCTGATTCTTAAGGGACCAGGTCGTAGGGCCAATCCAGGATCCCGCCAAAGTCATAGACCTGGCTGTAGCCCATTTCAAGCAGCTGGCGGGCCGCTTTTGCACTGCGGTTGCCACTGCGGCAGTAAATCAGGATAAGAGCGTCTTTGTCTGGCAGTTCAGTTTCGGCCCGCGTGGCCAGCTCACTGTCCGGGATAAGGACGGCTCCTTCGATATGGCCGGCGGCAAACTCAGCTTCTGTGCGCACGTCAAGCAGGATCAGGTCGGTTGATTCGTCCAGCATGGCTTTTGCTTCCTGGGCACTGATCTTGCGGTAGACAAGTTCAGTGGGAGTGCTGGTGCAGCCAGCCAGTAAAAGGATGCTGAGCAGGATTAAGAAAAACTTTTTCATTTCTGACCCTACCTTCAATAATCAGACTCGACCCGGCTGTAGCTTCTGGTCCAGTTGTCGTAAAAGCTGATCGTGCAGTGGTCTGGTCCTTCGATCTCGACTTCATAGACAAAGGTGTCCGCACCCAGACTGACCAGCACATGGTCATAATCAAGCCACCAGCTGCCATCAGTAAAATCGAGGATCTCCCAGGCGACTTCCTGGGGCCAGTCGGCCGCTGAAGCGTCCTCTGCCAGTTTCCAGCTGCTGGTCAGGAGGAAGGTATTCTCGCTGCCGAAGGTCAGGGCATCATAGATGCCTTCACTGTCAGCTTCATCCGGCAGCCAGATACCAATCAGGAAATCCTCCAGGGTCGGTTCTTCCGCGACCCTGTACAAGGCCAGCTGTTCCTGGGTGTCCAGGTAGGTAAAAAGGACGATATCATCTTCTTCCGGTGTGACCAGCAGGCGGGTCCTGGTGTCGCCATAGGCAAAAACCAGAACATCCTCCTCAAGCCACCAGCTGACCCAGGAAAAAATATCCTGGAACCAGGTCTCGTCATCATCCCAGGTTTCCAGATCGGACTCGTAATAGGAATAGGCACTGGCAATCCCGACATTTTCGTTGGCCATGAAGGCATAAACAAAGGTGTTACCAAATTCATCAGGCATTTCTGCCCACTGTCCAACCAGATATTCAGCCAGGGCTGTTTTTTGCTCCGGATCCGGGCTTGTTGTAGTCGGGTCCGGCGGGGTGGGCGCAGGTGAAGGCGGCAGGAGTAGAGCGCTGGCAGGAAAGGAAATAACCAGGTCGGGTTGGCTGGTTGTATCCCTGCCCTGATAGTAATGGACAGTGATTGTTTTAGCCTTGTGGGATTTTTGATAGATCAGCCAGCCACTGAAAGACTGCCCCGGGGCCAGGTCCTGGCCCGGCAGATAAGTCTCTTCCTCATCAAACAGGTAGGCAGCCGCTTCATCGCTGGGTGACTGGTCATAGCCGGAAGGACTGCTTCTGTCCCGGCCGTGGACCAGAAGAAGCTGGTCCAGCCTTGGAGTTTTCAAGGACTTGCTGTCCCGGTTGACCAGGGTGTACCAGACCTGGATATAATCATAGCCTTCTTCTGGCCCGGTCAGGAAGTCTTCCTGGTCCAGCAGCCTGGCCTGGTCAATAATTATAGCCAGGCCGTCGATTATGCCTGCTTCTCCCAGACCGATCTGCAAGGTGGCAGTGGTTTCAGAAGGTATACTTTCAACTGTTGTCTGGACCGGAGTGGTTGTTGTTTCTGATCCGGTGGGAGAGGGGACTTTGCCGGCCAAAAACCTCAGTGTGAAAAAGGTTCCCAGTCCGACAATTAATAAAACACCGGCCACAAGGGCAAGCACCAGGCCGGTATTCTTCCTGGGCGCTTCCTGGCCCGGGAAGTTGGTTTGCCCTGCTCCTGGCTGCTGCCAGGCCTGGTCCGCCGGCAACTGGCCTGGCGTCTGGATAATCCTGGTCCCGCAATTGGGGCAAAACGAGTCATCCCGGTTAACCTTTGTTCCACAATGCTGGCAAAACATAAGCCTACCTCCAAGGTCAGGAAAATCTCCTGTAAGTGACTTTTATCTTACCATGAGCAGGGGAAAAATATCAGCTGTTAGTGAAAATCTGGACCCAGTAGTGGCGGCCATTGTGGCTGTAAAAGCCAATTGACAGGCAGGTCATGTCTGTACGCAGCATATTGGCCAGGTGGCCAGATGACCCCTCCCAGGCGGTCAGCACCTGGGAAACTTGAGAAGTTGCCGGGAAATTAGCGATATTTTCCGCCGCACAGGTGTAACTGACCCCACAGCTTTTCAAGGCTGTGGAAAAAGACGAGCCGTCCGGCCTGTTGTGGGAAAAAGAGACAGCCAGGTCCCGGGCCCGCTCTGCCGCTGCGTTGGCCATGGCCTGGCTGCCATTTTTCAAGGGGGCCAGCCCGTTCTTTTGCCGCAAGGCATTGGTGGCCGAAAACATGGCCTGGACAGGGTCCTGGCTTGTGCTGCTGGTCGGGGCTGGTTCAGTTTTAGCTGTGCTTGTTGCGGCAGTTGTTGTCCGGTAGGTCCCAGCCTGGGTGGTTTTTACTGTGGTGGTTTTACTTGTGGTTACTTTTTTTGTCGTTGCCTTTGTTGTAGTCACACAGATTTTGGCGGGTTCGCTGGTCACTATTTCACTGCTGGGGGAGATCTCGCCGGTGGGACCGGCCCCAGCTGTGCTCTCACAGATCACCGGGGACTGGGCGCCGGCCAGCTTGCCGTGGGGCAAAATATCGCTGGAAGAGCTGGTTTGGGAGCTGGAGCTTTCCGGATTGGCTCCTAGGCTTGGAGCAGGAGTGACAGCTGCCTGGCCTTGACTGGCCAGGCTCGTCAGTGGCTGGGTCTGGCTGCTGGCTGACTCAGCCGGCAGGTGGGACCAGGAGCAGGCGGCAGGCAGGAAAAGCAAAAGGCTGACCAGAAGTGCCGCCAGCCAGACAAGCTTGCGCCGGTATTTAAGCAAGGTGAGAGAATTTTTATCCATGGGCTGATTTTAGCAACTTAAAGGTCTTGAAACAAGCAAGAATTTTAAGCAATCTGGCCCGAATCCGGGCAAAGGCTCCTGATCTTTTAAAAAACCTGTCTGCAGGCTCAATTCCCGGCCAGCTTTGCTATAATGATGGAAAGATGAAAAGAGGTGATGGCCATGCTGGACCGCTTGAAAGCCGAGCTGAAAAAGACCAAGGTCAGCGGCGTGAATATTCGCAATTTCCTGCTCTACCAGGGTTATAAGGACCATTTTGATGACCCTGTGCCCCTGGCCCGGGCCCGGGCAACCCAGGCCCTCTTTACAGGCCATGTCAAGCACGTATATGACAATGACCTGATTGCCGGCTCCCTGCTGGGCCTGCTCAGCCCGGCTGTAAGCCAGGCTGACCTGGATTTTGCCAGCCGGGTGACGGCCAGTTATGGTTTTAACACTTTCCGGACCAATGCTGATCATTATGCACCGGACTATGCCGGTTTCCTGGCCGATGGCATCCCGGGCACCCTGGCCAGGATAAAAGCAGCCCGCCAGCTGCACAGCGCAGATGAGGAAAAGCAGGTTTTTCTGGCAGCGGTGGAGATCAGTGTCCGGGCATTTTCTGACCTGGTGCGGTCTTATGGCCAGGCGGCGGAGGAAAAGGCGGTCCAGGCAGCAGGAGAACAAAAAGAAAACCTGTCTGCCATAGCCCAAAGCTGCCAGTGGCTTTGTGAAGAAAAGCCGGCCAGCTTCCAGCAGGCCCTGCAGCTGGTTTTTCTGGCCCACCTTGCCTTTGTCTATGAGGGCCGTTATGCCATGGCCCTGGGTCGTCTTGACCAGTACCTGTGGCCTTTTTATGAAAAAGACCTGGCCGAAGGCCGGCTGGATGCCGGACGGGCCCAGGCGCTTTTGGAATGCACCCTGATCAAGCTGGGTGAACACACCTGGCTGGGCGGTGACGATGTGGTCAACATCGCCATCGGCGGCAAAAAAAGAGATGGCGGCAATGCGGAAAATGAGCTGTCTTTTCTCATCCTGGAAGCTGTGGGCAACTGCCGCATCCCGGGACCCAACCTGTCCGCCAGGATCCACGAGAACACCAGTGATGAATTCCTGGACCGCTGCCTGGCAGTGATCGGCACAGGCCTGGGCTATCCGGCCCTCATGAACGATGAGGTGAATATCCCCGCCCTGGCCCGCTATGGCTACAGTGTGGAAGACTGCCGCGACTATTCAATGGTCGGCTGCATTGAGAATTTTATCACCGGTAAGCAGCCACCCTGGTCGGATGGCCGCTATAATGCGCCAAAGTACCTGGAGCTGGCCCTGAATGAAGGGCGCTGCCTCCTGACCGGCCGCCAGATGGGGCCGCAAACCCCGCCTGCTGCCAGCCTCGCCACCATGGCGGACTTTAAAGCCGCCTTGAAAGAGCAGATGGTCTATGGTGCAGCTGAATACATGATGTTTTTTCGCAACGATAATGACCGGTTCAATAAAATCCAGTACAGCCAGCCTTTCCTTTCAGTTTTCTGCCAGGACTGCATCGGCCGGGGACTGGATATAAATAATGGTGGCAGTATCTATCCGTCTGTCCACGGGGCAGGCTGCATGGGCATAGCCACCTTTGCTGACTCCCTGGCCGCTGTGGAGGAAGTGGTCTTTAATCAGGGCTATACAGACCTGCCCGGCCTGCTGAAAGCCCTGGCCGCTGACTTTGCCGGATATGACCTGCTCCGGGCCCGGCTGCTCCAGGCGCCGAAATACGGCAATAATATCGATCTGGTCGATAAATATGCCGTCTGGTATGTCGAGCTGATGAGCGAATTGTTTGCTCCTTACAAGACCCGTGATGGTGGTGGTGTTTATGTGGCCATCGCCTCCAACGTCAATAATATCCCGGCCGGCCGGGAAATAGCCGCCACTCCGGATGGCCGCCGGTCCGGCCAGCCCTTAAGTGATGCTGCCTCCCCCATGCGGGGGGCCGACAGGAAAGGGCCGACCAGTGCCATCTTGTCTGTTGCCAAGCCAGATTACACCCTGGCCGCCTGCGGCACGGTCCTGAACCAGAAGTTCACCAGCCAGATGCTGCAGGATCCGGCAAAAAGGGCCCGGGTCCAGGCCCTGGTCAGGACTTACTTTGCCCGCGGTGGCCAGGAGATCCAGATCAACTCTGTCTCGCGTGAGGATCTGCTCGCTGCCATGGAAAAGCCGGATGAATACCTTGATCTGGTTGTGCGTGTCTCTGGTTTCAGCGCCTATTTTGTCAAGCTGGACAAGGCGGTCCAGCTCGATATCCTGAGCCGGACAGAGCATGCCTAGGGGTGGTGGTTTTCATGCAGGGCCTTGTCAGCCAGATCCAGCATTTTTCTGTCGGTGATGGTCCCGGGATCAGGACCACCGTTTTCCTGCAGGGCTGTAACCTCAGCTGTGGCTGGTGCCATAATCCGGAAACCATCCCGCGTGGGCCGGTCCTGCTTTATCAGGAAAGCCTTTGCAGCAATTGTGGCAGCTGCAGCCTGGTCTGCCCGCAAAAGGCCCAGGTCATGGTTGCAGGGCGCCATCTTTATCAGCGCCATCTCTGCCATTTAACCGGGGCCTGTGCACAGGCCTGCCCCACAGAAGCCTTGCAGCTGAGCGGCAGGAAGATGGCCCTGGAGGATGTCCTGCAAGAAATTATGGAAGACCTTGATTTTTACCGCAGCTCTGCCGGCGGGGTGACCATCTCCGGGGGTGAACCCCTGCTGCAGGCAGACTTTACGGCCAGCCTGGCCCGCGCCTGCCAGGAACAGGGCCTTTCCATAATCGTTGATACAGCAGCCTGTGTCAGTTTTAAAAACCTGGCCCGGGTCCTGCCTTTTACAAAGACCTTTTTTATTGACCTGAAATCTGCAGAACCGGCAGCCTACCGCCAGCTGGGTGGTGACCTGGACCTGGTCCTGGCCAATATCCGCCAGCTGCGCGCGGCCGGTGGCAGGCTGCGCCTGCGCATCCCCCTGGTGCCGGGATTCAACAGCAGCCCGGACCAGGTCAGGCAGCTGGTCCTTCTGCTGCAGAGGGAAGATATCCGCCAGGCGGATCTCTTACCCTACCACCGCCTGGGTGCCAGTAAATATGGCCAGTTGGACCGGGAGGAAGGCTGGCCGGCCAGTCCCCTGACAGCAGAAGAGCTGGCCGCTGTGGCAGCCAGCTTCCGGGCAGGCGGTATCCAGGTGGAGATAGAAAACTAAACGTCCCGCCCCACGGCAAAAGACAAGGAGAAAGATCATGAAAGCAAAAGCAGCAGTCTTAACCGGTGTTAACCAGCCCTTCGCTATCCGGGAATATGACCTGGTCCCGGCTCCAGCCGGCCTGGCCAGGCTGAAACTGATCGCCAGCGGTATCTGTGGCACAGACCAGCATATCCAGCAGGGCAAGATCCCCAGCCAGCTGCCGGCCCTGATCGGGCATGAGTTTGTCGGCCAGGTGGAAGAAATTAATCTGGCCGGGAAAAAGACCGGGGTGCGGCCTGGTGACAATGTGATTGTTTATATCGCCTGTCCCTGTGGAAAATGCCGCCTCTGCCAGGATGGTGATGAGGCAAACTGTGTCAATATGACCGTGACCAATGCCGGGGACCCTGGCCAGGCCCCACATTTTTATGGCGGTTTTGCCGAATATAACTATTCCCCTCTAGAAAACCTGGTTGTTATCCCAGCCGGCCTGGATCCTTATCTGACGGCAGTCTTTGCCTGTGCCGGTCCGACCACCCTGCATGCGGCCAAGCTGGCCCACAAGGCCAATATCCGCCTGGACCAGGCCAGGATTGCTGTGGTCCAGGGCCTGGGCCCAGTCGGCATGTTCAGCCTGCTTTACCTGCAGTCCCTGGGCATTGAGCACATCATCGCCATCAGCGGCCGCAGCGATGCGGCCAGGGCGGAGCTGACCAAAAAACTTGGGGCGACAAAGGTCTTTGCCCTGGACAGGACAGGGCCGGACCAGATCAATGCCTATGTCCGTTCCCTGGCTGATGGGATCGGGGCTGACCTGGTCATTGAAGCATCCGGCAACCCCCAGGCGGTGCCCCAGGGACTGGCCCTGCTGCGTAACCGGGGGACCTACCTGGTGCCGGGGCAGTATTCCAACAGTGGGGATGTCGCTATAGCCCCCCAGCAGATCACCTTCAATGCCCTGCGGGTGATCGGCTCATCCCAGTATGACCTGGCTGATATCGACCAGTACCTGGTCTTTTTGCAGGAAAACCCAGATCTGCATGACCTGATCCGCTCCCTGGCCAAAAGTTACCCTGTCAGTGCGATAAACCAGGCTTTTGCCGAACAAAAAGATAATATCAAGACCTTGCTGGTTCCATAAGGACCAGAAAAGAGAGGATGATCAAAATGGCTATCAAAATCGACCATGACCTGCACCAGCATACTTTCTTATCCTCCTGTTCCTCTGATCCGGAAATGACTGCGGATAAAATCCTGGAACATGCCCTGGCCAATGCTTACCAGACCATCTGCCTGACAGACCACCTGTGGGACAATAAGGTTGCCGGGGCCTCAGACTGGTATAAACCCCAGGACCTGGACCATATCCGGCAGGCCCTGCCCCTGCCCCAGGCTGATGGCGTCCGTTTCTTATTTGGTTGTGAAACCGAGTATTGTGGCGGCAGCAAGCTGGGCCTGGCACCTGAGTCCTTTGACCTTTTTGATTTTATTGTCATTCCGCCCAACCATTTCCACATGGTGGATTTTGTCCGCCCTGCCGCCTATAACACACCAGTCCTGGTTGCCGAGCTGCTCCAGCAGCGGCTGGAGGAACTGCAGCTTTTGGACCTGCCCTGGCAAAAAATCGGCCTGGCCCACCTGACAACCAGGCTCATCTTCCGGGAGGGTGATGTGCTTGAGGTGCTGGATCTCATGCCTGAGGAGCGCCTTAAGCGGATTTTTAAAGGGTTTGCCCAAAAAGGCGCCGGCATTGAACTGAATGCATCATCTTTCCGGGACAACTGGCAGGAGACAGAAGAGCTGTCCCTGAAGATCTACCGGATCGCCAAGGCGGCTGGCTGTAAATTCTATTTTGCCTCCGATGCCCATGCTGTGGCCAGCCTGCCCATCAAGGAAGCCCTAGAACCGGTGGTCAAGGCCCTGGGCCTGGAGCAGAAGGACATCTACCAGATCCCGCAATAACAAGCAAAGGACCGGTGGTGGATGGTGGGCTTAAGGCCCTACAGGACAGGAGTGTGATCTTGTGGATAAAAAACCAAATGTACTCTTACTGATGCTGGACCAGCTGCGCTGGGACTGCCTGGGCTGTTATGGCAATGAATTGGTAGAGACCCCCAATCTGGACTGGATCGCCCAAAAGGGCACGGTCTTTCAAAACGCCTACACGCCCTCACCTTCCTGCATACCCGCCCGGGCCTGCCTGATCAGTGGCCTGAACACCTGGCATACAGGAATCCTGGGCATGGGAGGTGGCCAGGGGGCCATGGGCACAGGATTTAAACAGACCCTGCCGGGCTTGTTTGCCCAGGCCGGTTACCACACCCAGGGAGTGGGCAAGATGCATTTTTCGCCCCAGCGGGCCCTGAATGGCTTCCATAACACAATCCTGGATGAGTCCGGCCGGGCTGAAACAGCTGACTTTGTTTCAGACTATAAGCAATGGTTTAATCAGAATAAACCCGCTGACCTGGACATCTCAGACCACGGGATCAGCTGGAACTCCTGGCAGGCCCGGCCCTACAACCTGCCGGAATACCTCCATCCGACCAACTGGACAGCCAGCCAGTCGATCAAGTTTTTACAAGAAAGGGATCCGACCCAGCCTTTCTTTCTCATGACATCTTTTGCCAGGCCCCATTCACCTTATGATCCACCCCAGTATTATTTTGATATGTATTATGACCAGGCAGACCAGTTGCCGGATCCATTTATCGGAGACTGGGCCGGCCGCCATGACCGGCCGGAGGACGCGGCCAGCACAGACGCCTGGCGGGGCCGGCGCAGTAAAAAGGAAATCCGCCGGGCCCGGGCCGGCTATTATGGCTCGGTCACCCATCTAGACCACCAGATTGGCAAACTCCTCAATTTCATGCGCCGCAACAGGCTGCTCGACAACACAATCGTCCTGGTCACATCTGACCATGGCGATATGCTGGGAGACCACAACTTGTGGCGCAAGACCTATGCTTATGAAGGCTCGGCCCATATCCCCCTGCTTGTCATGCTGCCGCAGGAAAAAGAGCAGGTGGTGAAGCCAAAGACCGATGCGCCTGTCACCTTGGTGGATGTCCTGCCAACCCTTTTGGATCTGGCCGGCCTGGTCATTCCTCAAGGACTCGACGGGAGCAGCCAGAAAGAGGTAATCTGCGGCCAGGATGGTGGCCGGCATGATTATGTCCATCTTGAGCATAGTACCTGCTACAGCCAGGAGCAGGAAATGCAGTGTGTCACGGACGGCAGGCACAAGTATATCTGGCTGCCCCGTATCGATGAAGAACAGTTCTTTGATCTCACCCGTGACCCCGGTGAATTGCAAAACCTGGCCGGCCTGCCTGAATATGCGGCGCAGGTTGGGCTTTGGCGTCAACGCCTGATCACTGAGCTGGCTAAAAGGGATGCCGGCCTGGTCAAAGATGGCCGCCTGGTCAGCCTGCGTGGCAAGCCTTTTTTAAGGTCACCGCATTACAAGGCCCGGCTGGAGCGGGCCGGCCTGCCTGTGCAGCACTAGGCCGGCCCAGGAAAAGCTGCCAGGTCAGGGCTAAAGGGAAATCAGTGGCTTTTCCCACAAGGGAACTGGCTGGCCGACAGCCAGGCCATCAGAAACACGGCCCGGTAAAGGCCAGCCATCCTGCCAGTTTATGGGCTGGAGGTGGGTGACCTGTCCGTGTGAAGGCCGGGCCTGGGAATGGACAAACCAGGACTGGCCTGACTCAAGCTCTGTCCAGCCACCGCGGTAGGGTCCGTTGACATCGGTGTTGCCCTGGGCCAGGACAGGCTTTGCTGTATAGGGGCCAAGAAGGCTTTGTGAACGCAGGACCAGCAGCTGCCTGTTGCTGTCATCAGCTGCAAAAATATAATAAAAACCCTGGCGCCGGAACATTTTCGGAGCCAGCAGGGCAGGCGGGACAGGCTGCTTGAGCATAATTTCCCGGCCAGGGCCTAATAAGCTGCTGCCAGACGGGCTGAGCCGGAAAAGCTCCAGCCCGCTTTTCTTGCCACCCCGGCCACAGGCATGGACAAGGTAGGTCTGGCCGTCATCGTCACAAAAAGGGCAGGTGTCAAGCCAGCCCGGTCCAGCCTGGACCAAAACCGGCTCCGGCCAGCTGCCGAAAGGATCTTTGGCCTGGCTAAGATAAAGCCCTTGGGCGGGCAGGCAAAAAAAGACATGGTAGAGGCCGGCCCAGAACCTGATTGTGGCTGCCCGGGCACCATGGCCTGGCCACTCCTTCTGCCTGGAGCTGCCAGGTTCGCCGGTCACAAAACTTGCCAGCGACCAGTTAACCAGATCCTGGGAGTGCAAGATGGGCAGGCCCGGCCGGGCAGAAAGAAGGAAAAACCAAGGTCCGACCCGGACCAGATCCGGTTCTGGAAGGTCCTGGCGCAGGATAGGATTCTTGTAAAACCCATTGCCCAGGTCTGCCTGCCAGTCTGCCTGGCTATCCAGATAGCCTGCCATGCCCAGTTCCTCTTAAACCAGACTGATCTGCCGGTTTTCATCGGCGGACTGCCTGGCTAAAAGACTGATCCGGGTGATATAGATTGCCTCTTGAGCAGAGATGCTGCACTGGCCCTCACCCTTGATCTGGGCGTAAAAGTCAGCAAAAAAGTCAGGCGGATCCAGCAGCCCCTCTGGCTGGCTGCCATCTGAACCGCTATTAATCAGGAAAACCTCACCCTCCCTGATGTCCAGCACACCATCTGTACCGACCACACGCAAGCGGTCATCGCCATGGCTGGGTGCTGTTTCCGGGCGGCAGTAATCAAGGCTGACAGTGGCCAGGATCTCTTGTTCCAGGGTGAAAAATGCCTGGGCAGTCATCTCCAGCTGGTCCAGGCCCCGATTGTCCTGGCGGGAGTGTCCGGCCAAAACAGACAAAAACCTGGCCTGGCTGAACCAGTGGATCCAGTCAATGGCATGGATACCAACCCAGGGTATTGTCCCGCCATATGTCTTCCTGTCCTTATAATAGCCAGGCCTTTGCCCCAACCGGTAGGACTTCTGGCCCTGGAGCAGGCGGACCCGGCCGATTGCTCCCTGGCTGCACAGCTGCCGGGCTGTGTAAAAGTGGGGGGCGTAGCGCAGGCCGAGCATGGTTGTCAGATGGCTTTGGCCTTCTTGCCACAACTGCTCAATTTCGTCGAGGTCAGCCAGCTCCAGGGCCAGGGGCTTTTCAGAAAAGACATGGACGCCCTGGCGCAGCGCCTGCTTGACCACAGAGGCATTATTGTGAAAATGGGTGTTGACTACAGCAAGGCCCGGCTTTTCCCGCTCCAGCAGTTCCTTATAGGAGGTATAGGTGCGAAACTGCTGCTTTTTCTTTTGCAGCAGGCTGGCCAGGCCGGACATATCCTCACCAGCTGTGCCTGGCGCCACAGCAACAAGCTCAAGCTCCGGATTATGCAAAATCTCCGGCAGGGCATAACCATAATGGCCGCTGGAACCGATAATACATACTTTCATTTAATCTTCTCCTATCTGACAGCTGCTGGACGGGAACAGTTCTCATACCAATTATGCAAAAAACCCGGCTGCTTGTCATCTCCTGGCCTGGTAGAGCTCCCGGCATGGCAAAAAGGCCGGCCTGGCTGTATGATGAAATCAGCTGGAACAAGAAGGGAGTTGAGCTTTATGGCTGGAGAAGTGGAGCTTTTATTTTTAGGCACAGGGGCTGCAGACTGGCAGGGCCCGGCAGAAAGTGGGGAGGAGAGGAAGTTTGCCAGCCTCCTGCTGGACAGACGCATCCTGTTTGACTGCGGCCCGACCGCCCTGGCGGGCATGGCCGGACTGACGGTTGATCCGACAGGGATTGAGGCTGTTTTTATCACGCACAGCCACAGTGACCATTTTGACCAGGCGGCCCTGGCCGGCCTGGCCGGTCTGAGGCAACAAAAAGGCCTGCCCAGCCTGCAAGTCTTTTTGGAAAAATCCTGGCTGGATCAGCTCAATCTGCCCGGGGCAGAGCTTTTTGGCCTGGCTGTGGAGGAAAGTGTCCAGATCTTTGGCTGTATGATCACCCCCCTGGCGGCCAACCACACCGGTTCCTTTGCCGCTGAGACCCCCTTGCATTTTTTAATCCAGGCTGGGCAAAAAAAGATCCTTTATGCGACAGATGGGGCCTGGCTCCTGACCAGGACCTGGCGCTTTTTACAGGACCATGAGCTGGACCTGGCCATTTTTGATTGCACAATGGGACCTGGCTTTGCTGCAGACTGGCGTATCTTTGAGCATAACTCACTGAGTATGATCAAAGCCATGGCCGCAGCCATGCTGGCGAATGATGTGCTGAAAAAAAGCGCTCCAGTAATCCTGACCCACCTGGCCAGGACCCTGCACCCGGACCATGCTGAACTGGTCCGGCTCCTGGAACCACCTTTTCTGGCTGCTTTTGACGGCTTCTCACTTGGCCTTTAAAAGATCCGGGCCAAGCCGGTTCAGGTCAGGTGGGAGGTGTCACCGTTCAGCACCAGGGACCAGTCCCGGCCTTTTTTCTGCACCTGGGTCAGGGAACAGATGGCTGTGTTGATCACCAGGTCCTGGCCGGCCAGGCTCATGGCAGCTGCCGCCACCGAGGCGCCATGGCCGATAAAAAGCATATTGCCATTGTAATTTGCCAAGATATGCTGGACTGCCTTTTTCACCCGCAGGTTCATTTCGAGCAAGGTTTCTGGATAAACAGGCTTGATCATGGCCTGGTAGGCGGGATCAACCTGTTTGAAGCGGGTGATTTTTTCTGCCAGGGGCTGGATTTGCGGCGGACTGGCGAAAAACGAGCTGCTGTACCATTCACCGAGCCCGGTTTCAAGCTTGACTTTAAGGCCCAGGGCATCTGCAGCGTGGCTGGCTGTTTCCACAGCCCGCAAAAAAGGCGAGCTGAAGATATGGCGGATGTCCTCGCTGACCAAGTGCAGGCCCAGCTGCCGGGCCTGCCTGTGGCCGTTTTCCGCCAAAGGTGTGTCATCGGGCCATTCGGCCGTGGCCCGCCAGGTGGGGTCGAGAGAGTCTTGCCTGGCCCCATGCCGGGCAATGAAGATATTCTGGACCATCTTTTTTGCTCCTCTTTATGTTTTGTTCCATTTTAGCGGAAAAGCAGCTGGATGCAAAACAGCTTGTCTGGCCGGATGTGGCAAAAATAAGTTATGATAGGGAAAAAGCCGGAGGAATCTATATGCCTGTGATCAAGCTGGGTGCCATCCATGAAAAAAGCCTCTATCCGCCTTTGGCCCAGGCGCCTGGATCCGGCAGCCTTGACCAGGGCCAGGCCCGGCACTACCGTGAATTGAATATCGCGAAGACCTTAGCCTGGCTGGAGCAGGCAGGCCGGCAAAAACTGGACCTGGTCTGCACCAGGGAGAGCATGAGCGGCAGCCTGCCAGATGGCCTGGAACCGGCAAAAAATAAGCTCGCCCTGGAGCTGGCTGAACCCGTGCCGGGTCCTTTGACCGAAAAGCTGGGCCGGATTGGGCGCCGCTATGGTATGTATATCGCGGCAAACTTTTATGAAAGGGCCGGCAGCCTGGTTTATAACACATCAGTTTTATTGGACAGGCAGGGCAGGCTCTGCGGCAGCTACCGCAAGGCGCATCTGCCGCCCCGGGAAAAATGGACTGTGGCCGCCGGTGACAAGGTTCCTGTCTTTGCCACCGATCTGGGCCGGGTCGGCTTTGCCATCTGCTATGATATCTGCTTTCCTGAACATACCCGGACCCTGGCCCTGGCCGGGGCTGAGCTGGTTATCCACCAGACCATGGGCTGGGGCAGCCTGACCTCTGTCCAGCACGGGGCGGCCCTCTTGCAGGCCCGGGCCCTGGATAACAGTATCTATCTGCTGGTTGCCAAAAATATCCAGCCGATCAATGCGGCCTGGGCCAGCAGCTGCCTGATCGACAACCGGGGAGACTTCCTGGCAAAGGCAGGCGGGGAAGAAGAAGCTCTTGCCACAGCCTCTTTTGTGCCGGATTATGCACGGCTTGAGGAAGATCATTTTAACAGCTTGTTTTCCGGGATTGCCAGTAGCCGGGCCAGGCTTTATTTGGAAAGAAGGCCGGACCTGTATGGCATAATCAGTTCGGAGTTGCCGGATGTGTGCTTGAACTACCGGCATCTGGCAGACAGGATTGACAGTCCGGAAGGGCAGGCAGAAAACAAGGCCGCCTGGCAGGAGTATAACAAGGCCAGGTCAGAGGGCCGGGCCGGGAAAAGTTACCATTGGTGAGGAGGTAAGATAAATGGCCAAGGAAACAATCAGGATCGTAAAAGCCCAAAAGGAACATCTGGAACCAGCCTGCCAGATTGCCATTGCCGCCTGGACACCGATCCGGCAGATCTTTCGCGAAGAGATTGGCCAGGATCTCTACAAGACCTTTTTTTCCGGCTGGCAGGCGGAAAAATGCCGCGATGTGACCAGGGAGCTTTCCGGCAGCAGGGCCTTTGTCGCCCTGGTCGGTGCCAGGCTGGCCGGTTTTATCAGCTACCAGCTGGACGAGGGAGGCAAAACTGCTGTGATCGGCACGAATGCCGTACACCTTGATTTTCGCGGCCAGGGGATAGGCAGCCGCCTCTACCAGCATGTGCTGGCCAGCCTCAAGGCGGAAGGGATCGTTTATGTCAGGGTCACGACCGGCCTGGATGCCGGCCATGCCCCGGCCCGCCGGGCTTACAACAGGGCAGGTTTTAGCAAGGGGCTGCCCATAATCCGCTACTACATGGAACTGGCCCGGAAAAAACCTGACCTGTCCGGGCAGGCCCAGCTGGTTCCGGCAAAAGAAGAGCACCTCGATGCAGCCGGGCTTATTGCCGAGGCGGCCTGGTCAGGTATCCACGCTGAATATGAAAAGCTGCTCGGCCCGGAACTGCATACAGCCTTTTTTGATGGCTGGCAAGACAGGAAAATCACGGCAGTCAGGCAGGAACTGTCCACCGGCAGGGGTTTTATCGCCCTGTGTGAGGGGCAGGTGGCCGGCTTTATCAGCTATGAGATCGACCGGCAAAAAAACATCGGTTATATCGGCAATAATGCTGTGCACAGTGATTTTCGCGGCCGGGGGATTGGCGGCCAGCTTTACCTGCAGATCCTTGCCAGCCTCAAGAAGGAAGGCGCCGGCTATGTCACAGTGGTGACCGGCCTGGACGAGGGCCATGCCGCGGCCCGCAGGGCCTATGGCAAGGCCGGCTTCAGTAAGGCGCTGACCAGCATCAGTTATTACCAGAAACTGCCAGACTGAGGGGGCCGGCCAGAGGTCCCGGCCTGTTCCTGATATGGTATCATGAGAGCAGAACCCAGATCCTGGACTGCAGCTGCCTGGAGGAGAGACCATGAGTTATTCAGACTTTGATTTAGCAGCTTTTGATTCCGCCAGCCTGGCCCGGCCAGATGCTTTTTTCTGGCCCGGCTACATGTGGCTCTGGCTTTCCCGGATGAGCCGGGAACTGATTGACCAGCAGCTGGAAGAGTTTTGCCGGATCGGGGCCCGGACCATCTGGATCCTGCCCCTGGCCAAGACCTGGCGGGCCTACCGCCTGCCAACAGAGCTCGAGCCTGAGTTCATGTCCGCTGAGTTCAAGGACCTGGTCCGTTACACCCTGGCCCGGGCCAGGGAGCTGGACTTGTGTATCTGGCTCAATGATGAACCTGGCTATCCGTCCGGGGGTAATGTCGGCCAGATCGTCAAGCAAAGGCCGGAACTGCTGGCCCGGGAACTGGCCCGGGAAGAGATCTGGCTCGAGTCTTCTGAGACTTACCAGGTGCCCAGTGACTGCCTGGCCGCTTTTGCCGGTAAAAGGCGGCTTGCGCCCGGCCAGGCCTGGACTGCCGGCAGCCGGGAACTCCTAGAGCTTTTTTATGACCGGCCGGTCATGTCCCAGACCACGCCCAACTACACTGACCTGCTCAACCCTGCAACAGCCCCGGCTTTTTTAAAAGAGTGTTATGAAGAATGGTACCAGCTGGCTGGTGAATATTTTGGCAGCACTGTGCCGGTAATCTTCTTTGATGAGCCCAAGGTCAACAACCCGCCCTGGACAGATGACCTGGCTGCCTCCTTCCAGGCCGGGAAGGGTTATGACCTGCTGGACTTCCTGCCGGAATTGTTCAAGGATGATGCGGCTGGCAGCACGGTGCGGATTGATTTTTTTGACTGGTGGACAGAAAAACTGGCCAGTCGTTTTTTCCGGCCACTTAAGCAGTGGTGCCGGGAAAAAGGTGTCTTGCTGACCGGCCATTTTGGCGGCGATGATTACACCCTGGGCAATTTAAACCATGGCTTTGGCCATATCCTGCGCGTGCTGCGCGAAACAGACCTGCCTTGTGTTGACACCATCTGGCGCCAGATCTGGCCCGGACTGCGCCGGGAATGTGATGATGGCCGGCTGGTGCCCAACCACCATTTCCCCAAGTATGCCTCCAG
>LSQX01163048.1_pt2 | contig 24012 bp, 23 predicted proteins | sample 654561 | NCBI WGS metagenome assembly LSQX01 (sample SAMN04489861, study PRJNA283612) | anaerobic digester metagenome | isolation source: 4 biogas reactors fed with cattle manure at either 37C or 55C with and... | place: Denmark: Kongens Lyngby | collected 2014
GTGGTGTTCAACACCCCCGGCGCCAATGCCAACGGGGTTAAGGAGCTTGCCGTTGCTTCCCTTATGCTTGCCTCAAGGGATATTTCCGGGGGTATTGAATGGGCGAAAACCCTAAAGGGTTCCGGCGACGTGGAAAAGCTGGTGGAAAAGGGAAAGTCCGCCTTTACGGGACCCGAAATAATGGGGAAAACCTTAGGCGTCATCGGCCTGGGGGCAATAGGCGGCATGGTGGCGAATTCGGCCTACGCCCTCGGAATGAAGGTTATGGGGTGTGACCCCTATATCACCGTCAACGCCGCCTGGGGGCTTTCAAGGGCGGTTATAAAGGCAAATTCCTATGACGAAGTATTTGCTTCTTCCGACTATATAACCCTACACGTTCCCTCCACCAATGAAACCAGGGGTATGATCAACGCCGAAACCCTTTCCAAAATGAAAGACGGCGTCAGGATTATAAACCTGTCCAGGGGAGACCTTATCAACGAAGACGACCTTGTTGCCGCCGTTGAAAGCGGCAAGGTGGCTGCCTATGTCACCGATTTCCCCTCCGAAAAACTCCTTGGGGTAAAGGGTATTGTCTGCATTCCCCACCTGGGGGCCTCCACCCCCGAATCGGAGGAAAACTGCGCTAAAATGGCGTCGGAACAGCTTAAGGATTACCTTGAATTCGGTAATATCAAAAATTCGGTGAACTTCCCCGACATAAGCCAGCCCATGAACACCCTCTACCGTATGGTGGTGCTCCACAGGAACATTCCCAATATGTTAGGCTCCATTTCCTCGGTTTTGGGTAGCGACAAGGTGAATATCGAATCCCTGTCCAACCGTTCGAAGGGGAACTTCGCCGTTTCCATTATCGACGCCGATTCCAGGATAACAAAAGGGGTTATCAAGGATGTGGAGGGCATCGAGGGCGTTATCAGAGTTAATCTAATCGATTTGTCAAAGTGATATTTTTCTAAAAGCTTTAAGGTCAGATGAATAAAGTTTTGACATTGTTTAATCTTTACGTTTTTGATGCAAAAAGCACTCGATAATTGTCTGTAAATGCGTATTTTTATTGACAAACAGTTCAAAACAGATTATACTTCATATTGCGGGCATACAGAAAGTGTTTTCCGTATGCCCTTTGTTTATATACTGTAACAAGGGGGTGCTCGGCATGGGTAAATACATCTTCGAAAGACAGGAAAAAAAGTATGTCCTGTCTTCGGAACATTATGATATGATTATACCCTATATACAGGCCAACTGTATCCCCGACGAATATTTCGAATCCAACGTGCTTAGCATTTACTTCGACACCGAAAACAGCCGGATAATACGGCAGTCCATAGACAAGCCGGCATATAAGGAAAAGCTCCGTTTAAGAGCCTATGAGGTCCCGACAAGTGATTCCACGGTTTATGTGGAGGTTAAAAAAAAGGTGTCGGGGGTGGTATATAAGCGGCGTATCGCCATTAAGTATCATGAGGCGGTGGACTACCTTGAAAAGAACCTCCCTCCCCCTTGTCAAAGCCAGATAACAAGGGAAATCGACTATATGAAAACCTTCTACGGAGGGTTGAAGCCCGCCATGTTCATATCCTACCACCGGTTTTCATATATCGATAAAATCAATCCCAACGTCAGGGTGACCTTTGACGATCAGGTAATCAGCCGGGAAACGGATTTGCGCCTTGACAAGGGGATTTACGGAAGGAATCTGCTTGACGGGGGAATACGGCTTATGGAGGTTAAAAGCATAGGTCCCATGCCATTATGGCTGGCGGATGCCCTCGATGAATGTAAAATTTTTCCCGATTCCTTTTCAAAATACGGCAACGCCTACAAAGAGCTGCTGTCCGAAGGCTATTACAGCTTTATAAAACCAAACGGAATACCGAAAAAAGGAGAACTGAACCTTGCTTGAATTTCTTTTTAAAAACATTATCGAAACACAGGTAACGCCGGCGATTTACTTTATCTGCCTGGGGGTTGCCCTGGCGCTGGGATTTTGCATATCCTTGGCCTTTATGTACAAAAACCGCTACACCAAGTCCTTTGTGGTGACCCTCACCATAATCCCGTCGGTGGTTTCCCTACTGATAATGATAATCAACGGCAATATCGGCACCGGCATTGCGGTGGCGGGAGCTTTCAGTCTTGTAAGGTTCCGTTCCGCCCAGGGTTCGGCACGGGAAATCGGCTATATATTCGTTGCCACCGCCGTGGGTATAGCCATCGGCACCGGCTTTGTGGGTCTTGCGGTTATTTTTGCGATCGTACTTATAGCATTAACCCTTATTCTTACCGCCACCCGTTTCGGGGAAGCCAAGTCCACCGAACGGGACCTTAAGATAACCATACCCGAAAGCCTTGACTATACATATGTGTTTGACGATATATTCGAAAAATACGCCCTGTCGGCGGAGCTTCTGAAGGTGCGCACCACCAATATGGGCTCCCTTTACCGGCTTCACTACCGCATAAGACTGAAGGACGCTTTAAAGGAAAAGGAATTTATAGACGAACTGCGGATAAGAAACGGGAATCTTGATATTATCTGCTCTTATGTCTTTACCGACACCGATGAATCTCTGTTGTAAGAACCCTGTTAATATAAACAAACAGCCTGACCGTTAACCGGTCAGGCTGCGTTCTTTTAAGTATTAGCTATCGAATATCTGTCTTATTAAAAATCCGTGTCGGTTAAAAACCATTTGCCGTCTATTTTAACGCATAAAAGCGACTTTGTAAAACCCATAATGCTGTATTCAACCTCAGCAAAACATTCTATCTTGTAATCGCTTGGATCAAAACCGTAATCATCAATAAAATTATCCAGATAACGCTCAAACATCTCGTCTGTTTTATTATATGTATCTGAAACTTTGCCGACTTTTATCTCGATTGTTTTAAGGTATTCCATCATGTATTTTGCTCCGCTGACAGTAAGCACCTCTTCTTTCATGGCTTTGGCAATGTCTTTTCTTGAAGAGCCTGCCGGAAGATCGAATTCATCCTCTAAATCGGTCAGGGTAAATCCGGCATAATAATCTACCATTGCTTCAAAATCCAAATCCTGTAACGCAGCGAAAAATCCCTTAACCGCTTTTTCCGGCGAGGATGCGCCTATGCCTCCCCCCAACGCAACTACAAGCACCACCACAATCAGGGCGACCGCCACGATTCCCGAAATTATACCTGCGATAACGCCGGTTTTCTTTTTGGATTTCGTATATGAATTTATGGGAGTGGATTCGGCTGCATCGGGTGCGATTTCCGGCCCCTGAGCTTCGGATGAATAGGACAGGCTCTGAAACGCCTGCTGGCTTTTCTTATCTTCCGGCTTTGCCGGAGTTTCCGTCTTTGCGCCGCAATTAATGCAAAACGCATCGCCCTCATTAAGTTTAGCACCGCAGTTTTTACAAAACATAACTTTTATCCTTTCAATACAGTTGAGTGTTTTGCGGGGAAAGCGGGTTTAATTGCTGTTAATTAATCCTGATATGCCTCAACTATCCCGTCGATGGCGCTGACCACGCTCGGGGTTATTTCGTCAAGATAGGATTTGAGGTTTGAGTGGGTGGTCTTTTCAAATACCTGATTAAGTCCCGAAAAGCCGTAAACAGTTGCCACATCATAGACTATGTTGCTGAAAATCAGGTCAAGCATTCTCTCGTCATCATCGGTCGCCAAATCTTTGGATTTAAGAATCGAGGTATAATAAGCGTTGGTTATATGGTTTTTGCCGCCTATAGCCAGCAGTTCTATCATATAAGCGCAGAATTCGGGGTCCGGGGAGAAGGAGGGAATGCAGATACCGTAAGCATAGTTGGCGGCGCAGTTTATAAAGTAGTCGTCCTGGTCTTCATTGAACTTGGGGTAGGGGACGATACCGAACTTCACCGGGTATGCGCGGAATTTCTTAATTGCCGAGAAGGCGAAAGTCATAAATAAGGCTTTGTCGGTACCGAAGATTTCCACCGTCTTTGCCCATTTGTTGGTCTGGTCGGTGAATTCGTTTACGGTAACATACCAGGTGCCCTTTTCGTCAAGGAGTTCAAGCACTTTCTGGGCTACGGTGAAGGACCTGTCATTGGTGCCTATATACATTTTGGGGATATCCATGTTATCCTTGGAGGTAAGGGTTTCGCCTGCGGCAAAATAATAACCTATACCGCCGCCCATGCAGCCCCAGATATCGTTTTCGTCCATTTTTTCATTGTCGTCCCCCTGACGGGTGAATTCCTTGCACATGGAGTACATTTTGTCAAGGGTCCACTTGCCGGTATCCACCAGCTCGTACATATCCACCCCCGCGAAAGAGGCTTCCATAAGGTCCCGGTTGAAAGCGATTCCGCCGGAGACGATTCTCTGCATTATGGATATATCACCGGTGGTGAAAAACACCCGGTCGTTTATGGAAAGTGAATTCGTTGCGTTCTGGTCCCACCAGGGAGCATCAAGGTCTATGTAGTCGGAAAATTCCCTTAAATCAAGGAGTTTGCCGTCCTTGGCAAGGGTGGCGCAGGCACTCATAAAGGGCATCGCCACGTCAAAGGAATTTAATTCCGCCTGAAGTTCCTTGTTAAAGGCTTCGGTAACATCGTCAACGGCAACCGCTTTTATTTTAATACCGTAGGTTTCTTCAATCCACTTGTTTCTTGTGTCAACGCTGTCCTTAAGCTTGGCGTCGGTGGTATCATATGGGGCTTCGATTTCTTCGGAAAAATATGTGTCCTGTTTGTTCTTGTTATAAACCAGCACCCGGAATTCCCCGTAATCTCTCCAGTCGTCATTGAAGTCAAGCATGTTTTTCTTTACATATTTGCCTTCTTCGTCCATATAGGGATTTTCCTGGGATGCTTCAGAGGATTCGTCCGGCTCGCCGGTTACTTCGCTTGATTCGCCGTCGGCGGAAACGGAGCTTTCCTGCTTGGATTCCTCCGGCTCTTCCCTGCCGCAGCTTACAAGTAAAGTTGTCATAACCATAAGGATACAAAGCACAATACTCAGCAGTTTCTTCACGATTTACACCTCAACATAAAAATTTGACTATATTATACAGAATTTTGTCCCTTTTGTCAATGTAAAGTTGTCTATCCATCTAATTTTTAATTATTATATAATACATTTCTTACTGAATAAGCGATACAAAAACACCGACCGAAAAAACATAATTTCCCCTTATACAAATAAAACCTTGACATTGGGAAAAATGAAGGTAAAATAGAATTAATTTTAATTCCGGAGGTTTGAAAATGATAAACGAAAAAGCATATAAATTGGGAAGTCAGCGGTCAAGCATACGGGAACTGTTTGAATACGGCAGGAAAAGGATAGCCGAAGTGGGGAAGGAAAACGTGCTGGACTTTTCCCTCGGCAACCCCTCAACCCCCTCCCCCAAAGAAGTGGAAGAGGCTTTTTCGAAAATACTTGAAACGCTGCCCCCCCTTGCCGTCCACGGCTATACCTCCGCCCCGGGCTGCGATGAAATAAGAAGCGCCATTTCCTCATCCCTTACAAGACAGTTTGATTTTAGGGTAAACCCCGAAAACCTTTATATAACCTGCGGTGCCGCCGCCGCTCTGACGTCGGTGTTTGCCGCATTGACGGAAAACGAAAACGACGAGTTTATCACCCTTGCCCCCTTTTTCCCGGAATACCGGTGCTTTGCCGGGGTTTCGGGAGCGAAGTTCAAGGTAGTCCCCGCCGATGAGGTTAATTTCCAGATAAATTTTAACTGTCTTGAAAAGACAATAAACGAAAACACCAAGGGGGTTATAGTCAATTCCCCCAACAACCCTTCCGGAACGGTATATTCGGAGGAAACAATAAAAAAGCTTACCGAACTGCTTAACGAAAAAAGCCGCCGTTATAACAAGCCCATATTCATAATTTCCGACGAACCCTACCGTGAACTGGTGTACGGCGGGGCCAGCGTGCCCTTTATACCCGAATATTATGACAACACCATTGTATGCTATTCCTATAGCAAAAAGCTGTCCCTGCCGGGGGAAAGGATAGGTTATGTCCTTGTTCCGGAAAGGGTTGTTGAATGGAAAAAGGTGTTTGACGCGGTGGCCGGCGCGGCAAGGATGTTCGGCTACGTCTGCGCCCCCTCTTTGATACAGAGGGTGATTGCCGAATGTGTTGAGGTTTCCCCCGACCTTGGGGTTTATGAAACCAACCGGAATCTGCTGTATAATTCCCTGACGGAGATGGGCTATTACTGCGCTAAGCCCGACGGCGCCTTTTATCTGTTTGTTAAGTCCCCCAAGGGGGACGGGAATTATTTTTCGGAAATCGCAAAACGGAAGGATGTGCTTATCGTCCCCGGCGGCCCCTTCGGGTGCGACAATTTCGTAAGAATAGCCTATTGCGTTGATACGGAGGTATGCGAAAGGGCGTTGCCGAGATTCAGGGAAATTATTGATACAATATAAAAATCCCGCCCCGGGCTGATTTTATCCGACCGGACGGGAAAAATTAAATCCGACACGCAGGTGTCGGATTTTTTCGTTTATTAATCACCGCCGTATATGCGGCACTACCCCTCATCCGTCAGCCTGCGGCTGACACCTTCCCCTCAAGGGTAAGGCTACTTCATCTTTTCCTGTTTGGTTTTATTGTCCACCACATGGCGGTTTCTAAGTTCGTTTCTAATGTCGTCGGGGGTGATTCCCAGTTCGGTCATAAGCACCATAACGTGATAGCAGAGGTCGGAAATTTCATAAACCGCCTCATCCCTGCTGTTTTTCGCCCCTATAATTACCTCGGAGGATTCCTCGCCGATTTTTTTTAGGATTTTGTCAAGCCCCTTTTCGAACAGATAGGTGGTGTAGGAGCCTTCCTTGGGGTTTTCCTTCCGGTCCTGTATTAATTTATACAAATCCTCAAGGGAAAACCGGCTTTCCCCCTCGATTTTATTAAAGAAACAACTGTATTTTCCGGTGTGGCAGGCAGGCCCTTCTGGGATTACGTCGATAAGGAGGGTGTCCATATCGCAGTCTGCGGTAATCGATACTATTTTCTGATAATTCCCTGAGGTTTCCCCCTTTAGCCAAAGGGATTTCCTTGACCGGCTGTAAAAGCAGGTCAGTTTCTTTTCAAGGCTTATTTCGTAGCTTTCCCTGTTCATATAGGCAAGCATAAGCACTTCACCCGTCGAATAATCCCGTATTATTGCGGGAATAAGCCCGTCGTCGTTTTGCTTTAAATTTTCCCATGAAATCATATTAAATTCTCACTTCCACATTGTTTTGACGGAGGTATTGCTTTAGTTCAGGAATAAGTAGAGTTTTATAATGAAAAATAGAGGCGGCAAGGCCGGCGTCAACTCCGGGTACGGAATTAAACAGCTTTAAAAAGTCCTCCCTGCACCCCGCCCCGCCGGAAGCGATAACCGGAAGGGAAACCTTTTCTGAGATGGCTTGTAACATTTCCAGGTCAAAGCCCCCTTTAACCCCGTCGGTGTCCATGGAGTTTACCACTATCTCTCCTGCGCCGTTTTCCTGACCGAAGTATGCCCATTCCACCGCGTCAAGACCGGTATTTTCCCTTCCCCCCTTGGCAAAGACGGTGAATTTGCCGTCAACTCTTTTAACGTCCATAGAAAGCACCACGCATTGTGAGCCGTATACTTTGGCAGCCTCACCTATAAGGGAGGGGCTTTTTATCGTTCCACTGTTTACGCTTACCTTGTCTGCGCCGCATTTTAACAATGTGTCGAAATCGTTTACCGAATTCACCCCGCCCCCCACCATAAGGGGGATGAATACCACCGACGCCACCCGCTTTAGGACGTCGGCAAACAGCTTTCTCCCCTCCGCGGAAGCGGTTATATCGTAAAACACCAGCTCGTCCGCGCCGGAATGATTATAATATTCCGCCAGTGTTACGGGATCTTCCACGTCCTTTATGTCGGCGAAGTTCACGCCCTTCACCACCCTGCCGTTTCTTACGTCAAGGCAGGGGATTATTCTTTTTGTCAGCATTTGCTTCCTCCAATCATCAGCACTTCTTTCATGCTTATTTTTCCGGCATACAGGGCTTTGCCCAAGATTGCCCCCCATATGCCAAGGCTTTTCAATGTTGAAAGCTCCTCAAGGGAGGTTATACCGCCGGAAGCGGTTATATTAAGCCCCCTGATTTGGGATAACTCTTTATATACTTCCATATTGGTGCCGGAAAGCATACCGTCCTTTGAAACGTCGGTATAGATAACGTGCTTTACCCCCGCCGACGCAAGGGTTTTGCAAAATTCCACCCCGTCAAGCTTTGTACTGTTTATCCAGCCTCGGGTGGCAACAAAGCTGTCTTTGGTATCCACCCCCACCATAAGGGATTGACCGTACTTTGAAGCCATTTCTTTTGCAAAATCTATTTTTTCCGCGGCGGCGGTGCCGATAATTATCCGCTTTGCGCCGCAGTCAAGGTAGATTTTAATCCTTTCCTCGTTGCGGATTCCCCCGCCCACCTCCACGTTAAGTTTTGTTTCGTTTATGATTTGTCTTATCACTTCAAGGTTTTCAAGCCTTCCGGTTTTTGCCCCGTCCAAATCCACCACATGAAGCTCGGTGGCGCCCGCATTGTAAAAAACCTTTGCCACATCAACCGGATTTTCCGAGTATTCGGTTATTTTGTTGTAGTCCCCCTTTTCAAGGCGGACGGCTCTGCCGGAAATAATGTCTATGGCGGGAATAATCTTCATGATTCGACCTCAACTTCGCAAAAGGCTTTTAATATGGCAAGCCCCGTGTCGCCGGATTTTTCGGGGTGGAACTGGGTGCCGTAAACATTTCCCTTTTTAACCGCGGCGGTAACGTCCACGCCGTAGAAGGAAGTGGCAAGGGTGTCCGGAAGGCAGTTTTTGGCGTAAAATGAATGGACAAAGTACACAAAGGCGGATGTTTTGTCTTTTAACTTTGAAAAAACAAAGTCGTCTTTTGCTATATCAAGCTTGTTCCAGCCCATATGGGGGATTTTAAGATTTGAAACATCCTCCGCCAAAGGGGAAACGACGCCGGGGATAAACCCAAGGCCTTTGTATCTGCCGAATTCAAGGCTTTCTTCAAACAAAAGCTGCATTCCCAAGCAGATTCCCAAAAGGGGGGTTTTGTTTTTTGCAACCTCCTTTATTACCGGAACAAGGGACAGCTTTTCCAGCTTTTCCATGGCTTCGCCGAAGGCCCCCACGCCGGGGAGGATTACCCTGTCGGCATTAAGGATGATCCGGCGGTCATTGGTTACCGCCGCTTTTTCCCCGATATATTCAAGGGAACGGGAAAGGGAATATAAGTTCCCCACCCCGTAGTCGATTATCGCAATCATAGAACCCCCTTGGAGGAGGGAATTTCCCCGGATAACGCTTCGTCGGAGGATACCGCAATCCTTAATGTCCTGGCAAGGGCTTTGAAAACGCCTTCGATAATATGGTGGGTGTTTTTGCCGTATATCTTTTTAATGTGTAATGTTATCCCCGCTTCCCGGACAAGGGCGGAAATAAATTCCTCGGTAAGCTCGGTATCAAAGTCCCCCACGATGCCGGAAGGGATAGCAACATCAAAGTTCAGATAAGCCCTGCCGGAAATGTCGGCGGCGCACAGCACCAAGGTTTCGTCCATGGGGAGAATGACATGACCGTAGCGTTTAATGCCCGCCTTGTCTCCTAAAGCTTCCTTAAAGGCTTTCCCTAAGGCAATCCCTATATCCTCGCAGGAGTGGTGAAAGTCCACGTTGGTGTCACCCGCACATTCGACGGTAAGGTCAAAGCGGGAATGGGAGGCAAACAGATTCATCATATGGTCGAAAAAGCCGCTGCCGGTGGAAATTTCCCTTTTCCCCGTCCCGTCAAGGTTAAGCTTAAGATAAATATCGGTTTCGGCGGTTTTTCTTTTGATTTCGGCTTCCCTCATAGGCTTTGTCCTTTCAGTATAAAATCAATTTCGGAAATCAGCTTTTCCATATCGGTCTGCTTCCCTATGGTTATTCTTACATAATTTTTTATTCTTTCGTCGGGTAATACCCTTACCAGAATGCCTTTTCCCTTCAGCTTTAAATATAAATCCCTGCCGGTTATCCCTTTGTGTCCCGCAAGGAGGAAATTCCCCGTTGAGTCTGTGACGTAAAAGCCGATTTTTATTAATTCCTGCCGGGTATATTCCCTTGTCTTTATAACCTTGTTTGTACAGTTGTTGAAGTATTCCCTGTCCTTTAGGGCGGCAATCCCCGCCTCCATTGACAGGCGGTTTATGGAATAGGGATGGAAGGAGTACCTTACGGTGTTGAGGTCGGAAATCAGTTCCCCGTCGCCTATGGCATAGCCTAACCTTCCCCCCGCAAGAGAACGGGATTTGGAAAAGGTGCCTATAACCAGCAGGTTCTGATATTTTTCGGTTAAGCAAACCGCGCTTTTGCCCCCGAAGTCCACATAGGCTTCGTCAACCACCACCACCCGGTCGGGGTCGGAGGCAACGATTTTTTCTATGTCTTCAACCGGAAGGAATATTCCGGTCTGGGCGTTGGGATTGGCGATGAATACCGTTTCGGGAATGCTTATATAATCGTCGGGATTTATGGTGAAATCATCATTAACCGGAAGAACCTTGTATTTTAATCCGTAATAATTACAGAACACCGGGTAAAAGCCGTAGGTTATATCCGCAAACGCCGCCCCTCTGCTGCTGCCGCAGAATGCCCGGAAGGCAAAGGACAATGCCTCGTCGGAGCCGTTGGTGCACATAACCTTTTCCCTTGATACGCCGTAGTATTCCGCCATAGCCTGACAGAGCCTGTTTGCGTCCGGGTCGGGGTAAAGGTTAAGTCTTTCGGTTTCGCCGGCGGTTACTGCTTTTATAACCTCCGGGGAGGGGGGGAAGGGGGATTCGTTGGTATTAAGCTTAACATACTTTTTGTCCGACGGCTGTTCCCCCGGTACATAGGGTTTCAGCCCTTTAAGGTCGGAAGTAAAAAATCTGCTCATTTTAATTCCTCTGTTCTTATTTCTATTGCCTTTGCGTGGGCGTCAAGCCCCTCCCGCCTGGCAAAGTCCCTGGTGCGGTCTGCTATTTTCCCCAGTTCCTCCTTTGGATAATACAGATAGGAGGTTTTCTTTCTGAAGTCGTCCACCGAAAGGGGGGAGGAAAAGGCGGCGTTGCCGGAGGTGGGGAGGGTGTGGTTGGGACCTGCCATATAATCCCCCAAGGGTTCGGGGGTGAAGTTCCCCAGGAAAACCGAACCGGCGTTTTTCACCTTTTCAAGGAGACCGAAGCAGTCCCCTACGCAGAGTTCAAGATGTTCGGGGGCAATCCGGTTTGAAATTTCAACGCATTCGTCAATATTTGATGCAATTATTATGCCGCTGTGGTTTTCAACGGCTTTTTCTGCGATATCCTTACGGGGGAGATTTTCAAGCTGTTTTTTAAGTTCGGATTGAACTTTATATGCTAAATCGGGGCAGTCGGTAACAAGCACGGCGGATGCCATTTCGTCGTGTTCGGCCTGTGAAAGCAGATCCGCCGCTATATATTCCGGCTTTGCCGTTTTGTCAGCGATAATCAGGATTTCGCTGGGGCCGGCAATCATGTCGATTCCCACCACACCGCTTATAAGTTTCTTGGCAAGTGCGACATAGATATTGCCGGGGCCAACTATTTTATAAACCTTGGGTATGGTGGAGGTGCCGTATGCCAAAGCCGCCACCGCCTGGGCTCCCCCCACGGCAAAAATCCTGTCAACTCCGGCGATACGGGCTGCCGCAAGGATTTCGGGCATTATTTTGCCGTCGGGCCGGGGCGGAGTGGTCATGATAATTTCCCTGACGCCGGCGATTTTTGCGGGGACGGCGTTCATTAACACAGTGGAGGGATATGCCGCCTTCCCCCCGGGGACGTAGATTCCCACCCTTTCTACCGGGGTATAGCGGAGTCCCAAAACAATGCCGTTTTCCTTTTCGATTTTATAGCCATCGCTTAACTGCCTTTTATGGAAAACTTCAATGTTTTCCTTAGCGATTTTAAGGGTTTCAATAAAATATCCGTCAACCTGACTTAAGGCTTCGTCAATTTCGGCTTCTGAAACTTCAAGGGATTGTCTTTGGGCTTTGTCGAATTTTTCGGTAAAAAACCTTAAAGCCCCGTCACCTTCCGATTTAATTCGGTTTACTATTTCCTCCACCTGTTTTGAAATTTCCCCGTCGAAGTTTATCCGGCGGTTTCTGATGAAGGTAAACAAATCGTCTTTATCAATTATTATAATCATTGCTTACTGCCCCTTTCAGAAGGGTTAAGGCCTTGTTTATTTCCGCTGATTTAAAGTTATATGAGGTCTTGTTTGAAATAAGGCGGGCGGATATGGGGAAGATTTCCTCCGCTACGGTCAGGCCGTTTTCCTTCAGGGTTTTTCCCGTTTCCACTATATCCACAATAACGTCGGAAAGCCCCAATAACACCGCCGTTTCGATAGAACCGGAAAGCTTGATGGTTTCGATTTCCCTCCCCTTTTCGCGATAATAGGCGTTGGTTATGTTTACGAATTTCGTTGCCACCTTAAGCGGTCTTCCCGTGTCCTCCGCGAATTCTTTGGGGGCGGCCACCGCCATACGGCATTTTCCTATGCCTAAGTCAAGAAGTTCGTAAACATCGGGGGAATATTCCTCAAGGGTGTCCTTCCCCGCAATGCCGATATCCGCAATGCCGTATTCCACATAAATGGGAACGTCCACCGGCTTTACCAGGATACAGCTGACGTTCCGGCTTTGGTTTGTGAAAATCAGCTTTCGGCTGTCGCCGAAAACGTCCCCTAAGTCGTAGCCCGCTTTCCTTATTAGATTGTATGCCTTTTCCCCTAACCTGCCGGTGGGTAATGCTATATTCAACATAAAATCTGCCTTTCGTTACAAGCGAATAATCTGCTTGAATTTTTTCCCTTCGGGAATATTCTGAAGGGCTATCACTCTGTTACCGTTTTTTCTTAAGCTCTGGGCTTTTGCGAATACCTCGCCGGGGGTATGGTCTTTATTATAAATTAGAAGAATATCCGCATCGTATTCCGGCTTTGCCGAGTAGTAGGAAGCAACTTCGCTTAAGTTTATGGCAAAGCCCATGGCCCCCGCATTCCTGCCGAAACGCGCCATTAGCTTGTCGTATCTCCCCCCCGAAAGGACGGCTTTGGGAACCCCCCTGACATAACCCCTTAAAATTATGCCGTTGTAGTAGTTCATATCGCTTACGATGGAAAAGTCAAGGGTTATTCTGTCGGCATAGGGGGTGTCTTTTATTATATTAAAAAGTTCGGAAAGCTCATAAACCGCAGTGCGGGTGTTGTTCCCCGAAATAAGCTTTTTGGCGATTCCGATTATTTCGTCGAAGTTTGTTTTCCCCGAAATAAGTTCGATCAGGTTTTCTATCTTCTGCCCCTCTATCCCCGCCGTTTTTGCGTATTCCCTTAAGTCGTGGCAGTTTTTCGAGGATATACAGTTGGTTATCCCCGCCGAAAGGGTCTGATTTTCGATATTGAAGTCCGCCATCATGCCCTTGATAAAGCCCATATGGGAAATATTAAGGACAAAATCCGAATCGATGGCTTTAAGGCTTTCGGCGGCAAGCATTATGATTTCAAGGGTGGAATAAATATCCTTCCCCCCTATGGACTCCACTCCCGCCTGGCTTATCTCCCTGTATTCTCGGGTGTGTCTGTCCATGCGGTAAACGCTTTCCCGGTAGTAGAGCTTTTCGAAGTTTTCCTCCGTCGCCTTGGTGTTTTTGGCAACAGAAAGGGTGACGTCGGGCTTTAAGGCAAGGAGTTTCCCGTCGCTGTCGTTAAAGGTTATTATACTTCCGCTGGACAGAAAGGACATATTTTCAAGGTATAAGGAATATTCCTCAAACTTTTTAAGCTGGTAGCGGGTAAAGCCAGCCTTGGAATATATATCCCTTAAGACAAAGTAAATGCCGTCCTCGGCGGAAAGGGTGGATGTGTCAAGTATCATTTTTTTCCTCCCTGTTGTTTACGAATGAGGCAAGCAGCTTTGAATAGCCCCCGCTGCCGTACTGCAGACACCTTGAAACCCGGCTTAAGGTGGCGGAGGAGATGGAGCTTAACTCCGTTATCTGGCTGTAGGTATATCCCTTCAGCATTAGTTCCGCGCACTGGAGCCGCTGGGACATCTGGTTCACCTCGTTTATGGTGCAGAGGTCTTCAAGAAAGATCTGTATATCTTCGGGTTTATTTATTTTCGCCAGAACCTCGTACAAACGCCTATGGGAATGGTCGTCAAGGGGCTTTTTCATATTAACACCTTCCTTTTGCTTTAGGTGAGTGCATTATACCATAATACTTTACCGATGTAAAGCACTAATGCGTTAAATTGATAAAGTTCATAGGGGTGAATAAAACACACAAAAACAAAGGGGAGTTATTTGGTGAAAATGACGATAAAAAATTTTCGGCTCCGGGTGAGATTTTTTCGGAAAAAGCCGACACATATACAAGTGAACGCATTAACTGAATTTGTTCAAGCGTTAATTCAAAAATCAAAAAGGAGAAACTTATGAAGTTTGCAAAGTTTTTAATTCTGTTAACCGCCCTTACTTTAATCATCGGGCTGGTTTCCTGCGGGAAGGAGGAGGATAAGGACACCTCCTCCCAGACATCGTCAAGCCAGACTTCCTCGGCAGCGGAAAGTTCAGAAAATGAAAGTTCGGCTGACGAAAGCTCCCAGTCAAATAACTCCTCCGCGGACGAAAGTTCGGAGGAAAGCAGCTCCCCGGGTTCGCAACTGGACGGGGATCTGGAGGACATTCTTGCGGCAATATACGCAGCCGTCGATGACGTGGAAGAGCTGAAGGACTTTAATCCGGAATATCTTGCAACTACCGAAATAGACCCCGACGACTGCTTTTATTATTTCGGCGTTAATAGTCTTGACTTTGAGGAAGCCATCGCTTCGGAATTCGAAATGGGGGGCGGATACTCCCTCTGCCTGGTAAGGGCGAAAAGCCTTGACGATGTTGACGAGATTAAAGAAGCAATCACCGAAAACGTTGACCCCTGGAAATGGGTCTGCATGGGAGTTGACGAGGACAAGGTTGTGGTTGACAGCATCGGCGACGTTATAATACTTATCATGTACGAACATTCAGAACCCTTACACGAAATTTTCCTCGATTTGGCCTGAGTATCAATTTGCATAACTGTCTTAATCCCCTCCTCAATTGAAGGCTGCGTTGCGGTTTAACCGGCGTATGCCCGCCGTGCGGCGGAAGTGCTTCCGCCGCACGAACCCATTAAGACAAAAATAAAGAAAGAGAAAAAATATGGTTTTTTCAAGCATATCCTTTCTTTTTTATTTTCTCCCCCTCTGCATTCTGTTTTACTATCTGTCCCCGAACAAGCTGAAAAACGGGGTTTTGCTGATATTCAGTCTTTGGTTTTACTATGCAGGGGAACAGCTTTTCACGATAATACTGCTTTTTTCCACAACACTTAACTATGTCTGTTCCCTGTGTATAGAACGCTGCCGGGGAACGAAAAAAGCAAAAATAATTCTTATCGTTTCGGTGGTCGGGAATCTGTCCGCCCTTGGCTTTTTTAAATACTTTGACTTTTTCATTTCTAATATAAACGGACTTTTTGGGATTTCCCTGCCGCTTTTGAAAATCGCATTGCCTATCGGGATCAGCTTTTACACCTTCCAGATCATGAGCTATACCATAGACGTCTACCGGGGCGAAGTGCCCGCCCAGAAAAACTTTATAAATCTTTTCACCTATATTTCCCTCTTCCCCCAGTTGATTGCGGGCCCCATTGTCCGGTATCAGACGGTGGCGGAGGAATTGGAAAGCCGGAAACACAGCGTTGATATGTTCGGCGAAGGGGTTTCCCGCTTTATCGTAGGCCTTTCCAAAAAGGTGCTGCTGGCAAACCAGCTGGGGCTTATTGCGAAGGAATTTTCTGATGTCCCCGAAAAAACCGTGGTGTTCTACTGGCTGTACGCCGTTTCCTTTACACTTCAGATTTATTTCGACTTTTCGGGCTATTCGGACATGGCCATCGGTCTCGGTAAGATTTTCGGTTTCAACTTCCTTGAAAACTTCAACTATCCCTTTATAAGTAAAAGCATGACCGAATTCTGGCGGAGATGGCATATTTCGCTGGGCACCTGGTTCAGGGATTATGTGTATATCCCTCTTGGGGGAAACCGGGTTGGGTATAAAAAGCTGTTACGCAACACCTTTATTATATGGATACTTACCGGTCTGTGGCACGGCGCCGACTGGCCCTTTGTGGTCTGGGGGCTGTTTGTGTTTATCTGCATCCTTATTGAAAAAACCTTCCTGCTGAAGTTCTTCGATAAGCTGCCCTCTTTTGTGTCAAGGATTTATTTCATACTCGTACTGATTGTAAGCATGACGATTTTCAACGGTAAAGGGATTTCCGGCTCGGTAAACGATGTGATTTCCCTGTTCGGTTTCGGAGGGCATAAATTTATAAATTCCGATACGGTGTACTACCTTTCAAGCAACGCCGTACTGCTTGTCATTTCGGCAATCGCCTCCACTCCCCTATTGAAAACCATAGTAACAAAATTGAAAGACAAGACCTTCGGCATGAGATTAACCGATATCGCCCAGCCGGTCAGCTGTTTTTCCCTTTTGATACTGTCGGTTTCCTACCTGGTGGACGGTTCCTTCAATCCCTTTTTGTACTTCAGATTTTAGGGAGCAATTATGAAAGCAAAAGTAAAAAATATAGTTTTGACCTTGGGTTTTGTGGTTATCATATTCGGTTACTTGATTATATCCGCAGTGCTTCCCGACAAGGATATTTCCTATGCCGAAAGACGAAAATTCACTCAGTTTCCCGTAATAACGATAAAAAGCCTGACCAACGGCAAATTTTTTGAGGAATTTGAAAAATATACCCCCGATCAGTCCCCCTTCAGGGAGGGTTTGCGCACCATAAAGGCCCTTTCCCACTTTTATTTGTTCAACCAGAAGGACAATAACGGCATATTCGTAATCGACGGAAACGCCTATAAGCTGTTATATCCCCTGCGGGAAAATTCCGTAACCAAAGCCGGGGAAAAGCTGAATGAGGTTTATAACCGCTACCTTACCGGGATGAAGGTATATTACACCGTACTCCCCGAAAAAAACACCTATATAAAAGGAAAGTACGGTTATCCCGTAATAGATTTCGAGCGGGTTGTCAAGCTGTTGAAGGATTCGGTGGAAAACATGGAGTACATAAACCTCCTTGACTGCCTTGACGAAAAGGATTTTTATAAAACCGACCCCCACTGGGCCCAGCAGAATCTTGAAAAGGTGGTAAACCGCCTTGCCGAAACAATGGACTTCGTTCCGGCGGATTTCGGCAAATACCAGATAAATAAACTGTATCCCTTTTATGGCGCATACTACGGTCAGTCGGCGTTACCCCTTACCCCCGACGAACTTATTTACCTTACGAGCGATGCCATTAAAAATGCCACCGCCAAAAATCCCGTCACCGGCGAAACCTTTCCGGTTTACAACAGGGATAAATTCGGCGGGGTGGATTCCTACGATTTGTTTTTAAACGGGGGGCTTCCCTTAATTGAAATCACAAACGATAACGCAAATTCGGACCATGAGCTTATAATATTCCGGGATTCCTCCGGCAGCAGCCTTTCGCCCTTGCTTATAGAAAGCTATAAAAAAATAACCCTTATCGACTTAAGGTATGTTTCCACCAATCTTGTAGGAAAATATGTAACGTTCTCTAATCAGGATGTGCTGTTTATGTACAACATTGCGGTGCTTAACAACAGCCAGATGCTGAAATAAATGAATTCGGATAAAAAACTATCGCATTCGGAACTGAATTATGGTATAATATCCTCCAGACGGAATGAATTCAGGAATTTTCCCCTAAAAGGATGTTATATTATGTCCGTTCCCGAAAAGTACGATATCGATAAACTGTTTAACGAAATATACGATTCCAGCTTTCTGGCGGTTATGAAGTATGTCTCTTCAAAGACCGGATGCGCCGAGGATGCCTGTGATATTGTTCAGGAAACCTATCTTGAACTTTACCGGGTGTTGTCCAAAAGGGATTCCTATATAAAGGATTACACCGCCTTTGCAATGCATATCGCCAAGAAAAAGCTGTTTAGGCATTACAGTTTGGCGGAAAAGTTTAAAAGTCTTATACCTCTTTACAGAAGCAGGGAGGAAGAAGATGACCCCATAGAGGAAATCGGCTCCTTTGAGTTTGAGGATGAGCTTATAGACAACCTGCTCCTTGACGAAATATGGAAGTATATAATGGATTTTGAGGAAGAAACAAAGCAGATATTCATTCTGAAATACCGCTGCGGAAAGGAACTGGAGGAAATCTCAAGGGAACTTAATATCCCCCTCCACAGCGTGAGAAACCGGCTGTACCGGTCAATGGTTAAGCTTAAGGAAAACTTTTCAAAGGGGAAAGGGGCGGAAAAATGAAACTGAATGATTTGATCAAGCTGTCGGCGGCAAAGGATTCAGCCGACAAAGAGAATATCCGTCAGAAGGCACTTAACCAAAAGGCAGAAAAAAAGGCGGTGTTTCGGATTAATCCCAAAACCGCCGCCGTTGCCGCGTCTTTTCTTATGGTGGTTGTTATGCTTGCCTTTGTGCTTAAACCAAACGGGGGAATAACCGGCAATACCTCGGAGGATACGGTTTCCCGGAACATATCCGGCTTTGACGCCAGCGACATGATTTACACCACCGCCAACCCCAAAGACGGGGAAATAATCATAGAAGATAAACTTAAAGCCGAGCTGGAAAACGAGTATTCCAATAACAAAGACGCAGTATATACCGTGCTGGTGGCAATATACTCCGCCGATTTTGATGAATATAAAAATGAAAAAATCACACTAAGCGAATCAACCGATGATGGGGTAATTCAGAATATTAAGGTCAATTACCTGAAATTAGAGGAGGAATACTTTGAATCCTTAGGGTTTGAGGTGGAAGCCGTCCCTTCGGAAAACATGGCGTTAATCATCACCGGTAAAGTCGGAACAATGCTGAACATGGAAATCCCCAAAGGGAAAGCCTTTGTGCTTTTCAAGGTAAACGGGTGATTATTCCCTTCCGGCTTTTATCATGTTTTTATGCTTGTACATTTCGATGTCCGCCTGTTTAATAAGGTTTTCCACACTGATGTCCCCCTCCGCCCAGGCGCAGCCCACCGCCACGGAGCATTCAATGCCGCCGGTGGCATTAAGCTGGTCAAGCCTTGCCTTCCACAGGCAGATAAGCATACTGAGTTCCCCTTCGGCGCAATCGCATACCACCACAACGAATTCATCACCGCCAATCCGGTAGGCATGGATTCGTTTGCTTGTTATGGAACGTATCGAGTCGGCCGCCCTGCAGATAAGTATATCCCCCACATCGTGGCCGTGGGAATCGTTTGTCTTTTTTAAGTAATTCAAGTCGAAAAACAGCACACCGCAGGACTTCAGGTTGACATATTCCTCGGCAATCATCTGTTTCAGCTTTTTGCGGTTGTAAAGGTCGGTTAAGCCGTCGTAGTCGGAAAAAACCCTGGTTTTCAGTTTTTCGTCCACTTCCCGGTCGGCTTCCCTGGTAAGGTAGATAACCGTATTCCCGCCGCTGCCGTTTTTCATTATATGGGCGGTGGTGGTGTACCAGTTATATTCCCCCGCCTGCTTAGACCGGTAGGTGCATTTAACATAGTCTCCCCCTTCCTTCTTACCAAGCTGGGAGGGGTGGAAACATTTCCGGCATTTCTCCCGGTCGTCGGGGTGAATTTCGTTTTCTATGATCTGCTCAATCTCTTCTTCCCAATTGTTTTTGAGTTTTATCCGGTTAACTTCATCGCCGGAAACCACAAGACGGCTTGCCGAATTGTCGGCAAAGGAGCATTCGGTTATATCCCGGAACACAATATCATAGGTGTTCAGAATCACCTTGACGGGATTTATCTGTTCTCCCTCGTTGCCGAACAGTTCCCGCTGGGTGAGTATGCTGCCGGGAACAAGGATTTTTTCCAAAACGTATACCGTTTCAAAAACGCAACCGAAGCTTAAGGCGTAAAGTAAATCCGCAAGGCCTTCGTTTACCGAAAAATATCTTAAAAAGGAAATAAGAAAGGGTATCGAAATCAGGGCAAAAAAAATTAAATATTCCTTTTTGGATATTTTTTTGCGGGAAGACAGCAGGTAAACCGTATCGGTCAGGAAAATGGCTATTGGGGGGAACAAAACCAAAAAGAACGTTTCTCCCCTTACCGTTATCCCCGAATTATCGAAGGAAAACAAAAAATAATTCGTCTGGTTTACAAGAATAAAAATTATGCCGCAAAGGGCAAAGGCAAGGGCGGTTAAAATGAAGGCTCCGTCAAAGGCGGGTATGGCGGTTTTGTCCTGCTTTGTCTTAGACCTTGAAATACAGAACACACAAAAGAGGGTTAGAAAGGCGGCGGCAGCGTAAAACGCTATAAATGATAAGGAAACCCCCGCTTTATAAAAGTAAAATGCCGCTTGGGATTCCCCTCCGGCATTGGCATTAGCAACAATATCCCCTATAAAACCAATAATCAAAACTGCCAAAAAGGGTAGCAGATACTTGCCGGAATAATACCTTTTGCCGGTGTTTCTTAATATGTAAATTATGTAATAAATAATTACGGCTGTGGCTATCGCCTCAAGGGTTACGGTGATGCCGGTAAGCGAGTTCATAAATCAACCCCCCATCTTGATGGATTTGCCGTTGTTTCTATTATATATCCGTTTTTTGGAAGTCTGTTAAACATTCGTTAAATAATTTTATAGCATTTTTCTCAGATTGTCAATATTCTTTTATTATTGTTTTCATAAATATTTATTATTTTACAAAAATAAAAAAATTGCCGCATATTTCAGCGGCAATTTCATTATTTATTCAGTCGTGTATGTATCCTCTTGATACAAGAAAGGACTTTGGCAGATAAACGGTTCCGTTTTTGTAGTTATTTTCATATGCATAAGGGTCCTCGGAGCAGTCGAACATGTACACGCAGCGGCCTTCCGTAAAATAGGTTGCGTTACTGTCGATTTTCCAGTCGTCCTTACTGTTAAACCAGACCCTTGAGTTAATGGGGATGACCTCACCGTTGTCAAGGGTTATGGTGCATTCTGACCAGTTAATGTTTGTGACGTAAGAGGTTGCATCGGTAAATAAAATTCCCTTTGCATAATCAACGGACATCAGGCCGCATACCGAAAGCACCCCTTCGGTTATTTTGGTGTTGTCGGTGGAATAGGCTGTGTTTATGACCGTGTCGGAATTGAATTTTCCGGTTCTTACAGTGTTTGCGTTTCCTGTGTTTTCCCCGTTCGGAAGGCCCATAGCCCTAAGCAGGCTGTCACTACACCAGTCGGGGGCATAGACCCAAAGGGGTATGTCTGAAGCCCGCCGGGATTCTTCAGCAACAGAAACATAATAAGCCATGTTAATTGTTTTGCCTTCAATAATTGCATCCGACAGGCAGTTTAGTATTTCATCTCTGCTTAAAATGTTATTGCCGTCGGTATCAAAGGCGGAATTTTCTTCATTTACCGCCATGCTGTCCTTGATGTCAAACCCGCCGGAATCGTAGTTGGGGTAGGCGACTATTATTGTGTCGGTACGCTTTTTCGCCCAGTCAACGCAATAGGCAAAGGTTTCGTCAAAGGATAAAAATTCCCCCACCGCTTCGGCAAGATTCAGATTTTCCCCGCCGAAATCAATGGCTCCCGCCTCAATGGTCAGGAAAAACCCGTCCTTATCGTTAATGTTTTGTGACAGCACCTTTAGGGCGGATTTTGTCATCTTAAGGAGGGTAAGGTCGCCTTCTTCGGCATGAATGTCGAATTTTATATGGTTGGAAGGGTTGTCCTTGTCGTCGGAGCTGTTGTTCCCCTCAAGGAAGTTGGACCAGATCCTTGTTTCGCCGTCTTCCACCGCTTCCTCAAGATCTTTAAAGCTATTTACTATATAATAGCCCAGATGGGAAGCGTGGAGGGAATGGGGAAAACCGTTGTTTTTGGTGTAGGTGCCGTTGTCGGTGCCGGAAGCAAGGAGAATGTCGATACCGCTGTACAGCATCTGATATGTTATTTCCCTCTGGTAGTACTTATGCTTGCTGGCGGGCTTGTCGGAATGGGCAAGGAATCCGGCAGGAGTGGCGTCAACCCAGCTGTTGGTGGTAACCATACCCGTTGATTTCCCCGACATGTTGCATATTTCAAAAATGCTGGGTATGGGCTTCATTTCAATGTCGCTGCTTATTTTGTCCTTTTGGGTTTTCGTCCCGCTGGCTATGGTGGTAACACCGGCAGCGGAGTCGGTGAGGAAGGAACCGTTGTCCGCCTCGGCAAGGGTGGCCTTGGCGGTGCCGATGATAAAATTATCGAGATACAGCCCGTTTACCGTCATTTCGGATATGGCACCGGTAGTGGAGGGTGTGGCGGCACCATTAATCCCGCTTTTTTCCTTCGAAACCAAGTCCGCCTTAATTTTTCCGGCAAGGTCGTATATATCCCATCCCGCCCCGTCGGGGATGATATATATAATATTTTTTATGGTATAAACTTCGTCGCCATTCCCCCAATGGGGATTTTCCGGCGTTCCGGTGTTGTTTCCGCCGCCGTTGTTAAAAATCGGGGGATTTTGGGTATTTACGGGCTGGTAATCGTTTAATAAAATGCTTTCGCCGCCGGATAACATAAACTTCGAAGCGGTAATGTTGCCGTACAAGCTTACCACATTGCCGGAATCATTCCCGCCGAAGGAACATTGGGCTTCTTTACCCTCATCATTGGAGATGTCAAGGAAAAAGCCGGTATAGCGTGAACTTCCGCAAGCCTTGCTGTCTTCGATATAATGAAGCTTAATATGTTCATATCCCGGCTTTGGGTAAAAAGCGTACCATTCGCTGCCCGTACCCACAAAATCCGCATTCGATTGGGTCACGGAGGGGGTAATATCCCCCGCATACTCAATTTTCCCCTTACTGAATGTGAACACATAATATCCGTGGCTTTCGTCAAAGTTGTACAGACAGGTTGTCTCGGCTAAACCGTAGTCGGCGATATATTCGGGTATGGCGGACCTTACTTCCTTAAATGCTATGTTTTCCTTTGCTAAGGTAAACATACCGGAAAATTCGGGGATAATTGTTGCCGCTACCACCGCGATTACCGCAATTACAACTACCAGTTCAAACATCGTAAATGCTCTTTTTGCGTGTTTCATAGTTTCCTCCGGGTGAATTGAACAAATAACGCATTTAACGAAAGCTTTATTCAGCTTTATTAATAATCCTGTAACAGGCATTATACACTATTTATCTTTATATTTCAACAAAAAACCACCAAAATATGAATCAATTTTTTGGTGGTTTGTATCAATCCGCCCGTCAGAGCGGATTTTTTATAAAATAAAGGTGAGGATTTCCTCCGTTACGCTATAAACGGATTTAATTAAGGTTTTGATTAACCCTCAGATTATTGATATTTATAAGCCTTGTATTTGACTGGGTGTAGCGGCTGGCGATGATATCGCCTAACGCCATGGCAGTGTCTATGGAGGTCATGCAGGGGATTTTTCTCTGCATTGCCTTGTGGTTGAGCAGCCTGAAGTCCCCCACGCTTATATCCATCATGGGACCGGTGTAGATTATATAGTTTACGATACCCTCGTCCACAAGGCGGTAAATATCGTCGTTTTCCCACACGTCAAGGACGGTTTCCACATCCAGTCCCGCCTTGCGGATTGCCGATGCGGTGTCGGGGGTGGCGTACAGTCTTACGCCTAAGTCGAAGAATTTTTCGGCAACCTTCAATGCGTCGGTATAGTCGTAATCCTCCACGCTTATCAGTATTCCCGTATCCCCCCGTTCAACGGGTGTTTTAATGTGTATGCCCGCGGCGGTAAGACCTTTGAACAAGGCTTCCGCCTTGGTGCGGCCTATACCCAGTACTTCGCCGGTGGACTTCATTTCCGG
>LSQX01304184.1_pt1 | contig 24011 bp, 17 predicted proteins | sample 654561 | NCBI WGS metagenome assembly LSQX01 (sample SAMN04489861, study PRJNA283612) | anaerobic digester metagenome | isolation source: 4 biogas reactors fed with cattle manure at either 37C or 55C with and... | place: Denmark: Kongens Lyngby | collected 2014
GCTCTTTGTGGTTACAAAAATCTCTTCCCCCGCTTGCGCTCCTCTCGCGCTCCTCGCGCCTCTTGCGTTAAAAAATGCGCCCCAGCGCCAACGGTAGGTGCCTGTCCGCCTCGGGCGAAACGCATCGCGAGACATCCCCCCCCAAAAAACAACCGCCACCCCCCATGCTACCTTGCGTTACAAGGTACCATGCCCCCCTTCCCCTCCTCTTCCCCTTTTGCGTTTTTTGCGCTCTCTGTGGTTCCCCGAAATCCCGCAATCTCGCATTCCCCCCCTCCCCCATTTCCTCCTGCCCCCCCCTTTTGTGTTTTTTGTGCTCTTTGTGGTTACAAAAATCTCTTCCCCCGCTTGCGCTCCTCTTGCGTCCCTCGCGCCTTTTGCGTTAAAAATGCGCCTCCCTGGCACTTCGCACCTGAAACCTTTTACCAGCCAGCGTCAGCTGGCGTCTACAGTCAGTCGTCTTCTGGTCTTCGGTCTCGCGGCGCAGCCGCGCCCCTCCTCTTCCCCTTTTGCGTTTTTTGCGCGCTTTGTGGTTACAAAAATCTCTTCCCCCGCTTGCGCTCCTCTCGCGCTCCTCGCGCCTCTTGCGTTAGAAAAACAGCACCCCCTGGCACCTTGCACATGAAACCTGCCACCGCGGCGGCCCCGCCGCCCCCGGCCCTCAAAAATCGTCAAAAAGCGTTGTTTTGGACGAATTTGGGGTTTTTGACCGTTTTCCGCGCGGCAACCGCCGCGCTGTAGGTGGGCCCGGTGAGCCCGCCTGCCGCGCACGCAAAACCTGAGCTTTTCACTTTCCGCTAAAACTTTCGGAGCAATTTTTCCTACGCTGTGTCCCGCATGGGCGGGACACATCGCGGACGCCTCGGCGATGCGTCCCTACCAAAATCCCGCTACCACGAAATCACCCTCCTCTCCCCCCGCTTGCGCTCCCCTCGCGTCTCTTGCGTTAAAAAAATGCGCCCCCCTGGCACTTCGCACCTGAAACCTGCCCTCCGCCCTTGCCCCCCTCCGCGCTCTTCGCGGCTTTGCGAGAGACCCGGCTGTTCAGCTCCCCGGCTGTTCCTTCTGACTCCTGGCTTCTGACTACTGTCTTCTCGCCCCCGCTCATACAGCGCAATGCCTTCCGTTTCCACCTCATCCACGATCAACCCCACCATGCCGCGGTCGCGCTCGACCTCTTGCGGCGTGTACACCAGCAAATCCATCGCCCACGGACGCGCCCCAAACAGCGCCAACACCTGCGCCGTGCGCTTGTAAAAATCCAGCGAACTCTCCATCTCCACAAACAAATCAATATCGCTATCCTCCCGCGCATCGCCCCGCGCCCTCGAACCAAATAGCACCACCCGTCGCGGAGAAAACTCACGCACAATCCGCTCCGTAATGCTGCGCAACAGCCCCGCCTGCAGCCCGATTTCGGCATTCCCCGGCAACCCCGCCCAAGGCATCCCCTGCCTCGTGCGCGCCCCCCGCCGCCGCACCGCTGCCGCCCGCCGCTCCCCTGACATCACCCCGCTCATGTTTCGCCCCCCTCCGGTTCAGACCTAACGGCCTTCAAACGCTCAAGCAAAACCTGAGCTTTTCACTTTCCGCTAAAACTTTCGGAGCAATTTTTCCTACGCTGTGTCCCGCATGGGCGGGACACATCGCGGACGCCTCGGCGATGCGTCCCTTCTACCAAAATCCCGCATTCACGCATTCACGCACTCCCCCTCCTCCTACAGTCTGTTGTCTGTCGTCTCTGGTCTGCGCGGCGCAGCCGCGTCCCCTCTCCCGCTTGCGCTCCTCTTGCGTCCCTCGCGCCTCTTGCGTTAAAAATGCGCCCCAGCGCCCCCTTTTATCAGCCAGCGTCAGCTGGCGTCTACAGTCTGTTGTCTGTCGTCTCTGGTCCGCGCGGCTCCGCCGCGCGCCCCCCCCCCTGTCAGTCCAATACCAGCTTCACCCCAAACGCCCCCCGCACGACGCCCTCAGGAATATCCAAAATTTTCACCTCAATCTCATACTCATCATCGCCCGCAACAATCGGATACCCCACCTGGATTTGCTCCTGCACCCCGTTCTCCTCATCCCCGGTCAGTTCGGCAACGTAGAACAACTGATAGGCCTTGCCGGGAACCGACCGCCACTTCACCTTGATGGGCCGGGCCGGCCTCTTGCCGGGCGATGCCATCTGGGGGCCTGGTTCTCCCAAGCGAATGTCGGCGAAGGCCAGCAGCGACGTCGCATCCGTCGGATCCGTTCCCGCCAGCCACTCGTGCCAGTTGCTGATCCCGTCCCCGTCCGCGTCATCAACCCGGTTGGTCACCCCCATCAGGAGGGCGTGCGACACCGTAAACGGATCATCAGGATGCGCCCAGCCTTCGGTATTGATCGGCTCGGCAGGGCCAAACTCCAGCACCAGCATGTTGTAGGCCGGACCGGGCACCGTGACCACCTGCGAGTCCGCGTAGAATGTCGCATTCGACACTTCGGCCGCGTTGTAGGCCCGTCCGAAAACCCGCTTGCCGGTGGACGGGCGATTCGTCAGCGCCAGACAAAACAGGCCCAGATCCTGACGCGACGCGTTGATGCCCACATGGCCCCAACTGCTGTTCGACGCCACCAGCGGATTGGACGGGTGCGATTCCCCCTGAGCGTTGAGTTTGAAATTCTCCGGACGCCGGGGGTCGTTGGTATAGGCTTCGCGCAGCTCCACCCGCGAATGGCCCTGGCCGCAGGCGCTCATCCCGGGCATGGGGCGGCCAAATGGATCCAACACCGGCTGGATATTGCCGGCATAAAGTGATTGCGGATAAAACCCCTCGACCGCTTTCTGGGGCTCCTCATTGCCGAAAGCCGGAGACACCGCCGCCGCGGCAAGCAACAAGACCATGCCCATTGCCAACCCGACCGCCGGCCATTTCATGCCGCTATAATTTGGCGTTCTGTTTACCATCACCAGCCCAGACCGCGCGACAAACGCTCCCGCGCTCGCCCCGCGAGTCTCTCTATTCTTTGTCACATCTTCAATGGACATTGGATATAATCCAATCCCTGATGGAAAAGTGCACCACGTTCTCAGAAATTGCAAGTGCAAATTTAACCGTTTTTTCATTTTTCAAGTTCACCCTTCGCGTCTCCACATGAGCCTGGATGATTCACGCGACAAGTCCGGCCCGGATGCAAGGCGGGCGGGGTGAAGCTGTATGGACAACCTGCGAGCCCCGAATAACGCCGCAGACGGGTTGGAATCGTCGCGCCGAAGGGCAACATGGCTGAAAATTGATGAAAACCTGAACCTGCTACTCTGCAGTGAAATAAAACCGTTTCAGCCATGTTGATGAATAATCCAGGTGAGACCGTCTGCTCCCCATAAACGCGCCAGCGTGTATGTAGTTTGTCCTCTCGCAACCGCGCCCCCCCCCCCCTCGACTCTCGACACTCAAAAACAGCCATTTTTGCCCCGTTTTCAGGAAATTTTGCTAGTTTTTGACGAATTTGGACCGTTTTGGCCGATTTTTTCTCGTTGTGGGCCGTTTTCCACCGTTTCCACAATTGCCGCCCCCCCCCCCGCGGGGCGCTCCCAAAGAAAACTATCTGCCCGATCCGTCTGATCCGACTGATCTGTCTGATCGTTGCATCTGGCGCAGCCGCGCACGCTTCCCCGCTTCTTCTATGCTGGCTCCGCGACGGGGCGGCTCAATATCTTAGGTTTTGTGTGCCGCAGCCCATTCATCCAAATTTGTAACCCAATCCGCCCATATTTCTCCACATAACTTCAAAAAATTGCAATTTTCCCATGTTTTATTCCCAAAATCGTTCGTTTTTACCCATTTCTGCTCCTTTTTTGCCCGTTTTTGCCCGGTTTTGCCCGGTTTCGCGTCCGTCTCGATTTGTTTCTGGGCGAAAAAATCTTTCGCCCCTACCCCCCCTGCGGCCCCCGAGCCGCCCCCCAAAAATAATTTGTGTCCATTCGCGTCCATTCGCGGTTCAAACCCCATTCTTTGTGTTTTTTGTGTTCTTTGTGGTTCCCCAAAAATCCGCAATCGACCATTCCCGCACTCTCGCAATCTCGCAATTCTCTCTCCCTTTTCTCCTGCACTTCGGCTATAATGCGTCCCTTATGAACATACTGCACAGCCAAACGGTGGAATATCTCCGTTATCTCAAAGAACAGGGCATCACCCATGTTCCGGGTACCAGCAAACAGCCCGTCACGCCGGTCAAACGCGCTCCAAAAGCTGCCCCTGATCCCGCCCCCGCCGCCCCTCCTCTTGCCGGCGCCGCGCCACGAGGCGGCTTGACCCAGTCGGTGGAATTGCAGCTCATCACCGACGAAGTGGCCGCCTGCCGACGCTGTCTCCTGCACCGCACCCGCACCCGGACCGTCCCCGGTCAGGGCGCTCTGCGGCCCGATGTCATGTTTATCGGCGAAGGTCCCGGCGCCAACGAGGACGAGCAGGGCATTGCTTTTGTGGGCCGGGCGGGACAACTGCTCACCCGCATGATCGCCGCCATGGGCTACACCCGCGACGAAGTGTTTATCGGCAACATCGTCAAATGCCGCCCCCCCGGCAACCGCGTTCCCTCGCCCGAGGAAATGAACGATTGCATCCCCTATCTCAAACGGCAAATCGCGATTATCCAGCCCAAACTGATCGTCTGCCTTGGCGCCACGGCGGCCCGCGGCCTCGTGCAGGAAACTCTGCCCATCGGCAAAGCACGGGGACAATGGCGCGAATTCGAGGGTATTCCCGTCATGTTGACCTTCCACCCCGCCTATCTCCTGCGCGACGGCACCAAAAAAGGCGCCTGCTGGTCCGATCTCAAGGCCGTCCTGGCCCGCCTGGGCAAAACCCCGCCCAAACCCGCGTAGGCCCAGCTCGGAAAACCCTCGACGCTCGACCCCCGGCTCTCGAAAAACGCCAACAACGCCGTTTGGGGTCAAATTCTGCCTGTTTTTGACGAATTTGGGCTGTTTTTGGTCCATTTTTGGCCGATTTTGGCCGATTTTGGACGTTTTTGGGCAGCTTCCGCCCCGATCTGTCTGATCCGACTGATCTGTCTGATCATTTTACCTTGCCACCAGCAGTCGCACCAGCGGCGCAGCTGCGGCGCGCGCCGCTTGCTTCCCCAGGCCGGGACAAGTATTCTAGCCGTATGAAAAAACTCCCGGTTTTGTTGCTGACGTTGCTTGTGTCCCTCCGGTTGGCTGGGGCCGATTCGCCCCCGCTCGGGTCTTTCCCCACCGCCAGCGGCTCGCTGTTCCGGGTGTGGGCGCCCTTCGCCAAATCGGCCGCCGTGGCCGGCGAGTTCTCGGACTGGCAGCCGCGCGACATGGACGCCATGGACACGGACGGCATCTGGAGTCTTTTTCTCCCCGAGGCCCGCGAAGGGCAGATGTACAAGTTCATCTTTAACGGCGACAACTGGAAACGTGATCCGCGCTCGCGGCAGGTGGAACACTCCGACGGCAATTCCATCCTGTATGACCCCGCGGCCTTTGACTGGGGCGCGGTCCGCCCGCCCGAGATGCCGCGCGAGGATCTGGTGCTCTATCAACTGCATGTGGGCACATTTGCCGGTTGCGCGCCTCCGGCCACGTTCGACGACGCGATCAGTCGCCTCGATTATCTGAGCGGCCTGGGAATCACCGGCATTCAACTGATGCCGGTCAACGAGTTCCCGGGCGGGCTGAGCTGGGGGTACAATCCCGCCGACCTTTTCGCCATTGAAAGCGACTACGGCGGGCCCGACGCCCTCAAGCGGTTCGTGCGCGCCGCCCACGCCCGCGGCATGGTTGTGCTGGCCGATATCGTCCATAACCACTATGGCCCCACGGACCTCGACCTGTGGCGTTTCGATGGCTGGCACGAACAGGACTTCGGCGGCATCTACTTCTATTGCGACAGCCGAATCCATACTCCCTGGGGCTCGACCCGCCCCGATTTCGGTCGGCCCGAGGTGCGCGCGTTCATCCGCGACCAAGTCTTCATGTTCCTCGAAGAATATCGCCTGGACGGCTTCCGCTGGGACTCGGTTTACAACATCCTCCACAGCGATCACGGCTTCAATCCGCAAGGACGCGACATGTTGCGCGAAATCAATATGGACATGGCCCAGACCCATCCGCACGCGCTGCGCGTGGCCGAGGACACCGGTTTCGAGCACGACCTCCATTTCCAGGCCCAATGGGACATCGGCCACCGCTGGGCGCTCTTCAACCAACTGTCCACCGCCCACGATCCCGAGCGCGATATGCACACGATTGCCGGCACCCTGACCGACTGGCCCGGATTCCAGCGCGTCATCTTTACCGAGGCGCATGACTATGTGGCCCACATGAACGACCAGCGCAGCCGCGTGCCCTCCATGATTCATCCCGACGAACCCGAAAGCATCTGGGCGCGCAAGCGGGCCCTGCTCGGCGCCGCCATGATCTTCACCACGCCGGGCATCCCCATGATTTTTCAGGGACAGGAGATGCTGGAAACGCAGGCCTTCCACGACGACACGCCCCTGCGCTGGGAACGCGCGCAGTCCCACGCTGGAACGGTGCGGGCCTACACCGATCTGATTCGTTTGCGGCGCAATCTTGACGAAACCACCCCCGGGCTGCGCGGCGACCAGGTGCGCGTGGACCTGCTCGACAACGAGCGCAAGCTGATCGCCTTCTCCCGCTGGCAAAGCGACCGCCCGGACGAACCGACCTTCGTCGTGGCCAATTTTTCCGCCGTGGACTATGCGGAGGACGCTCCCGTCATCCCGTTCCCGGCCCCCGGGTTGTGGCAACGACGCTTCAACAGCGACTCCACAGCCTATGCCGAGGATTTCGGCAATCTGGGCCCCGAGAGCGTGGTCATCCAAGCCGACACTCCCGCCGCGCCCGTCCCCATGGGCCGCTACAGCCTGCAAATCTTCTCCAAACTTCCCCCGGCTGAATAAGCGGTAGCTGCTCTCCCCCTGAGGACTCGACTCTCGACACCCGACTCGCGACTCTCAAAAAGCGCCGTTTTTGACGCATTGGGGACGTTTTTGGGCAATTTGGGACCGTTTTTGGCCATTTGGGGCGTTTTTGGCCCGTTTTGGCCTTTTCAGCCGTTACCGGCAGTTGCCGACAAACCCCGTCTCGATCTGTCCGATCAGTCGGATCCGTCTGATCTGTCTGATCTTTTTACCTTGCCCCTTGCACCAGCCAGCGGTAGCTGGCGTGTCTCCAGTCTGGTCTGTGCGGCGGGGGCTTCAGGCCAGAAGGCCGTCGCGCAACTCGACATGCCGTCGGCAATAGCCGGCCAGCGCCTCGTTGTGGGTCACGATGATCAGGGTGAGTCCCTCGCCAGCGGCCAGCTCGAAGAGATAGCGCAGGACATCCTCGCCGGTTTTGGAGTCGAGGTTGCCGGTGGGCTCGTCGGCCAGAAGCAGCTCGGGCGCGTTCATCAGGGCGCGGGCCAGCGCCGCGCGCTGCTGTTCGCCACCGGACAGCTCGTTGGGCCGGTGCGGGGCGCGTTCGGCCAGCCCCACCCGATCGAGGAGCATGGCGGCCCGCTCGCGCAGGCGCTTGCCGTGTAAAAACGCGCCGTGGGCGCTCAGCCCGGGCAGGAGCACGTTCTCGAGCACGGTCAATTCCGGCAGCAGGTGATAGGCCTGGAACACAAATCCGATGTTGCGCGCGCGCAGCGCGCTGCGCTCGCGGTCCCGCGCGGCATAGAGGTCGCGTCCGCGGTAGAGGACGCGTCCGGCGGTGGGCCGGTCCAGGCCGCCCATGATCTGCAGCAGGGTGCTCTTGCCCGCGCCGCTCATGCCGGTGATGGCCAGCGATTCGCCCGCGGCCACGCGCAGGGAAACGCCGCGCAGCACCTCGATCCGGCGCGAACCCATCGGGAACGAGCGGTGGACCTCCACAACGTCCAGCAGATCAGTCATAGCGCAATGCCTTTACGGGATCCAGCCGCGCCGCCTGCCAGGCGGGGATCACGGCCGCCAGCGTGCAAATCACCAGCACCGACACCGCGACCAGGGCCACGTCGGCCGCCACGGTGCGCGAGGGCAGCTCGGCAAGGTGGTACAGCTCTTCGGGCAGCAGTTTCATCTCGAAGCGGTTGTCGAGAAAACGCAGCAGGTGGTTGCGATATTTGAGCACCACCAGGCCGGTCGCAATGCCCAGGGTGGTGCCCAGGACCCCCTCGACCCACCCCTGCCAGAAAAAGACCCGCATGATCGATCCGGCGGAAAAACCCAGCGAGCGCAACAGGCCGATCTCGCGCGTTTTCTGCACCGTGACGGTGATCAGCGTGTTGGTAATGCCGAAGGCGGCCACGATCGTGATGAAGATCAGCAGAAAGAACATCATGTTCTTTTCCACCCGCAGGGCGGCGAACAACTGACGGTTTTGCTCCATCCAAGTGGTCACCCGCGCGCGGTGGCCGAGAAGCTCGCGCAGGCTGCCGGCCACGCTGCCCGCCGCGTAGGGATCGTCGGTCATGACTTGGATGGCCTCAAACGCGGCGCCGCCGCAAAACTCGCGCGCGTCCCAAAGCGAACCGATCACATAGCCGGCGTCGAACTCCCACATGCCCATCTCGAAAATGCCCGCCACGGTCATCTCGGTGGGCAGCATGATCTCGTCCTCGCTCAGGAAAGTGGCCGGCGAATAAACCGTCAGGGTGTCGCCCACCCCCACCCCGAGACGGTCGGCCAGATTCCGCCCGAGCAAAACGGAATGGTCCTCGACGCTGAACTCGCCCTCGAGCAGGTTGTCGGCCAGCCGGCTGACCCGCCCCTCGCGCTCCGGATCAATGCCGCGCAGCAACGGGGTTTCGATCTGTCCGCCGGGCTTCTGGATAAAGACGAGGCTTTGCAGAAAGGGCGCGGCGCCCTTCACGCCCGGCGCCGATTCGATCAGCTCGCATAGCTCGTCCTCGTTGTCGTCCAGACCGCCGGACACGGCGACCGTGAGATGGGCGTTGAAGTCCAGAATCTTGGTGCGCCACATATCGTCGAAACCGGTCATGACCGAGAGCACGATGATGAGCACGGCCACGCCCAGCAGCACGCCCAGCACGGACAGCACCGTCACCACCGAGAGGAATGTCCTCTTGGGCTTGAGGTACTTCAGCGCCAGGAAAAGGGAGAATGGCAGGGTCATTCTGCGGGGGGCTCCTCGGGACGCGGCTGGCGGATTTTCATTTGAGGAAAGAGCATGACTTCGCGCACACTTTCCTCGCCGGTCAGAATCATCACAAGGCGGTCAATACCGATGCCCATGCCGCCGGCGGGCGGCATGCCGTGTTCGAGGGACCGCAGGAATTCTTCGTCCAGCTTGCCGGCGTCGCCGCCGGACTGCTCGAGCAGGCGCGCGCGCTGGTCGAGGGGATCGTTCAGCTCGGTGTAGCCCGGGGCCAGCTCGCGCCCGCGCACGACCAGCTCGAACACATCCACCAGGACGGGATCGTCCTCGCAGCGCTTGGCCAGCGGCACCAGCTCGGCGGGCAGCCGGGTCACAAAGGTGGGTTGCCAGAGCGTCCGCTCGATCAGCTTGTCATAGACCTCGTGAGTGATCTGCGCGTGGGTCATGTCGTCGGGGATGTCGAGCTCTTTGCCGCGGGCCCAGTCGCGTACGGCCTCGAGCGGGCGCTCGAACCAGTCCCGGTCGGCGTGTTCGCGCAGCAGGTCGTGATAGGTCACAACGCGCCAGGGGGGGGTGAGGTCCACCGGCTCCTGGTCCTCCCGGCCCACCCGGCAGGTGCCGAACAGCTCGAGCGCCGCGCCGCTGATCAATTCCTCGATCAGCTTCATCATGCCGCGCACATCGGCATAGGCCTCGTAAATTTCCAGCGCGGTAAACTCCGGATTGTGCGAGCGGTCGAGGCCCTCGTTGCGGAAGTTTTTGCCCAGCTCGAACACCTTGTCGTAGCCGCCAACCATCAGGCGCTTGAGATAGAGTTCGGGCGCGATGCGCAGGAACATGGACTGCCCCAACGCGTTGTAGTAGGTCTGAAACGGCTCGGCAATCGCCCCGCCGGCCAGCGACTGCAGCACCGGGGTTTCCACCTCGAAATAGCCCCGCGCCTCGAGCTCGCGGCGCAGATAGGAAAGCAGGCGACTGCGCGTGTCGAACACCCGGCGCACATGCGGATTGGCAATCAGGTCCAGACAGCGCTGCCGATAGCGCAGCTCGGTGTCCTGGAGACCGTGCCATTTTTCGGGCAGCGGATGCAGCGATTTCGCCAGCAGCTCCCAGCGCTGCACCTTGATGGACGGCTCCCCGGTGCGGGTGGTGAACAGTTCGCCTTCCACGCCGATAAAATCGCCCAGGTCCACCGCCTTGAACGCGGCAAACGATTCGTCGCCCAGCGCGTTTTTCTGCAGATAGATTTGGAACTTGCCGGTGCCGTCCTGCAGGTGAGCAAACGAGCTTTTGCCCATTTCGCGGATTTGCACCACGCGGCCCGCCGCCCGCACGGAGCGGCCCTCGGCAAACTCCGCGCGGATGGTTTCGAGCGATCCCGTCCGCTCGAAAGCCCGGCCATAGGGACGATGCCCGGCCGCCTTCAAGGTCTCCAGATTGGCCAGCCGCTGCTGGCGAAACTCCATTTGATGCGCGCTCAATTCCATGGAACATCCTTGCGTTGAAAAACGCGCCCACCCTACCCCGCCTGCCCCTGAAAAATCAATCACCATCCCGTCTTTTCTCGACGCCCCGGCTTTGCTAGGGTTCGGTTTTCATGTCGGCAGACCCCTCCAACTTGTCCACGCCCGCCGTACTGGCCATCGGCCATTTCGACGGGGTGCATCTTGGCCACCAGGCCATCTTCCGGACGGCGCTCGCGGCGGCCAGGGAACATGGCGGCACAGCCGGCTGCCTGACCTTCTCGCCCCACGCGGCCGTGGTGCTTGCTCCGGAGCAGGCCCCCCTGCTGCTGGCCACCCCCGCCCAGAACCGGGCGTACATTGAAGCCTGCGGTATCGCCTCGATCCATGTCCTCCATTTCACCCGCGAGCTGGCCGCGCTCGAGCCCGCCGGCTTTATCAACATGCTGCGCGAGCGGTTCGTCAACCTGCGCGAAATCACTGTCGGCAGCGACTTCACCTTTGGGCGGAACCGCGCGGGCAACGCGGATACCCTGCCCGGGCTGGCTCGAGCCGCGGGTCTGACCGCCCGCATCCTGCCGCATGTGGCGGTGGATGGCGCGCCCGTTTCGAGCACCCGCATCCGGGCCGCTGTGGGGCGCGGCGACATGATCGCGGCGCGCACCATGCTGGGGCGCTCCTTCGCGCTGGCTGGCAAGATCATCCGCGGGCAGGCCGTCGCCCGTACCCTCGGCTTTCCCACCGCCAACCTCGCGCCGCACCTCCCGATACGTCCGGCTCCGGGAGTCTATGCCGCCCGCCTGATCCTGCCCGATGGCGCCTACCCCGGCGCGTCGTTCATTCCGGATACGGCCGATCCGCGCCAGGCCCACTTTGGCGACATCGTCGAAATCCATGTGCCCGGCTTCGAGCGCGATCTCTACGGACAGGAGGTCGAGATCTCCTTCACGGCGCGCCTGCGCGCTCATCAGGTGTTCGCCGACTCCGCCGCCGCCATCGCGCAAATCGGCGAGGATGTCCGCCAGGCCCTAGCCGCCGACGCCCAGCTTGCCGCGGATTGAACGGCCAACGCTCCGCGCCAGCGCACCGGGGCAATTTCATTTTTCCGCGCTTGTCAAACCCGCCGTCAGGTCCCATCATTGGTCATGTCAAGGAACGAGGTGCCGCCATGATCAAAAACATACTCTTTGGTGCGGACGGTTCGGCGCACGGCCATATTGCCCGGGACTACGCCATGGATCTGGCCCTGCGTCTGGATGCCCAGCTGGCCGCGGTTCACGTGGTGGATTCGCGCATGCTGGATGTCCCGCTCATCGCGCCCCAGTCCGGCGTACTGGCCTGGAATCCGCGCGTCTTCGACGGCCTGCAGGAAACCCTGCGCGCGCGCGGCGAGGAGATTCTGACCGAATCCCGTGAACGCGCCAAGGAAGCGGGCATCAGCCTGACCACCTTCCTCGAGTTCGGCCCCCCCGCGCAGGTCCTGCTGGACATCCAGGCCAAGACCGAACTGCTCGTTCTGGGGCGGCAGGGCAACTACACCGGTTCGAGTCCCGAGTTCACGGGTTCGACCATGGGGCGTGTCATCCGCCGCGCGAGCCGCCCCTGCCTGATCACGCCGGACCGTTTCGAGCCTGTCAGCCGGATCATGGTCAGCACCGACGGCTCCCCCACCGCCACCCGCGCGCTGCACGAGGCCGTCGAGCTGGCCAACGGTCTCAAGACGCCGCTGATCATTCTGGCGGTGGCCGAACGCGGCGACGAGCTGGATCAGGCGCAAAAGAACGCGGTCGAAGCGCACAGCCTGGCCCGCGCGCACGAATGCGCCGCCGCCACCCTGACCGCGGTCGGCCCGCCCGGCCCGCTGCTGCTCGAGAAGGCGGCCGAAACCGGTTGCGACCTGATCGCTCTCGGCTCGCACGGCCACGGCTGGATCGTGAGCCGCCTGATGGGCAGCGTGGCGGCGCACGTCATCTGTCGCGCCACCATCCCGGTTCTCCTGGTGCATTGACATGCGCAGCCTGCGGCTCATCGCCTGTCTCGCGCTGCTGCCCGCCGCCGCCGGCTGCCTGGTGCGCTCGGTGCATCCATGGCTGACCGACGACTCGCTCGCGACGGAACCCGCCCTGGCCGGAACCTGGAGCGACAACCAACAGCAGCTCACCGCCGTTTTCACCGCGACGAACCAGCGCTACACCGTCGAAACCACCGACCGCGACCAGGTGACGGTGCAGCTTACCGCCGGCCTGCACCGGATCGGCGACACCCTCCTGCTGCAGGTTGCTCCCGGCGAGCAGAAAAGCTGGAACAACTTCGTGCTTCTCTTCACTCACATCCTCTACAAGGTGCGCCTCGACGGCGACCGGCTCACGTTGCATCCGCCGGATGTCGAAGTCTTCGGTCGGCTGGCCGCCGAGGCCAATCTGGCGCTGCTGGCCGACAGCTCCGCTTCCAACGGCTATGTGCTGACCGGCTCCCAGGGGCAGGTGGAGACCTTCCTGTGCGGACATCTGGACACGCCGGGCTTCTTCAAGGAGGAACCGGACTTTACGCTGCGACGGATCCAGCCCTGACCGACCGGCACCGCGCGGTTCAGGCGCGGGCCGGTTGCAGCAACGCGGCGATGCGCCGGGGCAGGTCGTTGCGGTTGGCGGCATCCACGACCATCACAGTGAACGGCGTGCCGGTTTCCCGCAGATGGGCCAGCCAGCGTTCCAGCGCCCGCTCCTGAATCACCGCCAGCCAGGGTATCTCCGCCCGAAACGCGGCCCGCACCCCGGCAACAAAGGACGCGGCGCGCAACTCGATCGGCCCAAGCTCGTCAACCACCACCGGGCGGTCCGCCGCGCCCGCCTCGAGGCAGGGCAGCGCGGCCGAATGAAAAACGTCCGCGTCCAGCTCGTAGGGCGCTTCGCCTTCCTCCGCGGTGTCGGCCACGCGCCGGGCGATGGCGATGGACGCCCCCCCCCAGGGCTCGAGATAAAGCACGGGCGCGCCGCGCTCCGCCCCCCCCCAATGCGTGCGGAAGCCGACGGGCCGCGTCCAGCCCAGCAGCTCCATCGCGGCGCGGGCCACGGTGCTTTTCCCGCTGCCGATGGGACCGGTCACCACGACATGGGCCGCGGGCGGCATCTCAGGCCTCTTCCGCCCCGGGCCGGGTGGCGGCCGGCTTGCGTCGCCGCCGCAGGGCATCCATCAGATCGCCCAGTTCCTGGAAACGAAACACCCGCGCCAGGCCGAAATACACCGCCATGCCCAAGCCGATGGCCAGAGGCACCGCGATCAGCCGCGCCAGCTTGAGCGAAACCATCGTGTCCAGCCATGGAGTCAGTCCGCGCAAAACCAGCAGGGCCGCCAGGGCCATGCCGACGGCCGCGCCGAGCGCCCGCGCCCACCCCGCCAGGATCCCGCGGATGCGAAACGCGCCCAGCCGCCGATAAAGAATCCAGCCCAGCGTCAGGCCGTACACCCCCTCGGAAATCACCGTGGAAAGCGCCATGCCCGCGTGCTTCCAATACTCCCGCAGGAACACCGCCGAAAGAATGTTCAGGGTCAGGTTCAGCCACACCGTGCACAGCCCGACCTTGACCGGCGTGCGGGTGTCCTGCAGCGCGTAGAAGGCCGGCACAAACACCTTGGCCAGACAGAACACCATCAGCCCCGGCGCGTAGAACGACAAAGCCCGCGCGGTCAGGAAGGTGCTTTCCGGATTGAACGAGCGGTATTCAAAAATCAGCTCAATGATCGGCCGCGAAAGAACGAACAGACCGATGGCCGCGGGGGTCATCACAAACAGGAGCACGCGCAGGCCGTGCTGAACGGCCCCGCGCATGTCGTCATACTTCTTTTGCGCGGCAAACTCCGATAGCACCGGCAGCAGCACCGTCCCCAGCGAGGTCGCCAAAATGCCCTGCGGAAAATAAATCAGCCGCTCGGCGTAATAGAGCGCCGACGGCGCCCAGGCGCCCACCAGATAGAGCGCGATGAAGCTGTCCAGCATCACATTGACCTGGTTGACCGCCAGCCCCAGGGCCGAGGGCCCCATCAGCCAGAACACGCGCTTGACCTGCGGGTCGCGCCAGTCGGCGTCAATGCCCGGCCTCCAGCCCACCCGCACCAGCGCGGGCAGTTGATAGGCCAGTTGCACCGCCCCCGCCACCAGCACCGTCCAGGCCAGCATCTTGATCTGGCGCTCCGCCCCCCCCGACACCAGTGGCACCAGGAACAGAATCGAGAGAATCCACGTGATGTTCAGCAGCGCCGGGGTGAAGGCCGACACCGAAAACAGGCGGTAGGAATTGAGCACGGCCATGGCCAGCGCGGCCATGCAAATGAAGAGCACATAGGGCAGCATGATCCGCGCCAGCGGCAGCACCGCCAGCGCCTTCTCGCTCACGAACGGCATGCGCAGCCAGATGGTCATCCCCAAAATGCCCAGCGCCACGATCGCCAGCAGCCCCCCCAGCACCAGGGTCACCACCCGCCGCGCCAGACGCCAGGCCGCGGCCTCGCCCTCGTGGCGGCGCGTCTGCATGAACACCGGCAGAAAGGCCGCCGACAGCGCCCCCTCGCCGAACAGCGCGCGGAACAGGTTGGGCAGCCGGAACGCCACCACAAACGACGACATCGCCAGCGAGGTCCCGAACACGCTCGCCGTCAGAATGTCGCGCACCATCCCGAGGGCGCGGCTCAACATCGTGAAGCCGCCCACGGTGATCGCAAACCGGATGACGTTGCGATTCTTCATGGCGCCGGGGCGGCGGGCTGCGCCGAAGGGCACAGGTCCGCCACCGGGCAATTCGCGCAGTCGGGCTTGCGCGCGTAGCAGCAGCGCCGCCCGTGGAACACCATCGCATGCGACCAATCGGTCCAGTCCTTCTCCGGCACGATGTTGCCCACCTCGCGCTCGATCACCACCGCGTTCTTCTCGCCCTTGCGCACAAACCCCAGCCGGTTCGAAAGCCGGATGAAGTGGGTGTCCACCACCAGGCCCGGATGGCCAAAAATCGTGCCCCAGAGCAGATTGGCGGTCTTGCGGCCGATGCCGGGCAGCGTCGTCAGCACATCGAAATCTTCGGGCAGCTCTCCGCCGAACTCCTCATCCAGGCGGGCCATCAGCGCGCGCACATTCTTGGCCTTGTTGCGATAGAATCCGGTGGAATAGAACTCCTGTTCGAGCGTTTCCTGGGGAACCTTGGCCCAATCCGCCGGCGTGCGATACTTCGCGAAAAGCGCCGGGGTGACCATGTTGACCCGGCGGTCGGTGCATTGCGCCGAGAGGATGGTGGCCACGGTCAGCTCGGTGGGCGTGGTCCAATCCAACTCGCATTTGGCGTCCGGATAGCGCTTGCGCAGGCGGCGCAGAATCTTCCGCGCGCGCTCCTGTTTCTGCTTCAACGATTCTCGGGCCATCATCGCCTCCTCATCGGGCCGGGTCAGCCCTCCTCTTCGGCTTCGGCGGCTTCCTCGGCAAGGTCTTGCAGCACCAGCAGGCGGCCGCTGAAATAGGGGCCCGGGAACTGCTCCTCGAGCAGCGACGGCCCGGCTTCGGCAGCAAAGGCCTCCGCCAGCGCGTCGTAGTCCGAGCGCTGGAAATGCAGCGCCGCCTCGATGCGTCCCGTGGCGCGGTTCTGCGCCATGAAGCACAACTGCTCCGGGGTGGAATCGAGCGGATTGAACAGCAGGTTCATCTGACCGGCCGGCAGCTTCTCCGGGTTGCGCCGATACATCAGATATTTGATGTGCTCGACCAGGCGCGCATCCATCTGCTGCTCGCGCAAAAAGACGCGCTCGACCAGTTCGCCCGGCTCAATCACCAGATGAATCTCGGGCAAAGGCACGTCCGTCGGCATCAATTGGTCCAGATTGCCGACCGTGCGGGAAAAGTCCGCCACCACTTCGTCCAACGTGCGCCCGTTGTTCACCGGATCAAGAAACACCATCAGCTCCCGTTCGAGATGCCGGTAAACCAGCGGTTTGCTCACCGCGAAACTCCCCGCGCAGGACGCGCAGGTCACCCGGTTGATTTCGCCTTTGAGCAGCCGTTCGTGCAGTTCGGGTTCGCGGTCAATGTCGAGCACGTCCCACAACGCGACCTCCTGCTCGTGCTCGCAGAGCGGACAGCGGATTGGATGCTGACGGGTAGTAGCCATTAGCGGGCCATCATCCGGCCCCCACCCCAAAAAATCAATGCCGAACCACCGCCGCGGCGTCCGCGCGGCGTCGTTTGCGCCACTCGCTCCGCCAGGGATGGCGTAGCAGCCGCAGGGGCCGGATCAGGTGATAGAGCCGGTAGAGCGCGGGCGGCAGCGGCACCGCCTCCATATCGCCCAGCGTGGGGATCAGCGCCCACCCCGCCATCATGCGCCAGCGCTGGCGGGCCAGATCCATCGCGTCGCGCTCGAAGAGCAGGCGTTCGAGCATCGGGCGGCGCGTCGGCTCCGGGCCGATGTCCTCGAGGCGGACTCGCGCGGCCAGCTTCCGCGCGGCGCCGGCCTCCGCCAGCGCCTCCGCCGGCCCCGACAACCGACTGCCCAGATGCTCGCGAGCCAGGCGCAATCCGATGCCCAGGATGGTCTCCTGCCGCCACGCGCGAGCCAGGGCGCAGGCCTCGCCGTGTTCCTCCACCGAGAGTGCCTGCCACAGCCCGGCCGCGTCCGCCACCCAGGCCAAGCGGTCCCAGGCGTGGTGCGCGCCATGGCGGCAGGCGTGCAGCAGCGCGTGCACCGGATGAGGCGCGCGGACGCTCCGCCCGCCGATTTCCAGCGCCGCCGCCCGCGCGCGCATGTCCGCCGCGGCGCGGCGCGACGGCGCGAGGGCATCCGTGCCGTGCCCGACTTCGATCAGCCGCTCGTCGCGCGGATGGCGCAGGGCCGTCTCGATCCCCGCGCGGCGCGCGCAGGCCGCCACCCGCGGCGGCAGGGGCGACCACGGCTCATAGCCGTTCTTCTCCAGCGCGGCGACGGCCTTCTCCAGCTCCCTGGCGGGCACCCACAAATCAATGTCGTCGCTCACCCGCCATTCCGGCAGCGGATAGGCCTGGCGGGCCAGCGCCGGACCCTTCAGCACGAGAAAAACCACGCCGGCCCCCTGCCAGATCGCGGCAATCCGCCCGAGCTCCTGCTCGAGGCGGGTCATCTGCTGCGCCAGTGCCAGCACCCGGCGGCGGAAAAACGCGCGGTCCTCCTCGACCAGCCCCGCCGCACAAAGCGGCACCACGCGATGACGCTCCGCCAGCGCCAGCAGATCGGCGGGCTCCACGCCATCGCGCAGCGCGACACTCCCAAGCCGCCCGGCCAGCGCCGCGGCGCAGGCCTCGCGCAATACACCAAACACGGGCGGAATGACGGGCGAACTCATGGCTTCTTTTTTGGCGCCAGCCACCTGTTGACGAGCTTTCGCGGCGGATGAACCATTCGGAACACCAGCCGCTGCCAGGCGGCGAGCGGAACTCGTCCGGCGACTTGTTCAAGCCGTACGTGCTCGGGCTTGCCGTATCCGGAATCACCGCGACAGTCCACGGAGTCTTCGCGCACGGCGACCACCCGGTGCAGTATCGGCTCGTTTTCGCCGCGCCAGAACAGCACGATGTCGCCGCGGCGCAACGGACGCCCCCCCAGCGGCGTCACGCGCACTTTTTGCCCCTCGCGCAGCCAGGGCAGCATGCTAACGCCGCGCACGCGGAACAGCACGGATTCCCCGCGCGACAGCGTGTCGCGCAGCACCGCCAAAAACAACTGCTGATCAGTCCGCATAACTCAACGCCAGTTTCCACAGCGTGGAAAAACGAAGCAAGAGTTTTCCACGCCATGGAAAGTTTTTCGCCAAGTTTTCCACGCCATGGAAAAAAGTTTTCCACGCCGTGGAAAACTACAGCCCCAAAAAACGCCCCCCAAACACCCATTTCGCCCCAGCCCAAAAAACACCCAAATAATGCCAAAAACACTGTATTTCAGCCGTTTTGGGCCCATTTTTGCCCTCAAAACACCCTTTTTTGCCCCGTTTTTGACCCGAAACTTTTCCACGCCATGGAAAGTTTTTTTGGGATTTTTCCACGCTATGGAAAATAGTTTTCCACGCCGTGGAAAACAGGCCCGGCCCGGATGTTGCCGCTTATTTCTGCTATTCGCCTGGCTCGTCGAGGAAGACTTCGATGCCGCCGAACCACGCGTCGGCGGCCGGGCTGGTGACGACCATGCCGGGAATGCCCCAGCCCAGCGAATTGGTGCCGCCGCCGTCGGTCCAGTTGGTCCAGTAGAGCAGGCGGTAATAGCGGCTGGCGCTGGCGGGGAAGGTGAAGCGGATGGAGCCCTCGAGAAGGGGATCATCGGTCCAGTTGAGTCGCAGCACGCTGTTGGAGTCGGTGGGATCGGTGTCGGCAACATATTCCTGCCAGGTGGTCATGCCGTCGCCGTCGGCGTCGGCGTCGGGGCCGTAGGCGGAGGCGTTGGGATCCAACCCACGGGCGATGAGCCACTGCTCGAAGAGCGTGGGATCGGGGCCCGGGTCTGCATCCGGATCGGCGGTGCGGAATTGTCCGGTCACGTAGTCGCCGGTCATGCCACCCGCCAGGATGGGGCGCACGCGGTAGTGGTAGGTCATGCCGGCTTGCAGATTGGTGACGGCAAGCGGAGTGCCGACGACCACTCGGGCGTCATAGCCGGGCACGAAACCGGCGGAAAACACGAAGGGATAAAGGGTGATGTCGTCAATGTTGAAGCGGTCGTCCGTGCCCGTAGTCTTGAGGATTTGGATGCGCACGCCACCCGTGCGGTTGAGGTTGGTGACGCTGAACAAGGTGAGATCGGTGGAATCGACCACAAAGTCGCCCACGGAGGTCCAGGTGGCGCCGGCATCGGTGCTGATTTCAACGCGCCCCTCGGTGGCGGCGTCTGTGCCATATTTGCCGTAGTAGAAGGTGATGGCGTTCAGTCCGCCGGACACGTCCTCATTCATGCGCAAGTATCCGGTGGCGGCGTCGGTGGCATTCGAGCGGACGCGCGCGGAGCGGGCGCCATGTTTGCGGTCATTGTCCAATGCGCCAATGAGCGCCTCGTTGAGCTCCCATGACACGCCATTGAGCAGGACGGAATTGGCGGCGTAGCCGTTTTTGCTCGCATCCTCAAAATCGGCGACATAGGCGGCGGGCGCATCGCCGGCTTCATCGGTGAAATCGGCGCGGGTGTGCACGTCCACTTCATAGCCGATGGCGCCATCCACGGGAGTCCATTCCACCATGGCGCTGTCCTGCGTGATGTGACTGCTCCAGACATCGAAGGGCTCCTCGTCAGGCAGCGGGGCATAGGCATAGGGCATGATGGTGATGTCGTCAATGTTGACGCGATTGCCGTTGTTGCCGTCCACCATGAGCCAGCGCAAATAGGTGGAGGTGGTAATTTCCAGCGTGAGGTTGGTTGCGGCGAAGGCACCGATGATGCCGTCGGCCACCGCTTCCGCTTGGGTGGTCCAGCTGATGCCGTCGGGACTGGTTTGCAGTGCAACCGTGCCGCGGCTGTCACTGCTGAACATGGCGTAATGGAAGGAGACGGAGTGGATGCCGTGCTCGAACGGGGCGGTGCTTTGCAAGACGCCGTTCGTTGGCGAGTCGGCGGAAATGAAACGCAGGCGCAACGAGGACTCGCCGTTTTTCACGTCCGTTTGCGTGCTGCCCCGATATCCGTTGAGAATGTACCAATCGCGCGGTTCGATGGTGGGATGGAGGCAGATCGTTTGCTCACCATAGATGGCGCCAGGCTTCCCGTTGGTGTCGAAATTGATGAGCATTTCGTCGCCGAAAACCAAGGGGCTTTCTTCGATGGTGACAGCGTTGGTGAAGGTGAAAGTGCCGCCCAGGACGCCATCCACGTCGTCGAGCGTGACCACCGCGTCATAGGTGCCAACGGCGACCGGCGTGGCGGGCAGATACACCACGGAATAGCCCAGCCCGACGGGATCGGTGCGGAACTGCGCGGTGTGCGGCAGGCCGTCTTCCACCGCCACGACGGGCGCGACCAGCTCGCAGGCGGCCACGACCGGATCGAGCGGGATGAAGGGCAGAATGAGCAGGTTGTCAAGATTCGCCTCCCCCGCGCCGCCGCTGCCGTTGCCCACCCAGCGCAAGCGGAATTGCGCCGGCCCCAGCACCTGAACGGGCAGCTCGAAGCGGGTCAGCTCGCTCACGCCCTCTGTGCTGAAAATGGCGAGCACTTGCCAACCCGAGGTATGCTGCACCTCCACGAACAACGTGACGCCCGCGCTGTCGCCGTACGACGCGGCATCGAACGAGAGGCAGGCGATGCCGTTGGTGAGCGCGCCCTGCAGCGTCATGGCGCCGGAGTTGCGCAGGCGCGCGGCGCGAAGGCCGTCCATCTGGTCGCCATCCGCATTGCCCCCGCTCACCGCCACAATGGCCTCGGAGAGCACCCATTGGCGGCGGTCCAGCGTGAGCGGCGTTTGGCTCTCGAAGCTGGTCTTGGCGGCGGCGTCTTCGAAGTCAATCTGGTAATTATCATTATAATAGGGATCCGGGTCGTATTCGTTCGGAATGCCGTCGCCATCGATGTCGTCGTCGCACGCGTCCCCCACCCCGTCGCCGTCGGTATCGGCCTGGTCAGGGTTGTATTCATAGGGGCAGTTGTCCAGCTCGTTGGCCACGCCGTCGCCGTCAATGTCCCAGTCGCAGGCGTCGCCCACGCCGTCGCCGTCGGTGTCGAGTTGCAGGGGATTGTATTCTTCGGGGCAGTTGTCGCAGTCGTCGGGTATGCCGTCAGCGTCCAAATCGCCCACGGCGATGACAATTTCGCCGCTGACCTGCCCGACATTGGGCGCGCCGGGCGTGGCGGGCGCCACCGTCCAGTCGCGCGCGACCAGCACCCGATTGGGCGCCTGCGGGCAGTTGTCGCTGCCGGGATCAATGCCAATATCGTGCAAATAGATCGGACTTCCCGGCGGCACGAGGCGCGAGACAGTGCCCGGATTGTTGACATCAATGTTGTGCGACTTTCCGTCGCCACTATGCCATAGCACGGCATCCAGAATGTTGCTGGAGGGGCCGTAGAGAATCAGCGCGTCGGGTCCGTTCTGCAAGAGACCGGGTAGTGTGAAATGGGATTGAGGAACCGTGTCCACATTCTGCCCAATCACCACAAAGCCCAGCGGCTTGCCCTCGACATCCAGCACGCCGGAATTGGGCACGACAAAATCCGGAAAGGTGAAGGTCCAGAGAAGCTCGGCTTGATTGGTATCGCCATTGTAGTGGCGAATCGAATATCCCGTCAGGTCCGTGCCCGCATGGGCAATCAGCTCGACGAACTCATTGACGTCGGTGCCCGCCCCATTCGCGCGCACTTCGTTGAAGAGCGGCGTGGCGTAATCCAGGAAGCCAATGATGGGGAAGGAAAATTCAATGATGCCCGATGTTTTGGTGGTGACGCCGCCGCCGCCTTCAAAGGAATAGCGGACGTAGTATTCGAGCAAATCGCCTTCGTTTTTCCCCGGATTGAGCTGCGGCGTGATCCACGTATTTCCAGCCGTATTCGTCATCGCCACTTCGTTCCACGCTCCGCCCTGAATGCGGAACACCGCGGTGGCGGTCAGGTTCGATGCCTCGGAGTTGGCGACAATGCTCGCCGTGATCGCGAAGGCGTTGGTCGCGCGCGGAACGGTCGGCTCCAAGGCGGGGCCGGACAAAATAATGGCGTCCGCCGCGCCAATGGCCTGATGCTCGCCGGGGGTCGCGGCGTTCATGTCCGCCGTAATCGTCCATTCGCTCGAATCCCAATTCTCCAACGGGTCCGAGACTCCCTCCACGCGCGCGGCGACGGAATTGGGATAGTGCCACGCGCTCGAGGATTGGCCTATTTCGCCATACATATCGGTGATGCGACCGCTCATTTGCAGCGCCACCGCCGCATAGCCGTCCAGCGCGGTCAGGGCGTTGGCCTCAAAATCTGCCGCAACGCCCCACACCGATTGGAACGTGCCGGAGGATGCCGCCACAAGATAGGTTCCGCCCGCGGGTATGGAGCCGCTCAGTGGAATGACGGCCGTGGCAAACATGGATCCCCCTGCATAAATCGCCAGCGAATAGTTGGTCAGGCTCAGCGGCTCCGCGCCCGTGTTGCACAGCTCGACATAGCGCGCGCCGGGCGACGAATGGGAAACTACTTCGCTGATGATGCCCACCGGCGTCAGCCCCGCCATTTCATCCATCAAATGGAAGTCGGCAAACAGCATCAAGTGATCTGACGCGCGCACGCTGGTATCCGCCCGCGGCGGACTCCCATACTTGGGCAAGCCCACCCCGACACCGTCTTTTTCCGAGTGATAGACCTCGCCAACAGGCGCGCCATACGCGCTGGTCATGATTTCTTCGCTGAAATAGATGTAGTCGAGGCGGTGTCCCGGATTGCCATCCTGCTTGATGTGGGTGTAGGTATCCGCATCTCCCGTGTGAGCGGTCTCCACCAGATGCATGTTCGCCACTTCCGGCCCCAGCCGGTCGGTGGGATACAGCCGGTAGGGCAATTCCCATGCGGAATTGGTGAACCACGGGTAATCGAATCCGAGTTCTCCGGGAACGAATTTTCCCGCCGCCAAATGCTCTTCATAATAGGCCAGGGGGAACGATTCATGCTGGCTGATCTCGATCGAATCGTTGAAGTCGCCCATGACCGCATATTCGGTGTCGAGCGGAAGCTGCTCCATCAGGTTGGTGATGTATTGCCCCGTCCGATAAATCTCGAAACCGCGCTTGAGCCTCGATAGTTTGTCTGTCGTGCCCGACTTGTTGTGCAACGAAAACACATGAAACGGATTGAGCGCGCCGGGCACCTGAATGACGGCATGAATCGGCCAGCGCGTGAACTCCCTGGCGGCGGGATCGGTATAGTTTTCCATGACATGCTGCGCCGCCACCATCGGGAACTTGCTCCAAACCCCCGCCCGCATGGAGGTGGAAGTCCATCCGCCGTCGGTTATGGCATAGTAGGGATAGCCCAGAGCGGCCGCCATCTCCAGCCAGGCGGCCATGCTTTTGGCGTTGAGTTCTTGAAAACAAACAATGTCCGGCTGCACCCGCAGAAAAATATCCTGAACCGCCCAATAGTCGTCGTCGGGATTGTCATGGCGATTGTCTGAGGTGTCTATCCCCTGCTCCACATTAAACGACGCAATGCGAACCGATACCGCTCCCGCGGATTGGCATAGCAACCAGCCTAAACACAAGATACCCAGCCGACGAATTAGTTGGTGCCGCCTCATCTTTCGCCTGCTGAATTCAATATCATGCCAGCATCCTAACCAAATAGTAACAATCAGGGAAAGCCTATACCCCATACGAAGACCGCCTGAGTTCCGAAATGGGACACCCGGGAAGCTTGCTGTTTTTGGACGAATAGATGCTGTTCAATTGAGTAAAACAGGTTCTTCGTAATATTTTATGGTGG
>LSQX01044251.1_pt2 | contig 24002 bp, 23 predicted proteins | sample 654561 | NCBI WGS metagenome assembly LSQX01 (sample SAMN04489861, study PRJNA283612) | anaerobic digester metagenome | isolation source: 4 biogas reactors fed with cattle manure at either 37C or 55C with and... | place: Denmark: Kongens Lyngby | collected 2014
GGCTGGCGGTCGGCGCGCAGGTCTTCGTCGCGGAAGCAGCGCACAATCTGCATGTAGCGGTCGTAGCCGGACAGCATCAGGAGCTGCTTGAACAGCTGCGGCGACTGCGGCAGGGCGAAGAAACGGCCCGGATAGACACGGCTGGGCACCAGGTAGTCGCGGGCGCCCTCCGGCGTGCTGCGGGTCAGCATCGGGGTCTCGATTTCCAAAAAGCCAGCCCGGTCGAAATAGTCGCGCGCCAGCTTGGCGATACGGTGGCGCAAAACCAGCTTGCGCTGCATGTCCGGCCGGCGCAGGTCAAGGTAGCGGTATTTGAGGCGCAGCGACTCGTTGGCCTGCACGTCCTCCTCAATGTAAAACGGCGGTGTTTTGGCTTCGCTCAGGATGCGCAGTTCCAGGACGCGCAGTTCGACACGACCGGTCGGCATCGCCGGGTTGGCGGATGACCGCTCCTGCAAGATGCCGCGAGCCGCCAAAACATACTCGCTGCGCACTTGCGCCGCCGTGTCGCGCGCCGCTTGCGGACAGCTGTCGTCGACCAGCAGCTGGATTTCACCGCTGCGGTCGCGCAGCGTGATAAAGACCAGCCCGCCCAGGTCGCGCTGCTTGTGGCACCAGCCCATCAGGACCATTTCCTGGCCGAGAGCCGCCTGGTCGATTTCGGCACAGCGGCGGGTCCGTTTCAATCCTGTCATGTTTTCAGCCATGCTTGGCCTCCTGATCGTTGCTTTTATGTCTACGCTTCAAGCAGATGCTGTTCAAGCTGGTCGAGGCGAACCTCGGTTTCAGCGCGCGTTTCCAGGTTGCGCAGACGGCCGGAGCCGCTGGCGGCCTCGTCGTCGCCCAGGACCAGCACGTAACGGGTTCCGCTTTTGCCTGCATACTTCATCTGAGCTTTCAGGCTGCGGCCCAAAAGATCCGTTTCGACCGCAAGCCCAGCTTGACGCAGACGGAAACAGAGGCGGCGGGCCTCATCTTCGTGGTCGCCGGCGATCGCCAGGAAAAGAACCGGAGTTGGCGCGGGCGGCGTTTGGATCCCCTGGGCGTCGAGCTCCATCAGGAGCCGCTCCACCCCCAGGGCGAAGCCGATGCCGGGCGTCGGCGCGCCGCCGACCGTTTCGATCAGGCCGTCGTAGCGGCCGCCGCCGCAGATCGTGCCCTGGGTCCCGACATGCTCCGACACAAACTCGAACACCGTGCGCGTATAGTAATCGAGGCCGCGCACGATGCGCCGGTCGATCACGTAGGACAGGCCAAGTACATTCAACTGGTGCTGCAGGCCGTCGAAATGCGCCTGGCAGTCCGCGCAAAGATGATCAGCCTGGGCCGGTGCCTGAGCTGTGACCGCCTGGCAGCGCGTTTCCTTGCAGTCGATGATGCGCAGCGGGTTGCGCACGAAACGATCCTGGCAGTTGTCACACAGCTGGGGCAGATGCGGCTTGAGCCAGTCGCGCAGCAAGGCCTGGTAGGCCTCCCGGCAGACCGGGCAGCCGATGCTGTTGATGCGAAGCTTCGTTTCCGCAAGGCCCATCTGGGCAAAAAACAGCTGCAGCAAGCTGATCAGCTCGGCGTCGATCGCGGGGCCGGCAGCCCCGATCGCCTCGCAGCCGAACTGGTGGAACTCGCGGTAACGGCCTTTTTGGACGTTCTCGTAACGGAAGGCCGTGATCGCGTAATACAGCCGAACCGGCGACGGCCAGGAGGCCATGCCGTTTTCGACATAACTGCGCACGACGCCGGCGGTACCCTCAGGGCGCAGCGTCAGGCTGCGGCCGCCTTTGTCGGGGAAGGTGTACATCTCTTTTTGCACGATGTCGGTCGTGTCGCCAACCCCGCGCTGGAACAGCTCCGTCTGCTCGAACGTCGGCAGGCGAATCTCGCCGTAACCAAACCGGCGGCAAACATCGCCGAACACATGCTCCGCGTGCTGCCAGGCAGCCGTTTCAGGCGGCAGCAGGTCCCGGGTTCCCTTAGGTGCCGAAAATTTCATGAACCAGTCTCCTCATGCATGTTCCCTCCGGCCTGAGCCTGGAGTTTACCTATTATACATCAAAAGTCATGGTACCGATAGAGGAGCATCGCCAGGACAGCCGGTCCGGCGGTCTCCGCGCGCAGGATGCGTTTGCCCAGCGTCACCGGCAGAATGCCGGCCGCGCGGGCCAAACCGACTTCGTCTTCCGTCAGGCCGCCTTCCGGGCCGATGATCAGGCTGATCGACTTCGGCACAGTGTCATCGTCTTCCCCGAGCGCAGCGCGCAGCGTGCGCGTCCGCTCAAGCTCCCAGGGGATCAGGGCCAGCGCGGCAGCAGAAGCCTGTGCGACGCAGCCGGCAAACATCACGGGCGGGGCCACCTCGGGAACCATCCCGCGGCCGCACTGCTTGGCGGCTTCGGCGGCGATTTTCTGCCAGCGGGCCGTCTTCCGGTCCCGGTCGCGCGCCTGAATAACGGCAATACTGCGCCGGCAGGCGACCGGCACGACGCGGCTGACGCCGAGTTCGACCGATTTCTGGATGATCTGGTCGAACTTGTCGCCCTTGACCAGGCCCTGGTACAGCGTGACGTGGTACACCGGTTCCGTCTGGTTGGGCGTCCGGCTCAAGACAGCCAGTTCGACCCCCTCCGGCGTGACAGCCTCGATCCGGCAGTCAAGATCGGTGCGGGCGCCGTCGCAGACCAGCAGGCTGTCGCCGGACTGCATGCGCAGCACGGTCGCGATATGATAGGCATCCGGCCCGCTCAAGCGCACAGACGGCTGGCCGGCCCCGACGATTTGTTCGATGAAAAAACGCGGCATCCGCTGCTCCTCCCCGTCGTTGTCTGGGGAAATGATAGCATGGCGGCCTTCCGGCCGCAATCCGGCTTGCACCAGCCTGGCCGCTGCCGTTACAATCAGAAGCAACACCAGCGGCACCGCTGGACCTGCGAAAGGAAAATCATGAACGACCCGAGCATACCGACCCTGGCCGACGCCCTGCTGAGCTGGTTCGACCGCACCCGGCGCGACCTGCCCTGGCGCCAGAACCGGACGCCCTACCGCGTCTGGCTGGCCGAAATCATGCTGCAGCAGACCCAGGTTCAGACGGCCATCCCTTATTACGAGCGCTTCCTCAGCCGCTTCCCGACCCTGGCCGACCTGGCCCAAGCCGACGAACAGGCGGTCCTCAAGCTCTGGGAGGGCCTGGGCTACTACAGCCGCGCCCGCAACCTGCTGGCCGCCGCCAGGCAGGTCATGCGCGAAGACAACGGCCAGCTGCCCTGCGACTTCAAAGCGTTGCGCGCATTGCCCGGTATCGGGGACTACACGGCCGGAGCGATCCTGTCGCTGGCCTGCGGCCAGCAGGCGGCCGCCGTAGACGGCAATGTCGTGCGCGTCCTGGCGCGCTGGAGCGGCACCGCGTGGTCAGCCAAGTCCTTGCAGGACCGGCGCCAGGCAGCGGACTTTGTCCTGACTCACATGCCGGCCGGCCGGCCCGGCGATTTCAACGAGGCCCTGATGGACTTGGGGGCGACCGTCTGCCTGCCCCGAGAACCGCGCTGCCCGGCCTGTCCGCTCGCCGGGGGCTGCCAGGCCTATTGCCGCAACCTGACCGCCGCGCTGCCGCTGCGCGACAAAAGCCCGGACGTCCCGACAGAACGGCGCCTGCTGCTGCTCATCGCCGCGCCTGGCTTCTGGCATGTCCGCCAGCGCCCGCCGCGCGGCCTTCTGGCCGGCCTGTTCACCTTTGACTGGCTGGCACCGGATCAAGACCCCCGGGCCTTCCGGACCTGGCTGCAGGGTCAGGACAACGTCCTGGTCCAGCCGCTGCCGTCCCTGACGCACCGTTTCAGTCACCTGGCCTGGCATGTGGACGCCCTGCGTCTCGGCCTTCCCCGGGCCGACCTGGGCGAACTGGCCGCATGGCTGGAAACCGACGGGCCGCAGCCCGATGGACGCTGGGCCGGCCGCCAGGAGCTGCAGCAGCTGCCGTTTCCGGCTGCGGTGGACCAGTACCGGCGCCAGGAACTGGATGAGCCGCCTAAGACAGCATCGCCTTAAGCAGATCGCGCACCTGCTGGGGGTCCGCCTTCTGGCCCGTGCGGCGCATCACCTGCCCGACCAAAAAACCGAACGCCTGCCGTTTGCCAGCCTGGTAATCCTTGATCGCATCCGGGCAGGCGGCCAGCACCGCCTGAACGGCCTGGCGAAGCGCCTGCGGATCGTCCAGCCGGCGCAAGCCTGCCGCATCGACCGCCGCGTCGGGATCCGCGCCTTCGTCCAGGACTTTCTGGAAGACGAGACGGGCCGCGGTCCTATTGATCTCGCCGGCGTCGACCAGGCCGATGATCCTGGCCAGATCCGCCGGTTTGAGAGCCAGTTCATCCGGGCGGCTGCCGCGTACCTTGGCTGCCTGCAGGAATTCGCCCATCAGCCAGGCCGCCGTGTCGCGCGGCCGGCCGGACAGCAGGGCAGTCTGTTCGAACAAGCCGGACAAGGCCGGATCGGTCGTCAGCACGGCCGCTTCGTAGGCACTCAGCTCGTATGCCGCCTGGTAGCGCTGCCGTTTGACGGCGGGCAGCTCCAGCTGGCTGTTTCGGATCCGTTCAAGCCAGTCGTCGTCGATCACGACCGCCGGCAGATCCGGGTCCGGAAAGTAGCGGTAATCCTGGGCGTCTTCCTTGGCGCGCATGGCAAAGCTGGCATCCTTGTTCTCGTCCCAGCGGCGCGTTTCCTGGCTGACGGAGCGGCCTTGTCCGAGCCATTCGATCTGGCGGCTGCTTTCCGCCGCGATCGCGCGCCCGATGGCCTTGAACGAATTCATATTCTTGATCTCCGTCCGCGTGCCCAGTGTTTCGCTTCCGGTTGGCCGGACCGAGATGTTCACATCGGCGCGCAGCGACCCTTCCTGCATGCGGCAGTCGGAGATGCCCAAAAAGAGCAGGATCTCCCGCAAGCTCTCCAGGAAGGCCAGGGCTTCGTCGGCCGAGCGCAGGTCCGGCTGGCTGACAATTTCCAAAAGCGGGACGCCGCAGCGGTTGTAGTCGATCAATGTCACATCGTCCCAGGGGTCGTGGACCAGCTTGCCGGCGTCCTCCTCGATGTGAATCTCGCGCAGGCGAATCCGGCGGCCGCCCTCCGGCAGCGCCAGATAGCCGTCCGTCCCGATCGGCTGGTGGAGCTGGGAAATCTGGTAGGCCTTGGGCAGATCCGGGTAAAAGTAGTTTTTGCGGTCGAAGCGGGTGACCTGGCTGACACGGCAATGGGTCGCCAGACAGGCGCGCAAGGCGAAATCGACGACCGAGCGGTTCAATACCGGCAAGGCCCCGGGCAGGCCCATGCAGACGGGGCAGCACTGGGTGTTGGCCTCCTGGCCGAAGGCCGTCGGGCAAGCGCAGAAAATTTTGCTTTTTGTCGCGAGTTCGACGTGCACTTCAAGCCCGATGACAGTCTCGTAGGTCATACGCCCACCTCCCCGCAGCGCGCGACGGGCTGCGCCGCCTGGATATGCTCGCCGGCCGCAAGCAGCAGGCGATCGGAAAAGGACGGTCCGGTCAGCTGCAGCCCGACCGGCAGGCCCAGGCCGTCCTGGCCGAACGGCAACGCCAGGGCGGGCAAGCCGGTCAGGTTAGCCGCGACCGTGTAGCGGTCGCTCTGGTACATCGCTAGCGGATCCGCCAGCGAGGCGCCGAGCTTTGGTGCCGTCGTCGCACTGACCGGCGACAGGATCAGGTCGACCCGGCGCAGGGCTCCGTCATAGCCGGCGCAGACCAGGCGGCGGACTTTGAGCGCCTGCAGGTACCAGGCGTCGTAATAGCCGGCGCTGAGGGCAAAGGTGCCCAGCAGGATGCGCCGCCTGACTTCGCGGCCAAAGCCCCTGCTTCGCCCCTTGGCGTAATAGTCGGCCACATCAGCGACATCGGCGTCGTCCGGGCGGTAGCCGTAGCGAATGCCGTCGAACCGGGCCAGGTTCGAGCTGGCCTCGGCGGTGGCGATCAGGTAATAGGCCGGGACGGCCTCATCGAGCAGGGTCAGCTTCAGCGGCTCCACGGCCGCGCCCAGCGCCTCGAGTTGCCGGGCAGCCGCCGCCATGGCGGCGCTTACAGCCGGCTGAACCGGAGCGGCATCGTCCAGACAGCCGACCACCAGGCCGGCCAGCGGCCCTCTGGCGTCACCTCCGGCCCAGGCCCTGAGCTTGCAATCCGCCGGCAGGGGCGAATCGGGCAAGGCCGTGCTGTCCCGGCTGTCCGGTCCCGCGACGATCTCGTACAGGGCCCGGCAGTCGCCGGCGGTGACCGCCATCGGCCCGATCTGGTCGAGCGACGAGGCATAGGCGATCAGGCCGTAACGGGACACCGTGCCATAGGTCGGCTTCAAACCGGTCAGGCCGCACCATGCGCAGGGCTGGCGGATCGAGCCGCCGGTATCCGAGCCCAGGGCGAGCGTCACCTGACCGGCCGCCGTTGCCGCAGCCGAACCGCCGCTCGATCCGCCCGGTACATGGCCGGGGTTCCAGGGATTGCGCGTCGGGCCGAACCAGGAGGTCTCGGTCGTGGACCCCATGGCAAATTCATCCAGGTTGGTCTTGCCCAGGATGACCAGGCCGGCCTGGCGCAGCCTGGTCGCGACAGTGGCATCGAAAGGCGGCGTGTAGTCCGCCAGCATCCTGGAGCCGCAGGTCGTACGCAGGCCCCGGGTGGAGATGTTATCCTTGACGGCGATGGGTACCCCGGCCAGCGGTGACCGGTTTATCCCCTGATCGATCTGGCGCTGCACCGCGTCGGCCTGGCGCAGCACCTGTTCCGGATCGACCGTGATCCAGGCCTTAAGCTGCGGTTCCCGGCGGTCGATGGCTTTCAAGGCTTGCTCGGCCGCCTCACGGACCGAGACCTGCCGGGCAGCGATCGCCTTGCCGAGCGCGGCAGCGTGTTTGAAATCTGGCATGTGCATCCCTCCCCCTATTTCAGGTGACCGTGCGCGGCACCAGCAGGCAGCCGTCTTTCTGACGGCTGGCCGGTGCCAGCAGGTCGCCGCGTTCGGTCGGTGGCTGAACGTCGTCGGGACGCAGCGTGTTGACCTGTTCCAGCGGGTGGTATAGCGGCGCGACATCTTTCGTGTCGACAGCCTGGATCGCCTGGAAGGCATCCAGGATCCGGCCCAGCTCCTGCTCCAGTTCGCGGCGTTCCGCCTCGTCCGGGGCCAGTCCGGCCAGCCTGGCGACGCGGTCGATGTCCGTTTTGGTATGCGGTTGCTTGTCCATCTGCTGCCTCCTTTACGGTGTCAGCCGCTTCATGTCCCGCGGGAACAAGGCGGCTTGGCGGATGTTGGGCACTTCGGTCAGGGCCATCTGCAGGCGTTCCAGCCCGATGCCCAGCCCGCCGTGAGGCGGCAGGCCATAAGCATGGGCCATAAGGTACGTGGCGAAATCCTCGGGATCGAGACCGCGTTGGCGCATCTTGGCGACCTGCTGGTCGTAGTCGTGGATGCGCTGGCCGCCGGTCGTCACCTCGATACCCCGGTAGAGCAAATCGAAACTGAGCGTGACACGCGGATCCTCAGGGTCATCCATGGCGTAAAACGGCCGTTTGCCCGTCGGGTAGTGCGTGACGAACACCCAGTCGCTGCCATAGGTCTCCCGGGCCCACAGGCCGATCAGGCGCTCCTCCTCCGGTTCCAGGTCGTTCGGATCGCGGCTGCGCCAGCCGGTTCGTTCCTGGATCTTGCGCTTGGCGTCGGCGAAGCACACCGCGGGGATCGGCCCGGGCGGTTCCAGCGCCAGGCCGAGACGCTCCAGCTCGGGCCGGCACGAACCGGCCAGATCGAGCCAGGCGGCCTGGAGCATGGCGGCCTCCATGCCCATGATAGCACGGAAGGAGTCGATGAAGCCCATTTCGAAATCCAGACTGGTGTACTCGTTGAGGTGGCGGACGGTGTTGTGCTTCTCGGCCCGGAAAACAGGTCCGACCTCGAAGACGCGCTCGTAGACGCCGACCATCGTCTGCTTGTAGACCTGGGGGCTTTGGGCCAGGAAAGCCGGCTGGCCGAAATAGTCCAGGCGAAAGATATTGGACCCGCCCTCCGCTCCGGCGGAGACGAGCTTGGGCGTGTGGATTTCCGTAAACCCTTCCCGGTGCAGGAAATCCCGCATGGCGCGGCACAGGCCGGCCTGGATCCGGAATCGGTCACGCTGGTCCTGGTGGCGCAGCATCAGGGGCCGCCAGTTCAGCTGGGCGTCCAGCGACATGCCGTTCGCCTTCCGGTTGAGGGGCAGCGGCCGGGCCTGGCCTGGCAGGCTGACCAGGTCGAGGTCCGCCACGTGCAGCTCGTAGCCGCCCGGAGCCCGCGCCTCTTCCCTGAGCAGGCCGCTGACTTTGACAGTGGCTTCCTCGCGCAGCTGCCGGGCGCCGGCCATCCGGTCCGGGTTGTCCAGGACGCACTGCAGCAAGCCGTCGCGCAGCCGGAGCACGACGAAGACGATGTCGCCGAGGCAGCGCAGCGCCTGGACCTGTCCGTGCAGCGTGACCGGCCGGTTTCGCCCGGCAGCCCCCGCCAGCTGGGCGCAAGATAGCGTCTGTGCCGTTGTCTGTGCCTGAACCCATTCCATGTCCATCGTGGTCTCCCCCTCTTCTTGTTTTTTGCATAAAAAAACCGGAACTTCCTTACGGAAATTCCGGGACGGACAACATGTATAATCCGCGGTACCACCCGCTTTGGCGCCAGACCGACCCTCATTGGCCGCCTGTGCCCGCTTTTTGCCTGTAACGGGGGACCCCGTGCAACCCTAATTGGCCTAGCCGTTCAGGTTGCAGGCTCGGGAGAGTTCTTCATCCGGTTTCCTCAAGCGGCGCTTTCAATCCATGACGCCGCATCCCTGGTGAGGCCTGACCGGGCTACTCGCTCCGTCATCGCCAAGCGCATCTGTGCGTTGGTGCCATTATAGGGGCGGCTCAGCGGCCTGTCAAGCCACCCGTCAGGTCGAGCCAGGCGGCGGCGATCTGGTCCGGCAGGACAAACGCGTCGTAGAGACCGCTGCGATAAGCCTGGCGCAGGCCGGCCAGGGGTTCGAGCCAGGGATTGGGGCGCAGGCCCGCGCATGCGGGCAGCTGGTCGTCCTTGAGATGCAGGACCGCCAGGATCGTGAACAGCGGCCAGGCATGCGAGAGGCGCAGCCGCAGTTCGACGGTCAGCTTGGGATAGCGCAGGCGCTGCGCCCCGGCCAGGCTGGGCGGCGGCGCCAGCAGCACCTGGCTGACCAGGCTCGTGTCGTCCAGTATCCTGGTCTGGGCGCAGGCGCCCTGCCTGGCGGGGCAATCCAGAAGCAGCCCCATGAACGCGGCGTCCTGGGCATACAGAAAACCCGCAGGACCGCAGGCTTTGGCCGATGACGGCCAAATGGCGATGCTGCGGCTTAGCCGGTCCGGACGCAGGCAGACCGGATCTCCTGGCTCAAGCAAACAGGCGCATGACTTGTAGGGTTCGCGGCAGCAATAGGCGACCCCAGTTTCGTAACGGTAGAGGACCGGCTCCGCCGTCAGGCCAAACTGGCGGGCAAAATCCAGGGCCCGCAGGTCTGCCTGTGTCGTGTCGGGCTCAGAACGAATCATAAATGCCATTCTTTTTCCGGCTGAGGAAACGGCACAAAAGGCCCAGGCGCTGCTCATCCATATCGGGCCGGATCTTGACATCCGGGTGTCCGGCCAGTTCGTCCAGTCCCTGGGCGCCCAGCAGGAGCGGCGCCAGGATGCCGTTGCGGACCGTGATGTCCGCGGCTGGGCCCGGCGTCTCCAGGCGTTCGGCGGGTTGTCCGGCTGTGGCCAGGTCCAGCCGGTACAGGCCGCTGTTTTCCGGCAGAAAATCGTCCTCGATCTGCCAGGTCATGTGCGTCGGGCTGCCGGTTTCTGCGGCCAGCCAGCGAGCCTCGCGGATGAGCCAGTCCGGACGGCCGAGCCCTGACAAGGCCATAGCCGCATGTACGACGCGGCTTTGGCCGGCGATTTCCAGCTGGTGCTTGAGCGGGCGCGGCTCGGCGAAATAATGGGTCAGGTCCAGGTGTGTCGGCACCTGCAGGATGACCGTGGCGTACTGGTCGGCAAAACCGCCCAGGAAAGACAGCAGGCCTGTCAGGCCGGCCGGGCCGGTGACGGCCCAGTCCTGGACGCGCAAGGTGTCCTTGCCGCCCTCGGCCACGGTCTTGAACACGGCGTAGGCCGCTTCCGGGCCGTCCGCCGGCTGCCAGATATAGACATGCTGCTGCTCCTGCCAGCGGTCCTGGCCGAGCAGGCGGTCCCAGAGCCACGGCGTGCGCCGGACAGGCCCGTTGGACCCCGCGGTGAAGCGCGCATAGATGCTTTCGACGACGGCCCTGTCTTCCGGCCGGTAATGGCGGATCTGCCCGCTGCCGGGCAGCGTGCGCAGAAAGTCGGCCGGCAGCTCGACCCGATGGCGGCGGCAGCCGGGCCCATAGCCGAACTTGGCGTAAAACTGGAACGAGAACGGGTACAGGTAGGAAAAAACCGTCCCCTCTTCCCGCACCTGGCGCAGCAGCCGCTCCATGATCGCCCGGATCGCGCCCTGCCGGCGGTATTCGGGCAAGGTCGCCACGCCCCCGATGCCGCACATCGGGACTACTTGGCCTTCAAAGAGGATGTGATACGATATGCCGGTCACGACCGCAGCCAGCGTGTCGCCGGCAAAGGCGCCCCAGATACGCCGCGCAGGATCGTAGGCCGCCGGGTCAGGCAGCGGCCGGTCGGGCGCCGCGCGGGTCTCGGCCACAAGCTGGCGGTAGCGTTCCGGCGAGCGGAAGGCCGTGGCGGTGACCTGGGTGGCCGCCAAAGCCTCGGGAACCTGCGTCATGTCCAGTTGCCGCACCTGCATAGCCTGATCCTCCTGGATGTTGCCGGTCAGCCGATCCGAACCGGTTGGCCGGTCCGGTGCGACTGGTAAAGGGCCAATAAGGTCTTCAGCGCCTGGCTGGCGCCAGGAAGGCTGATCGGGAAAGGCGCCTGGTTAGGTTCGAGGCTGGCGTAGAAAGCGCCGATCAGTCGCTGGTGGCCCAGTCCCCAGCAGGCCTTGCCGTTCTGGGCAGCCGCGGCCGCGGGTTCCGGCAGCGGCACGAAGGCCGGACTGGCCGCGAGCAGATCGTCCAGGACGGTTTGCAGCTGGATGTGACCCGCGCTGTCAAGCAACTGGATTGCGTCGCCCTCCAGGCGCAGCCGCCGGCTGGTGCAGTCCAGCTCGAGGAAGACCGGCGCATCGGCCCCGTAGGCGGTGGTGGCATAGAAGACCGCCCGGGCGCCACTGTCCAGCTCGATCTGCATCTCGGCTGTGTCTTCGACCTCGATGGCCTCCCGCAGGTGGCGGTTGGCGATGGTGCCTTCCACCTGGACCGGCCGGCCGGCCAGCCAGAGCAGCAGGTCGAGGGTATGGATCGCCTGGTTGATCATCACGCCGCCGCCCTCGGTGGCCCAGCGGCCGCGCCAGGCAGCCTGGGCATAATAGGCAGCGTCACGCTTCCAGGTGACAAAGGCCCGCGCCGTCCGCACCGGTTCCAGCTTGCCGGTCTCGAGCAGGTGGCGCGCTTGCTGCGTGGCCAGGTTGAAGCGGTTCTGGAAGCAGACGCCCAGTGTGCGCGCACTGGCTTTGACAGCCAGCTCCAGGTCCGCCAGATCGTCCAGCGTGATGGCCGGCGGCTTTTCCAGCACGACATGGCAGCCGTGCTGCAGCGCCTCGACGGCCAGCGGGACATGCGTGTGATGCGGGGTGCAGATATGGACCACATCCGGCTGGTGTTCAGCCAGCAATGCGCCGAGGCTGGCGTAGCACGACGGCAGGAGACCCGGGCCGCACATCCCCTGCAATCGGCTGGCCGCGCCGGCGTCAGGATCGGCCAGGGCAACCAGACGCACCGATTCCAGCGCCTGCAGGGCCTGGACATGCATCGGCGCGATCGAGCCGCAGCCGGCCAGAGCCACAGTCCAGGTTTTGCTGGTGAAATTGCTTGTCATGAAGATCCTTCTTTCTGCTGTCTGGTTTATGCCAGGTAGGGTGCCGCCAGCTGTCGGATCGCGGCCACCGCCGCGGCGAATGCCGCCGGGCCATCGGCAAAGACAAAGTCATCGCCGGCGGTCAGGGCCGGCCCGCTGTCCTTTTCCAGCTTCTCGCGCCCGGCGAACAAGGTCAGGTGCGGCTCGACCGACAAAAAGCGGTCGCCGCCCTTGCCGTTCATGATGGCCAGGATGTCGGCGATATGGCCGTCCCCGGCTCCGGCCGGCACGACACGCCGGTCTTCCAGGCGCACATCCTTGATATGCACGTATTCGATCCAGGGCAGCAGCGTCTGCATCGCCTCAAGCGGATCGGTGCCGACCTGCAGGAAATTGGCCGGATCGAGAATGCCTTGCAGTTTGCCGTCCAGGGCCTGGAACAGGTCGAGGCAGCGTTCCAGCGTATCCCCGTATATATCCTTCTCATTTTCATGCAGCAACGTCACGCCCTCTTGCGCCGCCAGGTCGAGCATGCGGCCGAGACGGTCGACGACCTCGCCGCGGCAGTCCGCGGCGCTCTGGCCATCAGGCAGGTAAAAGCTGAAGATGCGGATCAGGTTCGTGTCCAGGGTCCGGGCATGGCCGCATAAACGCCTGACCATCTCCGCAACCGGTCCGAAGGGCTCGTCCAGGCGCGTCTTGCCCAGAGGCGAGCCCAGGCAGGACACCTTGATCCCGTTGCCGGACAGCTTCTCGGCGGCCGCCCGGGCTTCCTTGTCGGTCAGCGAAGCGATGTTCCTGCCGTCGAGCTGGCGCAGCTCGACATAACGCATGCCATTTTGCTTGAGGACCGCGATCTGGCTGTCGAGTTCCGTTGCCGCCTCGTCTGCAAATCCGCTTAAAATAAACCGTGTCATAGGCACCTCCCGCCTGCGGGGCGCACATCACGATTGTGCTGCGCCCACCCTTTGCTTCACGCTCATTTTATCGGTATACTGGCGCAAGAAGGATGTTAAAATTGCCTCTATTTTTGCAAATCTTGCGCTCCCGCGGCGCTCAGGCAACCATCCAGGAGGAATGACCATGCCCGTGCTGGCCCAGATGAACCGCTCGCATCTATTCTACCATCATTCGGTTGACGATCAACCGGGATCGGGCAACCGGCACTGCCACGCGCTCTATGAAATGTATTTTTTCATCAGCGGTTCCGGCACCTATTACATCGAGGGCAGCCGCGTTCACCTGAGCCCCTACACCCTGATCCTGATGCGCCCCGCCGCCTACCACTATTTCCATGTCACGGGCGACAGCGTCTACGAGCGCTGCGCCTTGCATTTCCATGCCGATATCCTGTCCCAGGAGGATCGCTCCTTTTTGCTGGAGACGTTCTCGGGCCGGAACAAAAACCCGGCCGATCCGGTTGTGCTGTCCGTCCAGAACAGCCCGGAGCTGATCGGGGCTTTCCGGCGCATGGACAAGGCGTGCTTGCTGCCCGAAGACGAAAGCCGGGCCATGAGCCAGGCCATTCTGACTGAGATCCTGGTTCTGGTGATGGGGTTGGAACGCCGGCCGTACCCGTCGGAAGAGCCCGACCGCCTGGTCACGCGCACGCTGGTCAGCGAGATCATCGCCTACCTCAACAGCCATTTGTCCGAACGGCTGACGCTGGACCGGCTGGCCTCGGCCTTTTTTGTCAGCAAGTACCACCTGTGCCGCACGTTCAAGCGCGCGACCGGCGCGACCGTCCTGGAATACCTGACCCAAAAGCGGGTTTTGCAGGCCAGAAGCCTGCTCGAGCAAGGCGTGCCGCCGTCCATGGCCGCCAGCCAGTGCGGCTTTGGCGACTATTCGACATTTTATCGCGCCTATCGTCAGCTGCTGGGGCAGACGCCCAGCCAGACGCCGGTCAAACAGGATTCTCCTTGATCTGCAAAAGGCTGAGCACCGGGTAGCCGTCCAGGCGCTCGCGGCCGCCCAGATCAAGCAGCTCGATAAAAAACAGCACGCCGGCGACCTGGCCCCCCAGCGCTTCGACCATCTGGCAGTTGGCCAGGGCCGTGCCGCCGGTCGCGAGCAGATCGTCGACGACCAGCACCCGCATGCCGGGCGAAATCGCGTCGACATGGATTTCGAGGCTGTCCGATCCGTATTCGAGGGCGTATTCCGCCTTGATGGTCACCGAGGGCAGCTTGCCCTGCTTGCGCACGGGCGCAAAGCCGCGGCCGGTCGCGTAGGCCAGCGGTGCGCCCAGGATAAAGCCGCGCGATTCGGCCCCGATGATCAGGTCATAAGGGATGTCCCGGACCAGCGCGGCCATCTGGTCGATCGTCTCGCGAAACGCGTCCGCGTTTTTGAGCACCGTCGTTATATCGATGAAATCGATCCCCTTGTGGGGAAAATCAGGAATGTGTCTGAGCTCTTTTGCCAAATCCATGCGCCTTCGCCTCCAACAGCTGGTCGGGCCGTCCCTGTGGATGCCCCGGTCCATTATACCGTTTCAGGCGCCTCAGCGCATCTGTTTTCCGAAATCCGGTCAGGTTGCCTGTCTGGTCAGCTGGCCGTGCATATCGCTGAAGACCTGCTGCATCAGGCGGTGGCCGGCTTCGTTGGGGTGAATGCCGTCCGCACAGAGCAGGTCCTCGCAGCGGCCTTGGGCGAGGAACGCCTCGCGGACCGGCGCGTAGGCGCAACGCAGGCGGCCGGCAAGGCGGGTGACCTGCAGCGAATACCATTCGTGGTACTGATAGATCTGATGCTCGCTGCCCAGAAACTGGAGCAGGCGCTGGCGGTCGGGCCCGCGCGAAACGATCGCGTCCAGATAACGGCTGCCGCTGATCGGCGGCAACGACATCAAGGCCGGTCGGATATGGTGGGCGCGCAGCAGCGCTACCATCTCCTGCAGGGTTTGGACAAATTGCGGCAGCGGCGTGTGCGGCTGGTGCTGAGCCAGCGGGTCGTCGGATACGGCCTGCCAGTCGAAATCGCAGTCATTGCCGCCGTATTCCAGCAGCACCAGATCGCATTTCAGCCCCCCGTCCAGGGCCTTTTTCAGCTGCTCATAGCCCCTGGTCACCGTCGAGCCGAACCGGGCCCGGTTGATCACTTCGATGTTGCGGGTCTGTTCGAACAACTTGACGCAGCTGTTGGCCAGCAGGCGATAGGTGCCGCGCAGCTCATCCTGGACCACACCTTTGAGCACCGAGTCGCCCCAAACACCTATGATATGCTTGATCCCCATATTAACCTCCGCCGTCATCGTTTTAATAACTTTTTTATCTAGTATTTATTATTATATCTTAACACATATTAAATATCAACATGGTCATCCAAGCCGTTTCATCCTCTAATAAACCCAATCGGGGCCTATCTGGCAGGATCGGGCAAAACATGCTATGCTTCTAATCGTAAAGAGCCGGAGTCGTGCAGCTGTCCGGCCGCGCCCGGTCTGACAGGCTCCGAAACGGGAGGCGATATTCATGAAAAAACAACTTGTTTGGCTCATCGCGTTCATGTTGGTGCTATCCGGCCTGTTCGGCTGCTCGGCTGCAACCGGCCAAACCCCGATGGCAACGACCACCGCCGGCTACAGCCCCGGGGCGGGAGATAAAAGCGAGGGCAGCGCCGAACCGGATGTTTCTGTGGCGCGCAAGATGATCCGCAACGCCAGCCTCGACCTGGAAGCGGCCGACGTCGCGTCAGCCTATGACGCGCTGCTGGGCTGGGCTTCTGAACGCGGCGGCTATGAAATCCGGCGCGAGCAGCGCCGCAGCGACGGCTTCATCACGATCGACGCCCAGATCAAGATCAAGCCGGAGCACCTGGATGATCTGCTCGAGTACGCCGCGACGCTGGGTGATGTCATCAACACGCAGATCAGCACCCAGGACATCACCGATGCCTACTACGATGCCCAGACCCGGCTTCAGACGATGGAACTGGCGCTGGAAAACTATTACACCTACCTGAAAAGGGCCGGCTCGATCGAGGAAAGCCTGTCGGTCCAGCGCGAGATCAACCAGCTGACAGCCGAGATCGAGTCGCTCAAGGGTCGGATCAAACTGTGGGACAGCCTGCTGGCCGAGTCGGTCGTCACGCTCCGGCTGCGCCAGACAAACGATCCGGTCAAGTTGAAAAAGGAGATCGACTGGTCGACCTTGAGTTTTTCTGACATGGGCTACCTGATGAAAAACGGCCTGACCGCCGTCGCCAACACGCTGGTCAGCGTCCTGCAGTGGCTGGCGATCGTCCTGGTCGCCGCCTCACCGCTCTGGATAATCGCCCTGGTTGTCATCTTGCTGCTCAGGCGCAAGAAAAGACGGGCCGCCCAGGCGGCCCGGCAGCCGGAAGCACCCGAAAAACCTGACCAGGAGGAGCCGGCGCCATGACCGATAGCAAACACATCGATGTGGTCGTCGCCGGCCACCTGTGCCTGGATCTCAGCCCTGGGTTTGCCGACCACGGCAGCCAGACGCTTAAAGACATTCTGGTTCCGGGACGCCTGGTCAACGTTGGACCGGCCGCGTTGTCAACCGGCGGCGCGGTCTCCAACACGGGCCTGACCTTGCGTATGCTGGGCCTGAATACTTGCCTGATGGGCAAGGTCGGGACGGATGTCCTCGGCCGGTCCGTCCGGCACATCCTCGACACATACGGCGCCGCGGACAGCCTGATTGAGGATGCGCAGGCGGCCACCGCCTATTCGGTGGTCATCGCGCCGCCGGGCATCGACCGTATCTTCCTGCACCATCCCGGCGCCAACGACACCTTCTGCAGTGCCGACCTCGATCCCGTCAAGCTGTCAGACTGCCGGCTGTTCCATTTCGGCTATCCGCCCCTGATGCGGCGCATGTACAGCGATGGCGGCCGCGAACTTGCGGCCATGTTCCAGCTGGCCCGCCGCTCGGGCGCTGCCACATCGCTGGACCTGGCGCTGCCCGATCCCGCGTCTCCGGCCGGACAGGCCAAGTGGCTGTCCATCCTGGCCCGTGTGCTGCCAGATGTTGATATCTTTTTACCCAGCCTGGAAGAACTGCTCTTCATGCTCGACCGGCCGCTTTACGAACGCCTGAAAGCCTCTGCCGGGGAAGCGGATATCTGCACCGTTTGTCCGGAGCAGCTGCTGACCGACCTCGGGACGCAAATCCTGGCCTATGGCGTCAAGATTCTGGCCATCAAGCTCGGTAAAAGAGGTTATTACGTTCGCACGTGCGGATATGATGATCTAAAATCACTGGGCGCTGCGGCACCGGCAAACGCCCGCAACTGGGCCAGCCGCGAGCTTTGGTCTGAGCCTTTCCACGTCGCCCAGGTCGCGTCCACGAGCGGCGCCGGGGACGCCAGCATCGCAGGTTTTCTGGCCGGTCTGCTGACCGGCAGCAGCATCGAGACTGCGGCGGAACTGGCGTGCGCCGTCGCCGGACTTAAGATCCAGTATAACACCTCAGTCGGCGGCATCCGGCCGTTGGCCGAAGTGCTGGCCAGCCTGCCGACCTGGCCCAAGGAACGGATGATCCTGGGACACGACTGGCGCTACAACAGCGCGGCCCGGCTCTGGTTCGGTAAAAAGGATCACGCGTCCAAGCCGAAATAATGCTGTTCGAGCATCGCGCACAAGGTGTGGTAAACCGGCAGGTGCAGCTCTTGGACATCCGGGGTCCGGCTGGCCGGAACACGCAGGCATAGATCGGTCTCCCTGGCCAGCTGACCGCCGTCAGCGCCGGTGAGGCCGATGGTCGTTAAGCCGAGACCGCGGGCCAGCCGCACGGCCTGCAGGACGTTTTGCGCATGGCCTGATGTGCTGATCCCCAGCAGCAGGTCGCCGGGACAGCCCAGCGCCATCACCTGCTGCGCATAGACCAGGTCGGCGCCCAAATCATTGGCGACAGCCGAACCCAGTGCCGCCTGGCTGACCAGGGGAATGGCCGGCAAGCCCAGCTGCAGCCGTTCCAGTGCCGCTTCCAAGTCTGATCGCGCGGCAGCGTCCGCAGCCCGGCCGGCCGCATAGCGGAGCAGGATCGTCTCTTTGTCCTGGCCCGGCACGGGGCGCTTCAGGTTAAAGCCTTTGAGCAGTTCGCCGGCGATGTGCTCGCAGTCTGCCGCGCTGCCGCCGTTGCCGCACAGCATGAGGCGGCCTCCCTGGTCAAAGCAGGCCACCAGCAGCCTCCAGGCGTCAGCCAGGTCGCCAAGCATCGGCTGCAGCACCGGCAGGCGCCGCCCCAATTCATCCAGGTGGTTCCGAACATCCTGTCTCATGTCGTCCACGCTCCCCTCTCGCCTTCAAGGGCGATGCTGATTGCCGCCAGGTCACCGGTCTGTTCGCCCAGCTGGGCCGGCAGCACCTGGCAGCGGCGATAGGTCCGCGCCAGGCTCTCGTGTTTCAGGACCTCATCGGCCGCGGGCCAGATCCAGCGCTGGCTGCGCGCAAAAATGGAGCCGATTACAATCCGCTCCGGATTGAGCAGGTCGAGCAGGATGGCCAGCCCCTGGCCGAGGTAGCGCCCGGACACCGCCAGGATGTCCTGGGCCAGGGGATCGCCGGCGTCCGCGGCCTCGCCGACGACGCGGGCCGTCAGCTGGTCCGGTCCGCCGGCCTGGTCGCAAAACGCGACGTGCTCGCCCATCTGCGTCTTTTCCAAGACCATCAGGCGGGCCAGCTGGGCGATGCCGCCGCCTGAGCAGAAGCCTTCCAGCGAGCCGGCCTTCCCATAGCCCACCGGTCCGGTCGGGCTGATGCGCACATGACCGATTTCGCCGGCCCCGTCGTCGATACCCGAATAGAGCCGGCCGTTCAGGATCAGGCCGGCGCCAAAGCCGGTCCCGAAAGTGATAAAAATCATGTTCTGGCAGCCGCGCCCGGCGCCGAAACGCCATTCGGCCAGGGCACCGGCGTCGGCGTCATTGAGCAGCCAGGCCGGCAGGCCGGTCGCAGTGCGAACCCATTCGGTGATCGGAACCTGGTCCCAGCCGGGCAGGTTGGGCGGCGACAAGATCAGGCCGCGGCGCGAATCCAGGGGGCTGCCGCAAGAAATGCCTGTCCCGGCGACAACCGCCCCGGGTTCCAGGCCGGCCAGCATCTGTCTGGCGGCTTGGAGCAGCTGGTCCACCAGGCCGCGGGGGCTGGCGGCGGCCCGGGTCGGCAGCACGAAGCGGTCGTGCAGCGTCGGCAGCTCGTTGGCCGGGGATTGGGGCAGGCTGGCCAGGACAACGGCACTCTTGGTGCCGCCGATATCGAGGCCGAGGTAGTACGTTGCGGCCATTTTATTGCCTCCGTTCGGTTTGCTGCGGGTCTGGTTCTGCCGCCAGCGCCCGGTCACGGCTGATGCGCAGGGACAGATAGGCAAAAAACTGGCCGGGCTGCTTGCGTCGCCAGCGGCACTTGGCCAGGACCAATCCATGCTCCGGGCAGCTGAACGCGGCGGTCAGGCGGCTCTTCTCCGCTTCCCAGGGCTGCTCCAGCTGCAGCGCTGCGCCGCAGCCGGGACACAGCATCTCCTGGGCGTCCAGGGCCGGCCCAACGGTGTCCTTGTCATCCAGCGGACCGAGGGTCAGCTGGCTGGAGCGGTTGATGTTGGGGTCGAAAGCAAAACGCGCGATCAGGTCTGCGCCATTATTTTCCACGCGATTGAGCTCTGCGATGCGGCGGAAGATCTGCCCCGTGTACCAGGCGTCGTTTACCGCCTGGTGGAAGGGCTGCGACTTGGGCAAGTCCAGAAAATCGATGGCGTACTCGATGCTGCGCTGCATGTCCGCCTGTTCCACCAGCTGGTCGAAAAGATACTGGACGTCGATGCACGGCATCTCCAGGCGATCGGCCAGCTGGTAATAGCGCAGATTCATCAGCAAGGTGGCCGTGTCGCTTTCGCTCCAGGTGCAGAACAAGTAATCATCACCGCAGAACGCCAGGAAGTCCCGGGCGGCGTCGCTGAAATCCAGGCCGTATTTCATGCTTGACGGGTGCCGGCGGGTCACAGCCGCGACAGGGCCGGTCAGGATGGGATAAAGCCGCGGCCGGATCTGGGTGCTGAACTTGCCGGTCGTGCGCAGCTGCTCGTCCAGCTTGACCGCGCCAATCTCGATAATTTCAAAGGGGATCGCGTCCTGAACGGCCTTGGGGACCTTGTTGGCCCGCCCGGCACCGTTCCATTCCAGGTCAAAAACAATGTAGTGCATAGGGTTCCTTCTGTCTGTGCCGCCGGCTGTCGCTGTGCCGGCGCTTGCGGTTAGTTCAGCGGAGCCGTGTGAGCCAGGCAGTCCTGGATCGCAGCATCGGTCGGCAGCGCCGGAATGGCGCCGGTGCGCGTGGTGGCCAGCGAGCCCGCGGCATTGGCATAGGCCAGATCGGCCTCGAGCTCGGCGGCTGTCAGGCGGGCAGGTTCTTTGCCGCGCTGCAGCAGCCGGTGCAGGATCGCTCCTGTAAAGGCATCGCCGGCGCCGGTCGTATCGATGGTCCGGACATCGAAGGCAGGATGGCTGGCCTTGGCGCTGCGGGTCGCGCCGTAAGCGCCCCTGGGGCCGCGTGTGATCAGGAGCAGCTGCAACGGTGCATTTTCAAAAAACCAGCGGGCCCCCTGGTCCAGGTCCGTCAGGCCAGTCAGGAAGGTCAGCTCCTCATCGGATATTTTCAGCACGTCGACCGGATCCAGTTCGGCCAGGATGACCCGGCGGGCTTCCTCCGGAGACGGCCAGAGCGGCAGGCGCAAATTCGGGTCGAAAGAGACCAGGCAATCGGCCTGGCTGGCCAGCTGAACCGCGGTCCGGGTGGCGCTGCGCGCCGGGTCCGCGGTCATCGAGACCGAACCAAAGTGAAAAAACCGGCAGTTCCGGACGGTTGCTTCCGGAACCTCCTCAGGGCGCAGCATCAGGTCGGCGCCCGGGTTGCGGTAAAAGGAAAAGGAGCGGTCGCCGTTCGGGTCCAGATGGACAAATGCCAGGGTGGTCCGGCAGGACGGATCGCGCAGCAGGCCGTCATGGGCGATCCCGGCCTGGGCCAGGACACCGGCCAGGAAGTCACCGAAAAAATCCTGGCCGACTTTGCCGATAAACGCGGTCCGGCGGCCCAGCCGGCTGAGCGCGGCCAGCACATTGGCCGGCGCGCCGCCCGGATTCTGTTCGAACAGCGGCTGGCCCTGGCCGGAGAGGCCGGCTGGGGTGAAATCGATCAGCAGCTCGCCTAAAGCGGTGACGTCGTACATGGCTTGTCTCCCTTCGCGCGGCCCAGCAGCAGGGCGCACCAGTCGTTTTGCATCCGTTGGTCCAGGATGGCAAGACCCGATTGCGCCGCGGCAGCTTCGACCGCCGCCAGCTTGTCGCGGATGATCCCCGAGGCGATGAACAGGCCGCCGGGCGCCAGCAGACAAGGAACCTGGTCCATGATCGCAACGATGACATCGGCGATAATGTTGGCGACGATCAGGTCATAACGCGTTCTGGCAGCGTCCTTGATTTCGCCGGCGTGAACGTGCACCGAAACCTGGTTGAGCCGGCAATTGGCTTCGGCGACCGAGACGGCGAGCGCATCGATGTCGATCGCCTCGACCGAACCGGCGCCCAGCCGGGCGGCGATGATCGCCAGGATGCCGCTGCCGCAGCCCAGGTCGAGCACGTGGTCGCCCGGCCGCAGTTTTTCATCCAGCCAGCGGGCACAAAGGGCCGTCGTCTCGTGGGTGCCGGTGCCGAAGGCGCTGCCCGGATCGAGCGTGATCACGAGCTCCCCGGCGGCCGGCTGGTAGTCGAGCCAGCTGGGGTTGATCACCAGCCGGTCCGTTACGTGCAGCGTCTGGTAGTACTGCTTCCAGTTTTCCGCCCAGTCCTCTTCCCTGACCACCTGGCAGCCCTCGTAGCCGGATCCGATGTCGAGATAGGCTGCAAACGCACGCAGCCGTTCCCGGATCTGTTCTTCCAGCTGTTCCAGGGGCACGACGTGCTTTTCGCTGTTGTCGTACAAGGTCCAGCGGGCCTGGTCCGGATCGCGGTTGCAGCGCACCCCGTCAGGGAAAAGGGCAAAATAGGCGACGATCCGGACGACCGGATCCAGCTGGTCGTAAAAATCGTCATCGGCATACGATAAATTCTTCGGATCCGCCAGAATGGACCTGATCTCCGCCGCGTCCTGGACCTGAACCCCGTCGGCGCCCAGCGCGGTCAGGGTGTCGGTCAGCAGTTCCGCCGCTTCGTGGGTGGTCGCGAAATGGAAGGCCAGCCAGCGCATCGCGAACCGCTTAAATCCCTGCCTGCGGAGCGGGCGGAGCCAGCAGCAGGCGGACCGCTTTACTGCCCGCGGTCAGGGTATCGATGACGTAGCCGAAAATGATGATGCCCAAAACAATTTTGCGGGTCAGTTCCGAAGCCTCAGCCGGACTCATCGGGCTGTCGACCGGAAAAAGAGCCTGGAAAGTCGTAAAAAACGCGCCGTTGAAAACGGCCGGGTTGGCAAACAGCCAGACGCCGACCAAAAAGCCGGGCAGCTTGAGGAGCAGGTGAGTGCCGGTCACCGGCAACGTCCAGGACCCGGCCGACAACTTGATGATGTCCAGCAGGATCGAGGCGAGCAGAGACATGTTGATCCAGGGCAGCGCGGCGCCATAAACGGCCGAGAACAGCGGGATGGCCGCCTGTCCGTCGATCTGCAGCCTGATGAACCTGCCCAGGTCGGGGCTGGCGTTCAGGAGCCCCAGGAAGATCAATGTGAAAAGGATGCTGACGATCGGTTCCGCTGGCTTGATCCGCAACGGATCCCGCACCGGCCGTGTCTTGCTGCTCATCCGTCCTGTCACCTGCCTTTTCGAATATGCTTTGCTCCCATGATATCAAACCTGGCGTTTATTTGAAAAGGTCCTTCAGCTTGCTAAAGAAGCTGCCGCGCTTCTGGTAGTTGTTGTCGCTGCAGGTCTGGTCAAATTGGCGCAGCTGCTCTTTTTGCGCTTCCGAAAGGTGGCGCGGCACTTCGAGCACGACGCGGAAGATGTGGTCGCCGCGCGTCGCGCTGCGGTTGACATAGGGAATGCCCTTGCCGCGGATGGTGAAGGTCTCGCCGGGCTGGGTTCCGTCCTTGAGATGGTAGGTCTGCGGTCCGTCGATCGTCGGCACCTCGAGTTCGCAGCCGAGGGCGGCCTGGGGAAATGTGATCGGAATCTCGCAATAGGTGTTGTTGCCGTCGCGCTGGAAGACCGGGTGCGGCCGGATGTGCACTTCGATGTAGAGGTCGCCGTAGGGGCCTCCCTGCGCGCCCGGTTCGCCTTCGCCGCGCATCGTCAGCATTTCGCCTTCGTTGATGCCCGCCGGCACGTTGACACGCAGCTTCTTGCTTTTCTGGCGCCGTCCCCGGCCGCCGCAAGACGGACAGGGGTCCTTGATCACGGTCCCCTTGCCGCCGCAGGCCACACAGGGCCGGGCGGTCATGACCGTGCCGAACAGCGTCTGCTGGCGCTGGTTGACCTGGCCGGTGCCGTGGCAGGCCGAACATTTCTCCGGGGATGAGCCGTCGCGGGTGCCCGTACCCTGGCAGGTGTCGCACAGGTCTTCCTTGTTGACCGTGATCTGGCGCTCGACGCCGAAAGCGGCCTCCATGAAATCCAGGTTCATCCGGTACTTGAGGTTGGCACCGCGCTGGGGGCCGCCGCGCCGCCTGGACCCGCCGCCGAAGCCGCCGAAGAAGGAGCCGAACAGGTCCTCGAGATCGATGTCGAAGCCGGCCCCGTTGAAGCCGCCGAAGCCCTGCCCGTCCAGACCAGCGTGGCCATACTGGTCATAGACCTTGCGTTTCTCCGGGTCGCTGAGGACAGCGTAGGCCTCGTTGGCCTCCTTGAAGCGGGCTTCAGCCTCCTTGTTGCCCGGATTGAGATCCGGGTGATACTGTTTGGCAAGCTTGCGGTACGCTTTTTTCAGTTCGTCTTCCGTTGCGGTGCGGGCAACGCCGAGAACATCATAATAATCTCTTTTTTCAGGCACGTGCTGTCCCTCCGTCTACAAGGATAAACCCGCCCGCTTGGAAAAGCGGGCGGGGCGTATCCCCTCCTGGCATGTCAGTCCTCTCCGGCCTGC
>LSQX01328180.1_pt1 | contig 24001 bp, 20 predicted proteins | sample 654561 | NCBI WGS metagenome assembly LSQX01 (sample SAMN04489861, study PRJNA283612) | anaerobic digester metagenome | isolation source: 4 biogas reactors fed with cattle manure at either 37C or 55C with and... | place: Denmark: Kongens Lyngby | collected 2014
CTCTTACGGTACCATCGCGAAAAGCGATATTTATATTTTCGTGTGCCGGGTCGTAGGCTGTGTTGACGGCCTTGCCGGCGATGAGCAGGTAGCTGATTTCGTCGCTGCTGAAGCCGGTTTCTTTATGGATAGCCTGGTGCAGATATTCAATCTTTTGCGCATCGGCGGGCTGGCGTGTGAGGTCGGTGCGAAATAGCTGCCGCCGCACCATTTGGTTGCTAAGCGTATTCAACACTGCGTCTTTGCTCTGGCACCACTCTTTTATGGAGCTGAAAATGTCGAAGTCGTCCAGTTGTCCGAAAGTGTGGAGCAACTGAGGGTCATCGTCAAAGTCACGCTTTCGGGGATTATCATAAAGAAAGGTGTGCAGCGAAGAGGTTGTAAAAATATTCTCACCCTGCTGTGCCAGCCAGCGCGCCCGCCGCACAGTGCTGATAAGCATTTGCTCGGCGGAAATTACAGTTTTGTGCAGGTACACCTGCCAGTACATCAGGCGGCGCGCAACGATGAATTTGTCGATGCTGTAAATGCCTTTGGCTTCGATGGCCAGTTGATTGTTGTGCAGGTCGAGCATCTTGATGATACGATCGGTATTGATGACGCCTTCCGAAACACCCGTGAAAAAGCTATCACGCGTCAGATAGTCGAGCCGGTCCATGTCGAGCTGCCCCGACACCAGGCGATGCAGAAAATGCTTTGGGTATTTGTCGGCGTAAATGGCGATCGCCGTATCCATATCATCACCAGCAAGGCTTCGCAGGTGCTGCATAAAAAGCAACGAGAGCGCCTCGTGGCTCATGTCGGGCACAAGGGTGCGCTCGAGCGAATGGGAGTAGGGGCCGTGGCCGATGTCGTGCAGCAAAATGGCCAGCAATACGCCGCGTTCTTCCGCAGAGGTGATGCTGTGGCCTTTGGAGCGCAGCACCTCCAACGCCTGCTGCATCAAATGCATGGCGCCCAGGGCATGATGAAATCGCGTGTGCAAAGCTCCGGGATACACAAGATGCGTCATGCCAAGCTGCTTGATGCGCCGCAAACGCTGAAAGTACGGATGCTCGATCACATCAAAAAGTAGCGCATGGGGCAGGCTGATGAATCCATAAACCGGATCATTGATAATCTTTCGCTTGTTACGCTTTTGCTTCACGCCAAATGGATGTTGATGAATTGCGGCTTCGCTCTTCGTTAAAAATCATTAACCTTATGTAATAATAAAGCCGCCTTGCTTGTTTGTTAAGTACATTTACGAAAAACAAATGTACATCTATTCATTAAACCTCCTATCTGCATGGACAAAATCAAAATTTTGTGGGCTGACGACGAAATCGAATTACTGAAACCGCACATCATGTTTCTCGAGCACAAAGGTTACCACGTTTCTTCTTCTAACAACGGCAACGACGCGCTTGATATGCTGCGCGAAGAACCCTTCGACATTGTGTTTCTCGACGAAAACATGCCAGGCCTCTCCGGCATCGAAACTTTGGCAGAGATAAAGCAACTGCAACCGAATCTGCCCGTGGTGATGATTACAAAAAGCGAAGAAGAATCCATCATGGAAGATGCTATTGGTTCCAACATCGCCGATTATCTCATCAAGCCCGTTAAGCCCAATCAGATTTTGCTTTCGCTGAAAAAAAACCTGGAGAACCGCAAAATCGTCAGTGAGAAAAAAACCTTTGCCTATCAGCAGGATTTTCGCAGCATCGGCATGGAAATCTCCAGCAACCTAGGCCACAGCGAATGGATAGATGTGTATAAAAAACTTGTGCGTTGGGAACTGGAGCTTTCCCGCTCGCAGGACGAAGGCATCATTGAGGTGCTAAAGATGCAGAAAGAGGAAGCCAATCAGGTATTTGCCAAATTTATCGAACGCAACTATCTCGACTGGATCAACGGACGTACCGACGATAAACCACTGCTATCCCACACCATTCTGCGCGAAAAGATTCTACCCAGCGTTGATAAAGACTCCAACCTTTTCGTTATCCTCATCGACAACATGCGCTACGACCAATGGAAGGTGCTGCAGCCCATCATCGAACAGGATTTCCGCATCGAATCCGACGAAATTTATTACAGTATTCTGCCTACCACCACACAATATGCGCGCAATGCCTTTTTTGCCGGATTGCTGCCCAGCGAGATCGAAAAAAAATACCGCAGCTATTGGGTGAACGAAGATGAGGAAGGTACCAAAAACCAATACGAAGAGGAGCTGCTGCGCGAACAGCTCAAACGCCACGGCAAAGATGTGAAGCTCTCGTATCACAAAATTCTCAACCTCACCGCAGGACGCAAATTGGTAGAGAACATGTCGAACCTGATGCAGAACAACCTCAACGTAATCGTTTATAATTTTGTGGATATGCTCTCGCACGCCCGCACCGAGATGGAGATCATCCGCGAACTGGCCGACGATGAGCCGGCCTATCGCTCACTCACCATCTCCTGGTTTGAGCATTCACCACTTATCGACATCATGCGTTTTATAGCTTCCAAAGGAGCCAGTGTGGTGCTCACCACCGACCATGGCACCGTGCGTGTGCAAAACCCCGTGAAAGTAGTCGGCGACCGCAACACCAACACCAACCTGCGCTACAAAACCGGGCGCAGCCTCAACTACAACAAGAAAGATGTCTTCGAGGTGCGCAACCCTTCCGAGATTTTCCTGCCACGCCTCAACGTTAGCTCTTCTTATGTTTTCTGCCGCGGCAACGATTTCTTTGCCTATCCCAACAATTACAACTACTACGTAAATTATTACCGCAACACATTCCAACACGGCGGTGTGTCGATGGAAGAGATGCTCATCCCCTTTATCCGCCTGAAGGCAAAATAGAGGTTGGAGGTCAGAAAGAAGAGGTGAGAGGTGAGCCAGAAGAAAGAGATGAGCGGTGAGCCAGAAGAAGTTAGTAGGTAGTAAGTAGTAGGTAGTGTCTGTCTTTAAAGTAAGGAAGAAATCCATAGCCCAGGGGTTTGAAATTAAGGGTTGTCAACACCCCGCCCCTCGCTGGGATTGACAAATGACAAATCAATTACTTTAAGGCATTTATGCCGGGGCTACAAAAAATGTGACTTTATGGACAGACACTATGTAGCAGGCAGGAAATGGTGGATAGAGTTGAAAACATCATTTTGGACACGGACGAAGTCTGAAAACACTGTTCCGGAGAGGCTACGCCTCGTCCATTTTATTATAACAAGCTTTTTCCCAAGCGGTCGATAAGGATTGTCCAAAAGATCCAACGGGGCGGCATCATTATCAGGGTGCAACCCTGTGATAATAATCGGCGAGATGAATAGAAGTTTTTGGTGTTAATGAGGATGGCCAGGTTTTTTCAAATATTTCCATAAACATTATCTTTGCACACCATTTTTGATACTTAATAAGCAATCATGCAATCATGCAGCAAGTTATAGCTCATTCTGTTGATGATCTCGATCGTATTGCCGGACTTTTGCTTGCGGCACATCCACAGGCTAAAGTATTTGCTTTTTATGGTGAGATGGGTGCCGGCAAGACTACTTTCATCCGCACACTTTGCGCCCGGATGGGGGTAACCGATAATGTGACCAGCCCTACCTTTGCCATCATCAACGAGTATCATGGCCGCCGCGATGGCGCTGTGTTTCACTTCGATTTTTATCGTATCAATAAGTTGCAGGAAGCCCGCGAGGTGGGTGCCGAAAGTTATTTCGACAGCGGCGAATACTGTTTTATCGAATGGCCTGAACTTGTGGCAGAGCTGCTCCCTGACGAAACTGCAAAGGTGCATATAGCGCGTGGCGAGGATGACCAGACAAGAGTTTTTACTTTTTAATAAAAAAACATGATGAACATGAGCACAAAACAGCAACTGATGCCACGTGAGGAGATGCTCGAGGTGGCCGACAGCGGTCGGCGTTTCAGTATTGGGTTGCCACGGGAGATGTCGTATCAGGAAAAGCGGATAGCGCTGGTGCCGGCGGCGGTGAAGATGCTCGTAGAAAATGACCATGAAGTTATCGTACAGCGCAACGCCGGCCAGGCAGCCTACTTTACCAATCAGGAATATGCCGAAGCAGGCGCACAGTTGGTGGATTCGGCTGCTGAAGTTTTTAAAAGCGAAATTATCCTTAAGGTGGCGCCGCCCACGATGGATGAGATATCGATGATGCCCGGACGTCAGTCGTTGCTTAGCGCGCTGCATCTTGCCGCCTGCTCTAAAGAGTACCTGCGGGCGCTCATCGACAAACGATTTACAGCCCTCGCTTTCGAATATATCAAAGACAAATCCAACGATTCACCGGTGGTAAAATCCATCAGCGAGATTGCCGGCACAGCCTCCATACATATCGCCGCCGAATACCTGAGCCACGAAAAATATGGCACCGGCCGGATGTTGGGCGGGTTTACGGGCATCGCGCCTTCGGAGGTGGTGGTAATCGGCGCCGGCACAGTGGGTGAATACGCCTGCCGGACGGCGCTGGGCATGGGCGCCCTGGTGAAGGTTTTCGATAACTCTATCTACAAGTTGCAACGGCTGAAAACCAATCTGCATCAGAATATTTTTACCTCCACACTTCAGGAAGCCGAATTACTGCGGGCACTCAAAACCGCTGATGTACTTATTTGTGCCGTCTATGCCAAATCACGTCGCGCGCCCGTAATTATATCGGCGCCGATGGTAGAATCGATGAAACAGGGCGCTGTGATTGTGGATGTAAGCATCGACCAGGGAGGGTGCGTGGAGACAAGCCACATCACTTCGCACAAAGACCCTGTTTTTAAGTACGCCGGCGTCACGCATTATTGTGTGCCCAATATCGCCTCACGTTTCCCACAAACAGCTTCCATTGCGCTAAGCAATTATTTTGCCCCCGTGCTCATGCGTGCCGGCGAACTTGGTGGCATCGAAAAGCTGCTGGTGCGCGATTATTTCTTCCGACAGGGAGCCTATCTTTTTAATGGAATCCTTACCAGCAAGCCTCTGGGCGAATATCTCAATCTACCTTACCAGGACATCGACCTGCTGATGGCTGCGTTTCAATAGAAGGTAGAAGTTAGAAATTAAAGATGCGTCAGGATTGACAACTGCATCCGTTCTTCTCCTCATCCGAAAACATTATTTTTGTCGCCTTTATCTTTTGTATGAATACTTTTTGGAACCAATTGCCTCAGCCCACCTTTATGCTTGCGCCGATGGAAGATGTGTCGGATACCTCTTTCCGGGAGCTGGTGATGCAGATTTCCGACCCGCGGTTTTTCCAGGTTGTCTTTACCGAGTTTACCTCCACCGACGGACTTTGTCATCCGGTGGGCAGAGATAATGTGATCAGCCGCCTGCGCGTAAACGAAAGTGAACGCGCGGTGCTGCGCAGCAAGGGGATGAAAATAGTAGCGCAGATTTGGGGTGCCAATCCCGAAAAGTACTTTCAGGCCACCCAATTTATTACCGAAAATTTTGATTTCGATGGTTTAGATATTAATATGGGATGTCCTGTAAAGAAGATTGTGAAGCAGGGCGCCTGCTCGGCTCTGATCGGCAAACCGCAGCTTGCCGCCGAAATCATCCAGGCTGCCAAGGAGGCTACCCATCTGCCGGTGAGCGTAAAGACGCGGACAGGCATTAAACGACACGACACCGAACAATGGATTGCACATCTGCTCGGTCAGGATCCGGCAGCCATTATTTTACACGCTCGTACGCAGAAGGATCAGTCGGAGGAGCCTGCCGAGTGGGACGAAATTCGCAAAGCTGTGGCCGTGCGCGATGCCAGCGGAAAAAACATCCCGATTTACGGCAACGGCGACGTGAACTCGGTGCAGGATGCCATCGAAAAATGCAACCAGACCGGCGCGCAAGGCGTGATGGTAGGGCGTGGTATCTTTCACAATCCCTGGATGTTCAACCATCCGCAGCCCGATATTTCCACCGCCGACAGGCTGGAACTTTTGTGGCGCCATGTAACGTTATTCGACAGTACGTGGGGACACGAAAAGAATTTTGCGGTTTTGAAGCGCTTTTTTAAAATTTATACCAGCAACTTTGCCGGCGCTGCGCATTTGCGGGCAGCACTCATGGAGACCAGCAGTCCCGCAGAGGTGCGCGAAATCCTCGATAATTTTTTGCGCAAAGCAGAAGCATCAGATATTCTTCAAAATTCCAATACATAAAAAAACAACCGCCGGTAGTTGGTGTAAACGATCACAAACAAATTCCAAAAAAGCAAATTTCAAATTCAAAGAAGAGAAGCTGAATTTTATTTTGATTTAGAAAATAAGGATTCAAAAATTTTATGAAAACAACATTCACTAAACCATGCACTTATGCCAAATGATCTTCCAAAAGTAACGCTTAAAAGTGGCCGTGAGCGCGCCCTGCGTCGTTATCATCTGTGGGTGTTTTCGGGCGCCATACAAGCTATCAGCGGCAAGCCCGACGAAGGCGACCTGGTAGAGGTTTTTTCGGCTTCAGGCGAATATCTCGCCACTGGCCACATCCAGAGCGGTTCGATCATGGTGCGAATCGTTTCTTTTGAGCGCACTGATGGTGGCGAAGATTTCTGGCGACGCAAAATTGAGCAGGCACTGGCAGTGCGTAAAACCATAGGTTTTGTTGACAATCCGAAAACAAATATTTTCAGATTAATACATGGCGAAGGCGACGGGATGCCCGGACTTATCGTCGATTACTACAACGGCGTGGTGGTGTTGCAGGCACACGATACAGGCATGTGGCGCCGGCGGCAACTGTTTGCCGATATTTTGGGCAGCCTCTCCGGGTTGAAGGTGCATGCCGTTTACGACAAAAGTGAAAATACACTCAACAGCGCCAGCCAGCAGGATGGGTTTTTGTTTGGAAATGCGCAGACCGTGGAAGTGGCAGAACACGGCCATCGGTTTATTATTGATTTCCGCGAAGGGCAAAAAACCGGCTTTTTTATCGATCAGCGCGAAAACCGGTGGCTGCTGGGAAATTATGTGCAAGGCAAAAAAGTAGCAAATGTTTTTGGATACACCGGAGGGTTTTCAGTCTACGCGGCAGCTGCCGGAGCCAGCCAGGCAGCTACGGTGGATGCATCGGCAAAAGCCATCGAATTGGCCAGGCAAAATATGAGCCTCAACGGATTTGATGGGGAGGCGCATCAGTATTTCACAATGGATGCTTTTGCATTTTTTCAGCAACAGCAACAAATGTATGATGTGATTGTACTCGACCCACCGGCCTTTGCCAAGCATCGCGATGCGCTGCCCAAGGCGTTGAAAGCTTATCGGCGCATCAATGAGGCTGCCATTGCTGCCATCGAACCCGGCGGATTGCTCTTTACCTTTTCGTGTTCGCAGGTAGTTACGCCCGAAGATTTCCGCACAGCAGTTTTTATGGCAGCGCTGGCCAACGGACGGTCGTGCCGCATTCTGCACCGCATCACCCAGCCGCCCGATCATCCCATCAATATGTACCATCCCGAAGGCGAATATCTCAAAGGATTGGTGTTGCAGTTTGCGTAATGATTTTATGGATTTTTTAAAATCATCATCTACAACTTTGGTATTTTATAAAAGATGATTCGATTCGAGCATCGCCCGATCGGCATCCGTCCAGTCAGCAGCTTTCAGATTATCCTCGTCGATCCATTGCATCTGGTCGTGTTCACTAAGACGAAGCTCACCTCCTGTTATTTCGCACACGACGGGTATCAGGTGAACAAACTTGCCGGGATAGTGCCAGGTAATCGACAGGAGTTCCCTGACGGGTTTTATCTTGAGATTAAGCTCTTCGCGTACTTCGCGCACAACACATTCAAAAGAAGTTTCTTCAGGTTCTAATTTGCCACCCGGAAATTCCCACTTACCGGGGTGCGGCATCCGGCGCGAGCGTCGCACCGCTAAATAACGACCGTTTTTGCGAATCAGCGCACAGGCCACCTCGATGATTATTGTTTTTCTTTCCATTATGATTCATGATCTCCGTTCATTCCATCGAAACATCTTTTAAAACTTTGCGATAAGCATTAAAAATATTGGCGCGTGAAACAAAACCCACATATTTTCCATGATCAACCACCGGCAAATTGTAATAACCCGTTTTGCGGAACTTCTCCATCACGCTGTCCATCGGTTCGTTTACCGACACATGTTCTTTGGCCTGCATGATATAGTTGGTGATGGGTTCGGAATATTTTTCGGGTTTAAACATATCCACCCGCACGTCGTCCAGATCCACAAGGCCAAGATAGGTTCTGTCGTCGGCCATCACCGGGAAGATGTTTCTCTTGGAGCGTGAGATCAGTTTGGTAAGGTCGCCCAGCGTGCTATCGGGCGAGATGGTGAGCAGGTCGGTGTCGATAACGCGTTTTACGTTGAGAAGGGTGAGCACCGTTTTGTCTTTGTTGTGGGTGAGCAGGTCGCCGCTTTCGGCCAGTTGTTTTGTAAAGATCGAATGCTTGCTAAATATTTTTATGGTGGTAAAAGAGATGGCGGTAGTAACCATCAGCGGAACGATGAGCACGTAGCCATTGGTCATTTCGGTAACCAGGAATATTGCTGTGAGCGGCGCCTGCAGCACGCCGCCCAGCACACCGGCCATGCCTACGAGCGTAAAATTGCCTTCGTGCAGCGGATTAACAAATCCAATTTCGTTGAAGAGACGGGAAACGGTGAAGCCGGTAAGCCCGCCCATAACGGCTGCCGGGGCAAATATCCCGCCGATGCCGCCAGCTTCGGTAGTGAGCGTGGTAGCGATAATTTTGGTTAAGATAATAAGAATCATAAAAAGTATCAAAACCCACCACACATCGCGGTAGTCGTAGAGTGCAGTGTTGTTGAGTATCTGATCGCTCTGTCCGGTCATGATAAGCCTGATAGATTCGTACCCCTCGCCATAGAGCGGCGGCAGCAGGAAGATCAGAATCCCTAAGCCCAACCCGCCTACCACAAGCCGGTTTTTGATGCGTCGGATAAAAAGCTGGCGGATCAGCTCATGCATCTTGTTGAAATAAACCGAAACCAGCCCGCAGACAACACCCAGCACTATATAGTAATGCAGGTCGGCAATCTCGAAGGGTTGCGTTACCGCAAAATGAATCAGGATATCTTCGGCAAGCAGCAGCTTTGTAGTGATGGCACCGGTGGCCGAAGCGATGAGCAGTGGTATGATGCTGGAGGTGGTAAGGTCGAGCATGAGCACCTCCAGGCTAAAAATAACAGCAGCTACCGGTGTGGTAAATATGGATGCCATGGCGCCTGCCGCGCCGCAGCCGATGAGCAGGGTGGTGTTTTTGTAGTTCATGCGCAGCGTTTGCCCGATGCCAGAACCAATAGAGGCGCCGGCCGAAATAATGGGCGATTCCAAACCAATGCTGCCCCCGAATCCTGCCGTGAAAGAGCTGCCCAGCATTGCCGAAAAATATTTGTGGCGCCGCATCTTTCCGTCAAATCGGGAGATGACGTGAAGAATGCGTGGTATGCCGTGCTCGGTATGATCGCGGATCACATATTTTACCAGCACCACTGTTATGACGATGCCCACACCGGGATACAAAACATACCACAGGTTTTGAGCTGATATGTCGAAAAAACCTGTCAGCACACCTTTGATATAGTAAACAAAGCTCTTGAGCAGAAAGCTCGAAAGGCCGGCACCCAGGCCGATGATAATGCTTAGGAAAATTACAAAATAGTTGTCGGGGACATTTTTTACCCGCCACACAAAAAACCGCCCGATGTATTTCTGTAGATTCACGCTGTGAAAATAGTAATTTCCGCAAAGGTAGAAGAAGAAACTGTGTTGTCGGGACGATTAAGCCTGGTTTATTTACAAACATTTATAGAACAGGGATACTTCGAAAGGCTCAGCAAAAAACCCAGATGTTGCAGTTTTCACTTTCTCTTTTCCCTTAGCCGCTTTTGCTCATTTGCAATGGTGTTGAGCAGCTCTTTCACATTTTTTCGGTTGGTGTAGAGATTTTGCTGTAGGTCGGTAGTCACCGTGAGGGTGTCGAACATTGCATCAACCGCCCGTGCATCCTGTTCTATACTGCGCAGCCATGCCTGCTTGCGGCTCACCTCATCGTCGGAATTGCTGCGATGGGAATTTGCGAAAGCTACATATTTATTATAATCGTCGATCACATCGTTGAGTTTGTAAACGGCATGGTTGTGCAACAAGACCTGCTCATTGGCAAGGTGTATTTTGTGCTGATGGCGGAGGCTCGCATAATGGTCTTGCACCATCTCGTTGGCAAATCCCTGTTTTTCCATTCGTGCCATCGTTTCTGCAAGCTGTTGTTTTTCGGGCAGCATACGGTAACGTTCCACCTCCGCAGCATAATCCAGATAAATGCTGTCAACGGGTGGCGACCCTGACACAAAGTCGCTGGCGCTTCGCGGGTAGTTCAGCATCTGCATCAATGGGTCGAAAGGCATGTGCGTTTTGATCATTTCTGAGGGAGGAACTTTAAAATATTTCTCCGAAAACTCCTGGCGATAAAGTTTGGTGCTCCTGTCGAAATAACCCGAACCCCAGGTAGGGTCGAAAAGAAACCAGTCTCCTTCAATTTTGAGTGCATTCCAGGCATGGGGAATTTTATAAATTTCTCTATCCGATTTCACATATCCCGACACTACCAGCGAAGGTATGCCAGCCTCATCGGCCAAAGCATCCATAAGCTGCGCATAATGCATGCACACGCCCATGCGTTTGGATAGCGCCTCATTTGTTACCTCTTCCAACGAAGCGTAGGTGGTTACGTTTTCTACGGCAAGTCTGTCGTAGGTAAGATTGTGCGCCACCCAGCTATAGATGGCGTAGGCTTTGGCTTGGTCGCCGGCAAGTCCGTCGGTAAGGGCTGCGGCAAGTGTGCCCACCGAGCGTGTGGCCTCAGCAGGAATTTGTTGTGTGCGCTGAGTAATTTCCGATTTTGAAAAGGATAGCTCTTGTGCATGCAGCACACCGGCCAGGCCAACAGCAAATAGCAGCAGAAGAGCAGGTTTTTTGGTGGTAATTCTCATGGTTGACTTAACGCTTCGGTTTGTGGTTTGCGTATTTTATAAAATCGTTACAACCCAACAAAACAATAAAACTTTTCTCGCTTCTTCCATTATTTCTCATTTGGTACTGTTGGCTTTCTGAAAAAAATCTATTTTTGAAAATTCATTCATAAAAAGATAGGGAGTATGACTATGCTGACCAAAAAAATCCTTGTAATCTATCCGCAGGTTTTCGACACCAAAATAGCTGTTTATCAAAACAATGGCTGGGTATTTTTTAAAACCATCAAATTTGACGCACAACACGGAGCCGAAGGGCTGGTGGTGTTGGATCAGGAAATTCCGCGAACCGAGCAGATTTTGCGCGAGCTAAAAGACAACGACATCGAGCTAAGCGATATTGAAGTTGTAATTGGCCGCGGCGGACTGGTGAAACCGATAGCTTCGGGCGTATTCGAGATCAACGAAAAACTAAAGCAGGATTTGCGACAGGGCGCCAGGATGCATGAGACCAACCTGGGTGGCCTGATAGCCGACCGCATCGCCGCTATGATACCGGAGGCCAAAGCTTATCTGGCCGACCCTGTGGTGGTGGATGAGATGGACGACATCGCCCGCGTGAGTGGTCATCCGCTGTTTGAGCGCAAATCTATTTTTCATGCGCTCAACCACAAATTTGCCGGTCGTAATTATGCCAAATCCATCAACAAACAATACGACGATCTGAATCTGATCGTAGCACATGTGGGCGAAGGAGGCATTTCGGTGGGCGCTCACCGCAAAGGCAAAGTGGTGGACGTAAACCAGGCCTACGACGGCGAAGGGCCATTTTCGTGCACACGCTCCGGAACCATCCCTTACGGCGATCTTATCGAAATTTGCTTTAGCGGAAAATACGACAAAGCTGAGCTGCGCAAAATGCTTGTCAATCAGGGTGGACTGGTGGCACATCTGGGAACCAGCAACATGATAGTGATCGAAACACGCATAAAAGATGGCGATGCCAACGCGAAATTTATCCTCGAAGCCATGGCCTATCAGTTGGCCAAAGAGATCGGCGCCATGTACATCGCCATCGAAGGCCAGCTCGACGCCATCATCCTTTCGGGAAATATGTTCCAGAGTAAGTTTTTCACCGATCAGGTAAAACACAGAATTCTGAAACTGGGCAGCGTGGTGATTTCACCTTTTGTCACCGACATGGACGCTCTGGCCGACAACGCCATGATGATTATGAAAGAAGAAGCCAGGATACTGGAGTACGAATAGAGGAGAGGTGAGTTGATACATTTATAACAAAAAGTCAAATGACAAATTCCAAATGACAAATAAATCCCAAAATACAAATTCCAAAAATTCGTAACGGTTTGGGTATTGTTTTTTTTTAATATTAAAATATGGATACATCGCATTGGCTGGAAGATGCCGAAAGAGAAGAGCAGCAGAAACGCCTGCGTCCGCTGCGCGAAGGAGCGCGCATACAGGATAAGATTCACCGTGTAAAGGAAAACTATGAGGCCAATCATGCGCTTTACGAAGAGTTTGTGCAACAAATGACCGATTTGTGTGAACGGGCAAACAGCCTGCCCACGGAGAAAAAACATCCCTGGATGAATATCGAGCACAAAGAAAAAGAATCAAAATACGAGAATCATCTTTACGCCTTTTCCACCTCCGAGCGCATCTCCCGAAATGTCATCACCAAGTCGTTTCCTTTTGTAAAAACGCAACATTACAAGCACGTGCACAATCTTTATGTGTCGGTGTCAAAAAAAATGGGACTGGCGGAAGTAGAGGTGTGGGACGACTATCTGGCTAAGACGCGGCTTAACTTGGATGACGGAAAGGAGCAAGAGGTTTTGATTGATGATGGCCTGCCTCGTCTGCGGGTGGTTTTTGAATATCCCATAGAGCAGCTCGACAAGCAGGTAGCCTATAAAATCCTCGACTGGCTGGCTTTTAAAGCTGACGCGAAAAGCCTTCCCTTCAATGAGGAGCATTTTAAATACAACAAACGTTCAAGCAAATAGACCCTCCCTGAAATTGTCGTGTAGCCAGGTTGTCTGACATGCGTGGCACGTTCCTTCACAATCTGAACCTGAAAACAATTCGCGAAAATTAACTTAATTCACGGCAATTCGTGGATGATTTTTGGATAATGAAACAGTGTTGGATGTGTATTACTTCCGCCCCGACATGCTCTTGGGGATGCGCCCGTTGCGGATAGATTCCGACCGGAGTTTGCGCCCGACAATTTTTTCCACCATCTTACCAATCTCCAAAATTCTGTCGATATCCAGTCCAGTATCAATGCCCATCTCGTCCATCATCACCACCATATCTTCGGTCGATACCAGCCCAACATCCGTTGGGTCTTTGTAATAATAGGCTCCTGTTCCGGGCACCGGCACGCCGCTCACAAAGTTGGCCGGCTGTCCGCCCAGCCCGCCCATGGTCGATTCGTAGTTGGTCACGCCGGCTTGCAACGCTGCCAGCACATTGGCCAGACCCCAGCCGCGGGTAGTATGAAAATGGGCAATTTGTTTGTGTGGGTTGTCCACGCTGTCGAGCAGGCGCGAGAAATAATCGTAAACGCGGTCGGGTGAGGCAGAGCCATCGTGGTCGGCGTGCTCTACGTCGCTGACGCCAATGTCGAACCAGCGCCTGGTAAACTCTATGGCGCGTTGCATCTCGGTAGGCCCTTCGATGGGGCAGCCCCAGATGGTGCTCACTGTGCCATTTACTTTGAGACCCGCGTCGCGCGCTTTCTTCACCCACTCTTCGCTCATCTTCCAGTATTGGTCGATGCTCAGGCCTGAATTTTTTTGTTGGTGGGATTCGCTGGTGGATACCATCAGCAGGATGCGGTCGGGACCCCAGCCCTCCTTCCGCGCATCGATGGCGCGTTGCACAGCACGTTCGCGAATGGTGATAGCCGTGAGCATCACCTGGTCGAGCAGATGCGCAATACGTTTGCTGCCACGAATCTTTTTGAAAAGCTCGTCGGCATCGGCAAACTGCGGCATGCCTTTCGGATTGCCAAAATTGGTAACTTCGATGTGTTTAAAACCTGCCAACAACAACTCTTCGGCAAGCCATAGTTTTGCTTCGGTTGGGATAAAAATTTCTTCGTGCTGAAAGCCATCGCGCACGGTGATGTCGCCGACAACTACTTTTGTGGGATATCTCATAAAACGTTCGGTGTTGTGAATGGAATGATCTAAGATGTAAATTATTTTTTCGCCTTAATTGAGTGTAAAAAGGCAGATCAGTACCTAATTGTTCAATTTGTTAATCTAAAATTCCATGATATTGCTCCAGTGTCTCCGGATTTTTTAAAGCGTCGCGGTTGAAAACCTGCTGGCCATGAATGATTTTTTTAACAGCTACCTCCACTTTTTTGCCGTTCAGCGTGTAGGGAATTCCGGTCACTTGTTTTATCACAGCAGGCACATGGCGCGGGCTGCAGCCTTTGCGGATGTTGGCTTTTATTTTTTGTATTAATTCTTCAGTCAGTTCATAACCAGAATTGAGTTGAACAAAAAGTACCACGCGTTCATCGCCCTGGTGTTGTTGCCCAACGATGACTGAGTCGGCAACCTCCGGCATATTTTCTACAACAGCATAAATTTCGGCGGTACCAATTCGCACGCCCCCGGGGTTGAGTGTTGCGTCGGAGCGGCCATACATAGTGATGCCACCGTGATCGCTGATGGAAATATAATCGCCATGATGCCAAATGTTGTCGTAAACTTCAAAATAGGCCTTGTGGTATTTCTCGTTATCGGGATCGTTCCAGAAATAGACGGGCATAGAAGGAAAAGCTGTTTTGCAAACCAGCTCTCCTTTCTGGTTGCGCACGGGGCATCCGTTTTCGTCCAGGCAGTCGATGTCCATGCCCAACCCCGCACATTGTATTTCGCCGCGATGTACCGGAAGAATGGGGTTGCCCAGCATAAAGCAAGAAACGATGTCGGTGCCGCCTGCAATCGACGAAAGCTGAACATCTTTTTTCCAGCTTTCATATACATATTCAAAACTCTCGTCGGTAAGCGGCGAACCTGTGCTGGTGATGAGTTTTAAATGTGGGAAATCAGAAATTTCTTTTGGCACCACGCCGGCTTCCTGCAGCGAAGCGATGTATTTGGCGCTGGTGCCAAAAATTGTCAGGCTCAGCTCATCGGCCATTTTGAGCAATGCTTCGAGAGCCGGATAAAATGGATTGCCATCAAAAAGCACCAGCGTAGAACCCACTGCCAGGCTGCTCACCACCCAGTTCCACATCATCCATCCACAAGTAGTATAATAAAATATCACATCTTGTTCTTTCAAATCGCAATGCAGACGAAGCTCTTTGAGATGCTGCAGCAGCGTGCCGCCTGCCGAGTGCACGATGCTCTTTGGCAATCCGGTGGTTCCCGACGAATACATGATGTACAACGGATGATCAAAAGGCAATTGTTCGAAGGTGAGTTCAGTATTGGGCTGGCCAAAATCCTCCCAGGCGATGGCATTTTTTATTTTATTAATGGCACGCTTACGCGAATAATCCACCAGCACCACCTTTTTTACCGACGGAAGATGTTCCAGGATTTCCTGCAATTTCTCCTGCGAATCGAACTGGCGGCCATTGTAGAAATATCCGTCGGCCGAAAAAATTACTTTGGGTTCGATTTGTGAAAACCGATCCAGCACGCCCTTGATGCCAAAGTCGGGTGACGACGATGACCAGATAGCGCCAATAGAGGCGGCAGCCAACATGGCAATTACCGTTTCGGGCAGGTTGGGCATAAAAGCAGCTATACGGTCGCCGGATTTTACGCCCGCCGCCCGCAAGCCATCGGCTATGCGGCACACTTCGGCATAAAGCTCGTTGCGCGAGAGGCGCCGCTCTTCGCCCTGCTCACCTCTGAAAATAATGGCAGTTTGCCCTCCCCGGTGCTGCAATAAGTTTTCGGCAAAATTGAGACGGGCGCCTGCAAACCAACGCGCTCCCGGCATCTTGTGCGCATCGTCCACCACTTGTTTTGCCTTTCGGGAATGAACGACTTCTGTGAAATCCCAAAACTCGCCCCAAAACTTGTCGGGATGCGTCACACTCCAACGGTGCAGCGCGGCATAATTGGCCTTGGGCAGATCGTATTTCTCAACAATCAACTGCTGGAACTCCCACATCTGCGATTGTTTCATTTTTTCGGTATCGGGTTGCCAAAGTATTTTGTCCATGCTATCGCGGGTTTTGTTGGTTTATAATTTTGAGTTTGTCCTCATCCCAATTTTCAGGGTTGTTTTTGATGTAATTTTTTATCCGGCGGTATTCATCATCCGAGCGAATGATATGGTCGTGATAATTGATTTGCCAAAGTCGGTTTTGTTTCGTAAATTTTTTGATGGCTAAATTGTGGGCATCAATGTAATCGTCGATTTTGGAAGCGGATGCCGATTTGAAGCCGGCCATAAATGATGAAATGGATTTTGGCAGGCGATGGAATTTGGCGTGTGGGGATTTTGATTCCGGGGATTCCCCGGATTTTTTTTCATTATCAGGATTTTTAATAATAATAATTGCGTGCAAATGATTGGGCATAAGGATGTATTCGTCGAGGATCATTCCGTGGCGTATTTCAAAGGATTTGTACCATTCGTCATTTACGATTTTTCCCATTTCTGACAGGATCATTTCACCGTTTTTGATGATCCCAAAATAGCAATGAAAACCCAGAACAACGGGCGTAACAAAGTAGTAGCCATTTCTGGAATAATTCCAGCCGGGCATTCTGTTCGATTCTGTTCTGTATTTGCCGTTGAACAGGGGCATTATAATTTTAAATCGTTTTAAATCCAATTTGTTTGTGCATTCCGTCGCAGAAGGGTTTGTTTTTGGAATGGCCGCAGCGGCACAAGTACGTGGGGTCGGCTACGCGCAGTTCGTTGCCCTGAGCATCGGTGAGCGTAAAGTCGCCGCTGATAATAATCGGGCCGTTGTCGCGGATGATGCATTCGGTTTTTTTTGTCGGTTTTTCCATTGTTTAGTTTTTATAAAAATGAATGATTAATACGATTAAAGTTTTTTCAGCCAGTCGCAGATCAGGTTGGTACCGTCGATCATGTTGGGGCAATATTTTTTGAGAAACGTTTCGGTGATCTCTTTTGTTCTGCTCAGTTTGGCGGCTTCTTCGAGCGCTTTTGCACCGTCGAAGTCAACATAGGCCATGCGCACGGTGAGTTCTTCGGGTTGTCGGCCAAAGTCGCGCCCTGAGAGCATGGCCACGCCGGTGTCGGCAAGCAGTCGGTTGCACAGCTCTACGGAAGTGTAGATGTCGTGTTCGATAAGTTTTTGTTTATAAAATTCAAAATTGGGAAACAGATAAAATCCACCTTCGGGATCGGGTACGCGGACAAAAGCGCGGCGCAGCCTTTTCACCATAGCCAGCGCGATGGCGTGCAGGATTTTGCGCGACAGACGCAGGTACTCGTCAATTTCAGGGCTTCCCTCGAAGGCGGTGATGGCTGCATATTGTATTGGCGCGGAGGTGGCGGTGTAGGTTTCGCTGGCTACTGCCGCCATGGCATCGAGCAGCTCGCGCAATGAGGGTGGAAACGTAAAAGTGCCCAGCCGCCAGCCGCCGGCGCCACACCATTTGCTCAAGCCGCTGCTGATGATGGTGCCTTCGGGATAAAAACGTGAGATGGAGACGTGCTGGCCTTTATGATGAAGCAGCCCATAAATTTCGTCGGAGATAAGAATGACTTTATGCCGGCGCGCTATGGCGGCAATTTCTTTGAGGCGGTGCAACGTGTAGGTGGCTCCGGTGGGATTGTTGGGATAGTTGAGGATGACGATGCGTGGCCGTCCCGGATCGGCACGGCAGATGATGTCGAGCTTTTCGGGGGTGAGCATCCAATTGTCTTCTTCGAAGGTGGGCACCCACGTTACGGGGCGCCCGATGATTTGTGCCTGCGGCGAATACGATACCCAGCTGGGCGTGGGAATTACCAGGTCGCCATAATAAACCATCTGCAAAAGAAAGATAAGCTCTTTGCTGCCGGGGCCGATTATTACATCGTCGGCGGTACATTGCAGGCCATGGGCTTTTTGGTTGAAGCGGGCGATGGTTTCGCGCAACTTGTAAAGCCCGCGCACCGGCAGATAGTCTTTTTGAAATGCATTTTTTTGCAGACTTTCTACTACTTGTGGCGGCACCGGAAACGGCGATTGGCCCAGCCCAAACTTTATCACCCTCTTCCCTTCACGGATGAGCCGGTTGCTGCGTTCGTTGATGGCAAGCGTGGCAGAAGTGCCCAGGTTGCGTACATTGAGGTTGAGGCTGACGTTGATTTTTTCGTTTTGTTTGGACATTACGTTAAGTGATATATTAATAAAGATGGAAAAATCGGGGAGAAGATATTTACAATCCCAGATGCCGTGAGATTACCAGCCGTTGAATTTCGGAAGTACCTTCGCCTATCTGCAGCAGGCGCTGGTCGCGGTAGATGCGTTCGATGGGATAATCTTTCATCAGGCCGTATCCGCCATGAATCTGCACGGCTTCGTCGGCTACTTCGCGGGCTACCTCCGAGCAGTAAAGTTTGGCCATGGCGCCTTCTTTGCCAAAGGGCTGTTGGTTGTCTTTGAGCCAGCAGGCGCGGTAGAGGAACCAGCGGGCGTGTTCTATTTTGGTGGCCATGTCGGCAAGTTTAAAGGCGTTGATCTGGAATTTGGAGATGGGTTTTCCGAATTGCCGGCGCTCCTGTGCGTATTTCATGGCCAGCTCAAAGGCGCCCTGTGCAGCGCCCAGCCCCATAGCTGCTATCGAAAGGCGTCCGTTGTCGAGCGTTGAGAGCATTATTTTGGAGCCTTCGCCTACTTTTCCCAGCAGGTTTTCTTTGGGGATGCGGCAGTCGTCGAAGTAAAGCTCGGCGGTGTCGGAGGCGCGCCACATCATTTTGCCGTGCATGGTAACGCGCTTAAATCCGGGCGTGCCTTTTTCGACGATGAAGGTGGTATATTCTTTTCGGCCATCATCGAGGGTTTTGGTAACGGTTTGTACAGAAGAGCCGATGGAGATGTCGGCGGAGCCGTTGGTGATAAAAATTTTGGAGCCGTTGATGATCCAGTAGTCGCCGTCGGGGATGGCGTTGGTTTTGGTGCCGCGCGAGTCGGAGCCGGCCTCGGGTTCGGTGAGGCCAAAGCCCCACAAAGCTTCGCCGGTGCAGAGGCGGGGCAGATATTTTTGCTTTTGTTCTTCGGTGCCGTAGTAGTAAATGGGGCCGATGCCGAGGCTGTTGTGGGCGGCCAGGGTAGCGGCCTGGCTGCCGTCGATGCGGGCTATCTCTTCCACAGCGATGATGTAGGCGAGGGTGTCCATATTTTGGCCGCCATATTTTTCGGGCAGATACATGCCAAACAGTCCCAGCTCGCCCATTTTGCGGGTAAGCTCCGGCGAAAATTCTGCTTTCTCGTCAAGTTGTTGCGCCAGGGGTGCTATCTCGCGTTCGGCAAAGTCGCGCACAGCCTGGCGTATCATCTTTTGGTCGTCGGTAAGTTCAAAGTTCATATTGTGATGTGTTATGTTTTTTTTAATTCAAATTTTTCATCGCGCTCAGTTAGTTAGGATACTTTGGGGCTAAAGCCCCATAAAAACTGATGTTTCTTCAACCCCCGGCCTAAAGGCCGGGGGTTCTTTCAACCCCCGGCCTAAAGGCCGGGGTTAGTGATTCTGTTTGGAGCTAAAGTTCCGAGAAATCTTGCGGCTCCTTAATCCTCCGGCCTTTAGGCCAGGGTTAGTGATAGCTTCTTATCAGAATTTCGTTATTAATTTTCGATTCTAAGCCTCAAAAATAATTATTTCGTCGGATACTCCCGCCGGCAAAGCTGACGTCGCGGCGCGCGGCAGGGATTGGAGCGGCATCCCGCCGCAGTGGCGGTGGATATTTTTGTTGGCGGGCGGATTCCGCATTTGCGGAACACGTACCGCTTACAAAAATACCACCGGCGCAAGACGGATATAGCGGAAAGCCCGTATTGCCGCCCAAATAAAATATCCATTTATCATCATTCATCTTTCCAAAATCGTACATCGTAAATCTTAATTTGTCTTTTATTCTTCCAGCGCCTGAAGCATAAGCACCGGTTTGCTGCCATCGACCATGCGGCCAGCCTTTACGTTTACTTTTTCGACGATGCCATCGCGCGGTGCCAGGATGTTGTTTTCCATTTTCATGGCTTCGACGATGAGCAGCACGCTGCCTTTGGTGACGCTGTGGCCAGGGCTGACGTTGACTTTGACGACTTTGCCGGGCATGGGCGAGAAGATGAGGCCGTCGGCGCCGCCGTCGGGGCTGTCGATGCCGGTGTAGAAATCTTCGCTGATGAGCAGGTCGTCGCGGTGGATGATAAAGATGTGGCCGTTGACCGACACGTAGGCGTTGCCCATGTCGTCGTGGGAGATGTCGGCGCGGAAGATGCCTTCGGCAGCTTTGATGGTGATTTTGTTTTGGTTCAGGTGCGTGATCTCCACGGAGTAGCGGCTCTCGTCGATGATGACCTGCGAAAGGCCGGCCTTGTCGGGATAAACGATGACTTCGTAGGTCTGGCTGTCGAGTTTGAGGCGGAAAGAGAGCACGTCGCGCCAGTAGCCGATGCGTTGCCAGACGGTGGATTTCTTATGACATTCTTTGCAGTTGAGATAATACAGCACGTAAGCAGCCAAGGGTGCGTGATAGAGGATGTTGCTGCGTTTGCCTTCGGATTTGTGTACCAGCTCGTCGAGGTGCTCGTCGCAGAATTTGGTGCTGATGGTGTTGTGGATATAGTTTTGCTCCTGAAGCAGCTCGATGAGAAAACGGATGTTGGTTTTGATACCTTGTATGATGTAATCTTTGAGCACGTCGATCATTTTGGTGCGCGCCCGTTCGCGGTCGTATTCCCACACGATAACTTTGGAAATCATGGGATCGTAAAAGCTGTGGATGGTGGAGGCCTGGTTGGTGCAAGCGTCGATGCGCACGCGGTGGTTTTCGGGCTCGCGGTAAAAGATCATCTTTCCGGGCGACGGCAGGAAGTTGTTGGCAGGGTCTTCGGCATACACGCGGCACTCGATGGCATGGCCTTTCTGGCTGACGTCGGCCTGGCTGAAGCTGAGCGGGTTGCCGGCGGCTACCAATATTTGTTCCTGTACCAGGTCGATGCCGGTGACCATCTCCGTTACGGGATGCTCCACCTGGATGCGGGTATTCATCTCCAGAAAATAAAAGTTGAGTTCTTTGTCCACCAGAAATTCGATGGTGCCGGCATTGCTGTAATTGATGGCTTGTGCAATTTTGACCGCTGCCTCGCCCATCTTTTGGCGCACTTCGGGCGTAAGGGTAGGGGAGGGCGACTCTTCGATAATCTTTTGATAACGCCGCTGGATGGAGCATTCGCGCTCGAAAAGATGCACCGCGTTGCCGTGTTTGTCGCCCATCACCTGAATCTCGATGTGGCGGGGTTCTTCTACATATTTTTCGACAAACACTGTTCCATCACCAAAATAGGTTTTGGCTTCGCGCTGTGTGGCTTCGATGGTTTCGGGCAGCTCTTTCAGGTCGCGGACGATGCGCATGCCTTTGCCACCGCCACCGGCAGCGGCTTTTACCAATATGGGTAATGGGATATTCCCAGCCAGTCGGATGAGCGTTTCGGTATCGCCCGTAACGCCTTGCGTGGTGGGAACATTTAGTTTTTTTACAAATTCGCGCGATTCGATTTTGTTGCCCATGAGCTTGATGGCACGGGTGTCGGGGCCGATAAAGGTGATGCCGCTATTTTCGCAGGCTTCCACCAGCGCCGGGTTCTCGCTCAGGAAGCCATAGCCCGGATGGATGGCATCGGCGCCGGTTTCGCGGGCGATGGCAATGATTTTATCGACGTTGAGATAGGTGTCGGCCAGCTCCTGTTCGCCCAGGCAGTAGGCCTCGTCGGCAAACGAGACGTGCCACGAGTCGCGGTCCACTTCGGCATACACGGCTACGGTGCGGATGCCCAGCGCCTTTGCAGCACGCATCACGCGGATGGCTATTTCGCCGCGGTTGGCGATGAGAATTTTATCGAATAATTTATTCATAATGTATCATTTTATCCAATTGGGTTTGCGCTTGTTCAGGAAAGCGTTCATTCCTTCCTGGCCTTCGTCGGAGGCACGTATTTCGGCAATCATCTTAGCGGTGTAGGTGATGGCTTCCTGCAGGGTGAGCTTGTTGGCGATCTGATCGATCAGGTTTTTGCAATGCGTCATGGCTTTGGGGCCGCTGGTGCGCAACAATGAAATTACTTCCTGGACCCAATTTTCGAGCTGATCGGCCGGCAGGGATTTGTTGACGAGCCGGTGGTGTTCGGCTTCCACTCCTTTAAAGCGTTTGCCCGTCAGCATCAATTCTTTGGAGCCATATTCGCCCACGCGCTTGGTGACGTAAGGCGAGATGCAGGCGGGCACGATTCCGATTTTTACTTCGCTAAGCGAAAAGGTAGTTTCATTATCCGCGTAAGCGAAATCGCAGGCTGCGAGCAGTCCGTTGGCGCCACCGATAGCTGCTCCGTGCACCACCGCAATGGTGGGCTTGGCGCAGGTATAGATAGCATAAAAACATTTGGAGAGGTTGAGGCTCTCGGCGTAATTTTGCTCGAAAGTATAGCCGGCCACGCCGCCCATCCAGTGCAGGTCGGCCCCGGCGCAAAAGGATTTGCCGCGCCCGCGCAACAGCACCACACGTACTTCGGGCATCGCGTTGACTTTGGTGAAAATGTCGAGCACTTCGCTGATCATCACTTCGTTGAAGGCGTTGTGGATTTCGGGACGGTTGAGCCACACGGTGCCTGTGTCGCCGGAAATTTCAAATTGGATGGTTTTGTAGTCTTTCATTAAAAATAAAATTTTCAAAAAATTTTGATGAGATGTGTCATGTGCCTGAAGGTTCCCAGGTTTTGATTTGTTTGCGATGACTCATTTCGGCTATTCGCAGTGTTATTTATTAATAATAATTTTTCCGGCATCAAGCAGGTGGCCTTCTGCGGAAATGGTGTAGAGGTAGAATCCGGTTGGATACGCTGCAACATCCACCTGTAGTGGTTTGTCTTTGTAAATAAATTGTTTGATCGGTCGGCCATCAATCGTAGCAATCTGAATCTGAAACTCTGAAAAGCCAGTCGTTTTTTCGATTAGGATATTAATAATATCGTTGGCCGGATTGGGAAAAACTTTGGCGCGGTTGGGCTGTATGAATGGTTTGTTTTCGATACTTGTCCAGATCAGCCACTGATCGAAGAGTACCTGCAGCGAGTCGATAGGTTCGACGCCGTAAGGTGTGGAAGGCACCAGCAGATCGCACCACCACTGGCCGGGCAGTGCATCCACTTTGGCTACGCGCACAAATGCCGAGAGCGACGAAGTGCCCTGGCTGAGGCAGCGTGTGTCGGCACCCGGCACGTTGGCGCCCTGAAGTGCAGCCATCAGCTTTTCGGCCAAAGTGCCGTCGGTGCGGAGAAAACGCGCTTCCATCGAGTCGAGGATTTGCTGCCCCAGCAGGATGTTGCCCTGTATGGCATAATTGGAGCCGGTGATGTGGCTTTTGTAATTAGAGCAGTTGGTACCCGTAAAAGCGGCACTACGTGGATGCCCATCTTCATCTGTGTCAACAATCCCATATTGCCGCACCTGCGGGTTGTTTTGTTCGTCGTTGGCCACCAGCCAGTCGATGATCTCCTGTGGCGCCATGCCATCCATCATCCGGTTGTGGGCATTTTGCTGGTTGGCCGGGCGCCACAGCGCCTGTGTGTGGATGCCGCCACGACCCGCGATGATATCGTTGATGATGAGAACGCCGGTAGGGATTGCGTTCTCGTCGATGCAGGATGCACCGGCTCCGCCAATTTCGCCCGTTATTGTATCCACAGCAATGATGGAGAAGGTGTCCTGGGCAGATGCGGTGATCGTGATCAGCGCAAATAAAAATGTGATAATTTTATTCATGAGTCCGGTCTAATAACTC
>LSQX01162754.1_pt1 | contig 23996 bp, 23 predicted proteins | sample 654561 | NCBI WGS metagenome assembly LSQX01 (sample SAMN04489861, study PRJNA283612) | anaerobic digester metagenome | isolation source: 4 biogas reactors fed with cattle manure at either 37C or 55C with and... | place: Denmark: Kongens Lyngby | collected 2014
TTTCAATTAAAATGGCCAAGGAGCAAAATTTGTCTCTAAATCCTGCTAAAATCTCAGGGATTTGTGGCAGGCTTCTCTGTTGTTTAAAATACGAATCCGATGATTATAGTTCAAAAAACACCGGTTACCCTAGGAAAAACAGTTTAGTAGAAACTCCCTTAGGGGAAGCTAAAGTTGTTTCGGTTCGGGCAAAGAAGGGAACTCTCAGAGTCCGACTTTTGGAAAGTGGCAAAGAGCAGGAATTTCCCTTGGAAGAGGTCGATTTACTGGAAAAGAATTGACCATACATTCTTTTAATAAAGGTTTTGAGGATTATGAACCAACTGAAGCAGAAATACCTAAGAGAAGATGAGCGTCTTGACCAATATTATCAGAGCTCCAGTTTTATCATTCAAAAGCCCAGTGGCTTTAGGTTTAATACCGATTCGGTTCTTTTAGCTCAACTGGCTAGACTGAAAAAAGACGAGAGAGTCTGTGATTTCGGCAGCGGTACAGGCATTATACCTATTATTCTGGCCAATCGTCGCCTCGATTGCCGAATTATTGGCTTGGAAATTCAAAAGGATATTGCTGAGATGGCGCAAAGATCGCTGTTTTTAAACAATTTACAAAGCAGAGTTTCGATTCTCCGCTGGGATGTTTTACAAGCTCCTTCTCTCTTGGGTTATCAAACATGTAGTCTGGTCATTGCCAATCCACCCTATAGAACAATAGGTCAAGGCAGAGGCAGCAGTTCAAAAGGAAATCTGATAGCTCGTCATGCTCCCCAAGGAGCTCTCTCCGCTTGGATTGAAAGTGCAGCCCTTTGTCTGAAAAACAAAGGACGCTTAGCCATGATTTTACAGGCGGATAGATTAGCCGAGTTGATCCAATTGTCCCAAGTCCACTCCTTGCAACCAAAGCGCATGATCCTAATTCATCCCAGTTTGAAAGAAAAACCCAATCTGGTTTTTTTAGAGAGCGTCAAGGGGGCCAATCCGGGCTTGGCTATAGAGCCGCCCTTGGCAATTTATGATGCAAAGGGCGAATATACACAAGAAGTAAAGAATATCTATCAGGGCAGGGGAAGGTTTGATGACTGCAAGAAATGAGCCTCAAGAGCAGCTTTTTTTAGTGGCGACACCCATCGGTAATCTGAGGGATATAACCCTCAGAGCCTTGGATGTTTTCCGTCATGTTGATTATATAGCTGCTGAAGATACAAGAAGAACATATCAATTGTTGCAGGCTTATCATATCGATAAGCCTATTTTGTCTTACCACGAGCACAATTATAAAAGGGCAGGGGAGAAAATATTCAAACTAATAGACGAAGGGAAAAAAGTAGCCTTAGTCAGCGACGCCGGTATGCCTTCTCTTTCTGACCCCGGCAGAGATTTAGTCCTTCAAGCTATTCAAAAAAATATAGCCTACACTGTGTTGCCCGGTGCCAGTGCCGGCCTGACCGCTTTGGTCTATTCAGGTTTGCCCATGGATAGTTATCTCTACCAGGGCTTTCTGCCGGTTAAAAAGAATCAGCGTCTAATAATTTTGCAACAGTTAGCCCAAGAGAAGCGAACTCTTGTTTTCTTTGAAGCCCCTCACCGTATTTTGACAACCCTAGATGATTTTGTTCAGGTTTTCGGCCCTGACCGCCATTGTGTTTTGGTTCGAGAATTGACAAAAATCTATGAAGAAGCTATTAGAGGCAGCTTAGAGCAGATTATCTCTGATTTGCAAAATCAGAATATTAGAGGAGAATTCGTCATTCTCTTATCCGGCTACCAAGAGGAGATAATAAGGCCCAGTGAGCAAGCGCTTGTTATTGAATTCTCAGATTTGATCGAATCAGGAAAATCAAAGAGTGATTCCATTGCCATGCTGGCTCAAAAGTATAAAATAAAAAAACAAGAATTATATTTACTTTTTCAAAAGGCTGATAAAACTGAAAAAGAGGGTTGATCGATGAATAAATTTACAGAAAATCTTCCGAAAAAATACACAAAATCTATTTGGCGAGCGATCATGGAGTTTGATATGATCTCCCCGGGTGATCGCATTATGGTGGGTTTTTCAGGAGGCAAAGACTCAGCCTTTTTGCTCTATGCTTTAAAAGTTTTACAAAAACAAAATGTCTTGCCTTATGAATTAGCTGCTGTGACCATCGATCCTCAATTTGCAGGAAGCTCCCTGAAAGCTCATTTACATGAGCTTTGTCAGGAATTGGAAATTCCATATTACTATGAAGCTCTGCCGCAATTTGAAGAATTGATTTTTAATCAAGATAAAAGCCAAAATGCTTGTGCCCAATGTGCCTTTTTTCGCCGTGGAGCCATCAATAGATTGGCAGCCGAACATGGATATAATAAATTAGCTCTGGGCCATCACCACGATGACGCCGTAGAGACTTTTTTAATGAGCATACTCCATTCCGGTCAGATTACCACTTTTTTGCCGGTTACCCCTCAGGACAGAAGTGGCATTACCGTGATCAGGCCCCTCATCTATTTACGGGAAAAGGAGATTTTAAAAGCTAAAGAATTTTTCCCTTACCAAGCAGTAGATTCCTGTTGTCCCTTAGATGGCAATTCGACCAGAAGTAAAATAAAGGGTTTGATCAAAGAACTGAACTCTGAGAACAAATCCCTTTACAATAATTTAGGTGCGGCTATGAGAGTACCTAAAGACCGGGTAATTTTATGGCCTCCTGTCATGAAAAGAGAGGAAATGCGGGAAGCTTATTTGAAAAAAATGGCTTGGAAGAGAGAAAAATAAAGATTGAATCAAAGGAGGATTTTTCAGATGAATATTTTGACTGTGCACCGGATCAGCAAATATTATGGCAGCCGTGAAATATTTGCTGATATTTCCTTTAGCCTTCATCAAGGTGAGCGAATTGGTTTGATCGGACGCAATGGTTGTGGCAAAACCACTCTTCTAAAAATCCTAGCTGGTCAGGAAGATTATGATGGTGACGAACAGGACCAGCCTTTTTATCGTCTGGCTACCGATGTTACGATTGGTTGGTTAAAGCAGCAGGATGAATTGGGCAGCGATCTTACTCTTTGGCAGGATGTCTATTCAGTCAAAGGGGAACTCCTGACTTTGGAAGATAGAATGCGCTATTTGGAAAAAGAGATGGAAAAGGTTGAAATCTATTCTGAACCGGAAAAACTCGAAGAAATCAGCAAAAGATACGAGCACAGCAGTGCCGAGTTTGAACGTCTGGGAGGATATACGGTTTTAGCAGAAATTAGGAGTATGCTTTTTGGTTTAGGTTTTAGGGAAGAAGATTTTTCCTTGAAAACCAGTGAACTTTCCGGTGGTCAGCGCATGCGGGGAGCTTTAGCCAAAGTGCTCTTGAGTCAGCCTTCCTTGTTGCTTTTAGATGAGCCGACCAATCACCTGGACTTAGCCGGAATTGCCTGGTTGGAACAATTTTTGAGCAAGTATCAGGGCACTGTCATCCTGGTTTCTCATGATCGCTATTTTTTAAACAGCGTAGTCACCAGAATTATGGAGATAGATGAACAAAAGCTCTACGATTACAAAGGCAATTATGATGATTTCCTCCGCCAAAAAAGCCAAGAAATCACTTTGCAGACAAGGCTCTACCAGCAAGCAGAGAAGGAAAGAGCCCATTTGCAAAAATTTATCGATCGTTTTGCTTCTGGAACCAGGGCTAGATCAGCTCAAAGCAAAGGCAAAAGGCTGGCTAAGCTGGATAAAGTCGAAGGGCCCAGGAAAACCTCCCCTACTATGAAGGTGAGGTTTAAACCAAAATTTCAGAGTGCTCCCCGAGCTCTCATTTTAGAGGGCTTGTCAAAAAGCTACGATAAGAAGTTGTTTGGGCCTTTGGATATGACAGTCTATCGGGGCGAAAGAATCGCTTTGGTAGGGCCAAACGGAGCCGGAAAAAGCACTTTGCTCTCTGTTATTACCGGCCTGATTGCAGCAGATGGAGGAAAAGCCCAATGGGGAGTCGGAGTTCACTGGAATTATTATCATCAGGCCTTGGATGATCTGGTCGATGAAAATACAGTCTTAGATGAAATGATGGAAGCAGGTTCTGAAAATTATCAAGAAGCAAGGGATATCCTGGGCAGATTTTTATTCACTGGCCAAGAAGTTTTTAAAAGAATCGGCAATCTGAGTGGAGGCGAGCGCAGCCGGGTTATGTTGGCCAAGCTTTTTTTACAGGGTTCAAATTTTTTACTTTTGGATGAGCCGACCAACCATTTGGATATAGCAGCTAAGGAATCTTTGGAAGAAGCCTTGGCTCACTATAGCGGCACGATGATTTTTGTTTCTCATGACCGCTATTTTGTCGAAAAAATAGCCAATAAAATCTGGGAATTAGACCAAGGAAAACTTCGAGTCTTTTCAGGAGCTTGGTCTGATTATGCAGATTTTATCGAAGCGGAAAGTCAAAGAGAACAATCTAAAAAGGAAGTAGCTAAAACCAGGACAAGGGATGATCGACAGCAGCAACATAAAGAAACACAGGAGAGGCAAAGAATCCTCCAAGAAATTGAAAGACTGGAAAAGGAAATCGACAATTTGGAAAAGGAAAAATTGGGATTGGAATTGTCCATGGCCGAACCTTCTTTCAATCAAAACCCTGAAATCAATGAATTGATGCGTCATTACCACAGTTTGCCGGAAAAAATTGAGAAAAAAATCAAAAGCTGGGAAAGCTTGCACCAAGAATTGGATACTTTGGATGCTCTGGCCAGTCAAGCTTAAATTCTTTTATTGAGAAATTCTTGACAGTACAAATTGAAGTTGTTATAATTTTCTGTAAAGCGATGAAGAGAAGAGTAAATTGATTTAAGGGAAACAGAGAGCCCTCTGAGCTGAGAAAGGGCCGAATTGATCAATTGAAGATGGCCTCTGAGCAGCAAGGGTGAATATTTAACCCTTGACGGGTGCGACCGTTATATCGTTTTGTTCATAATTATGTAACAAATAAAGGATGCTTTAGCATTGAACAAGGGTGGTACCGCGGCTTCTCGCCCCTTTTGAGGGTTGGAAGCCTATTTTTATTTTTAAGGAGATGATTTCATGAGCAAAACTTATTATCTTACTACGCCCATATATTACACCAGTGGTTCTCCTCATGTGGGCCATGCCTATTGTTCGATTATGGCTGACACTTTGGCCAGATTCCATCGATTGATTGGAGACGAAGTTTTTTTCTTGACCGGGACAGATGAGCATGGTCAAAAGGTCGAGGAGAAAGCTCAGGAAAGTGGAAAATCCCCTCAGGATTATGTCGACACTATAGATCTTGAATTCAAAGCTTTGTGGAAAAAGCTGGGTATTTCCTATGATGCTTATATCAGAACGACAGACCAGAAGCATAAGCTGGCGGTGCAAAAAATATTCTTGAAACTATATGAGCAGGGAGACATTTATAAAAAGGATTATGAAGGTCATTATTGTGTACCCTGCGAGGCTTATTGGACAGATCATCAATTGGATGAGGAAAAGAATTGTCCCGATTGTGGTCGTCAGGTCATCTGGTTGAAAGAAGAGAGTTATTTTTTCAAAGCTTCAAAATATGCCGATCGTTTGATAGAACATATTGAAACCAATCCAAAATTCATCCAACCTGTCTCCAGGGCCAATGAGATGATGAATAATTTTCTCAAGCCAGGCCTTCAGGATATCTCTGTGACCAGAACAAGTGTGGACTGGGGTATTCCTGTTCCTTTTGATCCGGAACATAAAATCTATGTTTGGATCGATGCACTACCCAATTATATTACGGCTCTGGGCTATACAGACGAGCACGATCAATTGATGCAAAAATTCTGGCCCGCCGACCTTCATCTAGTGGGCAAAGAGATAATTCGTTTTCATACCATCATCTGGCCGATCATCTTGATGGCCTTAGATTTGCCCTTGCCTAAACAGATTTTCGGCCATGGTTGGTTGCTTTTTGATAACGATAAAATGTCAAAATCTAAAGGCAATGTAGTCGACCCCGTTGAGCTTATCGATCAGTATGGCAGTGATGCTCTCAGACATTATCTTTTGTCCAAGGTGCCTGTTGGCAATGATGGTAATTTTACTATTGACCTTTTTAAACAGAGCTATAATACGGATTTGGCCAATGATCTAGGCAATCTCTTGAGCAGAACTGTTGCCATGCAAGAGCGTTATTTTCAAGGTGTCGTGCAAAATTGTCAAGAGCTGACCGAGGAAGACAGGTCCATGTCAGAATTGGCCAGAAAGACTCCTGAAATAGTTTTGTCGGCCATGCTGGTCAATGATTTCAATAAAGCTTTAGCCGCTATTTGGCGCTTAATCGATCGTAGCAATAAATACATCGATGAAAATGAGCCCTGGGTTTTAGCCAGAAGCGAGGATAAAAGGGAAAGATTAGGCACTGTCCTCTATTATTTGTCTGAAAACTTGAGATATATCGGTGTCTTGTTGCAGCCCTTTATGCCGGAAACCACGCCAAAAATCTTCCGCCAATTGGGTTTGATGGGGCGGACACCTTTACAGACTTGGCAATCTTTAGAAACTTACGGTCGCTTGCCTCAAGGTACAGTCATGGTCAAAGAAGAAGCCTTGTTTCCCCGAATTGATTTAAAGAATAAAAAAGCTGAACAGAATGACCGAGCCAAAGCCCAAGCCGGAAAGAAAAAAGAGAAAGATAAAGGAGCTGCCCAAAAGATGGAAACAGAAAAGCAAGAAGTAGAAACAGAAAATATTTTGCCCGAATTAAAGCCTCAGATAACCATCGATGACTTTGCCAAAGTAGATTTTCGCATAGCCGAAATCATAGCTTGTGAGAGAGTGCCCAAAGCCGATAGATTGTTAAAGCTGACAGTAAAAATTGGTGAAACTTCCAGAACAATAGTCTCCGGCATAGCCGAACACTATACGCCGGAAGAATTAGTGGGTAAGCAAGTTTGTGTCGTGGTCAATTTGGCCCCTCATGTTTTCCGCGGAATTAAATCGGAAGGTATGCTATTGGCAGCTTCTGATGACAAGGATAGCAAGATCATTATTTTGGAGCCGGAAAAAAGAGCAGAAAGCGGCTGGAAGGTGAGATAATGGTCGGCTTAATAGACTCACACGTCCATTTAGATGATAAAAGATTTGCCGGAGAAATACCTCAGTTAATTGACAGAGCCAAAAAAGCTGGGGTTGCAGAGATGATTCAGATTGGAATTGATCTCAGAACCTCTAAGATAGCCATAGAACTGTCTGAAAAACATCCGGAAATTTATCCGGTCGTCGGCTTTCATCCTAATGAGTTAGCCAGTTACGAGGACCATGAAGAAAAGCTGATAGAATTGGCTCAAGGAGAAGAAGTAGTGGCTATCGGTGAAATAGGTTTGGACTATCATTGGGACAAATATAGTCGCGAAAAGCAAAAGGAATTATTTTTGCGTCAAATTGATATCGCCAAAAATCTAAATAAGCCCATTGTCATCCACAATCGAGATGCTCATCAGGACACCATGGATATTCTGCGCCAAGAGCATAAGTATTTGCCGGGAGGAGTTCTCCATTGCTTTTCCGGTAGCTGGGAGATGGCCAAAATGTGCCTGCGGTGGGGCTTTTATATCTCCTTCGCAGGACCTTTGACCTTTCCTAAATCGAACAAACTCCGAGAAATAGCTACAAATGTTCCTAATGACCGGGTGCTGATTGAGACGGATTGCCCCTATTTAGCTCCCCAGGCCTTTCGTGGCAAGCGCAACGAGCCTGCCTATGTGGTCGAGCAAGCTAAGATGCTGGCTCAGCTCAAAGGGCTTGATTATCAAGAGGTAGCTCGCTTGACCAGGGAAAACACGATCAGACTTTTCAATTTAAAAGATGATTGAGATCAAAGAAGTTATTGTAGTCGAAGGAGAAAATGATCGTCGGGCAGTTTTACAATCAGTTTTAGCTGATGTTGTAGTGACTAAGGGTCATGCTTTAAAAGAAGAATTGATCCAACAATTAAAAGTATTACAAAATCAAAGAGGGCTGATCATCTTGACTGACCCTGATTACACCGGCCGCTTGATCAGGCGGAGGCTGAGCGAACAGATTCCCGGAGTCAAACACGCTCACATTTCCCGGGAAGAAGCGATTAAAAAAGGGGATATTGGCATCGAAAATGTTAACCCCCAGGCTATTCTAAGAGCTTTACAATCGATCAGCACACCGAAACGAAATCCTTCCACTGATTTAGAAATAAACGACCTCTATCGTCTCGGTTTGAATGGTCGAGCCAACAGCAGCAACTTGCGTCGTCTGCTTTGTCAAGAATTGTCTTTGGAATTCGGTAGCAGCAAGAATCTTTTCAGGCAATTTAAACTATTCGGCTTGAATAAAGCTGATATTGTTGGAGCTCTGCAAAGGATTGAAAATAGATTTGAAAAGAACATTTAGATTTTTGGGAGGTGATTTTGATCAATTTGATCTCGATTAAAAATGTGCAAAAAATTCTCAAAGAACATAATTTTCCTATCAGAAAAAAATACGGTCAAAACTTTTTGGTCGATGAGAATATCATGCAAAGGATTGTCGATACGGCAGATTTGAGCCCCGAGACCTTAGTCTTAGAGATTGGTCCCGGCTTAGGCAGTCTGACTCAGCGCTTAGCTGACCGGGCCAAAGAGGTTGTAGCTATCGAAATAGATGAATTGTTGCTGCCGATCTTAAACAGCACCTTGGCTTCATATGACAATGTCCAGTTAATTCATGCTGATGCCCTCAAGTATGATTGGTCTAAAATCTTCAAGCCAGAAGCTCAGGTCAAAATAGTATCGAACCTCCCATATTATATAACTTCGCCCCTTTTGGAAAAGATGATTAGAGCTCCTTTTCAAGTGGATACTTGTGTTCTTTTAGTTCAAAAGGAAGTAGCCCAAAGAATGGCTGCTGAGGCAGGGACGCCCAGCTACGGCAGTTTAAGTGTCTTTATACAAAGTCAGGCCCAAGTTGAATATGTGGCTACAGTTTCCAACAATGTTTTTTACCCCAGACCGAAAATTGATTCGGCCATAGTGAGGTTGGGGTTCGATCCTCAATTGAAAGATAAAATCGCCAATCAAGAAATTTTAGAGAAGGTATTACGCAGTGTCTTCGGCCAAAGGCTTAAAACTCTGCGCAACAGCTTGCTCAACTCTCCTCATATTAAAATAGAAAAGAGTAAATTAGAGGAAATTGAAGAGCATTTACCATTTTCTTTAAAAATTCGAGGAGAACAATTGAGCCCGGATGAATTGGTTCTGCTCTCAAATTTAATTGTTCAAGCAAACCTTTGATTTTAAATAAAATATATAAAAATATAAACTTGTCAAAAGAAAGCTTAAATGATATTATGTTAGAGAAAGAAAGAACAATCAGGGTAAGTAATTGCTCTTTCTTATAGATAATTTTATAGGAAGTGAGTTGGTTAGTAGTGAAAACTGCCGAGATACCGCGCCCTACTTTGGAGCGCCTACCTCTTTATTATCGCAGTCTTTCCCTCTGGAGAGAACAGGGTATCATCACAGTTTCATCGGTTGATATCGGTCGTGATGTAGGAGTCAATGTCGTTCAAGTCAGAAAGGATCTGGCCTATTTTGGTGAATTCGGACGACCTGGTGTGGGCTATAATGTTGAGTATTTGATGGATGAACTGGGGAAGCTCATGGGTTTCACTACTGAAACCAAGGCTGTCTTAATCGGAGCAGGTCGTTTAGGCACGGCAGTGGTCAGTTATGGTGGTTTTAAGCGCTATAGCGTCAAGATTGCTGCAATGTTCGATACAGACAAGGAGAAAATAGGCACTGAAGTTTCCGACGTTCCCATCTTGGATATGGCCTATTTGCCCCAATTTTTAGGCGAAAATGAAATAGAATTAGGAATTATAACTGTGCCATCCCTTGCGGCTCAAGAAGTTGCAGATATTTTAACTGCCAATGATATTAAAGCGATTTGGAATTTTGCTCCTGTCTCATTGCAAGTTCCTGAGGAGATCAAGGTTCGCAACGAAGATCTGGCAGTTGGTCTGGCCACACTCTGTTATTTTTTAAACAAAGAAAAGAAAGACGCACCTTAAAAAGTGCGTTTTTTCATATAGGTGGATAAGCATGAAATTAAATGAATTAATCAAGGATTTGCCGGTTATTTCAGCACCGGAAAATGAAATCGAGATAAAAGGTCTGACTATGGACTCGCGTTTAGTCGAGCCGGGCTATCTTTTTGTTGCCGAAAAAGGACTGCATTTTGACGGTCATGACTTTGCTCAAGCAGCCTGGAAAAAAGGTGCAAGTGCTATTTTGACTGAACGCCCTTTAGAGCTGCCAATCCCTCAGGTTTTAGTAGCCGATACGAAAAAAATGGCGGGCTTTTTAGCATCCAGGTTTTATTTAGAACCGGCCAGCAAGATGCGGGTCCTGGCTATAACAGGAACCAAGGGCAAAACAACTACCAGTTTTATCCTGCATCATTTGCTAGATCGAGGTCGAACAGCTTTACTCGGCTCAATTTGTTTTAAAATTGGTCAGCACCACAGCGCCTCCTCCTTTACCACCTTGCCTTCCATAGCCTTACAGGAAAAATTGCACCAAGCACATTATGATCACGGTGCAGAAAATATTATCTTAGAAGTGTCTTCCCACGCTTTAAAACAAAGAAGGGTTGCTGAAGTTGATTTTGATCTAGCTGTTTTTACAAATTTTAGCAGGGATCATCTGGATTTTCACCATACCATGGAGGAATATCTACAAGCAAAATCCCTTTTATTCAGTCGCTTAGGCAATAGTGCTTTGGGTTTAAAAGGGCGGAGATATGCTCTAGTCAACGGGGACGATCCGGCGGCAGCTGAAATCAAAGAAGCCTGTGGAGTCCCTCTCTATACCTATGGCTGTGCTGAGGGCAATTTCTATCGAGCTGTAAATATAAAATTGAACCCTCAGGGTTCTGAGTTTACCCTCCTAGTCAAGGACAAGAGTATAGATATCAAAATCAAGATGCCGGGAAAATTCAATGTCTACAATGCTCTGGCAGCTATAGCCGTTGCTCATCTGGAAGGTCTGAGTTTGCAGGAAATCAGTGAGAAACTCCTTGACTTTTCAGGAGTTCCCGGGCGTCTACAGAAGCTGGACCTCAACCTACCTTTCCAAGTCATCGTGGATTATGCCCATACGGAGGAGAGCCTGCGCCAAACCCTCTTGGCTGTTCGAGAATTCAGCGCTAACAGAGTTTTGCTGGCCTTTGGTTGTACCGGCGATCGAGATAAAGGCAAGAGGCCTAAAATGGGGCAAATAGCCTATGAGTTGGCCGATTTTACCATGGTCACCTCAGATGATCCCTACAGTGAAGAACCAGAAAGCATAATCGATGAAATCATGTCTGAATTGCCTCAAGGTTCGGATAAGCTTGCTCGCAATGCAGACCGGACCGAAGCCATTGCAGCTCTCTTAGAGCTGGCTGAAGCAGGTGATACCGTCCTCTTGGCCGGTAAGGGTCATGAGCAAGTTCAGATAATCAAAGGTGAACAAATTGCTTATTCCGATGAAAAGGCGGTCGAGCAATGGTTGCATAGAAAGATGAAAAAGGTGTGAGTGAAATGAAGGATTGTTTGTTTTGTCGTATAGTAAAAAGGGAAATACCATCAGAGATTGTCTATGAAGATGAGGAGATCTTAGCTTTTAAAGATATTTCTCCCCAAGCTCCTGTTCATCTTCTTTGGATCAGTAAAAGACATATTGAGGGCTTAGACGAAATTGCTGCTCAGGACCAATTGCTTATAGGAAAAATCCTCTTGAAAATAAGCGAATATGCCCAAAAGGATGAAGAATTGGCCTCTGGTTATAGAGTTTGTACCAACATAGGTTTGGATGGTGGCCAAACAGTCAGACATCTGCATTTTCATCTTTTAGGCGGAAAGGTTTTGGAGCCAAAAATGGCCTAAAGTATTGACTAAACGATGAAATTTTTGTATAATCGATTTACGTGCAGTTATATCTTTCTGCTTTTTCCCAAAACCGTCCAGATTTTATCCGGGACAATTCATGAATACGGAGGGAGGGAAATTCATGGCAGAAATTAAAGTAGGTAAAACCGAATCATTAGAAAGCGCCTTGAGACGCTTTAAAAGACAAATACAGCGCTCAGGTGTTTTAGCTGAAACAAGAAAGCGAGAGCATTACGAGAAACCCAGTGTGAAGCGTAAAAAGAAAGCTGAAGCTGCTCGTAAACGCAAGTACAAATAGGCGGTAGCTTGAAATGAAACTGAAAGAGCGGTTGCTTTTCGATATGAAAACAGCCATGAAAGTTCAGGATAAAAATAGTCTGTCGGTTATTCGTATGGTAAGAGCCGTTTTGTTACAAACGGAAAAAGATCAACAAAGGCAGCTTTCAGATGATGATGTTTTAGCTATAATTGCTAAAGAAGTGAAACAAAGAAGCGATGTCATAGCTGAAGTTGGTCAGGTGCGACCAGCATATGCTCAAAAACTAAGCTCTGAGATCGAGATTCTATCAAAGTATTTACCCCAACCCTTCAGTCAAGAAGAAATAGAAGATCTGATAGCAAAAACCATTTTTGAGCTCCAGGCCTCTGGTCTCAAGGATATCGGCAAAGTCATGCCGGTGCTTATGCCCGTAATCAGAGGTAGGGCCGATACGAAAATGGTCAGCCAAATGGTGAGAGAAATACTTCTTACAAGAGAAGAAGTATAAGTTGTGCGTTACAGAGGGATTTATTGTCTAAAAGGCAATAAATCCCTCTTGTTTATTGGGAAATATCTAAAAGAGCTCAAATAGATGCTTGCTCGTCTATACATACTATGTTATACTACGGTATATTTAAAAAGAAGAAGGAGTGAGGTTTAACCCATGGCCGAATCTATGAAAATAATCGAGAGAGTAGAAATGCTGATGCAAAACAAGCAGATAACGCAGGCTGAATTTTCCCGAAGAATAGGTGTCCCGGTTTCAAGGGTGGCCAATTGGCGACGCAAGGGGTCAACTCCTTCAGCCGATTTAATTCCCTTAATTGCTCAAGTTTTAGATGTGGATACCCATTTTATCCTGACCGGTGATCAAATTAGCCAGAAAAGTACAAACTACGATTTGTCCGTCGATGAAGTGGAACTCGTTGAGGGTTACCGCTGTCTCGATAAGGTCTGGCAAAAAGTAGCCCTTGGTAATGTCTATGAATTAGTTGGAACGACGGCTAAAATTAAGGAGTAAATTGTAAATTTTTATCTGGAAAAATCTATTGACCAAGGTAATATTACCTTGGTCTTTCTTTTCTGTAAAATAAATTCAATTAAATGCAGGAATGAGATTATAGATGACGAAGTATAGTAGGATAACGAATCTTTGTAAGAAATAGAAATATGAGGAGGCTTTTGATTGCACGAAGATATGGAGAGGCTAATCGTCTTTCGAGACAGTAAGGAAGCTATGGCCTTATGCGGACGCCAAGACGAAAATTTAAAGATTATTTCAGAAGGATTGAATACTGAATTCTTTCCTTCAGGTAATCAAATTAAACTCAGAGGTACAGAAAAAGATGTTCTGGCAGCGGAAAGTCTGATCAAACAGATGGTTTTGTTTTTACGCCAAGGTATCGTTATTGGCCCTCGAGAGATCACATATGGAACTAAAATGGCGGCAGCCGGCCAGGTAGAACAATTGAGAAACCTTTTTAACGATGTGATTGTTTCAACCTATAGAGGCCAACAGATCAGGCCAAAAACCCTAGGTCAAAAGGATTATATTGCCAGTATCAGACGCAATGACATGGTCTTTGGCATAGGTCCTGCCGGAACCGGCAAAACATATTTGGCTATGGCCGCTGCTGTAGCTGCTTTGAAAGAAAAGCGAATACAGCGATTGGTTCTGTGCCGACCGGCTGTCGAAGCCGGAGAAAAGCTGGGCTTTCTCCCTGGAGATCTGCAAGAAAAAGTCGATCCTTATCTCAGACCTCTTTATGATGCTCTTTATGAGATGATAGGCTTAGAGAATTTTCAACGCTACCAGGAAAAGGGTATTATTGAAGTTGCTCCTTTAGCTTATATGCGCGGTCGGACTCTAGATGATGCTTTTATAATTTTGGACGAGGCTCAAAACACTACTCTGGAACAGATGAAAATGTTTTTAACCCGTTTGGGCTTTGGTTCTAAAGCTGTTGTTACCGGTGACATAACTCAAGTAGACTTGGCCAAAGGTACTGCCAGTGGCCTGGTCTTGGTTCAAAATGTTTTGAACAATGTTGACGGCATAGGTTTTATTCATCTTACTGAACAGGATGTAGTCAGACATCCTTTAGTTCAAAGGGTAATTAAAGCATTTGACAACTTTCAACAGCTATCCCTTGAAAATAAGGAGGCAGTAAGAAATGCTGAAAAAAAGGAAAGAAATAAGCAGTAAATTCAAAGGTAAAAATAATTTTAAAATAAGTACAAAGCTGGCTGAGGCTTTGATTATTTTCCTTGCCCTGACTGCTGTAGTTTTTATCATATCTCCCTCGATAGTGCCTCAGAGAGTTGATCTGGAACTGGGTCAGCCCAGCTCCATGGATATAATCGCTCCCAGAACGATTATCGACCGGGTGAGTACGGAAGAACTGCAACAAAAAGCCGTTGAAGCAGTGCCAACAATTTGGGAATTGAGCACTTCGGTTAAGCTGAACACGGAAAAGGATTTGGATACCCTGGTCAAAGCCATCGGGGACGCCAAGAAAACAGTCGACGAGGAAGAACGGATCCTCTACTTACAGGAAAACTTACCTGAACGCTTTTCTTTTTTTAGAGTGGAACAGCTGAATTGGTTGCTTGAACTGAGTTCCGATGACTTAAAAAAAGATGTTAAAAATCTGTCCGAAGTTCTTGCCGATATCTACGACAGGGGAGTCAAGGAAGAAGACTTGGAACAAGTAAGGGTTCAAGGCAGCGACGAGCTCTATGATAAGCTTGCCTCCTCCTCTTTGATCTTTACCTGGCAAGAAGCTTTCGAAAACATCTTGCAGGTCAATGTCAAGGCCAACCTTGAAGCCACGGAAAAAGAAAGAGAGACAGCTAAGAACAAGGTTGAGGCTGTAATGATTTTGAAAAAACAAAACATTATCAGAACCGGCCAGATTGTAACCCAACATCATCTGCTTTTGCTGGAAGATTTAGGCATGTTGGATTCCAATCTGGATTGGTCAGCCATAACTTCAAGTGTGGCCCTGGTCCTACTCTTATTCGGTGTCCTCGCCCTTTACATTCGTCGGCATTTCACTCATATTTTGGAAAAACCTTCCCTCTTGCTGGCGATTGCCTTGATTATAATTTCTGCTTTGCTTTTAGGCAGAGTCTTTTTGACGGTAGCACCGCCGGTCATGGTTCCCGTAGCCGCGGCAGCTCTGATTTTGGCAGTGCTTTTCGATGAGCATTTGGCCTTGGTCCTAGGCTTGATCCTGAGTATCCTAGCCGGTGTTTTGACCAATTTCGATGTTCAGGCTTTCCTAACTTATCTGATTACTACCGCCACAGCGGTTTTTGGTGCGGATTTAATTCATCAAAGGACTGAGCTGATGAAAAAGGGCATCTGGGTGGGTTTGGTTGCTACAATCTCCATGGCAATAATGTCGGTTATGAATTCCGGACTGTCTTGGGTTTTATTAGTCCAATCCCTCTGGGGATTGATCTTAGGGGTGGTTACAGGAATACTCGCCCTGGGAACACTGCCTTTCTTGGAAACAGGCTTTAATATTCTGACCCCTTTGAAATTAGTCGAATTAGCCAATCCCAATCATCCTTTGATGAAGAGATTGTTATTGGAAGCTCCGGGGACTTATCAGCACAGTATGATGGTGGCCAATTTAGCTGAAGGTGCAGCCGAGGCCATTGGAGCCGACACCCTTCTGATCAGAGCGGGGGGCTTCTTCCATGATGTTGGTAAGATGGTGAAACCTCTTTATTTTACTGAAAATCAATCTCAATGGGATAATCCTCACGATGGTTTGGATCCTAAAATCTCGGCTAATATCATCATCTCTCATGTTAAAGAGGGCCTCGATTTAGCCAGAGAATACTCCTTGCCCACAGAAATAACTGAATTTATTGCAACTCATCACGGGAATATGCGGGCCGGTCATTTTTATAATCTGGCCAAAGAGCAAAACCCTGAAGAAGAATTGAATGTAGAAGAATTTACCTATCCAGGGCCCTTGCCCAAAAGCAAAGAGGCTTCAATCCTGATGTTGGCAGATTGCACTGAAGCAGCTGTGCGCTCCATGCCCGAACCTACTCACGAAAATATTTCTCAAATGGTTCAGCGCTTAGTTCAAGCTCGGATGTCCACAGGTCAATTTGCGGACTCTTCCTTGAGTTTGAGTGAAATCAAGCAAGTTGAAGAAAATCTAGTCAAACGACTGACCAGCATGTATCACAAGCGGGTCCAGTATCGATTCACACCTGAACAATTGGCGGAAGAAAAGTAATAGAAATTTCGGGGGTTAAACAAGATGATTTATCTGGATTTACCGGACAATCTCCTGGACAGAGAAGAATTTGAAGAAATAATCAATAGGGTGAAAACAGAGCTATTGGTCTTAGAAAAAATCGTCGAAGCAGTTGAAGTATCAGTGATGATAACTGACAGTGCCCAAATTAAGGAATTGAACGCCCAATATCGAGGCAGAGACGAAGTTACCGATGTCCTATCCTTTGCTCTTGAAGCTGGGGGAGACTTTTGGCCCGAGAGGCCAAAAGGTCAGCCCAGGCTTTTAGGTGATATCGTCATAGCCTTGGATCAACTCAAGCTGCAAGCTCAAGAGTATGGCCATTCCTGGCAAAGGGAATTGGGCTTTTTAGTCAGTCATGGTTTGCTTCATCTTCTGGGTTATGAACATGGAGAAGAAGATGATGAGAATTTACAAATAATGTTAAAAAAACAAGAATCCGTTTTAGAAAAATTGGGTTTAAAACGCTAAGAGCATTTTAAGGAGATAAGATGATCGAAAACAACAACTATAAATCAGGTTTTATCAGTATAATCGGAAGGCCTAATGTGGGAAAATCCACTCTTTTGAATACCATGATGGGAGAAAAACTTTCTATAGTTTCCGATAAGCCGCAAACCACCAGAAACAGAATTCAGTGTATTTTAACCCTTGATCATGGCCAAGCGGTCTTTTTGGATACTCCGGGAATTCATAAACCTAAGCATCAGTTGGGTCAGAGGATGAACAAATATGCTTTGGAGACATTGAGAGAAGTGGATTTAATCTTCTTTGTGGTCAGCGCCGATAGTGCAAAACCGGGGCCCGGAGATAATCTGATCAGGCAATTTTTACAAGAAGCAAAGACTCCTGTCGTCTTGATCATCAACAAAAAAGATTTGGCTGCCAAAGACGCGGATTTTACTCAGATTGCCCTGGACTACGGTCATGATTTGAATTTATTACAGACTTTTGTCATTTCCGCTTACGATTATGAGGATGTTAAAAATCTTGTCGACTTCACCTTTGAGCAATTGCCTTTTGGCCCTCAATATTATCCCGATGATATGGTCATAGATCATCCCGAGAGATTTTTAGCGGCCGAATTGATCAGGGAAAAGGTCTTGTTTTTAACCAAGGAAGAAATTCCTCATTCCGTCGCAGTAGAAGTTGAAAGCATGAAGGAAAAAGAAGATATTATCGTCATCGATGCTACAGTCTATGTAGATCGAGAGTCACAAAAAGGGATCATCATCGGGGCTGGCGGTTCCATGTTAAAGAACATAGGAAGCCTGGCTCGCAAGGATTTAGAATCACTTTTGGGTAATAAGGTTTATTTGAATCTTTGGGCTAAGACCAAGAGGGATTGGCGAGATAACGAGGGTTTTTTACGACAACTTGGATACAGGAAAGGATAGATTATGGCAACCTATAGTACGCAGGCTATCGTTTTGAGTTCCAGAAATTTTGGAGAAGCTGACCGTATTTTAACCCTTTTGACCTTTGAAAGAGGTAAAGTGAGAGCTGTCGCCAGGGGAGCCAGAAGGCCTCGCAATCGCCTGGCGGCTTTGGTCCAGCCCCTTTCTCATATTGAAGCTCTGATTATGGAAGGCAATCAATTGGATACATTGAGCCAGGGGCAATTGCTCAATTCCTTTAGGTTTTTGGGAGAGGATTTAGACAAGATGTCCCATGCTCTTTATCTCAATGAACTCTTCGAAATGGCTATAGAAGGAGCTACCGAAGTTCGGGATTATTTTATACTCCTTTTAACAGGATATGAGCTTTTGCAGAATCTTGATAATTTACAAATTATTCGAGCTTTTATTGAGGTGAAATTGAACATTTTGCAGGGTTTCGCACCTGTCTTGTCGAAATGTTCAATCTGTGGCAAGGGCTCTGAGCAAGTTCAAGAGCAACTTTGGAATTACTATCCCGATGAAGGTGCAATCAAGTGCAAGGGGTGTAGCCAAGGGGCTTATTTTGTCGAATTAACTCAGCCGGCTCTTTTGCTCTGGCGAACCTTGAGCAGAGAGGACAGTCGTTGGCTGGTCAATCAAAATGTATCCGGAAAAGTCTTGGCGGAATTGCGGCCGGCTTTGAACGCATCCCTTTCTTTAGCTTTAGGAAAATTGCCCAAATCATCTAGCTTTTTAAATTCACTATATCAATTAGATTAAAAACAACAGGAGGTAGAAAGATGGACGAAAGACAAAATCAAGAAATCAGTTTGGAAAAAATCGATTTAATCAGAAACAGAATGAATGTTGGCTACAGAGAAGCCAGAGAAGCTTTGGAACAAAGTCAAGGTGATTTGGTCTTGGCTTTAATTCAAATGGAAGAAAAATTAAATCAAGAGGAAACCGTCGTCGAAGCTCAAGCCGATCTCTGGAAGGAAGAAATTGTAACCAAAGGTTCAGAATTGATTGAAAAGGTCAAGACCTTGATCGCTGAAGGCAATGCGACAAAAATTAGAATTAGACAAGGTGAGCGCACAATTTTAGATATTCCTGTTTTGTTTGGAACAGCAGGGGTTATTTTGTTGCCTCAATTGGCTGCGGTTGGCGCCATTGCCGCTCTTTTCAGCTCTGTGACCATTGAAGTGCATCGTCAAGGCAAACCTGACAAGAAGGTGTTTGACAGCAGTTTAGAAGAGGAAGATTTGGTCGAACAAGCTGAAGAGCTGGTCGATGAGGTTTGGCAAAAGCTAGAAGAAACTGAGCTGGCTCGAGAAGCAGAAGAAGCAGTAGAGGAAGCAGTGGAAGAAGCCCGGGTCTTCGCAGAAGAAGTAATCAATGATTTAGAAGATACTTTGGAAGAAGTTTTAGATCCGGAAGAGGAAGATCCCCAATTCTAGCTTGTTTTTTAAAAAGAAAGATCACTCCCCATAGCTTATAAAAGCAAAGCTATGGGGTTTTATTTTCATGAACTAATCCCTTTAAAATAGGCATAATTGACTAATAAGTTGCCCATTTGGAAGGAGAAAGTAAGTATTATGTTTAATTATTTAAATATAATATCTTGTTAAAGGAGAGAGGCACTGTGAAACTGACCGAAAGACAAGAGCGTCTAGTTAGTATTCTGCGCAACGGTGGCCCTTTTACAGCAGAACAATTATCTAAGAAGATGGAAATTAAAAAAACCACCCTGAGACCTGATCTAACATTCTTAGTGCGCTCCGGAATTTTAAATGCCAAACCTAAAGTAGGATATTTTTTTAACGGCCTGAGTGCTCCTTTTTTCAACGAAAATTATTTGAATTTAAGAGTCGGAGATGTGATGGGGCCGGTTCAAATAATAAAAGAAAAAGCCAGTGTTTATGAAGCAGTCGTTTCTTTGTTTTTACAAGAGGAGGATAATCTCTTTGTGATCAATGACGATGATTATTTAAGCGGTACCCTGTCCCGAAAAGACTTGTTAAAAGCTACGGTTGGCGGAGGAGATTTGCATATAATGCCAGTCGGAATGGTCATGACGAGATTGAATCATATTATTTCAGTCTATGAGGAAGACCTTCTTTCCTTGGCGGTAGGCAAATTGGTTGAATATGATCTGGATGCTCTGCCGGTAGTCAGGGATACTGAAAATAATAAAAGAAAATTGACAATCATGGGCATGGTCAATAAATCCATCATAACTCGATTGTTTTATGATCAATGGCAAATTGAAGACAGCAAAAGAAACTAGGAGGAAATTATGTCTGATAAAACTGGAAGATTTGTATATATATTATCCGATTCTTTTGGAGAAACAGCTGAAAGGGTTGTTTTAGCTTGTCTGGCTCAGTTTCCCCGCTATAGCAATCTGGAAATAAAGAGAAGCACAAACGTCAACAACAAGACCGAGGTGGAAAACGTTCTTGCTGAAGCTAAAAAGGCAGGAGCCTTCGTCGTCTATACAATAGTTTTACAAGAATTGCGCCATTTTGTGATCAGCAAAGCGGAGGAAATGGGCGTCAGAGCAGTCGATGTCATGGGCCCTATTTTGCACGCTTTTACTGATTATCTAGGACAAAAGCCGATATATCAGCCGGGTTTAATGCATCGTCTCGATGAAGATTATTTTAAGAAGATTGAAGCTGTGGAATTTGCAGTTAAGTATGATGACGGTAAGGACCCCAGAGGTTTTCTCTTGGCTGATATTGTTCTCTTAGGTGTTTCCCGGACTTCTAAGACACCTTTATCCATGTATTTGGCAAACAAACGCTACAAAGTTGCAAATTTGCCAATTGTGCCGGAGCTGCGACTACCGAAAGAGTTGTCTTTGATTGGAAAGAATAAAATCATTGGGCTGACAATTTCTTCAAACCATTTGGTCGATGTCAGAGCTGAAAGATTGCGGACCTTGGGATTGACCGGGCAGGCAACATACGCTTTACCTGCCAGGATTGAAGAGGAAATAGAACATGCCAATAAGGTTTTTGAAAAACTAGATTGTCATGTCATAGATGTTACTTATCGAGCCATTGAAGAAACTGCGACCAAGATAATTGAAAGAGTTGAGAGATTGAAAAATCACCAAATTTGATTGGAGGGTTTTAGGTGGCAGCCAGAATTCCTGAGCATATAATTGATGAAATAAATAGCCGAGTCAGACTGGTTGATATTGTCGGAGAAACAGTCCAATTAAAAAGACAGGGCAATCGCTATTTAGGTCTTTGTCCTTTTCACCAGGAAAAAACTCCTTCTTTCACCGTTGACCCTGAGAGGCAGCTTTTTTATTGTTTTGGTTGTCAAGCAGGTGGCAATCTTTTTGGTTATGTACAGAAAAGAGAAAATGTCAATTTCGTCGAAGCAGTCAAAATTTTGGCGGAACAAGCCGGTATCCCACTGCCTGATCAAAGGGGTCATGTAGACGAAGGGCGGTTGCATAAAAGACAGCAGCTTTTCGATTTAATTGAGGCGGCTAAAGACTTCTTCAGTTATCAGTTGAAAAATCACCCCCAGGGAAAATATGCCCGACAGTATTTGATCAAGCGACAATTGGCTGAAGATACAATTGCTTCCTTTGCTGTGGGCTATGCCCCGGCAGGCTGGAGGAATTTGAGCGAACATCTGATTAAAGCAGGTTACAGTCCAGATTTGATTGTGGAAGCTGGTTTAGCCGTAAAATCCCAGGATTCAGAGGATATCTTCGATGTTTTCCGGGAGCGGATTATCCTGCCTATTCTGGATCAGCGCAAGCGAACAATCGGTTTTGGTGGACGTTTGCTCTATGAAGGTCAACCAAAATATTTAAATTCACCTCAGACCATACTCTTCGACAAAAGTAAAACTTTTTATGGTTTGGATAAATTGAACAGATACCAGCAATTGCCTTACATAATCATTTTTGAAGGCTATTTCGATTTGATCAGTGCCTGGCAAGGTGGAATCCACAATGGTTTAGCCAGCTTAGGAACAGCACTCTCTTTCGATCAATCCAGGATGCTCAAACGCTTTACCGACCGGGTTGTCCTTTGCTATGATGCCGATCAAGCCGGGGAAAGAGCGACCCAGAGGAGCATGCAATTGCTTCGGCAGGTTGGTTTAAAAGTGGATATAGCCATGATGCCTCCAGGTCAAGATCCAGATGATTTTATTAGGAACCATGGCGGCCAAGCCTTTTTGGAGCAGGTGATTGAGCCGGCACTTCCCATGTATGGCTATTTTATGCATGTCCTGCAAAAAAAACATAATCTGCAAAGTATAGAAGGAAAAAGCGCCTTCGTTCGTGAATATGCCACTCTCTTAGCCGAGAGCGATTCGCCCGTTGAAATAGATGGATATGTGCGTGAATTGGCTGGTTTATTGGATATTACCGAGAACGCAATTTATAGAGAAATTCAAAAAGAACAACGGGTCTATAGAAGACAAGTACAAAAAAAAGAAGGAACTAGCGCTCCTATCGACGAAATTAAAGGCTCAAATATTGATTATACAGCTGAGGGTCTGAACAAAGCTCAGGAAATTGTAATTTATTTGGCTTTGCACGATACGAGCTATGGGTCTAAACTGACGGACGATTTAAAATTTGAACACTTTGATCATCGCTATCAGGTGCTTTTAGAAAAGCTCTGGCCCTTTTGGCAAGGTAACCAAAGTATTCAGATGGATAAAATTAGTAACCTTTTCGATCATGCTGAGTTATCCTTACTAGCTGAAATCATTCTCAAGAACGAAGATTCCATAGGCGATCCAGATAAGGCTCTATACGATTGTATCGAGCATTTAAAAGTTAACAATTACAAAAACGAACTAAAAAAGCTTGTTTCTTTGTTTGAACAGGTTAATGAACAAGGCGATTTAAATGCAGCAACTGATGTTTTAAAGCAAATTCAAGAATTACAAAGGAAGTTGGGGCGCCAGCGTTGAAAATAAAAATAAAGATAAAAGGAGGAAACGGCCATGAAGGATAAGCAAACGGCAGAAACAGTACAAGCTTCGACAGACACAGTTGACGCTTCTCTTGATCAAGGCCGTGAAATGCCTTTAAATAAAACTAAATCTCCAAAAAAGGATAGTAAAAAAACCAAACGTAGCAAAAACAATGGAAAAATCGATTTTAATCCTGTGATTAAAAAGATTATTGCTATTGTCAAAAAGACAAATGAAATTCCTTACGAAGAAATAGCCGACCAACTTCAGCATTTTGATATGAGCACAGAGCAGATAGAAAAGTTTTATCAGGAATTAGAAAATCTGCTCAATAAAGAAGCAGGCTTACCTATTCGCAGAAAAGAAATCGAAGCTTTAGAAGTTTCTGATGATGAATTTGAAAAGGAAGAGGAAGAGGAAGCCGTAGTTGAAGTGGATTCCAGCATACCTGATAATATTTCTCTGGAAGATCCGGTGCGCATGTACTTAAAAGAAATCGGCAGAGTCGATCTTTTGACAGCCGAGGAAGAAGTCATCTTAGCCAAGCGCATGGAAATGGGAGATGAACTGGCTCGAGAAGAGCTGGCAGAAGCCAACCTCAGATTGGTAGTCAGCATCGCCAAGCGTTACGTGGGGCGAGGCATGCAGCTGCTCGATTTGATTCAAGAGGGAAACCTGGGCTTGCTCAAAGCTGTAGAAAAATTCGATTATCATAAAGGTTATAAATTCTCCACTTACGCTACTTGGTGGATTCGTCAAGCGATAACCAGAGCCATCGCCGATCAAGCAAGGACGATTCGCATACCCGTGCATATGGTGGAAACAATCAATAAATTGATCAGAATCAATCGTTCTCTATTGCAGGAGCTGGGTAGAGATCCAACTCCACAGGAAATAGCTGAAGTCATGGAAGTGACGCCGGAGCGAGTCAGGGAAATCATGAAGATTGCCCAAGAGCCTGTATCCTTGGAAACGCCCATTGGCGAAGAAGAGGACAGCCACTTAGGTGACTTTATCGAAGATCAAGAAGCCTTGGCTCCGGGAGACGCAGCAGCTTCCACTCTTTTAAGAGAGCAATTGGAAGACGTTCTTTCTACTCTGACGGAAAGAGAAGAAAATGTTCTGCGCTTACGTTTCGGTTTGGATGACGGTCGCAATCGGACTTTAGAAGAAGTCGGACAGATTTTTGGTGTAACCAGAGAAAGAATTCGTCAGATTGAAGC
>LSQX01319891.1_pt1 | contig 23996 bp, 23 predicted proteins | sample 654561 | NCBI WGS metagenome assembly LSQX01 (sample SAMN04489861, study PRJNA283612) | anaerobic digester metagenome | isolation source: 4 biogas reactors fed with cattle manure at either 37C or 55C with and... | place: Denmark: Kongens Lyngby | collected 2014
CCAAAAAGCAGGAAGGCAGTACTGCGGTACTCCGTTGCCGAAAACGCGGACAAGTTATCACTAATGATGGTTTGCCTAGAAACAGGAAGGCCCCATCAGATAAGAGTGCAATTATCGAATCTTGGATATCCGATTTTAGGTGATAAAAAGTACGGCGGCGGTGAGGATTCCGGTTATTCAAACACCCTCAGCTTATGGTCACATATTCTGGAATTTAAACATCCTGTTAAAAATGAGATTGTCAGAATAACGAGCGAACCTCCTGATTACTATCCGTGGAATCTGTTTTCACAATCGCTCGACAAAAAGATATACGAATCCCTCTTAATTGAAAAACAAGAAAAATGAAAATTTTTCGGGAGATATAGTCATGGAAAAAAAAGTGCATGAAGGGCATAGGGAAAAATTGAAACAACGGTTTTTAAAAGAAGGGTTAAATGCGTTTGAGGATCATCAGGTGTTGGAGATGCTTCTATTTTATACAATCCCTCGCAGAGATACCAATGAAATGGCTCATCGGCTTTTGAACAAATACGGTACATTAGAAAGCCTGTTTGATGCATCACCCGAAGACTTAATGCAGAAGGGCGGTGTGACGCCGAATACTGCCATATTTCTTTCCATGGTACCTCAGCTCGCGAGGAAATATATGTTGATAAAGCAAGGCAAAAGACCGGTTCTTGATAGTTCTGTAAAAGCCGGGAATTATGTTATTTCACTATTCATTGGGAAAAATTATGAAGCATTCTATGTTATTTGCCTGAATTCTCAAAACAAAATCAATTATACTGCGCTTGTTCATGAAGGCACAATAAACGAGGCTCCGGTATATCCAAGAATAATTGTTGAAACAGCTTTAAGATATAAGGCCAGCAGCGTAATTCTTGCACATAACCATCCCGGAGGGAGCCTAAAGCCTTCAAATGCGGACATTGAGGTAACAAGAAAAATATGCGACGCTCTTAAAACAATTTCAATAAATGTAATTGATCATATGATTTGCGCGGGAAACGCATATTTCAGTTTTGCCGAACAGGGTCTTTTATAAGGTTATGCCGCTCTAAAGAGATGTTTAAAAAGGGGTTATCTAAGTTATGGATATTAAAATTTATGTTAAACGCGTAAAGAAAGATTTGTTTGAAAATATTTTGCCTTTTTGGATAAAACATACGACCGATATGGAATACGGCGGATATTACGGGCATATAAACAATAAGCTCAAAATAGATGCATGTTCCCCAAAAGGTTCAATACAGCACAGCAGGATTTTATGGACGTATTCGAGTGCATACAGGCTTTACGGCGATCCTGAATACTTAAGTGCCGCAAAGCATGCATTTGAGTTTTTGACACGGCATATGATAGACGAAGATTACGGCGGTGTGTATATGCTGACGGATCGCAGCGGTAATACATACGATGATAAGAAATTTTGCTATGCGCACGCATTTGCGGTTTACGGATTATCGGAATATTACAGAGCCGTAAAGAGTGAAGAAGCATTAAAAGCAGCCATAGAGATATATACTGTTATGCAGACCTTTTTTCATGATAAGAAAAATAAAGGATACATTGAAGCTTACGAGCGGAATTGGTCTCCTACCGACAATTTCATTCTTGGCGTTGATCATCAAAATGAAAAGAAATCAATGAATAATCATCTGCATGTAATGGAAGCATACACAAATCTTTTCAGAGTATGGAAGAATGAAGAATTGAAAGCGAATCTAAAAGAACTTATTGAGATTACATATGATTATATATTGGATAATGAAACATATCACTTCAACCACTTTTTTGATGAAGACTGGAATGTTAAATCAGACAGCTATACTTTTGGTCATGATATTGAAGGCAGTTGGCTTATACTGGAGGCTGCGGAAGTACTGGGTTATGAAAACATTATTGACAAGGTCCGGGATATTGCTGTTAAAATGGCTGGTGCTGTTTATACGGAAGGCATTGAGTCCGACGGAAGTATATTTTATGAAGGAAGCAAAAAGGGAATAATAAATAATGAAAAGCATTGGTGGCCGCAGGCGGAAGCTGTTGTGGGTTTTTTAAATGCTTATCAAATTTCGGGTGATGAGAAATTCCTGGCCGCCTCTCTTAATTGTTGGGATTATATAGAAAATTATATTATCGATAAGAAGTATGGCGAGTGGTTCTGGGGAATCGGAATTAACAACTCAAAACTTGATATGGAAAAGGGCGGTCCGTGGAAAACACCGTATCATAACGGAAGAGCCTGCATGGAATTCCTCGAAAGATGCAAAAAGTTAGAAAAAATTAAGTAAATACTTTGAATATTACTTAATATATATGATATAATAACCTCACCCGTTACCGAAATCATGAATTTACGAATTAAGTAATTTTTATTTAATAGCATAATTTTTTTATGTAGCTTGTTGTAAATTGCTAAGTAATTTCTTTTGTTATTTTAGTTTATTATAGCATTTTGATTGAGAGGATTCAGATTATGGCTAAGTCTGTTACACTTGCAGATATTGCAAAGAGGTTGGGTGTAAGTAATGTTACGGTTTCTAAGGCTTTAGCCGGTAAAGAGGGTGTAAGTGAACAACTGAGGCTAAAAATAAAAGCACTGGCCTTGGAAATGGGCTATAAACAAAATGTTGTTTCAAAAGGAGTAAGGAAAGCCAGCACCTGTAATGTTGGCATTTTGATCCCGGAATGTTTTTTAGGGAAAACAGAGTCATTTTATTTAAAAATGTATCAGAATGTGGTTATGCAGCTTACCCGGAATGGACTTTATAATAATATGGAGATTTTAAGCCGTGAATCGGAGGATAATCTTATCCTGCCGCAGATGATACAGAACAGGAAGGTGGATGCTTTAATTGTTATTGGTCAGATAAGGCATGCTTATCTAAGATTGATGCGTAATTTGAATCTCCCGGTTATGTTTCTTGATTTTTATGACGCTCAAAATGAAACGGACTGTGTAATATCGGACGGTTATTATGGAATGTATAAAATGACGAGTTACTTAATTGAAAATGGACACCGTAATATTGCATTTGTCGGCTCAATACTGGCAACAAGCAGCATAACGGACAGGTATTTCGGTTATGTAAAGGCATTAATGGAGAATGGTATTGAACTTAGAAACAACTGGATTATTGAGGACAGAAACTCGGCCGGGGTTACCCAGATAAAGCTGCCTGACGAGCTTCCGACAGCATTTGCATGTAATTGCGATCTTACGGCGTATACTCTGATTAATATGCTTAAAGATAGAGGATATAAAGTGCCTGAAGATATTTCAATTGTGGGTTTTGACAACTTCGTTTATTCTGATTTGGCGAAGCCGGCTATTACAACGTATGAAGTAGACATGCCCGGTATGGCAAAGGAATGTGTGAATTTAATAATTAAAAAGATTGAGAATCCCGCTTATAAAGCCAAAATAAAAATCGTGTCAGGACACATGGTGATAAGAGAAAGCGTTAAAAATATATCCAAGTAAAAGAGTTTTCGGTATCTTGACAATACAAATAAGGTATATTAAAATCAAGTAGATATTTAGAAAATCGATGAAGGGACTACGAAAAGCATTGGTTTTAAAGAGAATGGAACCAAAAGGTGAGAGGTTTCAAAACTGTAATCTTTTCTTCCCATCCCCGAGAAGCGGCTGATGAGGCCGCCGTTTAAGCCGCGATATAGGCTTGAGAGTGGGTTAGTCGCCAAAATGGGTGGTACCGCGGGTTATACCCGTCCCTGTAACTGGGACGGTTTTTTATTTATCTCATACTGGTGAGATGTTTTTATCTGTTTGCCTGGGATTTTAACAGATACCCGCTGTCTGCAGAGCTGAAGCGGGAGTATATCTTAAATCTCAATATTATTTGAGGAGTGTGAAATTATGTCCAAAGACAAAAAACTTGTTGAAGAAATAACATCAATGGAAGAGGATTTCGCAAAGTGGTATACCGATATTGTAAAAAAGGCTGAATTGGCCGAATATTCAAGTGTCAGGGGCTGTGTCATCATCCGGCCTTACGGTTATGCGGTATGGGAACTTATACAGAAGAACCTTGATCGGATGTTTAAGCAAACAGGCCATGAAAACGTTTATATGCCGATGTTTATACCTGAGAGCTTGCTGCAGAAGGAAAAAGATCACGTAGAAGGCTTTGCTCCCGAAGTTGCCTGGATAACACACGGCGGAAACGAAGAACTCACCGAAAGGCTGTGTGTGAGGCCGACCTCCGAAACATTATTTTGTGAGCATTATGCAAATATTATTCATTCTTACAGGGATTTACCCAAGTTATATAACCAATGGTGTTCTGTAGTTCGCTGGGAAAAAACCACAAGGCCATTTTTAAGAACACTGGAGTTTCTGTGGCAGGAAGGCCATACGGCGCATGAAACAGCCGAACAAGCCCAGGAAGAAACCATACGCATGCTTGACGTATATGCCGAATTCTGCGAAAGAATACTTGCGATTCCGGTTATCAAAGGCCAAAAAACCGAAAGAGAAAAATTCGCAGGGGCAAAATCCACTTATACTATTGAAAGCCTGATGCATGACGGGAAAGCTCTTCAAACGGGTACTTCGCATAACTTTGGAGACGGTTTTGCCAGGGCGTTCAATATTCAATATACTGACAGAAACAACCAACTGCAGTATGTGCATCAAACTTCATGGGGAATGTCAACAAGGCTTATTGGTGCGGTGATCATGGTACATGGGGATAATGACGGGTTGGTTCTTCCTCCTGAAGTTGCTCCAATCCAGGTAATAATAGTGCCTGTCCGGCAGGATGCAGAAGGTGTTCTTGATAAAGCGTATGAAATAAAAAACAGGCTTATGGAAAACATTAGAGTTAAATTGGATGAAAGTGATAAAATGCCCGGCTGGAAATTCAGTGAATACGAAATGAGAGGTGTTCCTTTAAGGCTTGAATTAGGGCCGAAAGATATTGAAAAAAACCAGTGTGTGGTTGTTAGGAGGGACAACAGAAGTAAACAGTTTATTCCACTTGACGAAATAGAAACAAGAATACCGGAGATCCTTGCCGAAATACAGAAGGATATGCTCGAAAAAGCCAGAGAAATGCGAGATAAAAAGACTTATATTATCAAAACAATGGATGAATTTATATCAATATGCGAGAAAACTCCAGGTTTTATAAAAGCTATGTGGTGCGGGAACGAGGCCTGTGAAGAAGGGATAAAGGAAAAGACAGGTGCGTCCGCACGCTGTATTCCTTTTGACCAGGAGAAGTTGTCGGATCGTTGTGTGTGCTGCGGAGAGAAAGCCGAAAAATTGGTATACTGGGGCAAAGCATACTAAAACAGCAGTATATTGGGCCTGTCGCATGATGTAATGAAGGGAATTTTAGCTCAATGGACTAAAAACTCCCTGACGGTGGGCACAGTATTATAAGCAGTATTTTTTCATGAAGAGAAAAGAAAGAGATTAACTGGAGGTACGAAAATGTGAAGATTCTAATACTCATTTTAAAGGGTGTCGCGATTGGGATCGCGATGCTGGTACCGGGTGTCAGCGGAGGCACAATGGCTATTATCCTGGGCGTGTATGATGATTTAATTCATTCTGTCAGTTCTTTTTTTAAGGATATAAAGAAAAACTTTATTTTTCTTTTTTATATTGCTATAGGTGGTATTATAGGAGTATTGGCATTTTCAAAATTAATCGAGTATGCTCTTGATAATTTTAGATATCCGACTATGTACTTTTTTATCGGAATTGTTATTGGGGGTATACCTGTTTTATACCAGAAGGTTGATAACAGCAAAGGACAGGTGAAAAACTGGCTGTATTTTGGGCTGGGGTTTATTATTGTTCTTGTTATGTCAATCTATAACGGTACGATTGTAAATCTGGCAAATTCAACCGGCGTTCTTCAATTTATTTTCCTGTTTATTGCGGGTATTGTTATCTCGGTAGCATTAATTCTTCCGGGAATAAGCACCTCATTCATGCTCCTTGTTCTGGGAATGTATGATATCACAATAAAAGCGATAAACAACCTTTATGTAAGCTATCTTGCTCCTATAGCAATTGGCCTGGCATTTGGGATAATTGCAACGACAAAAATACTAGAACATGCGATGAAAAAAAAGCCATCCCAGACATATATGCTTATACTTGGGTTTGTGACAGGCTCAATTATTCCTGTATTTCCCGGATTACCCGAAAAAACTTATGAAATAGTAATTTCGGCTGCGGTTCTTGTTATTGGTTTTGTTGTTATCAGAATTATAAGCAAAAAATTTGCCGATTAGATAATTAAACAAAGCAAATTTTTCGTCGCTTTAAAAGAGATTCAGGTTAAGTAAAAACTATCCGAAAAATAGTTGTCTTAACGGAATCTTTTTTTTTATTTTTGTAAATATTTTGTTGTAACAGGAGACATACTATTTATTGCACCATGGATCCTGCAAAAATCCACCATTAACAAGGAACATCGGATTTTTTGTTCTTGGTTTTGGTTAAGTATCCGCAGGGTCCAAATCATGGTATGAGGAGGGAGAATATGAAAAAAAGAATTGTAGCAATTGTTCTGATAACCTTCCTGTCTGTAACCGTGTTTGGCCTCTTAAGTCCGGCTGTGACCCGGACCTATGCGGAGCAAACCTGGCAGAGGGTGGATTTTATCAGCGGAATTGTTACTGCGTATGAGTTAAACGTCCGAAAAGGACCGTCCACAAAATATTCCATTGTGGGAACACTGAAACAAAATCAATGGGTCAATGTATTGGCGAAAATTGGCGACTGGTACGTAATATATGAACCGAACACAGGTCTGGTCGGATGTTGCAGCGGAAAATACCTGCAGCCTCCAAATAAAGTAGAGCAGCCGCCCGGTTCGAATCCAAAAACTCCGACCCCAACTCCCCAGCCGACAAAAGCCCCGCAGCCGGATATCTCAAAAAGTGAGCAGCTGCTTCTCGATTTGATAAATGCCGAACGAGCAAAGGCCGGACTTCCAGCTTTGGCGCCGGATGCGAAACTGATGGAAATCGCACGTCTGAAGGCGAAAGACATGGTTGACAATAATTATTTCTCCCACCAGTCTCCAACTTATGGCTCTCCTTTTGATATGATGAGGCAATTTGGTATAAGTTTTAGGTCGGCAGGAGAGAATATAGCAGGGAACAGTACTGAGGAAGCGGCTGTAAAAGCCTGGATGAATTCCGAAGGGCATAGAAAGAATATCCTCAATGGAAATTTCAATTATACCGGGATCGGAATTTATAACAGTCCGAAGTACGGGAAAATATTCGTCCAAATGTTTATTGGGCGGTAAAACAAAGTTATTATTCAATATGATGGAGGTGTTCAAAGCATGGGCAAAAATAGGAATCAGGAACAGAATCGAAACAATAACCAGGAAAATCAACAAAGGAAAAAACCAAGTTTTAGCAACGATCAGTTGGGTGAAAACATGACTGAGTTTTCAGAAGATATTAATCCCAACAACTCACAAAAGAAAAGACAGAATAATAATAGGTAAGTTTGGACCATTATTAATCGGCATGTCTTATCCGTGTCCAAATTTCCAACAAAAAAGGGCCTTTGGTCCTTTTTTGTTGTCTATCAGACTTTTCAGCAGTTCAATACGTTGATATAATATACATACTAAGCCGGCACAGGTGAAATCGTCACGTGTTTTTTTATTGTTTATCAAACCTGAATTAGAGTCATTAGCAGCGGCGTAAGGAGGATTCAGAGTGAGAAAGAAGTTTTTCACATTTATTATAATAAATGCAATACTATTTACATTTGGAGCACAATCGCTTACAGCTTCCGAAAGCACGGTGTTAAACAGGCGAAAAGCTGTTGAGATGGTTGTTCAAAACTCCGCTGCACTCTGGAATGCTAAAGAAAATGCAAACTTTGGGGAACGTGATTACCAAAAGCAGGTCCTTAGATCACAGGGAATTAACACGCAAAAAATATTTTTGTTCAAGCATCCTTTTACCGGCGATGATATTTATTACTACTATGATCCGTTTGAGCAAATGCAGATGCGGCTGTTAAAAGAGTTTGTGCCGGAACAGTTAAAATACGTTTGGGAAATGAAAAAACTGTTAGGTCCTGTTATTGAAGTGTCAATGGCAAACGCTGCGGACGAACTTTTCCTTGGTCTTTATTCCACATATAATAATAAGCTGTTGGCGGAAAAGGCGCTTTACATATCCCAAAAGTCATATGAAAGGGAAAAGGTGCGTTTTGAAAAAGGACTTATAACACAAACGGAACTGGATGAAGCAGATCTGGCGCTCTTATCGGCGAAAAACTCTGTTTTGAAGGCGGAAAGAGATTTTGAAAATATGCATCGTCAATTTAATGCAATGGCAGGGCTTAACCCAGAGTACCGTTATGACATAATTGGAATGCCATATGTTACATATAACGGCATTAATATAACAGAAGATGATGCTGTAAATAAGGCGCTTTTAAATCGCGCTGAAATCCGGGATCTGAAAAACAGAATAGGCCTGATAGAATTTCAAATGGATATATATACGCATAAGAATGTTCACATTAATTACCCCGATGCGAGAGAAGATTACAAAGAATTGCAGGACGATCTTAATCAGCTTAATATAAAGCTTTCGCAGTATCAATATGATATCTGTAAAGAAATAAGGAAGTTGTATAAAGAACTGAATAAATGCTATTTGGATCTTGAAATATCAAAATTGAACCTGTCAAGACAAAAGAAAAAGCTTGAAACGGTTACCGCCCAGTACCAGGCAGGCCTTGTTCCCGAATCGGTATTAGAACAGCTTGAACTTGCGGTATACCAACTGGAATATATGGTTAATATCAATACACTTATTATCATGAATACGCAGGACAAATTCAATCGCAGCCTTACGGAAGGTTCTAACACCGGGTATTTTATGGGAGGAGAATAAAATGAAAAGGATTTTGTTTTTGGTTGTTGTATTGGTTTTATTAACAACACTAATGGCATATGCGGAAAACGAAATAATTAAATATAATTATGAAACGGTGCTTGAAACAGCATTAAGCAACGCGGTTCAGCCCGAATTGGATGACTATCATATATCGGCAATGGAGAGTGCTCTCGAAGATGCGCGGCTGGAAGCAAAGAAAGGCTTTATAGGCGGTACTCCGCAGGAAGTCGTTGAAAGAACGATTATAAAGCAGGTTGCCCCGATTGAAGCGGAAGTGAACCTTGAAATAGCGAAAAGGAAAAAGCTTGATAACGAAAAGAGGCTTAAGCATGAAGTTTTTAATGAGCTCATGCAGGTTGTGCTCAGTGAAGAAAAGATAGCTTTGAAAAAGAAGAGAATAGAATTGCTTGAAGAAATGTATGATATTGATATGGTCCAGTTCCGGGAGGGAATGCTTTCCGAAGCGGACATTGCCGATGAGGAACTGGCGCTTTCGGTTGAGAAGCTTGAGCTGACTAAAATGGAAACGGCATTGGCAGAGGATATTCTTGATATAAAACAAAAAATGCACATAGATCTGAGCGATGAAAACAAAATCGCTTTTGAGTATCAACTGGGTGAAATAGGTTCACCTTATCTTGTTCATACTTTTGATATTAACAAGGCAGTAGAAAAGGCTCTTGAATCGGATACGGAAGTTTATCGCGCGGAAAAAGCGCTGGAAGCTGCTGAAATGAAATTTGAAATTACAAAGGAGCGCCTGAAGCCGGGTAACGATTATTATGACTATAAGGAATATGAAATGGAATCAGCGAGAAAGAATCTGTATGACACAAAGACAAATCTTGAAGTTTCGGTACGGAATGCCTATAACGATCTTTTAACTGCTTCAGATGCGGTAAAACTGGAAAAAAAGAGACTGGAACTGGAAGAAAACAGGTTGTCGACATTATTGACCAAATATGATGCAGGTATAATAAGCAGAAGGGAAATAATCGAAAGTGAAGTAAAAGTACTTGCTCAAAGACAAGCGGTTCTTGATGCAATATTAGATTTTAACCTGAAAAATGAGGCTCTGAGAAATTTTATTGAAAGGTGATTCGAATAAACCAATTATCTTAAAGGCATACTATATGTGTTGGATGAAGATTCAACATATATAGTTTTTTTTACCGTTTTTCCAATTTTATAAAAATAACGGCAAGAAAGGAGAATGTTATGCCAGTAACCGTAGTTGGTGTTTTCGACAGAGTGGATTATGCTGAAAAAGCGGCAAGAGAGATTAAAGAGCAAGGCCTTAGAACAGATGATATCTCCATATTGGTAAAGAATGACGATCAATCCGGTGAGGGTAGAAAAGGTATGGTAAACGATAACATTTCCAACGGGGCAGTTACCGGAGGCATTATCGGAGGGCTTGCAGGCCTTCTTATCGGTGCCGGTCTGGTTGCTATACCCGGGCTTGGTATAATTGCAGCGGCAGGACCTGTGGCCGGTCTAATAGGGGGAGCGGCAACCGGAGGTATAGTTGGAGGGTTGGTTGATCTTGGTATTCCAGAAGAAGAAAGTAAAAAGTATGAATCTGATGTACGTGAAGGCAAGGTTGTTTTTAGTATGAAGACCGATGAGGATAAGGTGGAGAGTGTGCGGAGCATTTTACAGGCAAATGGGGCCGAGAGGGTTAATACCCACTGATTTAATTGTGGAGATGGATGGTGATGATACCTGAAAACCACTTGTAAGAGTTTTCAGGTATTTTTTTACGACTTGTTTAAAAATTGTGAATAAATTATCCACAATCACTAAGAGCGTTATAAATCAAGTTATACACAAGCTTATCCACATAATCCACATAAAACAAGAGGCTGAATTCTAAAGCACTGTGACTTATGTGGATATCAAGGTGTGGACAGAATTCAGAATTCATTAAAAAATAAGGTATTTTATTACAGTTTAGCAATACCCTTCTTGGGTAAGAATATGATAAAATAAATATAAATTTAGCTTTTTGAATATACGAAAGGAGTTGTTATGATGAAATACATATTCAGCGGGAAGAATATTAACTTATCTTCATCATTAAAGCAACATGCTACTAAAAAACTAAATAAAATTGAAAAGTTTTTTAAACCTGAAACCGAATGCCATCTTACCTTTTCTGTGGAAAAAAACCGTAATATTTTTGAGGTAACTATTTTATCAAAAGGTTTATTTATTAGGGCTGAGGAAACTACAAACGATATGTATGCTTCAATTGATGCCGTAATTGACAAGCTTGAAAGACAAATCAGAAAGAATAAAACAAAATTAGGAAGGAGAATTCATCAGGAAGCATTTGTTCCCGATAACTTTCAGATAGATGAGCAAATAGAGGAAGAAAATAGTTTTAAAATTATGAAAAGTAAAAGATTTGCAATAAAACCAATGGATGTCGAAGAAGCGATTCTTCAAATGAATCTATTAGGGCACAATTTCTTTGTATTTTCAAATTCAGAGACCGAGGAAGTTAATGTTGTATATAAACGTAAAGATGGGAACTATGGATTAATTGAACCTGAATTCTAAATAATATATTTTGCGGCGGATATTTTGATCAATTATTAAAAATTGATTAAAACATTAGTAAAAATCAAATATTGTGGTAAAATATATATATACGGATTAAAATATTCCGCCGTGATAATATTTCATGGATAAAACGTATTTCTTTATTAAGCTTCCTTGTGAAAAGGAGTTGAACTTATGAAAAATAGAAAAATTAAACTAACGGAAAAAGATTTGCACATTATAGATGTATATTCTAAAAAAAACTTAACGGATTCGATACCTCAATTTAATGACTCATCCGAAAAGCTGACCGGGCATGTAAGGGAAATGAAATCTGTCAGAGATGAAAAATAATGTAGTTTTTTATGATTATTAGACTGAGAAGAGGGTATGAATATAATATGAAATATTTTCATTTTTGTTCCTCCTTTTTATATATGTTACAAGTAATTTCATATGAGTTCGTTTTGCAAAAGGCACAATGCTGGAATCATTATTAATTTCATAACGGTGCCTTTTTTATTGCCCTTTATTTATATATTTTTTCCGGATTTGATCCTGGATGGTGCATCTATTAAGAACGGGTAATTTTTAAAATAAAAAAAATTGAAAGGGGTAATGGCGATATGCTTATTAGAAACTGTGCCGGCGGAGTGGTATTTTCCGGTGACAAGGTATTCCTTCTTCAGAACGAGAAAGGCGAGTGGGTTTTTCCAAAAGGAGTAATAAGAAACGGAGAGCTCCAAAGCGAAGTAGCCCTTAGGAGGGTTAAGGAAGAAGGCGGAATTAACGCAACAATAATCTCATCCGCCGGCAGAACAAATTATGAATTTTTTTCCGTGACCAGACAGCAACCCGTTTGCAACAGAATTACATGGTTTATTATGATGACACAAAGTGAGGGGTTTACCATCGGTGAACCGGAAAAATACGCAAAAGCCGGATTTTTTACAATAGAAGAAGCTATGGAGAAGATAACATATAGCCAGGATCGCTCATTGCTTCACATTTCTTATCTGAAATACAAAGAATTAGTTTCAATGGCTAGCTAGACAATGTATTTAAGGTGTTGAATATATCAAGGCAAAAGGTATTCCGCTTTGTAAAAACACCGGTATTATTGGTTTCACCGGGCTGTGGGGGATACCTTAGCCTCGCTGATAATATTTATACAGCTCTTGTTGTTTCGTTTCCTTGAGCGACAAAGCACATAACGATAATACGCTGTATGCTATGCAATTTTTGAACCAAGCTCTCCATATTCCGGGTAGCTTATTAACACGCTCCACACTTGCCTATAGGCAACAAGGCGCTGTAGCATGTTACCCTTTGTCACCGAAAACACCCGGAACAGAGCCGCGTACCTGCCGGAACACGGCAGCAATGGACAGACCCGTAATCACCCGCCAACTTCTGAACAGTATTTTCACGGGTCCTGCTGTAAATAAATATTTGTTATTTCCGGCTGTTATCTGGTATGATATATTAAAGCAAAATAGATGTGTTATCTGTTTCAACGAATTCCGGTTTACGGTATGGAGTGAATATAATGCAAGATTGTATCCGCACTGTCATGAAGGCGGGGTATGGTGAATATGAAGAAAAACGTTCCAGGTTTTTGTCATTCGTTTTTCCTGTTTCCGCCGAAAATGACGCTGTCGGAATTCTTAATGATTTAAAAAAAAAGTATTGGGATGCAAATCATCACTGCTATGCATACATAATAGACTCTGAAACCATGGTACAGCGTTTCAGTGATGACGGAGAACCCTCCGGAACTGCCGGGCTTCCCATTCTTGAAGCTATCCGCAAAAAGGGGCTTAATAACGTATTAGTGGTAGTTATAAGATATTTCGGCGGTATTCTTCTTGGCGCCTCCGGCCTTGTTCGTGCATATGGGAAAGCCGCATCGATAGGTCTGGAAGATGCCGGAACGGTTACGAGAAAAATGTGTTATCAGGCACTTATACGTATAGGATATCATCTTCACGGAAAAGTACAAAATATTGCCGCACTGAATAATATTGCAATAACGGACACGAAGTATACGGATGTTGTTGAAATTGAAACATTAATAGAGCCGGAAAAGAAGGATTTAATTAAAAAAGCTATTGCGGAAGCCAGCGGCGGCCAAGCGGAAATTTTTATTCAAGGAAAAACTTATGCAAATTTTGACGATAATGGCTTTTGCATATTATAATTAAAATATTAGTTTGGGCAAATACTGTTTGTCTCGCCTTGAGTATTGTTGTAAGCGAAAAGATTGTTTTAAGATGGTAAAGAGGTGATGAAAATATGGCCGGTCATTCTAAATGGGCAAATATCAAACACAAAAAATCAAGAGCCGATGCTCAAAGAGGGAAAATTTTCACGAAACTGGGCAGAGAAATTGCTGTCGCTGTCCGTTCAGGCGGGCCTGATCCAAATACTAATTCAAGGCTTAAGGATATAATCGCAAAAGCTAAAGCAAATAATGTTCCGAATGAAAATATAATACGAAGCATAAACAAGGCCGCAGGAAATGTAGACAGTGACAACTATGAAGAAATAATATATGAAGGATATGGTCCGGGTGGAGTTGCCGTTATAGTGGAAACTCTTACAGATAACAGGAACCGTACTGCCGGTGATATTCGCCATCTTTTCGATAAATATGGCGGAAATCTTGGCACGACCGGGTGTGTATCATTCATGTTTGATAAAAAAGGACAAATAATAATAGAAAAAAAACCTGAAATAAATGAAGACGATTTAATGATGGCTGCTTTAGAGGCGGGCGCACTGGATGTTGTTACGGAAGAAGAGTATTATGAAATAATCACCGACCCGGGCGATTTTTCGAAAGTTGTTGACAGTCTTGAAAAAGAGGGATATACATTTGAAACGGCGGAAATTGCCATGATTGCACAAACTACAACGGTTATTGACGATGAACAGAAAGCTGAGGATATGGAAAAGCTTATTGATAAGCTTGAAGAACACGATGATGTTCAAAACACATACCATAACTGGGAGCAGTGATAAATATATTATTCATTTATTTTTGAACAGCGGCGGGTGATTTTATTTATGCAGGATGAAAAAAAAGAAACAGGTATTGCCGAAATAAAAAAGATAATACCGCACAGATACCCTTTCCTGTTGGTCGATAAAATTATTGAAGTAAAGCAGGAACCGGTAATCAGGGCTGTTGGGATAAAAAATGTTACCTATAACGAACCGTTCTTTCAGGGGCATTTCCCTGATTATCCGATAATGCCCGGGGTTCTGGTAATTGAAGCGCTTGCGCAGACAGCCTGTATAGCAGGGATGATGATTGATGAAAATAAGGATAAAATACCTCTTTTCACAGGCATTGAAGATATGAAAATCAGAAGACAGGTACTTCCGGGGGATACCCTGATGCTTGAGGCTGAATTCCTTGTTTTCCGCAGGGGAGTGGGAAAAGTGAAAGTCCGCGCTTCGGTGCAGGGACAAACTGCAGTGGAGGGTATCATTAAGTTTGCTATGATGGAATCCAATGGGGAAGAAAAGTCATGAGAGTATTCGCGATATCCGATTTGCACCTCTCTGCCGCTGCGGAAGATAAGTCAATGGATGTTTTCGGACCTGATTGGGAAGGCTATATGCGTCGAATTCATCAAAACTGGGTCCGGACGGTTAATGATGAAGATCTTGTTCTAATTCCCGGTGATATCTCGTGGGCTACCTATTTAAATGAGGCGGGTCCGGATTTTCGATATATAGAAGATCTTCCCGGCAAAAAATTGCTTGTAAAGGGAAACCATGACTATTGGTGGTCAACCAAGCGCAAACTTTTTCAGTTTACAGAAAAAGAAGGAATAAAAAGCATTTCATTCATACATAACAATGCATTTTTTTACAGGGATTTGGCCGTTACCGGAAGCAGGGCATGGAAAACCCCCGAAGATAATGGTTTTACGTTTGAGGATGAAAAAATATATAATCGTGAATTGATAAGGCTGGAGCTTTCTCTTAAACAGACCAGGGGATTTGGAGGCACAATAATAGCTATGCTTCATTATCCGCCTTTTGGTCCGAATAGAAAACCGAGTGCTTTTGTTGATTTATTATCGGAATATCGTGTCTCCATATGTGTTTATGGGCATCTCCATGGGAAAAGCCGCAATCTTTCCGTCACGGGGGACCATAATGGTATAAGATACTATTTGGTTTCGGCGGATTATCTTAATTTTACGCCCATATACCTGGGGGAATGGTAAGGTGAAACTTAGGAGGTCATATGAATCATCAGGCATTATATCGAAGATACAGACCTAAAACATTTGATGATGTGGTAGAGCAGCAGCATGTCGTAACCACTTTAAAAAACACCGTTATATCGGGGAAACCGGCTCACGCGTATCTTTTTTGCGGAACAAGGGGAACGGGGAAAACAACAATGGCCAAAATATTGGCACGCGCGGTTAACTGCCTTGAACCGGAAGATGGAAACCCATGCAACAAATGCGAGGTATGCACCGGGATTTTAAGCGGTACAATACTTGATGTTATTGAAATGGACGCCGCGTCGAACAACAGTGTTGACAATGTGCGTGATATCATTGATGAAATGGTTTATACTCCATCACAGGCATCTTATAAGATATATATTATTGATGAAGTACATATGTTGTCTTCAGGCGCATTTAACGCGCTTCTGAAAACTCTTGAGGAACCCCCGGAGCATGTGTTGTTTATTCTGGCAACGACGGAACCGAACAAACTTCCCGCAACAGTTTTATCGCGATGCCAGCGTTTTGATTTTCGCCGGATTTCAACAGGCGGAATTATGGAAAGACTTTTATTGATAGCAAAGGAAACAGGTATTAATCTTACCGACGAGGCGGCTTATTTTCTGGCCTCTCTTGCCGAAGGAGCCTTAAGGGACGGAATCAGCCTTCTGGATCAATGTATTTCAACGGGAAGAAATCCACTGGAACTGAAGTGTGTATATGATGTTTTAGGAATAGCCAGGAGTGAACTTGTTCTTGCTGCAGCGGAATGCTTAATTATGCGGGATGAAAAGAAAGCGGTACAAACAATTGATCAGCTTTATTCGGAAGGGAAGGAGCCTGCTCAGTTTCTGCAAAGCATTATCAGGCTGTTTCGTGATATTATAGTATATAAAACATCAGGAAACCTTGATAATATTTTATGTACGGGTGAAAAGGAAAGAGAGCGGATACCACGCTTAACAGAAAGATTGTCTATGACCGAGGCATTGACAATGATAAAAGAACTATCGGATCTTGAAGCGGGTTTAAAATGGAGTGCAAGTCCCAGGATTTTAACTGAGATGACGTTTTTACGCATTTGCACGCGAGAACTTGACAGAAAAGATGACAGCATTTCAGATAGAATACGACTTCTGGAGGATAGAATACGTCATCTTGAAGATAATATAAAATTGAAAACCGAAAATTACGGCTATGAAATTTATAAACAGGAAGAGGATAAAGAAGAGGAAAAAGAGATTAATGAAATTCCTGCTGTCGAAACGATTGACAAAGGGTCTTTTTCTGAATGGAATCGTGTAATTGATGAATTGCGAAGTGCGGGCAGAATGAAGGTTTATTCCGGTCTGGTCGGAACAAGCGCGGTGTGGATCGATAAAGATACTATAGGTATTGTTATTTCTGAGGAAGAAGGATTTAGAAAGAAGGTTATTGAAAAGGCGGAAAGCATGGAGATTATTGAAAACGCAATAGAATTGTGCAGCGGGCAAAGGCTTAATGTAAGAATAGTATCACCGGAGAAAAATAACAAAAGCAAGGATATGGAAAATATACCTGAGACGGTACTTGATTTTGTCAAAAAGAACGGAATAAAACTTGACATTGTTGATGAATGAAAAAACAATAAGAGATAGTTAAAACAAACAATTTTTTCTGTTATTTTAATGAAAGGTCTTGACATTGGCGTTGCTTAACTGATATAGTAAAAATGCTAAAGACGCAGTTGTAACTATTTCCCGAGGATGTATCTTTCTTGGTTTTTCGGTCCAGAATAATTAACGTGTTTCGTAGTATGGAGTGTTTGTTTTAAATAGAATTCCTAAATTCCCAGAATTACAGATACGGCCCTGTGTACCGAATTTTAAGCGTATTTTGCTTGTTTTGCTTGTTAATTCGGGGGTTGCCATGCTATCGAAGATAAAATGAAAGGCATTAAATATCAGGAAATATATTCGTGGTATTCACAAAAACAAATTATTTGTAATATGATCTATTATTAAAAAATATTTATGGATTGGTATTAGTTTCAACTGTTAGTTTTCATACCGGATGCTATTTGTACTTGCCATATATATAAGTGTGTTTGGTTACGTTTATTAATTGGCTTAACGCACCAGTTTTAGTAGCAATTAAAAAGATAATAATTTCTTTTATTCAAATAATACAAAATGATATGTAAATTAAAAATAAAATAAGGCGGTGTATCATGGAAGACAGAGTCAAACTGCAGGGCAAGAGCCTGGAAGATTTAAGGTATATTGCCAAAGTAATGGGCATAAAAAGCATTACCCGTTACAGAAAGCAGGAGCTTATCGAAAAAATTCTATCTGCCGGCGAACAGGGAGAAGTATCCCAGCCCGACCAAAAACCAGCTCAAAAAAGGCCTGGACGGCCAAGGAAACACAAGGATGCTGAAGGCAAAGAAATGGCGGATAAAACGCATAAACAAGATGAGGATGAAAAAGAAGCAGTTTCTGCCGGCAAACAAAAAGACATTACCATCGAAGAAGATATAGGTGCCACTTCTGAAATAAAAAGTCCTGTTAAAAAAAGTCACCCCTCCGGAACAAAAGAGGAACATAAAAAATCAGACGGCCAAAGTGGTGCGGTTGATACGCAAGACTCGGCCCCAAGTGGGGAAAAACCTGTGCACAGAGATAACGGAGTAAAACCACAGGAAGATATCAACTCAGAAGCAAGTATTGAAGCACGGGAGAAGCAGCCTGATAAATATGACAGTGCAAAAGAACAGGCACAAACAAATAACAGGTTTTACGGCAAAGATTTTTCAAGACTTGAAAGTGACGAACCTGTCAGCGGAATACTTGAAGTTTTGCCTGACGGATACGGTTTTTTAAGAGGCCAGAATTACCTGTCAGGGCCCAGAGATATTTACGTTTCTCCATCCCAAATACGTCGGCTGAATTTAAAAACAGGGGATAAAATTGTTGGCAAGGGCAGGATTCAAAAAGAAGGTGAAAAATTCCAGGCACTTTTATATGTTTTGTCCGTTAATAATGATTCTCCGGAAGCGGCCCAGCGCAGAAGGCCTTTTGATCAGTTAACGCCGATTTATCCTGATCAAAGGATTACTCTTGAAACTGAACCAAAGGAATTATCAACTCGTGTGATTGATTTGATTGCTCCTATAGGAAAAGGGCAAAGAGGTCTGATTGTTTCGCCGCCGAAGGCGGGTAAAACCATACTTCTTAAAAAGATTGCAAATGCTATAACTCAGAGATATCCCGATATAGAATTAATTGTGCTTCTAATTGACGAAAGGCCTGAAGAGGTCACCGACATGCAGCGTTCCATTAAAGGGGACGTTATATACAGTACTTTTGACGAGCTTCCCGAACATCATATAAAAGTTGCCGAAATGGTATTGGAGAGAGCTCAAAGGCTTGTTGAGCAGAAAAAGGATGTTGTAATTCTCTTAGATAGCATTACACGCCTGGCCAGAGCGTACAATCTTACAATACCCCCTACGGGAAGAACATTATCCGGTGGTCTTGATCCCGGAGCATTGCATAAACCAAAACGGTTTTTCGGTTCTGCCAGAAACATTGAATTCGGAGGCAGCCTGACAATAATAGCAACTGCGCTGATTGACACCGGAAGCCGCATGGATGACGTAATATACGAGGAATTCAAGGGAACCGGAAATATGGAGCTTCATCTTGACAGGAAGCTATCTGAAAAACGTATTTTCCCGGCCATAGATATAAACAGATCGGGTACAAGACGTGAAGAAATGCTGTTAACCCAGCGCGAGCTGGAAGCCATCTGGGCTATCCGCAAGGCAATGAGCAATATGGGAACCGCCGAAGTTACGGAGATGATAGTTAACAGGCTGGTACAAACAAAAACAAACGAAGAGTTTATAAACAGCATAAATATTGCGTTTATCCAAAAAGAGAAAAACAATTATGATCTAATATACAAATAATTTAAACAATGCAGGAAATTACGTGGTAGTTTTCAATACCTCCAAACTGCATGGGATTTTTATATTGTTAGGTCAACATGTTGGATAGTGCCTGGTGAACCATTTTCAAACAGAAAGATTCCGGTTTGCCGTATTATTCCTTCGGTATTGTTATTATTATCCGTCAATGAGAAAGGGCTGGCGACGTGTCCGAGATAAATAGCCCCAACGCCTGCTTGCCCCAGAGCAAGAAGTGTCGGTTCACCGTCGTCCTCTCTTATCCAGATGGATAGATTATTGTATATTTCATCATTTTCGTCAATCCATCCATTACCGTCGTCATCATATTGCATCAATTCAAGAAACCCGTTTCCGGAGGAAGGGCCAAAAAGTTCCGAACCGTCATCTACTATACCGTTTTTGTTCTTGTCATATGCGAGGAAACCGCTGCCTTTATTTACAAAAGAAATACTGTCCTTAATTCCATCAGCATTGAGATCAAATTCATATTTTTCAGCGCTAAGTGAAGCATATGGACGATCAAGGTTTATAACAAGAGGATCAACCAGAGCATCACCCGCCGCAAACGAAATATCTATGTGGGAAGTGAATGAACGGTTCATATAAAGGTTCAAACCAATATTGATCTCCCTGCCGTCTGCGGTTTTTACCACTCCGTTTGCCTGAAATGCCATATGCTCTTCCTCATGGGTGGTTTGTGTATAACGGTATGATATCCCCCACCCGTTACGGGTGTTTTCCGGCGAAGATTTATTTTCCCCGGAAGCTTCCGCAATATTGTTTTTCCTTATTCTTGGGACATAGAATTTCAGCCTTTTTCCAGTTAATATGTAAATAAAATCAGACAATAGCTGAATCTTTTCCCTGTCCTCTTCAGTTAATTCAAAAAATAATTCATCATGGGTTTTAACTTCCTGAGTGGTTTGTGCAAGTTTCTTCCCCTGATCGGAAAGTTCAATCAGAACTCCTTCGAAAGGATTGTTTCCGGATGTTAATTCAGCATCCGACCACATTCTCATGGACTCAAACGTAGACTGCGTCTTTGAATAAATTGAAACAGAGCTCATCTGAATAGAAGAACCAATAATTTTCATAGTTTTTGCCTCCCTGCAAAAAATATCATCCGTGAATTATTTCAAATAATGTTTGGGTTTTATCATTTCCCTTACTTAATTTATCGGCAAAATAAAAACATCAGACAACCAAAAAAAGAAAAACCATTAAATAACTTTACAGCATGATAATATATTGGGTGTATTTTAATCAACCTGATTTTGTGATACGATAAAATGAGACAAAAAAATATTCCCTGCCTCAATAGGCGGGTACCTTATACCAAAACCAGGGGAATATAAATACATCTTTTTTATTACCGAAGGTATTGAAATGAAAGCTAAAACCGATTGGGATGAATTTGTGCGAGCCTGTAAAAACTGTACGGGATGCGGGCTGGCTAAAAATCGTAATAATGTTGTAATTGGGCGTGGAACAAATCTTAGTGCTAAAATTATGCTTATCGGAGAAGGCCCGGGTGAACAGGAGGATCTTACCGGACAGGCTTTTGTCGGAAGAGCCGGAAAGCTTCTTGATTTATTAATGGACGCTTTGATGTTTGATCCTGATGATTATTATATATGCAATATTGTAAAATGCCGTCCGCCCGGTAACAGGGAGCCTTTAAAAGAGGAAGCAATGGCTTGCCTTCCGTGGCTGAGATATCAGGTTAGGTGCATAAAGCCTGAAATAATTGTATGTTTGGGTTCAACTGCATTAAAGTATATTGTAGATGAGAATGTGAGAATTACGAGAGTCAGAGGAAACTGGATAGAAAGGCCTGGATTTTTCAGGATTATGCCTACATATCATCCTTCGGCTGCGCTAAGAGACCCGAATAAAAAAGAAGAAATGTACGATGATATGAAAAAAGTCAGAGAGTACCTGAAAGAATTGAAAAAGGGAATAAAATTGGGTTCATAATAAGCCTGTACAGTCATAAAATAAAGTATCCTTGATAAAATGGGGTACTTTAATGATTTATTTGGACAATGCTGCAACTTCATGGCCAAAACCTCCGACGGTAGTACAGGCTGTGGCCGATTTCATTAAACGCGGCTGCGCCAATCCGGGAAGATCCGCGCATGCAATGGCTCGAATGGCCGATGAGGCGGTTATGCATACCCGTGAAATTATAGCCGGTTTTTTTAACATTTCCAATCCGTTAAGGATTGTGTTTATGCCGAACACAACATATGCTCTTAATACCGCTATCCAGGGAATAATAAATCCCGGAGACCATGTGGTAACAACTATGATGGAACACAACTCAATTCTACGCCCGCTGTCAACTCTTGAAAAGGCCGGAATAATCCGGATTGATTACATTGAACCTGATAAGTTCGGACGGATTACAATACAGAGCATAAAAAAAACGGTAACAAAGTCAACGTCGGTCTTATGCATGACTCATTCATCAAATGTGACAGGGGCAATAATGCCGGTCGCGGAAGCAGGGAAACACTGCAGGGCAAACGGAGTGCTTTTTCTTGTTGACTCGGCGCAGAGTGCCGGAATAGTACCTATTGATGTCGAAAATATGTGTATTGATATATTAGCGTTCCCCGGGCATAAAGGCCTTCTTGGCCTGCAGGGGACAGGCGGGCTGTATGTAAGAGAAAACGTGCCTATAAGGCCTCTTGTCCAGGGAGGAACAGGGAGCTTTTCCGACAGCCTTACGCAGCCCGATATATTTCCCGACGTTTTGGAGAGCGGGACATTAAATGTGCCGGGTATTGCTGGTCTGGGCAAAGCAGTCCAATACATAATTGATACGGGTATATCAAATATATTTTTAAAGAAACAGCAGCTATTAAGAATGCTAATGGAGGGAATTGAAAAAGAAAGCAATATTACTGTTTATTCTCCTATCCCTGAGGCAAATTCCGGTATACTTGCCTTTAATATTGAGAATATGGATTCGTCGGAGGTAGGGTACCTTCTTGATAAAAGGTTTGGTGTTTGTGTTAGAAGCGGATTGCACTGCGCTCCGCTGGCACACCGCAGCTTGGGCACCCGTGACAGAGGAATGGTTCGAATTAGCCCGGGCTTTTTTAACGATGAAAACGAAATAGACTTAACGGTTAAAGCCTTGCAGGGAATTGCGCGAGGCTCTTACAGGTGAAAAAGCGGTAAACTAAAAACCCAATATCTAAAGTTTAATATCAAAAACTGTTACTTCGGGTACGGAAAAAAAACGGAACGGTATAAGAACGGTACCAAGACCCCGGCTGATATACACCCTGTTATTTCTTATAGAGGTAAACCCTTTTATATGTCCCATTCTGCTTACCTTGTCTTTTCTAAGAAGAAGGTACTCAAGATTAAATGGCAGCCATATCTGACCGCCGTGAAAATGCCCTGCAATAAAGAGGCTTATGCTGCCTTCGGGTATACGAAGCGCGGCATCGGGATTATGTGAAAAGGCCAAAACGAATTTGTACTTCTCTTTTAGCCCTTCAAATATTTGCTCATTAAACAGGACTCCTGACTTGCAGTCATCAAGACCGACAAGCGCCACGGCGAAAGAATTATTTCTATTTTTCAAAACAACGATTTCGTTAACGAGGATTCGTATATTTAGGTGCTTCATTAATTGCATAAATTCATTTTTAAAATTTGTATCTTTTTGAAAACACAGATGATCGTGATTCCCAAGGACAGCATATGTCGGAATGCCGCATTCAATTCCTTTAAGCCATTTTTCAAGTTTCTTTATATGCTTACGGTGATCCAAAAAATCACCGCTTATCAGTATAAAGTCAGGCTTTGTTTTTTCAATCGTTTTTTTTATCCTGGACGGAGATATAAACAGAAGGCCGATGTGTATATCGGTAATATGCAAAAAGCGGAATTCTGCCCCGCCGGAAAGCTCATAATGTCTTGTTTTATATGACAGCGCCTGGATAAACATGTATGCAAGCAGTAATATAATAAATACAACAAAAGCTATTAAGTATTTCATCGGCGGTAATTTCCTTTCTATTAGCTAATAAATAAGAACCATAAATAAATTCAATTTGGTTTAATTAAGCACCGTTGTTTATTTTACCAGAAAAATGATAATATATGAATAGGCGGGCAACAACTTTACAGCCTGAAATATGGTAAGTAGTTATTGTTCATTACTTATTAAACTATTGTACAATAACGTCAGCAAAGAGCTTCATTTGCAAGAGCTATACAGTTCAGCTCGGGCAAGTCGAAACTCGCAAAAATACTTTGAATAAATGTTTGCATGAAGCATTTTTGCTCAAACAGTC
>LSQX01147678.1_pt1 | contig 23995 bp, 19 predicted proteins | sample 654561 | NCBI WGS metagenome assembly LSQX01 (sample SAMN04489861, study PRJNA283612) | anaerobic digester metagenome | isolation source: 4 biogas reactors fed with cattle manure at either 37C or 55C with and... | place: Denmark: Kongens Lyngby | collected 2014
GCACGGATATTTGCACTTGTCTGCCGCCTTGATATTGGATTTGTTTTGACAAATTAAGTATAACAGTTTACAGTTATATTTAACAAGGTCGTGTGTTCATTATTGAAGTCCAGAGCATGTGCATTCCTCCACATGACTGAAGTCACGGGCTTCCTGCACACAATCCTCGTGAGGGGTGCATGGTCACAAATTGTGACCTTGGTTCGCACGGTTCTGCGCGGTTCGCGCGGTTCATCCCCACTCGCGTGGGGAATTGGGTGGTCCTTGACGAAATAAACATAGCCCTCTCGGTTCATCCCCACTCGCGTGGGGAATTGATATAGATATATATATACAATATATGGTTTCTCCGGTTCATCCCCACTCGCGTGGGGAATTGTTCAGTCGGTCGGCTTCGAGGGTCCAGCCCTGCGGTTCATCCCCACTCGCGTGGGGAATTGATAAATATATGGGGGGGGGGAGCCAAACGCTCCGGTTCATCCCCACTCGCGTGGGGAATTGGCGGGAACTGGTAGTGTTTTTGGCGGCCCTGACCGGTTCATCCCCACTCGCGTGGGGAATTGACAATGCCGCTTCGGTGCTCCATGTGCCGCAGGAGCGGTTCATCCCCACTCGCGTGGGGAATTGGCTTAAGGGAGCAATGACTGTGATTGCGTATTCCGGTTCATCCCCACTCGCGTGGGGAATTGGCTCAATGACCCTGTGCTGCTCATCTCATCAGCGGTTCATCCCCACTCGCGTGGGGAATTGCGTTCCCTCGCTGTCTCGCGGTTCATCCCCACTCGCGTGGGGAATTGTCGTCTCCTCGCTCATTTTTATCAGCCTCTTTCGGTTCATCCCCACTCGCGTGGGGAATTGGTCGCTATAAGGGATGCGTCCGCCATCGTCGCCGGTTCATCCCCACTCGCGTGGGGAATTGGGAGCGGATACTCTTTGAAGCCCCTTCCCCTTCGGTTCATCCCCACTCGCGTGGGGAATTGATGATGTGCGATGATGATTCCCGTTCCGGTTTCGGTTCATCCCCACTCGCGTGGGGAATTGGAATCCGTATACTTCCAGCGGAAGTATTTTTCCGGTTCATCCCCACTCGCGTGGGGAATTGACTTCCAGAAGTATATATTTGTTTTCAAAAGTCAACTGTTCATAAGGATGAGCATGCCGAACCCGAAACTTTTTCCTGACCCTATCCCTTGCTCAACGATTTTCTTCAACTTCTCGGAATCCCTGCACTCCAGCAGTCCCTCCACCTCTACGGAGCCTATGGTGACAGGCATCTGCGTCTTTCGACCCGCCTTGAAAAAACTTTTCTTCTCGAGTGGTGCGCTTATCCATATCTTGTGTATCCTCCCCGAGCCGCTGCCTTCGAGTTTTCCCGCGAACCAGTCGATGATTTCATCCTCTCCCGTAATTGAGACCCTCTTTCCGGTCGATGCAAGCCTTTTGGATGGATTGACCCTGGCTGCAAAATGATAATTCCGGCCTACCTGGGGGGTGAAGATGTATTCTGAGAGATTTTCCATGTACTCATTTTCCCTGGGGCGAACGGAGGAAAGGACGATTGCGCGTGTCCTGTCCCTTAACATGTGAAATATAAAAGGGCTTGCGCTCCCAGGTTCTGCGTCGAAGTATCTCCAGAAAAACTGGTGCTGGTCATAGGGAGTGGCTACATGAGACGGTACTTTCCACAGGCTCTTAAACATGCAAACCTCCATTGGTCGTCGTTAAATCATTCCACTACAGCAACGCGGAATGCGAAATGTCAAGGGGCTCTCCGTCAGCTTTTACAGGGGGCATCGAGTAGATAAAAACCTTGCGCGTGCCGAACATCCTTTCCCCGTACAATACATCGCGAACGACCTGTGTGATGCTCGGGACCCCGTCCGGCTCCTCTTCGCTGACTACTGTCTCTCCGCCGACAATGTCCATTTCAAGAAAGGCTTTGTGAAATGTATCCCCGGCCAGGAACCCGCGATAGATTCTGTCCGCAGGGATGCAGTTTTTTCTTCCGAAATACAGCGCGTAATACGGGTCTTCAACTGCCTGGGCCATGTTTTCAAGAGAAAAACGCTCCGATGTTCCCGTACTTTTAAGGAGTACGGTAAAAGCGTTATCTATCAAATATTCGCGCCAAGTTTGCTCTGTTTCGGACAAATCTCCCTGGTTGTAGTTGCGCCGCGGATTCTTTACCGTCTGGTAATCGATTGCCCTGAAACCGGGGGTAAGGGGGCGTACAGCGCCCCCTCTGTAAATCATGGACCGAACGGCATCGATTTTTACAGCGCAGGTATAACTGCCATCAAGTTCCGTGAGAGAGGAAATGTCGCCCCTGTCAATTCCAAAAGCGGCGCCGAGAAGGCCCGTTATCCCCGAACGCGTCGGAAACCCAAGCGTATGTCGGTAAGTCTCGTAGGTGTGTCCTCCCCATGCCTGCTGATGGGCGAAAAAATACAGGTGAAGCATCTCTCCCGGCGCATCCATGTTATACCTCCGACCTCTGTTCCATCCAGACCATCAGGTCATCAAACTTGGTAAACACAGGAACCCCATGTTCTCCCAGAATACTCAGCTCTGGATAGGTCGTAAAAACAGCGACATCATCGTCCAGGCCGTAGGCGTTTTTAATTCGAATCCAGTAATCCTCGAGCCTCTGGATACTCCTTTTCATGTACCCTCCGTTCTCGTCCTTTGTGACGGCTTGCTCGAACGCACTCTCAAGAGAAATGTTCCGGCTCCCGAAAGTCACAAGAAAATAATCCGGCATAGTAAAGGAAGCGTATCTGGTCTGTTTTCCCTTGGGATTCGTTTCGGCCATTACCCTTATATAAGCGGCCATCTCTTCGAAAGCTCTATACCGGAGCTCCTTTTCCGAATCACCCCGGCAAATTTCTATGAGTCGTTTAGAACGATTTTTTATATACAGGTTGGTGTTTATTGTCCTGTGACGGAAATACGTTCCCACACCAAAATCCTGAGTGTTGATATGAACGGCTCCGGACTGATTTTTGTCGTCACTCATAGTTACGTTGTAGTCCATTTGCACGGGGACCGCATGTGTGGTAAATGTTTCGCCTGTCTGCATGGCTGCGTCCACATTTACAAGTAGCCCGCCGGTATACATGGCACCTCCAAGAGCCCGGTCAATTGGCGAAATGCCGCCAAACTCCTTCGCTTTTTCGTGGAGTTTCCTGCGAATGGAATTAACTTTATCGCTTGTCCACGGACTGCCTTTTTTACTTTTTTTCTTCTTGTTGCCCTTGGATTCATTTTTTTCAGATACATTCAGGCTGTCTTCGTCGTAAGTATCGTAAGTATCCTCCGGTTCCTGGAGCGAATCATCGGTTTTTGCCGAAAGAATTTTTTTTATATCGTCAAGTGAGAATTTATCCTTTTCAAGAATCTTTCCCAATTCCTTCGCAAGCACAATGATTTCTTTTTCTGTCCAGACTGATAATACTCCGGGTTTATTCGCCTCAAGCCTAACGACAAACTCTATGACATACTCTGCGGATTCTTCGGTGCAATAGGGATTTTCACATAAAAAATCCTCCATGAATTTCTTGTCGTTTACAAGAGTATCCACAAGAAACACCCAGTCGGAAATTCGATAACTTTTACCTTCGCTTCCGAAAAAATCGTTAAAATTATCGCTGTTTCTGCACGAGCTGCCTTCACAGAACGACGAGAACCTCATTCTCCTATCACCGCCATAATTCACGTCCTTGGCCATTCTTGCATCATCGCTGTTCAAACAATTCGGACCATGGTTTTGGAGAGCGGAAATATTGAAGAACTTTTTCTGCTTCTGTCTCTTCTTAATCATATTAATACCACCTTTTTGTGTTGTTTTTTAGTTTAGTTTTATCTGCGCCTGCTTGGCCCAGAAATCACCGAGAAGATGCCTCTTTTCGTTTTCGCCCCAGTAAAAAACCGCATTGGATGTTTTTCCGAAAGAAAGAAAACTCAGAGGTTTTTTCTTAGATGCAATTTCGATAATTCTGTACAGGGATACCATTGCGGTATCCGCAGGGTTGGTCTTTCTCAGCTGCATGATTCTCATATCACTGACCTCCCCCATAGCTAAGTATGTCCCAAGAGGATATTTCCCTTCGCAGTCCTCTAAAAGGGGAAGTAGAAAGACGAACCTTGCCGTCTGTCCGATGTATCTTTGTCTGAAATCATCATCCTCCAGAAATATTTTAGGGAGGAGAGAATAAAACGGCCTTGTCCCGACCAGACATTCCGGCGAAGGAGCACGGCGTATCTCAGCCCGCTCGCCGTTTTCCATTTTTTTGTACCGATACCGCATATGTTCAAAATCTTTCAATGTGATTTTATAGGGCATATCCGCTTGTACCACAGACAATCTAAAAACTCCTTTCTGTCTTATATAATCATATATAAACATACGGGAATACCGTTAAACAAGCACTTTCTTTTCTTTGTTGAAACTCTTTATTATATTCAAGCACAGGTATTGACACTTAAACAAGCACTCTCTTCAGCAATTGTTTTCCTTCACCGCGGCATACCTTAAGCGAATCCTTGCCAATTCTTTTCTCAGTGCATTTTCGGTCATGCATACCGTTTTTTCCGCTTTTAACCCTGCCAGGTGACAGGTAAATTTCCTGAATGTATTTTCAGCTTCTCGTGTAAGTGTCTTTGCAACGGCAAACAGAAACTCCGTTTTTTCTCCGTTTGAGGCCACGGCAGGAAATTCGTTAATCCAGCGATACATCGTAAACTCTGTTGAATTGTAAAAATCAGAGAGGCACTTGAATATAAACCCCTTATTATCCTTGTATTTGTTGACGTATTTCTCCCCTTCAAGGTATTTTGCAACCCCAAAAGCCTTATTTTCCAGGATTTTTGCTATCTCCATTCCCAGCGCGACAACGGTCCGCATTTTATCCAGGTCCTTCGCCGGGCTGAGTATGGGTATTATTTCGTGCCGTCTCTGCTTTATATTGGGCTCCTTGACATCGTTGTACGCATATCCGCCTATAGAGAGCTGGATTGATTTGTCTCCCAGCTCCACGGCAAGGTCCAGATAATTTTTTACGCTTGCGGACCATTTGCCGGCCTCATCAGGCGGAAAAACCGAATTTAAAAAACTCCAGAAGGGGAGATGCTTCTCCATTTTTACGACGGTAAACTGGACCTCGGGTTTTTTCCTTCTTATCCCGGTTTTTCCGCCGGGTTTCCTCATCTTTTTTTTAGACTCCAGGTCTTGCGCATAGCGGTAATATTTGTCGATATATGGGGAAAAAGGACTTATCCATGTGCCGACTACTTTTTCGTAAAGAGATACGCCGACATGAGCGCCTACAGCAGCGAGACCGGTCTCCATCCCGCAGACGCTGCACCTTAATCTGCCCTGTTCCCAGTCGAGGTACAGCGGGTCGGGTATCCAGAACTCCCCTCGCAAAAGCCCCATAGTGTGGACATATACCGTCTCTTCGTACGGAGGCTTTACCCAAACAGGCTCCCTGTCCGTGCAGATTTCGCGGATATCCGAGACAAGGGGATGGGATGCCGGGAGGACATTCTTCCATATAGCCTTCCGCAGGTCTCCGTCATAAATATACGTGGATATGGCGCCCTTTCGGAAAGGCATCTTGTGCTTTGCCCCACCGCCGTAGGCGTAGTTCCCCCTTATAAAAAGAGCGGTAGCGGCGCAGGAAGGACAGACATGCGTTATGCTGTTCGGATTGTTAAAATGGAATTTCCGCGTCGCGTATTCCGGTATGATTTTGTTTACGGGCGCATCTTCCGCTTTATCCGGATTCTTTTTCGGAATATCCCTGTGCTGCATAAATGGATATTTGTCATGTAGCAAATCGAACCAGGACATGTCAAAATTATCGGAGACCATGGACACGGCCCGGTCGTACTCAAAACCTTCCATGGGAGTTTGTATACGTTTGAGAAGCTCGTCGTTGTCCCGCGGCAAAAATGCGGCCTGTACAAGGCAGGCAAGCATCTCCGTCTGGTACATGGAAAAATCATCGCGGATATTGGCAAGCTCATATTTTTCCCCGGAGACAAGCACTTCCCTGAGACTCGCGAACTTTCTTCTGCTGGTATTGTTTTTATCAGTGTCCCTCACCGGTATCCATGGCTCGGAAAAAAGGTTGTACTTTTCAATGGTCAAAAAAAACACTTCCTTTCTTTGATTGCATGGTATTTCTACACTATCCTTTTCCGGCTGCATCAAACAAGCCTTTTCTTCCTTCGGTGAGATTCCCCCGGCGAAAAAAAATAGAAGAAGCCCCCCGATGTAGCCCAAGGCTTCTTCTTTCAGTCTTTTTCTTGCATAACAGTCAACATCCGAATGGTTTCCATTGACTTTGCAGCACTTGATTTACCTTTTTGTCATTCTCATTCCCGAGACAGGCGAATAGGCAAATCTGCCGTCCAGGGAGACATATCCTCCTTCGTCGCCCGACTCCGAACACGGAATCACGTAAAGACCGTCCAGATATTCGTACTCCGAGCTTTCCACCCACCATGACGGTACAGGAATCTCCCTGAGACTTGCCTCGCGGAGGGCGTGAAATTCTCCGTTTTCCACATCCGACAGGGAGACGCCGGTTCCCGCAATGTGATTGTTTCGGTCCGTCAGCAGGACACGTGTGTTTGATTCGGAGTCCCTCGTGAGGGTCTCGGCTCTCCCGGCGGAATCTTCAAGGCGCCTTCCTTCCCTGCATGCCTGACGGGCGGCCGCCGCCCTGCCCTCGCCCGACATTTCCCATCTCCTGTGGAGTTCAGTGATGAGCCGCGGCTCATCGTGAACAACACCTGCGTCTCCGTAGACGCTCTCCATCCATTCACGGTAGACGCCGGGAAATACGATATGACCGTCTGAGTTTTTTTCAGCCCGCGCGACAAGGTCCCGAGTTCGCCAGAGCAGAGAAGGCGTCGTATTGTCTTTCAAGTTTCCTCCATTGTGTCCGGTTTGCCCGTAAATGTACTGGTGTTTGCCGAAATAATCCCCTTCAGGACAAAGAACGATACACACCGGAATGCCGTTTCTTCCTTCCCTGACATGGCGGTACAGTCTTCCTATGCGCTGAAAGAGAATATCTACGGGACACAGCTGGGTGTACAGGATATCAAAATCCAGGTCAAGGCTTTGCTCGACCACCTGTGTGGCGACAACGACGCTTCCTCCTCCGCTCCTGTCTCCCTTTCCGTACGCCGACATTATTTCCTTTTCAATCCTGTCCCGGTCAATAAAAGAGAAACGGGCATGAAAAATCCTTATATCGGCAGAATCCTTGTCTCGCAAAGCGGCAAGCCTGTCGAACGTTCTTTGTGCGTCGTCCACGAGGTTGCACAGGACGCAGACTTTTTCCCCTTTTCCCGCATGGTCCAGAATCTCTGTCATGGTGTCCGCGTCCGGTGTAAGGTCGATACCGCCGTGTGCGGCGGAAACGTTTCGAATTTTAACGAGCACTTTTTTTTCAGGGACGCTTTCCTTCGGCTGGATTTGTTCCAGCCGGCCGTTACCTCTGACCACGCTGACCAGCGGATATGCTCCGGAAATATCTGCTCTTTCCCGGAGCCCCCATTTCCTGAATATTTTTGTCTTTCGTTTCCCGGGAAGGGTCGCTGAAAGAAGGATGACATTTCCTCCGGATTCGCGATGTTCTTCAAGGACTTTATCCACAAGGTAATTCATGTACGGGTCATACGAGTGGACCTCGTCAATAATCAGAACGCTCCTCCCTATGGCGAACTTCCGGACGAAATTGTGCCTGACGGGAAGAGGAGCCATGAGCACCTGGTCGATTGTGCATATGCAGATGTTCCCGAGAAGGCTCCTTTTTCTGGAATCGGTGAACCAGCGAAGCGATACCGCACCGCTGTCCTCCTCCCGTGCATGCATGTCTTCGAAATCTTTCAGCATGGCGTTGGACTCGTCGTTGTACCTGCTTTTTCCGTGGGCAAGGACAACATTCGGCACATCGGGGAAAATTTTTTCTGCCACGGCGCAAATGCGCGAGAACATGGCATTCGCCGTTCCCTGTGTTGGCAGTGCGTATATTATTGTGTCGGCCTTCCCCGCCTGAAGCATTTCATAGGCGCACGACAGGGCGAACTCCGTCTTTCCGCTTCCCGTGGAAGCTTCAGCGACCACAAGCGTTGAGCTTTCCCCGGTGTACGACCGGGTCTTGATTGTCTGAATCCCCCTGGGGGCGAGTTCGGGAAAAAGATACTGCATGCCGCTGGTTTCTTGAGGGCTGGAAAGTACTGGCACGCGTTTTTGAGCAATTCCAAGGGACGCAAGAGCTTTTCTTGCCCGCGACAGGCTTCGCTCAACATAACTGACTGCTCCGGCCACCGATATGCCGCTTTCGAAAGGAAAAAACTTGTCATTGGATGCTATCCAGTCGCAGAGGGAACAGAATCCCTCGAAAAGTTCGCTGGGAATCGTGTCCCGGGGGAGTGTCACGACCGACAGGCCGGCAGGAACGAGGTACAGTTCCTCCCCTGCGGCAACAAGCTCCCTTACCGCATCCCACTCAAGGGATTCTATGGTTTCGAGAGCGCCGTCGAGCGGTTTGGGCTTTCTCCGAGCATTGACGTCCCGCGAGCCTGTGGGTCTGTCATGGTGGTTCAGTACGGCCCTGCTCCACGCTTTCCATGTTTTGCTTTCCTCCCATGGGAAATAGTTGTATTTTATGCTGTATCCCCTGAGGAAAAACTCTCCGTAGGCTCCGTGTCCGTCGCTTTTCTCCGTATCCACCGAACCGGAAAGGTCATCCCTTGAAAAATCATGTTTCGAGTCCTGGAATATCCGGAGCATAATGTCCATTTTCCAGCGCTGGAAGCGCCAGCTTATCTTTCCCGCATCGTGGAGAAAAATGAAAAACAGGACCATCGCGTCTACCTGCTCCTCCGTACAATCGGGACCGCCGACGCTTTTCAGGAAGAATTTACTGTTCCCCATGCGCAAGGACAGCGCCAGCCATGCTTTTGCCACCGACGCAACATCAATCGAATGGAGCAGAAGGGGATGGTATTTGTCCGTGTTGCCGTCAGCTTTGCCCCAGTATCTCTCAATCAACAAGAATTACCTCCTGCCTTTTTCAAAACTAAAAAAACGGAGCCTGAGTCCCGCAACGCATGTGCAGGAGCATTCCCGGAGCAGATGTCACCGGGGGGAACATGCCCGTCAGTGTCTTTCCGTACGTCCTTTCCCCTCCAGGTACGTCTCCCCGATGACCTTGGCCATCCTGCCGCCGTCCTCCGCCGAGCGGAGCACGATGCCTTCCCGATGGTGCCTGTCGGTGTATCCGGACGGCAGGTCCGCAAGTTCCTTCACCTGCTCCGGGTTCTCGAAACGCATATCGCGGAAATCGACTGTTTCAATTCCAAGTATCCGGCAAATCTCCATGGTTTTCTCCGGTGTGTGGTATGTGCCGTTTTCGAGAGTGGCGAATACACGTATCTCAGGCACGACACGCCCGTAGTCGAGATGCTGTATCTTCGAGCCGAAAATCTCGCCGTAAAATACCACTCCAAGCGGCAGCTTCTCCTCTCCGCCGAGTTTTTCCACAAGCTCCCCTATGGTCCTGACATACACCGAGCCGCAGTCATTCTTGTGGACGGTCGCATGGGAGCCTATGTAAAGCCGGGGATTTCCGTTTTCCGGATGGATAAGCCGTGCGAACCGCGCGTTCGTGCCGTGGATTTTTTCCGACCAATAGACGCGCTCGCCGGCGGAGAAGGTGTCAGGTTCGTTCATCAGGTTCGGCATTTTGTAAAATGTACAGAACTCGAATGGAACTTCTTTCGACGAAAGGATATCCCCTTTCATTGATACTTCAGGCAGGTCATCCCACTTAAGAATGTATGGGAGCCAGGGTTCAACCACATCCCGGTCGACGACAAGCCCCTCCGAACGGTTGCCGCGAAGCGTCGCCGGCTTTACCCGTCCCTTTGAAAGGTACTTTGTCACACCAAGAAGCTCGCTGAGCTCAAGGGGAAGGACCGAGTCCACGGGGATAAAGAACAGCCTGTCTCCTTTTTTTCTTCCCTTTGCCACGACAGCCTGCCATCCCATTTCCTCGAAGGTAACGACGTCGAGGGCAGAGGCGTTCTGCGCGTCCTTCACTTCCCTGACGGTGACGGGACGGGCGTACCTCGTCGGCTCGCAGTGGGCGACTTCCCTCTGGTATGTGACACTTGCGGGTATCTGAAGTGTTATTTCCATAAAAAAAACCCCCTTTTTTTGCGTGCAATATATCTTCTGATATACCAATACTAGAAGAAACAGAGACAGACAAACAAGCCCTTCTATAGTTTTTCACTTATAGTTTTAAATATTTCTTGCATTAGGGTAAAACAACAAAAAGCATACAAGATAGTCTTTGCAAAAAGAAGTTAAATAACCCTTCACGCAGATATCCTATTTACTGGAGATAAAAGACGGGGCCGTTTCATCAAAAAACGGCCCTTTTCCAGTCTCAACACGGTGTTTTAAGCGGTTTACCCGGCTAAAAAGCAGCAAAAAGCCCGTTTTTGTATTAAAAACAGCATTTTCAGCGGTGACTGTGCTTTTGTCACCGGCACATGTCTCTTTTTTTCTTTTTTGCTGGGCGCTGCACAAGAAATTTATTTCCGGTCATACCGGAAGGTTCCATAAAGAACACTATATCGGGAGGTATTTTGCCATGCAGATTGCAGCCAGACTTGACTCGCAGTTCGAGGAGATTCTTTCATCCTATCCGGATTCCATGCTTTCCCTTTCGGGGATAGGCTCGAAACAGACTAATTTCAGCGTCCATTTCGCCGACCTTATGGCGGGCAACGGTCTTGCCATGGCGGATGTATCATCCGACCCCAATGCGAACGTATCCCATTCCACCGCCGCCACGGCGACCCAGGAATCTTCCAAGCCCCTGCTGCGGCTCATGGGCCTTGAGCGCATCTTTCTCTCCATACGGGAGAAGGAGGGTAGGGAGACTGCCGAAAGGGTAGTGCGGAGGATTATCGACGGGGGGCTGTATCCCTCCGACCTTCACCTGTTCTATATGCCATACTGCTACAACCTGTCGGCTTCCATGCTTATGAGCGCAGGGCTTCCCTTCATCCCGCGCACTCCGTCAAAACCTGCAAAACATGCCGACTCCTTCGCGCAGCATGCCCTGCAGCTCATCATCTATGCATCCAACCACCAGTCGGGTGCAGTCGCCCTCACGGGGTTTTTCGTGGCGTACGCATGGCATGCGAAACGAGAAAACCTGACCAGGAAAGAGATGACGCAGGAACTCCAGAAGTTCACCTATTCCATAAACCAGCCCGTGAGGTATTCCGTCCAGACGCCGTTCGTGAACCTTACGCTCTTTGACAGGGAGTACCTCAGGGAAATGTACGGCGACATGGTGATGCCCGACGGCAGCACCCCCAATATCGAGGACGTCATGGCGGTCCAGAAGCTCTACGCCGAGTGGTTCGTCAACCACATGACGGAGACGGGACTGGTCTTTACCTTCCCTGTTCTCACAGCCTCCGTCCTTCTCGACAAAGAGACGAAGAAACCGCGCGACACGGAGTTCGTTGACTGGCTGACCAAGACGAACGCCGAACTGGGACTCATCAACATCTACATGTCGGAGAACGCGTCGAGTCTTTCATCGTGCTGCCGGCTGTCCAACGACATCAACATGCTCGCCGAGCTCGGGTATGTGAACAGTTTCGGCGCCGGAGGCGACGGCATAGGCTCCGTCGGCGTCTGCACGGTGAACCTCCCCCACGTGGCTCTGCTCGCCAGGAAGGAAGCCATACGGAAAGACGCGAACGAACAGGACGAGTTTCTTGCGCTTCTTCCTTCCTACGTGGCCGACTCCCAGCGTGTGGTGAACGTCCGCCGGGAATGGGTGAAGGAGAATATCGCCAAGGGCCTGCTCCCCCTCTACAACCACAATTTCATGGACCTGAACAGCCAGTACAACACGGTGGGAATCTGCGGGATGTACGAGGCGGGGTATTTTCTCGGCCTTACGGGCGATGTAAGGGGAAAATACCTTCCTTTTGCCGTGGAGACGCTCAACACCATCAACAGGATAAACCTGGCGCAGGCGAAAAACGACGGGCTCCCCTACAATATGGAGCAGGTCCCGGCGGAGAACCAGGCTGTAAAAATGGCGGAGAAGGACAGGGTGCAGGGCCTGCAGAACGAGTTCCGTCTCTATTCCAACCAGTGGGTGCCCCTGACCGCCGGGGTGGACGTGTTCACGCGCATAGACCTTGCCGGAAAGCTCGACAGGCTCTGCTCCGGCGGTGCCATCCTCCACCTGACGGTAGACGGCAAAATCAGCGCCGAAGTCCAGCGCAGGCTTATCAATTTCGCTGCCGAAAAAGGTGTGGTATACTTCGCCTTCAACTACGTATTGTCCAAGTGCACAGCCTGCGGATTCCTCGGGCAGGGAGACCTGAACACCTGTCCGAAGTGCGGTGTCACGGGGGCTATAGAGACCTACTCACGCGTGGTCGGATTCGTCACTCCCGTGACCAACTGGCACAAGGAACGGAGGAACGAGTTCCACCTTCGGGAGAGATATTCCCTGGACGCACGGCAGAAGGAGATGTCGAAAACCGAATCCGAAACAGCGGCGCATCCGGAAGAAAAGACCGGAGACAAGTGTGGTGAAAAAGAGACGATGGTCGCCTGACGACCGCCCGGAAATACAGGACGCTTTCCGCGGGCGGCCCCCATGTCACAAGGGGCCGCCTTTTTTGTGCATATATACATACTTATGTGTTTTCCTTTTCAGGTTTTTTGGTTTTTCCGTTTCAAACAGGTATCCTTGTATATACCCGTCGCGGTGGCAGTATTCTTTCCCGCGGACGGGGAATGGGAAGTCTGAAAAGGAAAGGAGGTATGCCATGAGGTGGAAAACCATTCTCTCAGCGCTCGCGGTACTTGTGGTGCTTTCGGCCGGTACGGCCATTGCCGCACCGAGGAATTACGCCCATGTTTCCATTGCTCCTGAAACTGTCATCATGGGCGGAGTGGAGCACGTGACCGGCTCCGTGTCGTCTCCGGGAGGGATATCAGGGCTTTCGGTCTCAATCGACGGGAAACAGTACCGCCCCAGGATGATTATAGGAAAAATAGGGGAGAAGAACCTGAACGGCAAGTGGATTGTCCGCATGCCTCATGCCAAATGGAGGCACGGGACAGCGAGGGTGAGGGCCATAGCCGTACCGAGACATTACGGCCACAAGGGCCTCAAACACGGCAAGGCGTACCGTCACGTATCCTGCGTCGCATGGTAGGTCAAGTGTAATCCAAGTCAAAAAATACGACGAAAGAGAACAGGCGCCTGGTTTTCCAGGCGCCTGTTCTTCTGTTTTTGACTCCCCGCCGGGAGGATACCTACTCCATTAACCCAAGAAGCGGGCTGTATCCCGCATCGCCGGCTTTTTTCCGGAATACGAACCGTATGGACATCATGACGGCCAGGCAGAGAAGAACGAAATACATGCACATGGCCATGGCAAGTCCCCAGACACTGAAATATGTGCCCATGACATACGCGAAAATTCCGTGAAGCACAGTCAGGATGACCATTATAAGCGAGTTAGCCCCAGGATATCCAAATCCCTGGAGGATAAGAGTAAACGGGGACATTGGGGCAAAAACCACCATGGCAGCGAGAATCAGAGGGGCATATTCGAGTGCCCTTGAATAAACACTGTTTTCCGAAAGAATCCCGGCGAATCTCAGTCCCCATACGCCGGCTGCCATGGACACCGAGAAAAGGATGGAGAGAAGAAATGATGTCAGTCCGGCGCGCAATACCTTCCCCTCGGCAGACAAAAGTTTTTGAAATGACACGTCTATTTCAGAAAAGGCTTTCATGAGGCCGGGTGCGAAAACATTCCTTACGGTCAAGAGAACCTGGTTCAGTGCATCGCACATGACAACGGCTCCTGCAAAGACGGCGGCCACGTCCGCGTTTTCCCGAAGCGCGGGGATGAAAGGTATCAGGAAAAGCCCCATGCGTATATTTCCGTCAAGAAGCGCTGTGCCCGGCATGACCCTCCATCCGAAGGACAGGTGCTTGGCCGCCATGTCTGAAATCCACGAGAAATAATGTCTGAACACGGGAAATACGCTCCCCGCACGAATGTGAACCATGGGAAAAATCCTGGTTGTTTTAAGAAAAAGAAAAATGGAAAGAAGGATTTCCCCGGGTGCGAACACGAGGATAAGGAGATTTTCGTCAATCCCTGAACGCCTGAAGAAAATCATTGAAACGGCTGCGGTTATATAGCGCAGCGCACGCCCCGCGGCAACGAGCCTGAATTTCATAAGGGCGTTCAGGTACCAGAGGACGGTCTTGTTGACTGCGCAAAGCGGAACTATTATAGACACGGCACTCATGGCACACCCATATCCGGGAGGATATGCGAATGATACCAGCCACAGAACCAGGGATACGGCACAGCCGGTAAAAATGACCGCAGCGACCGCCGAGCGGAAGAGAAGGTGAGTTTGTCTCGGGTTTTTGAATGGATATCCTGACACCTTGCAGAAGACCGACTCCGGGATGCCGAAAGCGGACAGATAGTCGGCAAAGGCAAATACCCCCCACCCGAAGGAGAAAACAGCAAAGGTTTGGGAGGAGTGCCATTTTGCCGCCGAGTACATCACAAAAGCGCCGCACAGGGCGCATATCCCGGTCGACAGCAGGCTCAGAAACACCGCGTTTTTTTCAGGGGAAACATGTCTTTTATCCGGAAACTTATTGACCATAGAGCACTCCTTTCCTTTCTATTTAATAACGAGGCTGTGAGAGTCACTCCAAAGTAGGCAAGAATACGGAAAAACGGGCTTAATACATACTGCCCATTGCGTTAATGGCTGAAATAGCCCTGTCGGGGTCAACTCCTATTGTCTGGAAGTACCATCGAATAGAATCCTCCCTGGGCATATTTTCCTCAACAACCAGAGAAAGCCCCTCGCTCCGGGAAATATATCCCTCGCGAATCTGATTGCTTCTGAAAGTGTCGTTCTCGGAAAACCCGGCAATCCGGCAGTATATGTAATTGTAAAGAGCAGATGTTCCGTCTCCTATCCTCCATGTGGACGGATATCCCTCTTCTTTTTCCCATCCGTACCTGTTAAACAGTGTGTCATGTATTTCCCTCTCGTTCCACGGAAAGTACTTAAAGGGACTTATATAATTTTTGGGATAGAAAAAAAAACCGAAATATCCAGTGAAAGCATCAACCAGTCCGCTATTAAAAAAAGAGGGATTGGAAATCATCTTTCCGGCAAATAAAAACGCCATCCGAAGCCTGTTCAGGAGACTAAGGTCCATAATATTCCGCTTGTCGAATGTCTCGTTGATTCCCAGAAACGCCGTCTTGAAGTCTGTCCTTTCGAGATAGTTTTCGCCCCAGAAAACGATATCTGTCCCAAGTTCCCTTGCTATCCGTGGAATATGAAAGTAAACCTGCTTGTCACCTGCCATAAAAAGAGTTACGGTGGCGATATCAGGTTTTTTAAGCCACGCCCCCACATTCTTGCGGATGTTCGACCTTTTTCTGGCGATTCCCCCGTCTATAACTAAATGGCGGACGCCAAGTTCCTGCGTCATCTGTTTCATGTTCCTGTAGCCTATATCAGTAGTCATGCCCCAGTCATATGTATATGCCAGCGTGCGAAGCCCCAGCTCTTTCCGGGCGAAATGCAATATCCACGAGCTGTCCCTCCCGCCGCTGAATGGGACAATACAGTCATATTCCCGTTCTTTTTTCAATGTACCGAGCCTTTTTGCCACTTCATACTCAAGAGCCTTCCGTCCGAGGAAACTCCTTTTTTTATGAGTTCGGCAATAAACACACTCTCCGTTTTCATCGAGCCCGAGAAAAGGAAAAGTGTCTGGCAGAAGACATGAAGAACATCGATTGAGAGTGAGTAGTTTTTCCTTGTTAATAAATGGGATTGCATTGTTTGTTGTCATAAAAACGACCTTCTTTTTCATTAAAGACATTTCCTGGCTTGCGAGGAAACCGATGAAAACATGTTTTTAACATCAAAAACAAATCCTCCCCGCCGAAGGTAGCGCATCGGGTCAATGTATTTAAACTCATCATGAGCCACGGAACCCACTACTGCGTCAAACTTCCAGTCCTCCGCCTCCGGCGGAACAACAGAAAGAATCTCCAGTCCATATTCTTTTTTTATAAAATCCTTGTCCGCATGCGGGTCACACACAACAGTGCGGCACCCCCGCAATTCCAGTCCCTTTACTATGGCATGCACCTTCGTGTTTCTGCAGTCGCCGCAGTTTTCCTTGAATGAAAAACCGAGGATAAGTACATCAGCACCGACAGGATTTATTTTTCGGCGTGTCATTTCCCTGGCTATCCGCTGGACAATATACGGTGCCATGGATTCATTTTTTTTTCTTGACGAGAGAAGTATGTCAACAGGAACTCCAAGGTCAGACGCCTTCCATGCAAGCCAGTATGAATCTACACCGATGCAGTGTCCTCCCACAAGCCCTGGTGTAAACGAAAGAAAATTCCATTTTGTCCCGGCCGCCGTGAGGACATCATTCATATTTATATCCATAGAATTAAAAAAAACAGCCATCTCGTTCATAAAAGCTATATTGACATCTCTTTGCGCATTTTCCATTATTTTGGAAGCTTCGGCTGTTCGAATGTTTCGTGTCATAAAGGTCCCGGCAGGAATTATCTTCCTGTATATCGAATCGACAAACTCGGCGGTGCGAGGTGATGAGCCGGACGTAAGCTTAACGGTGTTCTCAAGGATATGACAGGCATCCCCGGGACTGATTCGTTCAGGGCTGTATCCGCAAAAAAAATCCCTGTTGTATCGAAGTCCGCTCAGACGTTCAAGCAAAGGGACACAAAACTCCTCGGTACATCCAGGGTAGACGGTAGATTCAAAAATGACGGTATCCCCCCGTCCGAGCCATCCGGCAACCTTCATGACGGCTTGGGAAAGACATGTCCTGTCGGGCGTGTTGTTTTTATATACGGGAGTGGGAACGGCAATGATATACACGTTGCATAAAGAGGGTTTATTGTCTGTTGAATTCTCATTATCAAGGAGAATCAAGCCTTTGGAATTTTCATCTTTTATGTTTTTTTTGAAATCTCCGATTCCATGGTTCGGTGTATCGTAATGTCCAGAAGCGCTAAAACATTTTTTTTCCTTAAGGATTTTCCGCACACGCTCCATGTCATGGTCATATCCTACAACATAAAACTCGCGTCCCAAGGCAAGAGCCAGGGGAAGACCAACATACCCCAGTCCTATGACGCATATCTTTATATCTGCAGGAATTTGAAAATAGTCTTGAGAGATATTTTGAGAAAAATCCCCGGAGCGGTATTCCAAAAAAAATCACCCCCAGGGTTTTAATATATCGGGGATGGTGGTCCGCAAACAATAGTGCTCTTCAAACAGGTGTTGCCATTTTCATCTTCAGTATGAGCCACAGGGTTCTTAGCCCATCCCTTGCCTGACATACCCTGGATTTTCCTCCGGCTCTTCGCGGGGCTATTATTGGCACTTCTTTTCCCTCAAGTCCAGAACGCACTGCAAGAATAGTCGTTGACGTGGGTACGCCGTATCCCTTTGACAAAAGATGAATCCACCCAAGGAATATGTCCCGGCGAATTGCCCTTAAACCGGAGTTGTAATCCTGTATCTTTCCATTGATAACACTCTGCACGGCAAAGTAAAGACATTTTTTCCCGGGAAGGCGCATCCAGTTTACCGGTGTTCCCTTGCCCCTGCATCCTATGATGTAATCATACCTGCCCGGATTATCTCGCAGTTCATCGATAATCTTTTTTACATCCACTCCCCTGTGTTGTCCATCACCGTCCATTGTAAGGACATAATCTCCGGACGCAAACATGACTCCGGTCATCGCCGCCGCCCCGGGACCGCTTCGCAGCTTGTGATGAACAACCTTTACTTCTTCTCTGCCTTTCTTGGCCATAGCCCATTCATCCATTATTTTCCCTGTATCGTCGCTTGAGCAGTCATTTACAAGTATATATTCCACTCCGTATTCCCCGACGGATGACGGGACATGTTCATCCAGGTCTTTAAAAACGCCAGGAAGTGACTCTTCCTCGTTGTATGCAAGCAAAACTATCGAAACATACGGCTTTGGTCCATACTGTAAAAACACAGAACACCACCCCCGCAAAATACAATATCTGAAGGGGCGGCGCCTAAACAATCGGTGCGTTGTCTATTTCCATAGATATCGGAGAGGGACTTTCCGGCTTGTCAGACCCTCCACACATTCCGTCTACCACATTTTCGTAAAAGATTCTTTTGTAAATGTCCTGTTGACTGAGATAAAATGAGTTTTGTACTCTTGCCTCAACATCAGGAAATCTCCAAATCGCCTGCGATATATAATTGCTAAAGGCAAAAGACACAGGTAATAAACAGCACCCAATACCACAGGACCGATAATTTTTATGGAAACCTTTCCAAGGGCAGTCCAGACCTTTTCAATCTTTAGTGAAAATTTTACGGACGCAAGCCCCATCAACCCTGTTAAAAAAGAGGCATAAAGACACCACCCCAGGGAAAAAACAATATGAAAAAAAAGCAGGGCAATACAGACTGCCAGTACAGATTCCCTGGAACAGTGCGTTAAAACAGTATTATTGTTCTCTTCTCTTGTCATATCAGGATTAAAATTCTAGAATATGGTATATATCAGCGGTGCAAGAGTACTTCCACCACCTGCGGCTACCAGGTATCCCAACAGGCCGAGCGTAAAAATAACAGGAAACAACCAGAATTTTTTTCGTTCTTTCATGAAGTCCCACAAATCCTTGAAGATATCCATGGGTATTCCCCCTTTTTGGTTTAATTTGAAGAATTACGGTCTGACTTCGAAAGATATTCGAGAATTTTATCCGCTATTATCTCGTTTCCGTTCGGGGATGAATGACACCCGTCAATCAGGATATATCTCCTGCCGTCAAAAGCGCTGCTCAGGTCAAGAAAATTATCTTTCAGGACAGAATAGCGGGGCGTATCCATCAGCTCGATGACCATTGGATAAAATCCCGGGCAGCTTTTCTCAATCATAATGTCGTCAAAACTCTTCTTTTCAAGATGGTCTGTTCTCGGGTTTCCTACGGCCGCATTAGGCTGAAGAACGGCCAGAAACCGCGCCCCGCCGGATTCGACCGTCTTTTTTATCGCAAGCCAGCTTTCCAGAAGAGCCAGGGCTGTTTTTTGAGCATTATCATCGGTAAATTCCACATGAACGGACACTTGGGGACGAACCGGAATCTTTCCGGTGATTTTTCCTGTTAATTCTCTTAAAGGAGTTACCATGTTGCCAAGATAATGACGCAAAGACAGCTCCGGAGGAAGCGAATCCGCGTCTCTCATTCTTTCGCGTATCTGTACTTCCCTGAACGAACTCAGAGAGCTTTTATGCTCTGCGTAAGATGACGAATACTCGTTCACTCCGTCGTAAGAGACTACAAGTGACGGGTAAACCCCTTCGGCCATACGCATCTGAAGAAACACCAGGCTTTGAAATGCTCTGTACCCGCTTTCCCCGTAATTCAGGACGTTGTAGCGTCCCCTGGTTTTCCGTGCAAACAATGCCGGAATGGTGTTTTTGTCATCGGACCCAGTTCCCCACATTGTCGACCCTCCCAGAAAAACCGCCAGCGGAGCGTCAGCGGAGACAGCAGCCTGAGGAGTGACCCTGATACCGTTCTCGTCTATGGTTATTGTCTTTCCTCTATACGGAAGCCTTCTCCATTCAACATAGGACATATACTCCCCCCGAAGGTTTTTAAACTCACTGAAGTGTTCTTCAGCCCACAGGATATGGTTGTTTTTGTAATTCGGTAAAAATGCCCTGTGGTCAGTCTGTATATTCTTCCCGTCGTTTTTAAATAAACCTTTCGCCGCATTATACCCCTGAAAAAGGAATATACCCCCCGCATTCATCGATACGATAATGCAGACGGTTATAAACACATTTACAACCATGATTTTAAAAATTTTTTTTATGGCATTTCCCCCCATTGCTGTTAATCCGGGTCAAATTCTTCAATCCATTTGTCTTTTTTTGTATATTCCGGCTGTTCGGTCTTCTTGAGAAAAAAATCATTGATGACAAGACAGTCCATCTCGGTGCGCATAAAACACCTGTATGCATCGTCCGGCGTGCAGACGATAGGTTCTCCACGGACATTGAAGCTCGTGTTCACGACCAGTCCGTACCCGGTGATTTCCCGAAATGCCTTTATCAGCTGCCGGTATTTCGGGTTCACATCCTCTGAGACAGTCTGAATCCTCGCTGAAAAGTCTATGTGCGTGCAGGGCTGTATATCGCTCCTGTCGCAGTAGAGTTTCTCCCAAAGGCCCATATCCGAATAATTATCCGGAAGTTTTTTTCTCCTCTCTTCACGGACTTCTGCAGTCAGAAGCATGTACGGGGAAGGAATGTCCAGGTTGAAATATTCCCCGGCGCATTCGTCGAGCACCGAAGGAGCGAACGGACGGAAACTCTCCCTCTGTTTCGTTTTCATATTGAGTTTTCTCTGTATGTCACGGTTTCTGGGGTCGGCCAGTATACTCCTGTTCCCGAGAGCCCTGGGGCCGAACTCCATTCTCCCCTGGAACCATCCGACAATTTTTCCCGAGGCAATCGCAGAAGCTGTTTCGCGGCACAGGTTTTCCAGTGATTCAATCCTCCTGTACACGGCTCCGTACTTTTCAAACACTCTTGACGCTTCCTCGCTGGAAAACGACGGGCCGAGAAACGCTCCTTTCATACTGTCCATGCCGGGAGCCTGAAAGCGTTTCTTTTCATAGTACATGTGATGGACGGCAAGGGCTGAACCCAGGGCTCCTCCGGCATCTCCGGAAGCCGGCTGGATAAAAATATCCCTGAAGATATTTTCCCTTGCCAGTCTTCCGTTGACTACACAGTTCAGCGCCACTCCCCCCGCCATGCACAAGCACTCCGCACCGGTGAGCCTTTTGGCAGTCAGGGCCATTCTGACGACAATGTCGCCTGTAACCTCCTGTATCGCATAGGCCAGGTCGCACTGCTCCTGCGTAAAACTTGCACTGTCCGCATCCGAGGGGGGAAATCCGAAAAGTTTCTCCCATTTCCTTTCATCAGCCATTTTTAAACCAAATGCATAATTGAAATAATCCTGGTTAACCCGGATAGAGCCGTCGTATTTAACCGATACCAGGTGTTCCTTTATGAGACGTATATATTCTTTTGTCCGAAAAGAATTCGGGTTTCCGTAAGGCGCAAGTCCCATGAGCTTATACTCGCCGGAATTGACCCGAAACCCAAGATATGAGGTGAAAGCCGAGTACAGCAATCCAACCGAGTGGGGGAAACACATCTCTTTAAGTATGGTTATCCTGTTGTCCTTACCGTGTCCTATGGTCGCTGTAGCCCATTCCCCGACTCCATCCACGGTAAGTATGGCCGCTTCCTTGCATGGAGAAGGATAAAAAGCGCTTGCGGCGTGGGAAAGATGATGCTCGCAGAACAAAAGATTAAGCTTCTCGGCGTCGTAACTCCCCGTTTTTAAAAATCCTTCGCGGAGCAGTTTTTTCAAAAAGAGTTTTTCTCTCAGCCAACCGGGGATTGATTTAATAAACTGCCCCACGCCTCTCGGGGCAAAAGCATAGTAGGTTTCCAACAGCCTTTCAAACTTGAGAAACGGCTTGTCATAGAATACAACAGCATCGAGACCGTCGATATCAATTCTTGCCTCCTGAAGGCAGTACCTTATTGCCTGTACAGGGAAACCGGCATCATGTTTCTTCCTTGTGAAACGCTCCTCCTGGGCTGCGGCGACAATCTCGCCATCAGAAAGTACCGCGGCGGCGGAATCATGATAGTACGCCGATACTCCAAGAATAAAAGACATTTCAGTCGACCTTCTGCCGGTATTCCCCGGCTGTCTCCCGAACCGGAAATACAGAGTTGATGAACAACAGTACAAATGCTGCGAAACTCACAAGAATAACAGGAAAAACAGGAAGGTTATACCTCGGCAGGTTATTGGAAAACAGGGCCATTACACCAATAGCGAGAAAAGACGGGAGGATAAAAATCGCCAGGTCTCCTTTCTTGAAAACTCCATATAAAAAGACAAAACCATTGGCAAAAACGATAAAAATAAATGACACAAGGTAAAACAGGTTTTTCACCTTGTTCTTTTCAGTTTCCACTGCGGTAAAACCATCGGGCGTGTTGATAGGTTTAAGGGTTATCACCGGACCCATCCGTCCAATTCCTGTTATTCCCCATATTCCCCTGTACAAGAACGGTATTGTTGAAACAATATGCCCGAAAGGGTCTTTCAGGATTTTTTCTATGGAAACGCTTTTCAGTTTTTCATCCACTAAAAGTGAGATTTTATTGTCGGTTTTTATATCCCCGTATCTTCCGGCTTGAAATGCCAACTCATTCTCGTCGTATAATTTTTTTTTCTCTTTTACTTTCGTTGCCCAAAGCTTATTGTAAAGAGATATAGTACCTTCTATATCTCCATTTTGGATATACTTATTCTCACTTTCATTAAAATCCGACTTTTCCCTGTTTAAGGGAGCAAGTATGCCGCCTTTTTGCATGTCTTTTTCTGAAAACCCTAGAATCTTGCCTGCCGCCGGACGAAACTCCGGAGGTGTCCATACGTATATCGCTCCGCTTAAATTTTTTTGTACAAATTCATTTTTTAATGCCCTGAACATCAGCTGTTCCCCGCCCCTGTCGCATATTCCCCAAAAACCAAGCCGAATATGGTTTCTCACCATCCACGGCGCCACAGAAATACAGAAAAAAAGCAGATATACCAGTGCATATTTAAAAACCGTCCCGGATATTTTTTTCTCGGAAATCACCATCCCCAAGAAAAAGAGAAAAATAAAAAAAGGGGAAAGATAAAAAAACACCGCTTTTGTAAGGGAGAGTATACCCCATGAAATTCCAAGAAGAGCAAATGAAACAACATCGCTTTTTTTCCACGCCATCAATGCGAAATATGATGTCCACGCCAGGAGTCCCATAGCCGGAACTTCAGATAGAAGTCTGTCCATATACTTGGTATTATATAAAAAAACAAATATGCCCAATGTCGTTAAAAAGGAAAAAAGATACTCTTTCTTGTTTTTTTTCCCGGAAATACTTTCAAAAACAGCGACAGACAATATCCATACACCTGAAAGAACTATAAATGCCCAGAAAACATTCACTGTTTTTACCCACTCAGCACCTGGCCCATTCAGTAAATCCGCTAAAAGACGTGTTTTCCCGAACGGAAATTCCTCTATCGTGCGTGTTCCCTCAAATGGAGATATCCTCATCCATGCAGCAGTTACAAAAGGAACGACCGGCTCAAGGAAAGCCGTATATTCAGGTTTTATCTCGTTGTCTTCAGATTCACCGATATCAAAATTAAGAATCCAGTTATTATCGTATGAAAAAACAGATTTCTTTTCCAGTATATGCGAAATAACAAGATACTGCCGGCTGTCCAGCATAATCTCCGAGCCTGTTATTTTCGTTCTCAGAACAAGCGAGAGTAACGTAAAAATAAAAAACAACAAAACTGCAACTATTTTTCTTTTTGACAGCAAAAGAAACACCCCCGCACTTTATAATACCTGCGGGGATGTTTCTTAAACAAACAAAACCTCTCTTGGAGATACTTTCCATGGTGGGGCTGCTGAAAGTTCCGGTTTCGTCTGATGTAGCTGTTGGAAAGTAATGGCCATCTTTTAAAAGATGGCCATTACTTATAATTTTAATACATTCTCCATATTTTCACATAAGGAGTGGCGTAGTTTACATAGGGATTTCCAGTCACTTCCTGTTTCATGCTCCCGTACCCGGTGTTCAGGTAGGACGAGCCTCCCCCGCCTCCGGCGCCATACGTCATTCCGCTCGCAGGGCCTCCGCCCCCTCCGCGC
>LSQX01393737.1_pt3 | contig 23991 bp, 20 predicted proteins | sample 654561 | NCBI WGS metagenome assembly LSQX01 (sample SAMN04489861, study PRJNA283612) | anaerobic digester metagenome | isolation source: 4 biogas reactors fed with cattle manure at either 37C or 55C with and... | place: Denmark: Kongens Lyngby | collected 2014
CATGGACGTATCCAAGCTGAAGGAATCCGAGTATAAGACCACGAAGATATCCATATCCTTTCTGAAGGCCAACACCGTCTCTCTGGTTTTTCCGCTTCCTTTGGTGATTATTTATATCGCGATCGCTTTCCTTGCGGAGAAGCTCCTTTCTCCCCGCCCGGAAATGTTCGGCAATGCCGCCCGTTACTTTTCGATGAACGGAGAATTGCCGTATTTACTCCTGTCGATGGCGATCTACATCGTCATCATGATCATTCTGATCGTACTTCACGAGCTGACGCATGCGTTTTTTTTCATGCGCGGCTGTGAAAACGGATGGAAAAGCATCAAATTCGGGGTCAAATCCCTGACCCCGTACTGTCACTGCAGGGAAGCAACGACCGTTTCGATCGCCCGGATGAGTTGTCTGGCGCCTCTTTTTACCGTGAGCCTGCCTCTTTCGATCCTCGCGATCGCGACCGGCTTTCCACTCCTTCATTTGCTGGCCGTCGTGATGATCTTTTCGTCCGGCGGTGATCTGTGGATCATTTGGAAGCTCCGCCCTTTTAACGGAAAGACCGATTTGGCATTGGATATGGAAGAAGAGATCGGAATGATCGTCTATGAACCGATCCCGAACGTCTCTCTTTCTGATATTTCTTCGGAGGAAAAAGCATGAGAAAACACGATTCAGGGCCGTCACGACGCCCGACTCATCACGCATCCGGATCCGATTCCGGATCTGCGAGGCATGCCGGTATCAAGCGTGTCTCGGGAAACAAGATGACGCGGGGCGACTCGAGTTCCCGGTCCGGCAATACGAGTCGGGGCGGCCCGGGACGAAGGGGTTCGCTGATCTTCCTTCTGATCCCGCTGGTCATCCTCATCGCCGGCGCGGCGGTTTTCACGCGTTTCTACCGTCAGTATAAGAGCAATACATTTGTGGAGCAAAGCTACGTGGATTCGTGGGATCAGCTGACGGATCCGAACATCCCCGCCCTGACCGACTCTTCGGGCTCCGCCGTCACGCCGCCGCCGGAGGCTACGCCGCTCCCGACCCCCACGGACATCCCTCTTGAGCCGCCGAATCTCAACGACGTCGATATCAAGAACGACCCGATTATTCGAAAAGAACCGATCGACCCCGATATTGAAAATATCCTGGTGATCGGGATCGACGGAGCGGACATCGATAACGAGGGGCATCGTTCGGATACGATGCTGATCGTGAGCATTAACCGTAAGACCAGGGAAGCGCGCCTGGTGTCGGTCATGCGCGACATCTGGACCTATTTCCCGAACCGGCACTCCTGGAACAAGATCAACGCCTCTTACGCATTCGGAGGCCCCGGCCAGACGGTCAACATCCTGAACGAGGGCTTCGGGCTCGACATTCAGGAATATATCGTCATGGACTTTTCCGGATACAAGGAAGTCATAGACATTCTCGGCGGCGTGACGATCAAGCTCAGCGCCGACGAAGCCGGGAAGGTGCCCGGGATCAGCGGAGCCGGCACATATACACTGACCGGTGAGCAGGCGCTGGCGTACTCGCGGATCCGCAAGATCGATTCGGATTTTGTGCGGGTGCAAAGACAACGCAATGTCTTGCTGGCGCTTTTCAAGGAGATGCGGGAGAAAGACCCCGTCACCCAGTATAACCTTGCGGTCGACGCGCTGGAATTCATGCGCTCGAACATTCCCGCGACGGATATCACGGGACGCTTCCTGAGCCTTGCGGTACAAATCGACTCGTCAATGGACCAGATGACGATCCCGGGCAAGGGGATGTATAAGGTCCATGACGGGGCAACATGGTATATGTCCATCAAATGGGAGGAGCAGACCGAAGCGCTTCACGAGTTCCTTTACGGCGGTTAGCCGGCGGGAGATGCCCGGAAACGGCTCTGTTCGGGCCTGTGTCTCTCTGGGAGGGATCAAACATGATTTATGACGTCGCCGTGATCGGAGGCGGTATAACCGGCGCTTCCGTCGCTCACGCGCTGTCGCGCTATGATGTTTCCGTCGTCCTGCTCGAAAAGGAGTCCGATGTCGCCTTGGGCGCGACCCGCGCCAACAGCGGCATCGTACACGCGGGCTATGATCCGGCGTCCGATACATTGATGGCGACCCTGAACGTTCGGGGCAACGCGATGATGCCCGGCCTGTGCCTTGATCTCGACGTGCTTTTCGATCCGTGCGGGTCGCTGGTCGTCGCCGTCGGTCCGGATGAAGACGCGACGGTGCGTTCCCTTCTGGAGCGGGGCCGCAGAAACGGCGTTCCGGGACTGGAAGTCATTGATCGGGAACGCCTGCTTTCCATGGAACCGAATTTGACGACGGAGGCTTCAAGCGCGCTTTGGGCACCGTCGGCTGGGATCGTCAATCCCTGGGATCTGTGCATTGCGATGTGCGGTGTATTTGTGCGCGCCGGCGGCACGGTCCTCCTGAACAGCGAGGTGACGGCGACGGAACGCGCGGAGGACGTTTGGCTCCTTCATACCGCATCTTCCGTCATCCGCGCCCGCCGCATCGTCAACGCCGCCGGACTCTATTCGGACGAGGTCCACGCGCTGACCACGCCTGCCGATTTCTCGATCCGCCCTGCCCGGGGACAGTATTTCCTGCTTGACAAGAGCCAGGGGAGCGCGGTGCGAAGTGTTATTTTCAGTTGTCCGTCCGCGGACACGAAGGGGGTCCTGATCGCCCGAACGGTCCACGGCAACCTATTGGTCGGGCCGACCAAGGAGCCGATCGACGATAAAGAAGACACGGCGACGACCGCCGGGGGACTTCGGGAGATCCGCGAAAAAGCGCTCCGAATGGTCGATTCAATCCAATTTAGGGAGAACATCGCCAATTTTTCCGGGATCCGGGCCAATCCGGACCGGGACGACTTTATCATCCGCAAAGTCGGCAGCATCCCCGATTATTATGAGGCGGCCGGCATCAAATCCCCCGGACTGGCCTCCGCGCCCGCGATCGGACAATATGTCCTTGAACTCTTGCGCGAAGGCGGTCTGGAACTCCGTGACAAGAAAGAATTCTCCGGGGATCCCGGGTTTCTGACCCGCAGGATTGTCCGTTTCAACCGAATGAGCGACGAAGAGCGCGCGGCGCTGATCGCAAGAGATCCTCGTTACGGCCGCATCGTCTGCCGTTGCGAGACGGTAACGGAAGGCGAAGTGCTCGACGCGATCCGTTCTCCTCTGCCCGCCCGAACGATCGATGCGGTCAAGCGCCGGACAGCAGCCGGGCTCGGTCGATGCCAGGGCGGCTTTTGCGGTCCCCGGATCGCCTCATTGCTCGCGGAGGAACTCCGCGTGCCGCCGACCGGGATCCTCAAGGACCGCGCCGGCTCCTACGTATTCACCGGTCCGACGAAGGATCCCTTTGACCCGGAAGGATCGGCGCATACCGCCGAATCCGTTACTGCCGATCCCGGCACCGTCGAGGCCGCAAAGGACGATCCCGTCGTCCCGATTTTCGAAAAGGAGGCGCCCGATGCGCGTTGATCTGGTCATTATCGGAGCGGGACCGGCGGGCCTTGCCGCGGCCGTCGAAGCACATCGTGAGGGCATTTCCGACATCCTCCTGATCGAGCGCGACCGGGAGACCGGCGGCATCCTCAATCAATGCATTCATAACGGCTTCGGCATTCACATCTATAAGGAAGAGCTGACCGGCCCCGAATACGCCGCTCGTGCGTTCGATGAACTGTTCGGCACATCGGTCGTCGTCAAGACGGATACCATGGTGCTGTCCGTCACTCCGTACCCGGGAGCGGATCACGATCGGCAAACCGAATCGACGGGCGACGCCCGCGTCATGGAACGGACCGCTCCGACGGGTCCGGACACTTCGACCGGCACCCCTCCCGCGCACCGTGTCGTCGCCATGAACCGGACCGACGGTATCCTCACGATCGATTGCGGCGCGGTCATCCTGGCGATGGGCTGTCGCGAACGTACGCGCGGCGCGATCTCGATCCCCGGCAGTCGACCCGCGGGCGTCCTGACGGCGGGCGCCGCACAGCGGTATGTCAATATCGAGGGCTGTATGGTCGGCAAGCGGGTCGTCCTTCTCGGCTCCGGCGACATCGGGCTGATCATGGCACGGAGAATGACCCTCGAGGGCGCGCGGGTGCTTGCCTGTGTCGAGCTGATGCCCTTTTCGGGCGGGCTCAACCGGAATATCGTCCAATGCCTTCAGGATTATGACATCCCGCTGATGTTGTCGCATACGGTGACCGATATCCGAGGTCGCAAACGTCTGGAAGCGGTTACGATTTCAAGGGTCGACGAAGCTCTTCGGCCGATCCCCGGCACGGAGACCGGGATCGAATGCGACACCCTGCTTCTGTCGGTCGGTCTGATCCCGGAGAATGAGCTGTCCAAGGGTGCCGGCGTCGAATTGGATCCGCGCACCGGCGGCCCGCTCGTACGGAACGACACGCTCACCTCGGTCCCGGGGATCTTTGCCTGCGGGAACGTTCTTCATGTTCATGACCTCGTCGACAACGTGACCCTGGAGGCTCGAAAAGCCGGCCGCGCGGCGGCCCGCTTCCTCCGCGAGACCGCCGTCCGGGAAGAAAATAAGACCATTCTCCCCCCGACCGCGAGCTCTTCCGGAACCGTTCTCTCCCTGACCGCCGGCGAAGATATCGGATACACGGTTCCGCAAGCCTTTGTGACCCCGCTTCCGGATAAGACCGCGGACATTTATTTCCGGGTACGCAAAATCCTTCGCGATTACGAGATCCTCTTATGTGATGAGGCGGGAAATGTCCTCCGACGGGCGGTTCGCGACTACATGGCGCCCGGGGAGATGGAGAAAATCGTCGTTCCCGCGTCTTTATTGGACGGACTGTCGACGCAAACACTCACGCTGACACTCCGATCCCGGGAGGAGGCCGCACATGATTGAGCTGACCTGCATCCTGTGCCCCAAAGGTTGCCGCCTCCGCGTCGATGAGAACGACGGGTACAAAGTGATCGGCAACGCTTGCCCGCGCGGCGCGGATTACGGTCGAGAGGAAGCGCTCGATCCGAAGCGCACGATCACCTCTACCGTCCGGATCCTTTTCGAAAAACAATCGACCGGCACGGGCGGCGCAAACACGATCTGCGCATCATATGAAGATCCCTGCTACAACGCCGTTTCCGCGGAAAGCCCGGAATCGGTTGCCCGCCCCGTCCTTTCGGACCCGTTGCCGCTGGTCTCGTATTTCCGCCCGGATGCCCCGCAAATCGAAGCGCGCCTGCCGGTCAAGACAAGCGCGCCGGTACCCAAAGCGAGTATTATGGACGTTATGCGGGAAGTGAACCGGATCACGGTGCGCGGACCGGCCCGACTGGGAGATGTAATCGCGGCAAACATCGCCGGGACCGGCGTCGATCTGCTGGCGACACGAACGATGACCGGCCCCGAAGGGTCCCGCTGACCGGGCAGACTGCCGGCGGCGGTTGTGCCATAAACCTCGGAAATCCGAACCCGTTCCGCGATTGACCGGAGACTTACAGCCGCCTATCGCAAGCTCACAAAAATAAACACAATAACCGCGATCGTAAACAATATCGGCAGAATAATCGGGATCAGCGTAACCAGGATGATGACAAGAGTCCATTTATTTGCGCGAGCCCGCGCCGGTTGCTCATAAATGACCTCGACCTGACTTCCGTCCCTGCGTAACCCGGCTTCGGAGCGGTTCCGAACCTCTTCTGCCTTCAAGAGAAGTTCCGGCGGCACCGTCACGTTCCGGCTCGGAAGAACATCGGCGAAGCCGTCGCCCTTGAGTTTATACACCATCACCGTGTCGCCGACGTCAAGAACCTCGCGGAATCCGCCGCCGGGGCAATGCACATTCCGGATGTACGTTTGGGTTTCCGGGAAAAAAACCGATGCGAACCACACGGGCTTCCGGTTCGCGTACCGTCCGCGGCGGTCCCCCTCCAAAACGCCGCCGGTCATCGAAGACGCCGGATCGACATAAACACAGGTTTTACAAAGAATCACGCCCCGCTGAAGGCCGGCCACACCGGTGCCGGGAGTATGAAGCGCGCGCCTGCGGGTAAACAAATAAATCCCGTAAAACACGGTGACGACCGCAAGGAGCACAAACATGATCGGAAAATGAACGGTTCGCGGGTTAAAATACCACGCGATCAGAAGCACGATCCCCCAAATAACAAAAACGACCGCCGGAACATAGGCCTTCATGTGGTCCTTTTTCATCATGTCCAGCTCATTCGCGTAGAAACGGTCCGGTAGAAGATCTTCCTCGAAAATCTCCGTGTAGCCTTCAAAAGCGCCGAAATCAAACGAGCACTCCACATCCGCCTGTTGCCTTGCTTTTCGAAAAAAACCGTCCAACAATTTCATTTCCGATACTTTCCCCCGTCTTTGACTGCGCTTAAAGCGTAACGTTACGTCCATTATTTCACATCGGGGGAAAGTCTGCAACCGAACGGCGGATCTTACTCTTTGGTATCGCCGTTTCCGGATTCGGCGCTCACCGCGGCCTTCTCTTCCGGGCGTTTCCAGACCACATCGACAAAATATGCGGTCGCCAGACCGAGCACCAGCCCGATCACTGCGGCAAGCGCGACGTTCTTGATAACATTCGGACCGACCTTCACTCCGGAACCGGTCGCTTCCGAAACCGTCCGGATGATCCCCTCGCCCGACACACCGTCGATGAATTCGTCGATCTCCGACTTTCTCTGACGGTAGGCATTCAAGCGGATCCGTGTCAGCGCGATCGAGCTTAACAGATCGTCATAGTCCTCGCCCTTCTCGACCAGAATCTCTTCGATCTCGTCGATCCGCGCGGACATATTTTGTGTCTCTTCCTCCAGTACCGCCATCTCCGAAGAGGCGGAGACCAATCGCATCTGTGCCTCCGTATATTCGGCCGCAATCATCACATTGTTCAACGTATCGTCCGAAGCCTCGTAATACTCGACAATTCGGTCGCGTATCGGACTCGCGGAGGTTGCGAACGGTATGACCACATTGCTGGCGGGAACATCCTCCAGCCAATCGAATGTGTCCATGAGGGTCTCGACGATCATGAGATCTCTCCTGATCTGAATACGCAGTTCTTCGATTCGGATATCCGCGTCGTTCTTCTGAATCTTCAGTCGATCAATCTCCAGCGAGACCTCCTCAATATCGTATTCCAGCAGTAATTCCTTTTTCCGGTTGCCGAGATCCCTGAGCGTGTCTTCCAGCCTATCCGTCTTATCCGAGATAAAGGAACGTGACTCCTCCAGATCATCCCGGCGTTCACTCTTAACCAGATACGCGAAAATCGAGATCACCGCGTCCGCGATCCGCTCGGCAGTTTGCGGATCGGAAGCGATCACCGCGACCTGAACCAGATCGGTTCCCGTCACATCGCTGACCCGGATCGAGGACATCAGCTCCGCCGGAGTCATGTTCAAGTGCAGTTCATCGATCACCTGGGTGACGACCTGTGATGAATTGATGCGTTTCAAATAGTCCGCTTTCGACAACAATGTGAAGTTGCTGAACGGATCGTCGATCGTCACCTTCTCCGCCAGCGGAGCGGGACTCAGATTCTGCGGGGTGACGCGAATCGACGCAACCGCCTGATACTCCTTCGGAAGCGCAAAAATGCTCAGAACCCCGCTCAGGATCGCCGCCGCGACCATAAAAGCGATGATCATCACCCTGCGTTTCCAGAAAATATTGATAAAATCCCGAATATTCAATTCTCTTACCGGTTCGGTCTCATTCAGGCTCATATGTTCCTCCAAAGCAATAATGGCAGGCCCCGAGCCTTCCGGCCCGCCGGCACAATGGATCCGAACAGGCGCCCGGTCCGTCTCAGCGTTACCTTTTATTATACCCAATCATCGGGCAATTGGAAACAATCGATCCGTCGGGGCTCAGCCGGATACGAGTCGGAGCCCTGACTGAAAGCACTCCCCGGGAAGAAAATGAAGAGCGGTACCGAAAACTTACGAGTCGAGGGATATCCTTTGATTTCACACCTGCCTCTTTCCCGTTCCCGCGTCGCCCGCTTACCGGAACTCGAACTCGCCCACACTTCCGTCCGCCCTTTCGAAAACGACCCGGAGAACGCCGTCCTCCTCCAGGAACTCCGTCACCTCGACCGCCTCCCAAAGCGGCGCGAAAGTCTCGTCCGTAACCGATATCTCCCGGCCCCAGAAATCGTTTGAGTATCCTACATTATATTCGTCGGCGATGTACCCGCCGTTCCATTCGCGTTGCGTTGCGGTCATCCCGAAATATCGGAGTCCTCGTCCTTTGTTGCCGGACTCCCAGGTCGGATCCGCGTAGTAGTATTTTCCGTCCAGGGTAAGGATCGTCCACTCATGTGCGTTTTCCGTACTCAATCCCGATACGGTCGCCGCCTCCACACCGGCCTGCAGGCACAGATAGGCATACGCCGATCCGAACGATTGACAGATGCCCTGAAGCTCCATGAGGCCCCGGTACGTGCTGACATCGGTGATCGCGTCGGTATTGATTGCGTGATAATCATAGACAATACGCTCCGAATACATTCGATAGATTTTGACCGCCCGGATCGTCGGAGAATCGTCCTCCCGAAGGTCCGCCCATTCGATCAGCGTCTCGATTCGCCGGGCAAAATCGAGAAGCATTTTCTCCCTTTCCTCCGCGCCGACCCGGTACTTGATCCGATACGCCCCGTCCGCGTAAGTCAGGTCCGAAACAACGTGATAATAAGGCGGGAAATACGTCCCGAGCGCCAGATCGAGATCCCACCGGAACTTCTTATCGGCACAAAGAACGGACTCCTCCCCGGCCAGGATCGCGTCGACCAGGTCGAAGAAGAACTGTTCTGCTTCCGACCCGATCGTCTCCCGGTCGATTTGAGAAAACACATGCGGCTTCCACGTATACTCGAAAACCGCCTCGGTCGCTTCCGGAGTCGTCTCGGGTATCGTGACCGTCGTCGTCTTTGTCGTTTCGGTCGGAGCGGATGTCGACGCGGCGGCTGTTTCCGAGGTCTCCCGCGACCGGTTCCCGTCTTTGTCATCCGTGATCCGGCATCCGGACAGACCGGAGACCCAAAGCACGACTGCGACTGCGCAGACCAGAACCCTGATACATGCTTTCTTCATGTTGTACCGCCTTCATTTTCGACCTCCTTCAGAGGTCTGTATTTCGGGGAAAAAAACAGCCGGAATATTCGCAATAAGCGATCCCGGAACCATCGGCGAATCCGCAGTTATTCCTTCAGGACCTCATCGAGATACCGGCCCAGGGCGTCCTCCCAAGGCGGCAGGAGCCGAAACCCGTTATCGGTCAGGCTCTTCTTGGACAGACGCGAATTCTTGGGTCTTACGGCCTTTGTCGGGTATTCTTCGCTTCTGATCGGCACGATTTGACACGGTAACCCCGCCCGCTCCATGATCGCGCGGGCGAATCCGGCCCATGAACAGATCCCCTCATTGGTCGCGTGATATATGCCGTAACGGTCGGATCGGAGCATCTCGCATAGGAGCTCCGACAGATCCCGCGTATAGGTGGGCGAACCGATCTGGTCGCCGACGACCCGGAGTTCTTCGCGTTCACTGCCGAGCCGGAGCATTGTATTGACGAAATTATTGCCGTTTGGACCGAAAACCCACGAGACCCGAACGATGAATAATCGCTTCAGCGTTTGAAGAACGGCCTCCTCGCCCATCCGCTTCGTACGGCCGTACACGCTGAGCGCTCCGGTCGGATCGTCCGTCTCGTACGCCGTGTCGCCGGTACCCGGGAAGACATAATCCGTGCTGATATAGATCATCGACGCGCCGGTCTCGCGGCAGGCTGCGGCGATGTTTGCCGTCCCTGTCGCGTTGATGCGCTCGCAGATCTCCGGCTCGTCTTCGGCCTTGTCAACCGCCGTGTATGCGGCGCAGTGAACGACCGCAGTCGGCGCGTAAGATTTGATAAATGCCATGGTCCGGCCGGCGTCTGTGATGTCAAAATCCGCCAGATCCGCACCAAGGCATTCGACACCGCGGTCGACAAGAGCGCGCACGACATCGCTTCCGAGTTGTCCTTTCGCGCCGGTCACCAGGACTCTCGTCTCCGGTACGGCATCACTCTTCCCGACGTTACTCATCCTATCGGTCCCCGTACATTTTTTCATAGTAGTCCCTGTACTCTCCGCTCAGAATTCTCTCCCACCATTCACGGTGTCCGAGATACCAGTCGATCGTCCGGCCGATGCCCTCTTCAAAGCCGGTGGTCGGCTCCCAGCCGAGCTCCGCTTTGATCTTGGACGGATCAATCGCGTAGCGGCGGTCATGTCCGGGGCGATCCGTGACAAAACGGATCAGATCCGAGTTTTTGCCGAGGCGGCGGAGGATCTCTTCGACGACGCAGAGGTTGGTCCGCTCGTTGTGGCCGCCGACGTTATACACTTCGCCCGCGCGCCCGTCCCTGAGGATCAGATCGATCGCCCGGCAATGGTCGACGACATAGAGCCAGTCGCGCACGTTCTCGCCCTTCCCGTAAACCGGCAGGAGCTCGTCGCGCAAAGCGTTCACGATCATAAGCGGGATCAGTTTTTCCGGGAAATGGTACGGACCGTAATTGTTGGAACATCTGGATATCGTCACGAAAAGTCCGTAGGTTCGATAATAGGAGAGCGCCAGAAGGTCGGCGGCGGCCTTTGAGGCCGAGTATGGACTTGAGGTGTGAAGCGGTGTCTGCTCCGTGAAAAAAAGATCCGGCCGGTCGAGCGGCAGGTCGCCGTACACCTCGTCCGTCGAGACCTGGTGAAAGCGGCGCACGCCGCAGCGAAGCGAGGCGTCCATCAGGATGCCGGTCCCGATCACGTTGGTCCTTAAGAAAAGGCCGGGGTCCTCGATCGAACGGTCGACGTGGCTCTCCGCGGCGAAGTTGACGACCGCATCGGGCTTTTCGCGCGAAAACAGGTCAAAGACATAGTCGCGGTCCGCGATATCGCCTCTCGAAAAGGAGAAATTCGGGTGATCGATCACCGGCGCGAGCGTCTCCGGATTGCCCGCATAGGTGAGTTTGTCCAGGCACACGATCCGGTCCTCCGGATGCTCGGAAAGCATATAGTGAATGAAGTTGCCGCCGATAAATCCGGCGCCTCCGGTCACGATGATCTTCATTTACGTTTTCTCCTTCTCCGGGGCTCCGGAATACACAAAATCAATACCGCAGTCCGCGACCCGAAGTCCGAGCGAGTCCTTCTCGTTGATGATCGGCGAGTCGACGCCCCAATCCACGGCGATGTCCGGATCGTTCCAGATCACGGTCGCCTCCGAGTCCTTATTGTAAAAATTGTCGGTTTTATAGAGGAATTCGACGTCGTCGGTACGTGTGATAAAGCCGTGAAGGAAGCCGCGCGGGATCAGGAGCTGGCGCTTGTTCTGCGCCGAGAGTTCGACGCCGACCCATTGCATATAGGTCGGCGATCCCTTGCGAAGATCGACCGCCACGTCAAGGACCGCGCCCCGGACGCAACGCACGAGCTTTGCCTGCGAATGCCTGCCCTTCTGGACGTGGAGGCCGCGCAGGGTACCCGTCTTCGCGGAATAGGAGTGATTATCCTGCACGAACCGGTACAGAAGCCCGTGCCGCTCCGTCTCGCGCTCCGACCATGACTCAAAAAACCAGCCCCGCTCGTCTCCGAACACGGCCGGCTCCAAAATAAACACGTCGCGCACGCGCGTCGAAATTACGTTCATCCGTTCAATCCTCCCAAACCGTCAATAGATCCGACCTTCCGCAACCCTTCTCAAGTGGTCGCCGTAATCGGACTTCCCGTAACTGTCCGCCGTCAGAAGAAGTCCCTGTCGGTTGATCCAACCCTTCCGGTACGCGATCTCCTCCGGTGCCGAGATCTTGATCCCCTGATGCGTCTCGAGCACACGCACGAACTCGGACGCTTCACTCAAGGCGTCGACGGTGCCCATATCCATCCATGTGAAGCCGCGGCCGAGCTTGACGACCCGGAGTGACCCGTCCTCCATGTAGAGACGGTTCAGATCGGTGATCTCCAGTTCTCCTCTGGCCGAAGGCCGGATCTTCCCGGCGAACTCGCAGACGCGATGATCGTAGAAATAAAGTCCGGTCACGCAGTAATTGGACTTCGGGTGCTCGGGCTTCTCCTCGATCGAGATCGCGTTGCCGTCCCGGTCGAATTCCACGATGCCGAACCTCTGCGGATCGTTTACGTAATACCCGAAAATCGTCGCTCCGCCCTCACGGCCGGAAGCCTCCCGCAAAATTGATGATATACCGTTGCCGTAAAACAGGTTGTCGCCGAGGATCAGCGCGCAGGAGTCCCCGTCGATAAAGGATTCCCCGATGAGGAAAGCCTGCGCGAGGCCTTCCGGCTTCGCCTGCTCCGCGTAACTGAGCCGCACGCCGAATTCTTCGCCGTCGCCGAGCAACCGTACGAAATTCGGGAGATCCCGCGGGGTCGATATGATCAGGATATCGCGGATTCCCGCGAGCATCAGCATCGAAAGCGGATAATAGATCATCGGCTTATCGTAAACCGGAAGCAGTTGCTTGGAAGTGACCAAGGTAAGCGGATAGAGTCGGGTTCCCGACCCTCCGGCCAAAATTATTCCCTTCATTCGAGGTCCTCGCTTGGAGCCGCCGTCCGGCCGCTCATCGAAATCCGGCGCACCCCCGAAAGGTCTTGCGCGCCCGTTGATTATACCACGAAACAGAGGTCTTCTCCAGATTGCAGACCGTCCGGAAACCGGCAGATTATCAAAATTTTTAGTTGGAGCGGCTTTTATGTATGCGCATTTCGGATAGGGGCTGCCTCAAAACGAAAGTTGAGAGACAGCCATCAGGGATTAATTTATATTTTGCTGTTGGAAAGTCGAATAGAGCTCGTTTCGCCTAAATGTATCCGGTATGGCAAGTGCAGTCCGCCGGCGCGAAAATACGGCCCGGATTCGATTTTTTACCGATTCAGGCTGTATTTACCCGCTCCCAAGTCCGTCCGCCGGCGCGGTTACTTCGCGCCCGCCTCCGCGGACCCGACCCAATGTCGCCCGTGTAATCATCGTCCGTGAATTCCGTTACTTCGCGCCCGCCTCCGCGGACCCGACCCGGGGTCTGCGATAGAGCCGCACAAAAATCACCAGCAAAGCGACGGTCATCAGCGAGAATACGGCAACGCTCACATAGGCGACCCCAATCGATCCGTACCGCGGAATAACATAGATATTCGCGCCGATCTGAAGGAGCACCCCGGACAGAGACACCATTATATTGTAGAAAATCCGATTCATCGACGACAGAAGGTGCGCGGTCATGAAGCGAAGTCCGCTGTTGATAAACGCGGCGATCAGGAGGACCCGCATGAGCGGTACGACATTCGAGTACTCCGTTCCGTACAGGAGTGTGATGATCGGCTCAGCGGCGACGTAGAGGACGGCTGCCGCGGCGCCGATGGCGCCGGCGTTGATGAAAAGCGTGCGTTTATAGTTCTTCCAGACCCAGGCGCGGTCCTTTTCGCGGCGGACAAAATACGGTCCGACAAAGATCCCGACGGCGGCACTGATGATCGACAGATTGGCCGGCAGGACATAGGCGACCTTGTAATCCGCAACGATCGCCTCGTTTCCGAGAAGCTGGCCCAGAAGGAAGATGTCGTTGAGCATGATGATCGCCCAGATGCTGTTGGTCGCCATGTACTGAAGCGAGTATCGGCTCGCTTCGCTTCTTGCGTCCCGGGAAAGAACGGACGGGCTGATTCCTTTAAAATAAGTTCTCCGGATGTCGCCCATGAAAAGCAGGCCGACCAGCGCGTTGGCGGCGGCGACCGCGACGGCAACGCCGAACAGATCCCCGACGTAGCCGCCGAAGGCCCGGGCGAGGATCACGAAGACCGACGAGAGCAAGGAGGCCACCGCGAATCGCTTATTCGCGAACTGCGCCCGATGGGTGTAAAGCGTGTGGTCAAGGATGTTCTGGAACGGCAGGACCAGAAGGAGCATGGGCAGAAGCCATCGGGCATCGCTGAATTTTTCCGGATGCGGATACAGGCTTCCGACGACGGCGACCAGGACGACCAGTAAGACATTGATGATCGTACTCTTCCTTATCGCGTAACGGTAGTATGCGAGCTTCTCCTCCGGGGACTTGGCCAGGACCATGTACCGCAAAAGGGAATACGCCATGCCCAGCCCCGCGAAAAGACACGCGTAGGTGTAGATATTCTCCGCGTACACGAGGATCCCGTACCGTTCCTTGGACAGGATCCGAATCAGAAAGATCGACCCGAAAAACGCCGTGAACCGGCTCAGGAAGTTGCCCGCGAAAATATAAAACGCGCCCTTCTCGAAAAGGTACTTGAGTCCGACGGAAATGCGATCCCGCAACTTGCCCGGCCGATCGGCCCCGCCCGGACCGCCGGCGCCAGGGGATGCGTTTGCATTGTCCGGGATTCCGGCACCCGCGGACCCGTTTGCATTGTCCGGGATTCCGGTGCCTGCGGACCCGTTTGCATTGTCCGGGATTCCGGTGCCCGCGAACCCGTTTGGATTGTCCGGGATTCCGGTGCCCGCGGACCCGTTTTGATTGTCCGGGATTCCGGTGCCTGCGAACTCGCGCGGATCGGTTTCGTTATTCAAGTATTCTGTCCTCTTCTTTCGAAAAATTTCCCGGCTCGGCGTCGCCGCCCCGCCGTCTGATTTCACGCACTTCCGCAACCACGCCCGTCAGGCATTTCTCCCACGTCAGGTTCTCGATCGCAAACGCGCGCATCCGTGCGGCGACCTCAGGGAGACCGATCCGCTCGCGAAGATCCGCGACAAAGGCCGCGACCGCCGAAAGGTCGATCGGACTCTCGTCCGCGGGGCAGTTAAAAGCAAACTCAAATGACCGATCGTCGAAACTTTTATCTCCATACGCCTTAATAAAGGGAATGCCCCGTGCGCTGTATTCCCGGGCCTTCAGCGTACTGACCGATCCCAGATCGATCCGATGGATCCCGAGACTTGCCGCCGCGACATCCGCGCGGTCAAATGCGTCGTCCAGCGCCGCGCCGTGCAGGCTGCCGTAAAAAATCACGTGCTCCCCGAGTCCGAGCTCCTCCGTGAGCCGCCGGTATTGCTCGCCGGACGGCCCCTCCCCGACCATGTGAAGGGTGATCTCCGGATCTCCCGGAATCCTTGCGCTCCGGTACGCGGCCAAGCCGCGAAGCAGGCGGTCAAAGCCGTGCCATTGGGAAAAGACCGCGACCGCGAGGATATGAAGCACTCCGGTATCCTCTGCGAATACCCGTTTCGCCGGGGTACGGTCAACATCGATCCCGTTCTGCGTCCGCACGGTCGGGATCCCCCAGATCCGCCCGTCGCCCGAAAAGGTCACGATCCGGTCCACATAAGCGTGCAGGCGCTTCCGCCAGAACCGCTCCTTCATGAGCAGAAGCCGGAGCGCCGGCGCCGCCATCTCCGAATCATAAGGATACGTCGGCACCTCGTAGAAAATCGCGAGCCGCGGGTGCTTTTCGCGAAGCCGCCGAAGGAACCGCAAGACCCACAAATCAAGCGCGCCCTTTCGGATATATACAAAATCACAGTCCTCGAAAACTTCCTCGTACGGCCACGTCGTCGTTACCGGGAACAGCGGCAGTCGGCTGAGAACTTTGCGGATCGCGCTTCGCCCCCCACGCAGTGCCGGCGACCAGATCCGCGTCCGCACACCCAACCGCTCAAGCGCATCAACCTGCATCTTGATCTTTCTTATGATCCCGTTGGTCTCCCGCTCCACGGGGACGGTCGGGTCGATGATCCCGTCGTAAATATATACCGCCTTCATTGCGCCTCGGCCCTCGCCTTCCTGATCTCCGCCCAAATCGCCTTGGCATGCCTGCGAACGAAGACGATTACAAGAAACAGCCAAACGATCAGCGAATAATTGACGATCACCGAGATTGCTCCCTGCGACCCGCCCCGGGCCATCAGCACGATACTCAATGCGATGTAGACCGCCCAAAATCGAAGCGACCGCACCGACGACAGGAATCGGATCACCACCGCGATCAAAAATCCAAGAAACAGCCCGTGCACCCAGAAAAAATGCGATCCGTACATAAGGAGCCCTTCCCCGAGAAGGGAGGGCAAAGCGACGTGGAAGTATGGGGTTCCGTAAAGGTTACCGGTCCGCAGTTCCGAGAAACGGTAATTGATGTTCACCGCGCCGAGAGGCGATGAGGTGAACTTCGGTAACGGAAGTGTCGCGATCCAGGACATATATCGGCCGGGCGAGAAATGCACCGCGCTTTCGCTGTTCCCGTGATACTCCTCACAAAAGGAATAATGATTCGGAAAGCCGGTTTCCACGGCCAAAAGATTCCGGATCGAATCCGTAGTATTTGAATCGGACGCCTGTCCCATCCGGTACGCCGTAAAATCCTGAAGCAACGGCATCCCGAGAATCAGACAGACGATCGCAACCAGGATCAACCGCCGGATACCCTTCCACATCCGCGCGTCCGCCGCGGAAACATCCACTCTTCTTCCTTCCTTAACCCTTCCGATCCAACGGTCGGATCGATGGATGATCACGCAACCGCTGAGGACAAACAGCTGACTCAGGAGGCCGGAGCGCCCGATATAGCCGAGCTGGACGATCTCGATATAAAGGATGGCGATCAATAAAAGAACAATTCGGATCGACGACTTCATCCGGCTCATATGAATATAGACGAGCGGAAGGAGAAGGACCTTGGCCGTGAAAATCAGATACGTAATCATGTCTGACTTGTACGCAATCTTACGCTCGAAAATATCCTCGATATTAATAACGACCCGGAAAAAATTCGGGATCAGATTATTCGGATACACAAGTCCGAGCAACTGCACACCAAAATAGATCAGCGTTCCGATGCGGGCGATCTGAGTCAATTCGACCTCCATCGCGCCCGAAATTCCGGCCCGGCCGGGACTTCGGTAAAGAAACATGCCGAAGCGTATCCCGACCACGAGACAAAGCATGAAGACCGTGTAGTGGACCAGATAGATATCATCGGTGTTCGCCCGGGCGATCCCGACACCCGAATAGAATGCGTGCGCTGTGATGAAGAGATACACGCAGGTTTTCTCGATCGCGTTCCGAAGCGCACGCGACGTCGCGACAATCGCCAGCGCGCCGATCACGGCGACATAAACGACAATATAGAGGTTAAATTTCATGTTTGGTATCTCCCGTAGCGGAGTCATTTGCTTGATCCCGCTTCCGATCGAAAAGCATTCTAATAAACACCACGCTCCGGTATTCGACAGTTAGGCGGGCGGTTCTTCGAAGGACCGCGAAAGCCCTTGGGGCGGCCTGGTTCTCAAGAAAAACACGAACATCCCGAAGGAATATCTCAAAACGCCGGACGGCGGCTTCGCGGGACGGATGCTCATGTGAAGAGATCGAGTGCCCCTCCGTTCCCTCCAGTATAATATAGGAACGTCCCCTGCGATTCATTTCACGGAAAAAACTGTGATCGACCATGTCCAGAAACAACCGCTCGTCGTATCGAAAGTCGCGAAACACCCGCAAACGAACCGCCAACGCATTATTGACCGCCGTCAGATGCTTCCCGCGATATGCACGGAGCTTCTCCTCCGAGCGAAATCTCCCGGAGCTCCCGTCCTTCCGGAGCAAACAGGGAGACAGGATCCGCCCGTCGTTTCGGAGGATCGGAATCAGGATATCCGCATGCTCATTTGAAAGAAGCGCGGTACGCAGAACACCGAAGAACGCATCGGAGACCCGTCCGTCGTCGTCAAACACACAGAGCACACCTTCCGGATCGATGCCGAGGCAATGCGAGATGGCGATATTATACGCCTTCGGGAGGCCGACGTTGCCGCCGCCGCCCAAATATGCCCACCCTCGGGTATCGCACCATTCCCGATTCCCGAAATCCCGCTCGCTGTTATCGAAAACAACCGCGCGAACGGGCGGGTCGGCGCGAAGAAGCATGCGACATGCTTCGGAATCCCCGCAGGTTTTATTGTAAACGACGACGAGCGCGAAAATCGTTCGGGCGTTCATAGCGGCCCCCTCTTTCGTTTGCGCCGGATAAGCTCCCGCAGAAGCCGGGAACGGGCGGCGATCACGCGGCCGAATGTCCTCGTCTTGCGCGGGGTAACATTTTCGGAATGAAGACGGTGAAGAATCAGCGGTTCGGGAATAAATCGAATCTTGCTCCGAAGCTCGCCGACCATACCGATCCAGTGATCATATGCGTCGATTCTCGCCGGGATCGGCAATATCCACTCGGTCAGTTCTTTTCGAAAAGCCATGCAACAACCGCTGTATCGGGGCTTAAAGAAATTCAGGATCAGCGACGGTCCGATCCGGTCGGTCGAAAAAAAGTCCTTGCCGATGATGTTGAGGTTCTCGTCGGTATCGTATCCGTTATGGATCACCATTCCGATCGCCGGGTCTTCGAATGCCTTCGCGACGGTGGATACCTTATGGTCGACCCATCGGTCGTCCTGATCGGAAATAAAGATGATCGAGCCGGAACAATGGCGGATCGCGTTATTGAAGTTTCCGGCGATACCGGGACGATCGTTCTCAACGACCGTGACCCTCGAATCCGCTTCGGCGATACGCCGCGCCGCCTCGGTGCTTCCGTCGGTCGACGGATCGCAGGATATGATGAGCTCATCTCCGGTACCGATTTGTCCCAGGATTGACTCCACCTGTTCCGCCAGATACTTTCCCGCGTTATATACCGCCATCGCGACGGAAAAACGAACCGACATATCGATCACCCGTTTACCTTCAATTCGCGGCCGCACGGGTATTCTCCGCGGGCCGACCGCCCGTCAATTATACTGTCTTTTTGGTTTTTTGTATAATCGGAGAACTGAAGTGACTGGTTTACAGAAAATATGTTTCCGGAAGATCGCAGATCTTTCTTGTGTCTAAGACGACCTTTCCGGAAAGACGGTGCATATTCTCCCGAATGTGGCTGTGGCCGACCATGATGACGACCAGATCAACATCATTCAGAAACGCGTCAAAATCGTGATACTGACCCGGAACGATGTCGCGCCGGACCCACGGATCAAATATCTTGAGCGGCGTGCCGCCGAGGCTGCGGTCGCGCAAGTGGACGATCTGAAGCGTCGGACTCTCGCGCACGTCGTCGACGTTCTCCTTATACGTAAGGCCGTAGAAGCCGACGCGCGAGACATCGGTGATTCCCTTCTCCCGCATGATCTCCCGCGTGCGCTCCAGCACGAATTCCGGCATGCTGTCATTGATCTTGCGCGCGGCCAGAATGATGTTCGCCAGTCCCGGATAGTCGCCGACCAGGAACCACGGATCAACCGAGATACAGTGTCCGCCGACGCCCGGCCCGGGCTGTAAAATATTCACGCGCGGGTGCTTGTTGGCGATGCGGATGATCTCGTAGACGTCCATAGAATCGCTTCGGCAGATCTTCGCAAGTTCATTGGCAAAAGCGATATTGATGTCACGGAAGGTGTTCTCGACGACCTTGGTCATCTCCGCGGTGCGGATATCGGTCACGACGATCTCGCCCTTACAGAAGGACGCGTAGATATCCTTGACCATCTGTCCGACGATCGCGTCGTCCGCGCCGACGGTCCTCGAATTATGCTCCAGCTCATAGACCATGTTCCCCGGAATGATGCGTTCCGGTGCGTGGACGATATGAACGTCGACGCCCACCCGAAGGCCTTTTGCGTGTATGATCGGGCGAACGAACCGGTCGATCGTCCCCGGAGAAACCGTCGACTCTATAACGATCACCGCACCCTTGGGGCAGACCTCAAGCACGCCGGCGACGGCGGTCGTGACAAAGCACGGATCAATCTTCTTGCTGACATTATCGTAGGGTGTCGGCACGGCGACGATGTACATATCGGTCTTTTGGTATTCGGTCGAGAATTTGATTCCTGCGCGGATCGCCGACGAGAGAAGTTGGCTCATCCCCTCTTCCTCAAAGGTGATCTGTCCTTCCTTCAGTTTGGAAATCAGGGACTCGTTGATGTCCGTTCCGACGACCTCTACCCCGTGCGACGCAAACATCAGCGCCGTCGGCAGTCCGATATAACCCAAACCGATAATGTTGACCATGTATATACCTCCGACAGATTGTTTTCGAAAAATACGCGACATCGGTCGCCTTCGTTATTCACCTTATGATGGATCCTCATTGCCCTTCTCGGGATGATAGGTCTCAATCAACGCGGTAAAGCAGGTCCGCGCGTCCTCGCCGCTCTCGATCTGCTCATAGAGCCAATCGAGATTCCGCTTGGTCACCTCCGGCGGAGGACTTTGCACCTTGCCGACATAGATCCCGGGAAAACCGGATTCATCGGGCTTCTCCTCGTCGAGGAAAAGCTCCTCGTAGAGTTTCTCACCCGGCCGCAAGCCCGAATACACGACCTTGATATCGATGTCCGGACGGAAGCCGGAAAGCCGGATCAGCGTGCGGGCGACATCATCGACGCGCACCGGTTCGCCCATGTCCAGGATAAAGATCTCTCCGCCCTTGGCGAACGCGCCGGCCTGAAGGACCAGTTTGGCCGCCTCCGGGATCGTCATGAAGAATCGGGTGATATCTTTATCGGTGACGGTAACCGGACCGCCCTCCTCGATCTGCTTCCTAAAAAGCGGGATGACACTGCCGTTCGATCCCAGAACGTTCCCGAACCGAACCGCGGCGAACCGGGTCTTGCCGAACGAATTCATATACTGGATCACGTACTCCGCCATCCTCTTGGACGCGCCCATCACACTGGTGGGATTGACCGCCTTATCCGTCGAGATCAGGATAAAGCGACGGACGCCGTGATTGACGGCCGCCTGCGCGGTATTCAGCGTCCCGAACACATTATTCTTAACCGCCTCGGCGGGGTTATTCTCCATCAGCGGCACATGCTTGTGCGCGGCCGCGTGAAAGACCACCTCCGGCTTATATTTCCCGAAAAGCTCATCCAAGCGCTTCGTGTCGCGGATCGTACCGATCTCGACGGCGATCCTGATCTTCGGAAACTGTCGTTTCATCTCCTGCGCCAGTTCGTACGCGCAATTCTCATACACATCGAAAATCACCAGCCGCGCCGGCTCAAACCGCGCGATCTGGCGACAAAGCTCGGACCCGATCGACCCGCCTCCGCCGGTCACCAGAACCGTCCGCCCCAGGAGATACTCCCGGATCCCGGTCTCGTCATATTCGCGCTCCGGCCTGGACAGCAGGTCGCCGACATCAATATCACGCATACTGCCGGGAAGTTGACGGTCCATCAATTCCTGCATACTCGGCATCGTCTTGATCGCGCATGTCGTCCGGGAGCAAAGCGCGATAATCTCGCGACGATCCTTCTCGTCCACGCGCGGCAGGCACAGAACGATCACATCGATCCGATGTTTCTCGGCAAGCCGCGGAATATCCATACGGGTACCTTCGACCGGAACGCCGCGAACCATCCTTCGGACCTTGCTTTTATCATCGTCGACCGCCACGATCGCGCGCATCCGCATCGCAGCCTGCTCATTCATTTGACGAATCGCCGCAGAACCCATCTCGCCGGCACCGACGATCAAAGCGCGAAGCCATTGATCGGAACCCATCATACCGCCCTGGATCCGACGCAGTAAGCGATACGCGATACGCGAAAATCCGGCAAACATAATCACAAGAGCGGCACCCGCAAAGTATACGGAGACCGGAAGAAGCCAACCGGTGAAAAGTGAAATCAAATATCCGGTCCCCGCCGCGAGCGTCGAAGCGAAGCCGACGCGGATCAGTTCATCGATACCCGCCGTCTTCCAAAGGGTCCGATACAGGGAAAACAGGATGAAAAACAGGAAATATACAGCGACCTGAAGAAAAATAGCGCGAATGTATTCGTCCCACAATTCCGGTCGGACATCACCGCCGGAACGAAGAAGCAGTGAGCACAAATACGCAAGGAAAAAACTCGCGCAGTCGACCAACACCTGGAGCGCGACGACCATTCCACTTCTGAATAAACCGGCTTTGCGAATAATGATATCGGTACCGGAAACCTTGTTCGGACCACGGTCCTCGATTGTTTTCATCTATTGCTCCCGACAATATCTTCCATAAAAATATTCTCTCCTGCCGGCGGTCTTTCCCGGAAACGTTTGAACCCGGCAAACGGTTTCGTCGCATTGCGCAAGCCCGCTATTATGCTATACCAAGCATAACACTCCTACAAGAGAGCAGAATATACAGAACGATAACAATTATATTAAGATTTTTAGGATAAAGGTTCAGAAGACCGGCATATTTTACCATGTCAAAGACCGGGAACATGTGATAAGGTAGAAAAGGTGCGGATCGATTCATCTGATCCCACCGCTGATCCCACCGCTTCACAGACATCGGAAAGGACATCCCGAGGTACACGTCCCCGCAACCCGGAATGCGTGGCCACGCCGCCACCGCCCGCACCACAAGCCTCGGGGTTACGACATGAAAGTTTTGATCATCAATTCCGTCTACCGCGTGCTGAGTACCGGCAGACTTTGCGCCGACATCGCCGCCGAACTCGAACGGCGGGGTCATGAATGCGTGATCGCCCACGGCCGGGGGCCCGCGATTCCGCCCAGCGCCCGCAAACATACCTATCGCATCGGTTCGCGCCGGGACATCCTCGCGCACGCGCTGAGGGCGCGGGCGACCGACCGCGCCGGTTTTTATTCCCGCAAAGCGACCGAACGGCTGATCGAATGGATCCGGGTATACGACCCGGACGTCGTCCACCTGCACACGCTCCACGGATATTATCTTCATGTCGGGGCGCTTTTCGAGTATCTGAAGGAATCCGGGAAGCCGGTTGTTTGGACGCTCCACGATTGCTGGCCGATGACCGGCCACTGCGCAACACTCCCCGTAGCCGGCTGTGACCGGAGAAAAACCGGGTGCTTCTCCTGTCCTCAGCGAACGGACTACCCTGCGACATACGGACCGGACCGGAGTGCGGAAAATTACGCACGCAAGAAAGCCCTGTTCACCGGGCTTCCGAATGCGGTCGTCGTCTCTCCGTCCGCCTGGCTCGCCGGGATCGCGAGAGAGTCGTTCCTTAAAGACTATGAGATCCGGGTCATACCCAACGGCATCAACCTCGGCGTCTTTCGTCCGACGGAGAGCGATTTTCGGGATCGATACGGACTCGGGAACCGGAAAATCATCCTCGGTGCGGCGTATTCGTGGGAGCGGCGAAAGGGCCTTGCCGACTTCGTCCGCCTCTCAGAGCTGATCGATGAAAAAATATCGAAACAATTGTTACGTAACGACTGTTATCGTATTATTTTGCTCGGCCTAATGCCTAAGCAGATCCGGTCACTCCCGCCCGGCATCCTCGGACTTCCGAAGACCGACGACCCCCGCGAAATCGCGAAAATCTACTCGGCTGCGGACGTTTTTTTCAATCCGACCTATCAGGACAACTACCCGACGGTCAATCTGGAGGCACAGGCCTGCGGTACGCCAGTCGTCACCTACCGGACCGGCGGAAGCGTTGAAAGCGTCCCCGCCGAAGCAGTCTCGGAGCAGGGCGATATTGAGGGAGTCTGGAAAAAAATATGCTCCGGCACACTGGATGTCGTCGTCGACCGGAGCTTTGACATCCGGAACATGCTTTCGGCCTATCTGGATTTATACGAAAAGCGAATATAAGACCGGCCTCATCAACTGCGAAGAATACGGAAGCGGCAAATACCGAATCCATCGGAGCGGCGGAGCCGCGATTCCGGCGGTGGTTCACCACCCACCGGAAAAAGAGCCGGTACATTTCAGAGCCCACGACACACCGCCGCGCTCATCGTATGGTGCGCCGGCACTCCGGAATAACAGACTGATCGGATACGAAGCCGAGTCTGGTTGGTATGGGGGCTATTTGAGAATTGCATCATTAAAGAAAATGTCTCTGTATCTTCTGCTCGATGTGTCTTGAATGTAAGGGGTGTTTGCTTGTTTCAAAAGTAGCGATGAGGTTG
>LSQX01335720.1_pt1 | contig 23985 bp, 15 predicted proteins | sample 654561 | NCBI WGS metagenome assembly LSQX01 (sample SAMN04489861, study PRJNA283612) | anaerobic digester metagenome | isolation source: 4 biogas reactors fed with cattle manure at either 37C or 55C with and... | place: Denmark: Kongens Lyngby | collected 2014
GTGCGTTTCACTTTGCAATTGAGTGGCAAAACCGCTGTTTTTTTGTTGTTTGCAATTCTCATAAAACCGTAGGGGCAGATATCACCGGCAGTAAGGCGGGAATAAAAATGCCTTCCCCTTGAGGGGAAGGTGTCAGCCGCAGGCTTACGGATGAGGGGCAGTGCCGCATATACGGAAGAAAAAATAAAGCAAATTTACCGGCACACATAACGGGGTTACAATCCCTACGGCTCGGTTTCCCCTCGTCGCCTCCCTTTGCACAAGGGAGGCTTACTTTTGATTCAGCCGCCTGCTCTGCATGGGGAGCGGGTGTTTTGGAAACAAATGAAAATCCACAGCTTTCGCTGTGGATAAAATAACTTTCGGCGGGATTTAATCTCTGGCGTCGGTTATCGAAAAATTGTCGGGGATATCAAACACACCTTCGGAAATATCGTCGCTTACCGACAGGGAAATGACGATTGTATCCTTTTGCTTTTCGTTGTAACTGCGGTAGCGTCTTAAGTCTTCATCTTCGAAAAACAGGGTAAATTCAAACCCGGCGGAATCCACATAGGATTCGTAATTATACATGGTGTTAAACAGCTTCTGGGTGCCGCTGTCGGTGAGGGTAATGCTTCCCGTCCACAGTGTTTTTTCGGAAAACAGGGACTTGTCATAGTCGAAAATAAGGGCGGTTTTGTTATACTCGTCAAGGATTATAAGATTGCCGTCTTTTATGATATACTCAGAAACCGAACCGTAGCTTTCCTCAATGAGGGCGTATATAACCCCGTTATTGTGGTAGGCGGTAACGGTATAGGGCACCGATTCCCCCCCGATGATTTTGGTTTCGGTGGTGCTGAGCATATATTTTCCGCTTTTGATAGTCTGATAATAGGGGTCAAACAGATTTCCCGTAACACTCTGGTCTTCCGAAACCTCGCTGCTTTCAACCGACGATTCTTCTTCTGATTCCTCCGATGTTTCGTCAAGAGAGGATTCGCTTGTTTCCTCCGAACTTTCGAGGGATTCTTCAGAGGATTCGAAGGATTCCTCCGAGGATTCGCCGGAACTTTCGGTAATCAGGGAGGATTCGCCGGTATTTTCCCCTTCGGATACAGCTTTGCTTTCGTTGACGGTGGGGAGAAGTTTGGTACAGGAAACCGCAAAGGTGAGAAACACCAGGCCTAAAAGGCATATTGTTTTTTTCATAATTTCACTTATTTCCCGGCTTTTCGTTTTTCTTCAGCTTTTCCAGGAACTTTTCCAGCTCGGCATTAAGCTCCCCGCTGCTGTCTCTTTCGCTGCCGTCAAGCTTTTTGCGGTTTTTGCCTATGCTTTGGGCAAGCTCCGCCAAAAGCTCGTCGATGGATTTTTCATCGGCTTTGACTTCGGTTTTAACCTCCGCCGTTTCTTTTTTCGGGGGTTCCTGCTTTTCGGGGATAATAACCGTTTCGGGGGTTTCGTCAATCGGCTTAGGTTTAGGCTGCCGTTTGGGGGCTTCGGAAAAGCTGTCGCCGAAGAGCACGTTGGTGTCCCCGTGGTCCACGGTGCGTAAATAGGCGTTCCGCCCTTCGGTGAAAATATCGAAGGCCTGTTTCAAAGGACAGCCTATTTCAAAGGGGCGGATTACAAGCTCGGGCTTTCCCGATTCCAGCATGGCGTTAATCTGCTTTTCCAATGACCGGCCCGCAACCTTGATGACCTCGTTGGCGTCGGCAAGCCTTATGCCTATGTAGGGCTTTTTCGAACTGCCGCACATTTCGATGCTTCTGACGTTATACCAGGGAATAAACCCCGCTCCATCCCCGCCGTTGGTCAGGTCAAGGAACCCTTCGTCGGACACAAGGAAGGCGTTTTTGGGTTTGAAAAGCTGATATATGCAGTTGAAAAAGGTGAAGGCGAAAAACACAAATCCCACGCCGCCCGCTATATAAAAGGCATAGTCCAGGGGCGTTTCGACGGGTTTGAACATGGGGAGAACAAAGCAATATCCCGAAAGGGATGCCAGGGCAAGGCTGAATAGCATATAAAGGGGAGTCAGGGTTTTGCTTTTGGTTATCCTTTGAAACGAATTTTCCACTGTTTTTTCCTTCTTTCAGAAAAACATATCTTAATATCCCGGTATGGGGTGGCGTAAAACGTAATTTATGTAAACATCCCTTCCCGCATCGTTCCAGTGGAGACCGTCGTCGGAGGAATAGCGGGTGTCGAAATAGCCTTCGGCGTTCATCAATGCCTCGGCGATATTCAAAAAGTAATAACCCCGTTCCTTTGCCAGTTCAAGGAGGTACATATTGAAATGGTTTATTTTTTGGTTGATTACCGAAATGGGCTGGTTGGTGTACTTGCCGTAGGCAGCGGGTCCGAAGGGGGTTACCGAGCATATCACGATTATAGATGAAGGGGAGGCGGTCACAATCTTGTCAAGGAGCTCTTTATACTTTTCGATATGGGTTTCGTTGGAAAGACCGCTCATGGCTATACCGTTGGTGCCCAGCATTAAATAGATTATCTGGGGTTTCAATTCCTTCAGCCACTGGATCGAGGTCTTTTTTACACTTGATTTATTGTAAACCGGTTCGTCGGTGAAGGTGGCGTAGTCATAAACCGAAAGACCGCCGTAGGCGATAATGTCGTAATTCGCCAGATGCTTGCCCGGTCTTCCCATATGATAGGTTAAGGAATCCCCGCAGAAAGCTATGTAGGGGAAGTAGTCTGTCGCTTTCAGGGGCTGTTCGGTTTCGGTAAGATATGTACCCGTAAACTGCTGGAAGTCGGTGGTGGTGTAGGACATATTTATCGGCACCTCAAGGGTGAAGTTGGGTTCCTCGTAGGGGAAAAGGCTTTTTAATATCCTGTCGTTGGTATCGTAGTACCTTTCAAGGAATTCGGTGGTTTTATTGTCGGAGGGGATACGCTTGTCCGCGGGCAAATAGATATAGTTGGCTATGCTGACCGCGCAGGCCACCGTTATTGACAAAACGACATACATCATTTTCTGGAAAATGTTCATATTCATAATTTTTCCCTGCCTTATGGAAAATCAGAAAGGTTTAGTCTAAATAATCCCTGTCCGGGTATTTGTAGGTTTTTCGAGCAATATAGGTGTTGTTGTCATAGATGTAGCTTGAAAACAAAAAATGTCCGCTTTTTTCGTCATAAATATTAAGGTAATAGACCACGCCGGCGTTAGCTTCGTCCCCGTCTTCGGAAGATTCCCCCGATTCAGTTCCGCTTGACTCGGGTTTGCTCATATCCACCCGGTTAATTATATTGTTTTCGATATCGAAATATAACCCCGAAAAGGCCACCCTTTCGTACTCGTATTTCAGGGACATTATTAAAAAATCCAGTTCCTTTGTCCGGCTTACCCGGTTTACCGGGGGATAGCTGTTCCCTAAAGAATCGGTTAAGGTATAGCTTATGCTGCCGCCGGTTACCGACGCCCTTTCGAGATGGTGGATGGCGGTGCAGGCGGCGGGCTGATAATCCGGGTTGTCCTTTTTATTCTGTTTGTCGATCTTTTGCTGGTCCTCCAGCTGGGCGGGGGTGTAGATGGCGTCGCATTCCTTGCAGTATCTCAGTTGGGTCCAGGCTATCCTTACTCCTATTTCAAACTCATGGGCGCTTTCGGCATAAACCCCGTTTGCAAGCTGCAGCGAGCCGTCGGTGGTCATGAAATCCTGGGAATAAACCCGGTACATCACAAAACCGGCTTTATCGGAACTGTATATTTCCCTTGCCCCGTCCGACAGTATGGGTGTTTCGAGTATTTCATGGTTGCTTCTCAATATAATGATGGCAAGTATCACTATCCATACGGCAGCCATAAGCGAAATAAAAACAATCTTGAAAACCCTTTTGATTATCTTTACCGGACGGCTTGCGGGGGGAACTTCGGGAATGTCATCCTCATCGTAAAGGGATTTGTTTATATTTTCGGTTTCGTCGAAGCCTTTATTATCCAAAATCTGTTTGTTATCCTTTCGTTTTACATAATTTCCGGTTTGTAAAAAATTATTTTTAAAGTTTTCCACACCCCTTTTTCAAAAAGGGTTGATAAAACGGCTGAAAATAAATAACCTTATCAACATTATCCACATACTTTTCCACAAGTCAAGGTTGAAAAAGCAAATTTTTGTATGAATTATGTCAATTGAAATATTTTTTATCCAGCGTCCTGAGCTGAAGGGCAAGCGCCACGTGTCGTTTTTTAATATCCTCGGAAAAATCAAAGTCGGCCACGGTGCGGGCGACCTTAAGTATCCGGTCGTAGCTTCTTGCGGTCAGGGACTGGGTGGTATAGGCCTTTTTCATAAGCTCGTTTCCCCCTTCGTCAAGTACGCAGTACTTCCTTATCTGGGAAGGGGTCATAAGACCGTTTGCCATGGAGGGGTTCCCGAAACGGAATGAGGCAAATTCCCTTGCCTTTGTTATTCTTTTTCTTATTTCCGCCGAACTTTCGGAGGGCCTGAGGTTGGACACCTCGGTATATTCAAGGGAGGGGACTTCGGTCTGAATATCGATCCGGTCAAGCAGGGGACCGGAAATTTTCGAAACATATGCCTTCCGGGAGGCGGCGTTGCAGGTACATTCCCTTACGGGATGGCCGTACCAGCCGCAACGGCAGGGGTTCATGGCGCACACCAGTATAAAGGAGGCGGGGTAGGTTACCGTACCGCTTACCCGTGTTATATGTATAACCCGTTCCTCAAGGGGCTGTCTCAGCACTTCGGATGAAGGCCGGTCGAATTCCGGAAATTCGTCAAGGAACAAAACCCCGTTGTGGGCAAGGGAGATTTCCCCCGGCTTGGGGTTTTTTCCTCCCCCCGCAAGGGAGGCGGGGGACATGGTGTGGTGGGGGGACCTGAAGGGGCGCTGGGAAACCAGGGATACGTTGGGGTTCAACACCCCCGCCACCGAATGGATTTTGGTGGTTTCAATTGCCTCCGTCAGGGACAATGGGGGCAGTATGGAAGGGATTCTTGAGGCAAGCATGGATTTTCCCGAACCGGGAGGGCCTATAAGCAGTATGTTATGGCACCCAGCGGCGGCAATCTCTATTGCTTTTTTTGCGGTTTCCTGCCCCTTTACGTCGGCATAGTCAAGGAGGGCGGAAGCGGCGCTTTCGGTAAATCCCTCATAGGAAAATACGGTCTTCGGAATAAGCTCCTCACCACGAAGGTGACGGCAGAGCTGGGTTACGGTTTTTACCGGGTAAACATCGATGCCCTCCGCGGCGGAGGCTTCGGCGGCGTTGGCTTCGGGGAGATAGATTTCGGTTAATCCCCCGTCCCTTGCCGCAATTGCCATGGACAAGGCCCCGTTAATGGGCTTGACTTCGCCGGTTAAGGATAATTCCCCGGCAAAGGCTTTGCCTTTGGTGTCAAGATGCCCCGACTTGTCCTCATCAACCATGGAAATGAGGATGGGCAAATCAAAGGAGGAGCCTTCTTTCTTTACGTCCGCCGGAGCAAGGTTTACGGTGACGTTGCCGGTCAAAAGGGGGATGGCGGAGCTTCGTGCGGCGGTATGCACCCGTTCAAGGGCTTCCTTAACCGCCGTATCGGGAAGACCGATAAGCACCACCCTCGGCTGAACGCCGGGGAAGCGGCTGGTTTCCACGCTTACGGGTATGCCGTCGATGCCGTTTAACGCAAGGGTGGTAATTACCTTGACCATGTGCCCCTCCTTATTATTTGTATTCAGAATAAATAATATCACGAATTGACAAATTTTGCAATAGTTTATAATCCGAAAGGGGGCAAAAACAAAAAATATAAATTACGGCGAGTATGTAAAAGCCTTCAGCCTGCAGTGAAAAATTCCTGTTTGGCGGAAAAATCCGTTTTCGGCGGGGTGAAATATATCATATAATGAAAAATAACCGCAAAATGGGTAAAAAATTTAAAAAGTATATTTACATCCACGGACAATTGTGCTACAATAACCTGTAATGAAAAAACGGAGGTTTAATATATGTCAAACAGAAAAAAGCTTTCAATGGACGGCAACAACGCGGCGGCGCACGTATCCTATGCCTTTACCGAAGTTGCCGGCATCTATCCCATTACCCCTTCGTCCCCGATGGCGGAATATGTGGATAAATGGTCTGCGGAAGGCCTTAAAAATATTTTCGGTCAGCCCGTAAGGGTGGTGGAAATGCAGTCGGAAGGCGGCGCCGCCGGCACCGTTCACGGCTCCCTTGCCGCCGGGGCGTTAACCACCACATACACCGCATCCCAGGGCCTGCTTTTAATGATACCCAATATGTATAAAATCGCCGGCGAACTTCTGCCCGGCGTAATGCACGTTTCGGCAAGAGCGCTTGCATCCCATGCGCTTTCCATATTCGGCGACCACAGCGACGTTATGGCCTGCCGTCAGACGGGCTTTGCCCTGCTTTGCGCCGGAAACGTACAGGAGGTTATGGACCTTGCCGCAGTCGCCCACCTTTCGGCGATAAAGGGAAGGGTGCCCTTCCTGCACTTCTTCGACGGTTTCCGCACCTCCCACGAAATTCAGAAGGTGGAAGCATGGGACTATGATGACCTTAAGGATATGGTTGACATGGATGCGGTCAAGTCCTTCAGGGAAAGAGCGTTAAACCCCGAACATCCCGTACTCCGCGGTTCCTCCCAGAACCCCGACATATTCTTCCAAGCAAGGGAAGCAAGCAACAAATACTACGACGCCGTCCCCGCCATCGTGGAAGAATACATGGACAAGGTAAACGCCAAAACCGGCTCCAACTACAAGCTGTTCAACTACTACGGCGCTCCCGATGCCGAAAAAATAATTATCGCCATGGGTTCTGTATGCGACACGGCGGAAGAAACCATCGACTATCTTAACAAAAAGGGCGAAAAGGTGGGGCTTGTCAAGGTAAGACTTTACCGTCCTTTCGCCATTGACCGCTTTGTTGCGGAAATCCCCGAAACGGTTAAAAAGATTGCCGTTCTCGACCGCACCAAGGAACCCGGCGCACTGGGCGAACCCTTGTATCTCGACGTGGTTACCGCCCTCAAGGGAACCAAATTCGAAAACTGCCTTGTGGTGGGCGGAAGATACGGCTTAGGCTCAAAGGATACCACCCCCGGCGCAGTTATCTCGGTTTACAATAATCTTGACGCTAAAGAACCGGTAAACGGCTTTACCATTTCCATCGAAGACGACGTAACCTTCAAGTCCCTCCCCATAACCGAAGAACCCAACACCTCCGCCGAAGGCACCGTTGCCTGCAAGTTCTGGGGTCTCGGCTCCGATGGCACCGTTACCGCAAACAAAAACTCCATTAAAATTATCGGCGACCATACCGACAAATACATTCAGGCCTATTTCGCCTACGACTCAAAGAAATCCGGCGGCCTTACTGTATCCCACCTGAGGTTCGGTGACAAGCCCATCCGGTCAACCTACTTTATTGCCCATGCGGATTTTGTCGCCTGCCACAACCCGGCATATGTAAATCTCTATGACCTTACCGCCGACCTTAAGACGGGCGGAACCTTCCTCCTTAACTGCCAGTGGAAGCCGGAGGAACTTGAGGAAAAGCTCCCCGCAAAGATAAAGAGGGACCTTGCCGTCAAGAAGGTTAAATTCTATATAGTCGATGCTATTTCCATAGCTAAATCCTTAGGTCTTGGCGGAAGAACCAACACGGTGCTTCAGTCGGCTTTCTTTAAGCTTGCCAACATCATCCCCGCCGAGGACGCCATCGAATATATGAAAAAGGCCGCTTACAAGTCCTTTATTAAGAAGGGACAGGCGGTGGTGGACATGAACTATGCCGCCATCGATGCCGGTGTAAACGCAGTAGTCAAGGTGGATGTTCCCGCCGGATGGGCGGACGCCAAGGACGGCAATGTTTCTGCCGGTAAGCTTGAAGGCAGAAAAGAAGTGGTTGATTATGTTGAAAAGATACTCATCCCGGTAAACGCCCAGCAGGGGGACAAGCTTCCGGTTTCGGCCTTTGCCGACGCCGCCGACGGCACCTTCCCTCAGGGGTCTGCCGCATATGAAAAGCGGGGGGTTGCGGTGGACGTTCCAAGCTGGAATCCCGACAACTGCATTCAGTGTACTTTCTGCTCCTATGTCTGCCCCCACGCCACCATCAGACCGGTAGCTATGCCCGAAGCGGATGCGGAAAACTATCCCGGAATGAAGCTGATACCCATGACGGGTATGCCGGGTTACAAATTCGGCGTGACCGTGGCTGCTCTCGACTGCGTGGGCTGCGGCTCCTGCGTTCAGGTCTGCCCCGGCAAGAAGGGTGAAAAGGCTCTGTCCATGAAGCCCGCCGAAACCCAGTACGAACAGCAGAAGTATTTCGAAGCAAACTATAAATATATGGATAATCCCGAAGTCCTTGCCAAGTTCAAGCCCTACACCGTCAAGGGTTCCCAGTTCAAGCAGCCGCTGCTTGAGTTCTCGGGCGCCTGCCCCGGCTGCGGCGAAACCCCCTACGCCAAGCTTATTACCCAGCTTTTCGGGGACAGAATGCTTATCGCCAACGCCACCGGCTGTTCCTCCATCTGGGGCGGCTCTTCCCCCGCCACCCCCTACACTGTAAATAAGGAAGGGAAGGGACCCGCCTGGGCAAACTCCCTCTTTGAGGACAACGCCGAATACGGTTTCGGCATGGCAACCGCCATAAAGCAGCGCAGGGAAAAGCTGATTGAGATAATCGAAAAATTCGCCTCCTCCGAATACGAACTGATTGCCGCACCCTCCAAGGAATGGCTTGAAGTCAAGGACGGCGGGGAAGTCTCCAAGGCAGCTTCCGCAAAGCTTATCGCCGCAATCGAACAGGCGGACAGGGAATGCGGTTCCTGCGGCTGCGAATTCGACGCCCTTTATAAACAGGCGCTCGAAATGAAGGATTTGTTCGTAAAGAAATCCGTTTGGATTTTCGGCGGCGACGGCTGGGCTTACGATATAGGCTTCGGCGGGCTCGACCATGTGATAGCCTCCGGGGAGGACGTAAACATTTTCGTGTTTGACACCGAAGTTTACTCCAACACCGGCGGACAAGCCTCCAAGTCCACCCCCACCGGCTCGGTTGCCCAGTTTGCGGCAGCCGGTAAGTCTACAAAGAAAAAAGATTTAGCAGCTATTGCAATGAGTTACGGTTATGTCTATGTGGCGCAGGTTGCCATGGGCTATGACTACAACCAGTGCATAAAGGCAATAACCGAAGCCGAAAACTATCACGGACCTTCGATAATCATCGGCTATGCCCCCTGTATAAACCACGGCATAAAGAAGGGTTTGGGAACTTCAATGTTCGAAACCAAGGCCGCCGTCACCGCAGGCTACTGGCATACCTTCAGGTTTAACCCCCTCCTTGCCGACGAAGGCAAGAACCCCTTCGTACTGGATTCCAAGGAACCCACCATGGACTACAAGGAATTCATTAATTCCGAAACCAGATACACCTCCCTCAACCTCTTCTTCCCCGACAGGGCAAAGGAACTGTTCGACAGAGCCGAAAAAGAGGCCAAGGAAAAATACCTGAAACTGAAAAAGCTTGCCGAGGGCTGATATTAAATGACATTCCGCCGCGCTTTGAGTACGCGCTGAAAGCGCGGCGGATTATGCTTTTTTATACTAAGGAAAGGAACGGTGTGAATAATGGGCAAGCCCGTTAAGGTCAAAAAAAACAACTACAACTCAATAAATATCATCGCGGTGATAGCCTGCCTCGGCGTTATCGTGGTTATTCTCACCGTGCTGTTTGCCAGCTACATACTGGATAAAACCTCAAGACCCACCGACAACCAGTCGGATGCCGAGTCTTCGGTATCGGAAATATCCGATGAATCAAATGACATAAGCGACCAGTCGGCCGATATTTCCCAGGAGGAAAACAGCGCCGACACCTCCGGCGAAATTTCAAATGAAGTCAGCCAGCCCGAAAACTTTATTTATGTAACCCTTGACGAAAAGGATATCCGCCGGGGGGATCTGATAATCGTAAACAACGACAAGCAGTATGACTTTTCCCAGGACACCCCCCTTGTGAATATTTACGACCACCGCTCAAAAAACTACAAGCTGTCTGACAGCAATCTGCTTATTTCCGAAAGGATAATGACGGAACTTAACTCGATGCTGGACGGTTTGTACGAAGCGACGAACTCCACCGCCCTCACTATTACCGCCGCTTTCCGTACCAAGAAAGATCAGCAGGAATTTTACGACAACGGCAAGGATACCGCCGTCGGCGGAGGCAGCGACCTTCATACCGGTCTATCATTCAGATGTACCGTATACCCCTCCTCGGAAGGCTCCCTTACGGAGGGTAAATTCCTCTGGCTTGCGGAAAACTGCAGGTCCTACGGCTTTGTGTTGAGATATCCCCAGGGGAAGGAAAGCCTTACCGGCTATTCCGCCTCCCCCTCCTTTTTCAGGTATGTGGGAAAACCCCACGCCTACCTTATGACGTTGAACGACTACAGCCTTGAGGAATATGTGGATTTTGTAAAGCGGTTCAGCTTTGAAAACCAATACCGGGTAACCCATGAAGGGGTTTCATATGCCATCTACTACTGTCCGGCTGCGGCTTCCGGTCAGACCCAGGTTAAGATACCCGAAGGGGCGGAATACACTGTTTCCGGCGACAACTCCTCCGGATTTATAATAACCGCAATTATAAATTCATAGGCGTTTTCGACAACCCCGCCGTTAATTCCGAGGGGTAAAAAAGCTTCGTTTAACCGCCGTACCGGCATGTTAAACTTTTCATTAACTTCAAAATAGCCCGAAAATTGCCTTTTTTCGCCAAAATCCGTCAAGAACAAATGTTTTGTGCGATTCCTTAAAACGTAGAAATAACTGTTCATAATTTGTGCAGTTTGCCGGGAATAAATCCCGTTTATTAGCAATCGATAATGACTTATTAATACAATATACAACCTGTTTTCTATAGGTTGTATATTTTTTGTTCAAAATTGTAAATGTCGATAATTTATATTAACGGGGCGAAGAAACGGACATACGGTTATAATATACAGAAAATATCCTTGAATTCAGTATATTTCCGGGCACCGGCAAGTATATTTTTCCAGACCGGGATTTATGTTTTCAAATAATACAAGCCGGCTTGAAGCATTATGCACAAGTGCAAATTGCACATTGAAAAACCCTGTGTCGCATATGAATAAAACGTGAACAAACGGCATTTCGGTATATATTGCTCAAAAAAGCCGGTTTGTTTATATGCACACTTGACAAAATGACCATAGCGGGATATAATTTAATATAAATATTTATGGGTACAGCTTTGTGCAGGCTAACATAAATAGCTTATTACTCTGGCAGGAGGAAATTTATGTTCAAAACCAAAAAACCACTTCAAAAAGTGCTCGGCGTTGTAATGGCGTTTTTGCTACTTATATCGGGAAGCGGCATTATAGGCACGGGCATTACCGCAAATGCGCTGGTTGAAAGCGTCAGTGGCTCCAAATCACTGGTGCGTACATCCCTTGCGGAAATAAAAAGCGTTCTGACCTCAGTGTCCTACGACACATATATCTCGGAAAACGCCGGCGTTCCCGACGCCGAGGCGGCTTTGCTGCTGGATATATTCAAATACTTTGAAAACGGCACCACCGCCACCGTCAACGTGGGCGAGGGCGAAGACTACGGCACCGAAGGAAAGGTGCTGCTTGTTGGTGACAACGGAAAAATTTCCTTCAGAGTAAACATTCCTTCCGACGCATTCTATTCCATCGAGATAGAATACTGGACAGGGAACGCCGAGGTTAAGGATGAGGACGGCAATACCGTATCCAAGGGTAAATCCACGATTATCGAAAGAATGGTGCTTATCGACGACGCGGTTCCCTTCAAGGAAGCCCGTTCGATTAAGCTTACCCGAAGCTGGATCGATACATATTACCGTCTTGACGAAAACTTCAAAACCATTTACGACGACAAAGGCGAAAGGCTGACCTACACATCCCTTGACGAGGATTATCTTAATGCCATTGCCAATCAGGATGAAAACACCCGCCTTTTCCAGCGGGACAACAGCGGCAACGAGATGAAGCCCGTCAAAACCTTGTACCCCATTTGGACCACCGCAAGGTTACACGATGCGTCGGGTTATTCGGCCGAGCCTTTGCGTTTTGCTTTAACCAAAGGGGAACATGTAATCACCCTTAACACCGTAAGGGAACCTTTGGCCATAAAGCGCATTACCCTTGTGCCGAGGGAAGAAGTCCTTTCCTATGTCGAATACCTTGAATACTACAAAAATCAGGGTGCCAAGGATTATGCCGGCGACAAAGCCGTTAAGGTGCAGGCAGAATACCCCACCTTCACCTCCGACAAGACCATATACCAGTTAAACGACAGGTCCTCCGCCATCACCGAACCCCAGCATGCCGCATTGCAGCGCCTTAATTCCATAGGCGGCGATAAATGGACATATGTGGGGCAATGGATCGAATATGAAATAACCGCCCCCGAAGACGGTTTTTACAATATTGTTTTAAGATACAACCAGTCCATTATGGAAGGGATGTATGTTTCGAGAAAGATACTCATAAACGGCGAACTTCCCTTTGAGGAAGCATCCAACTGCCGCTTCAACTTCGACGACACCTGGCGTGTTGCCGGCCTTCACGACGGCAAAACCCAGCTCCCCGAAGGGGAAAAATCCTTCAAGTTCTACCTTAAGGAAGGCGTTAACAAAATCCGCCTTGAGGTGGTGCTTGGAGATATGGCCGACATTTTAAGCGCGGTTGAAAACATACTCCTCACCAGCAACGCCTACTATCGTAAGATATTGATGCTTACCGGCCCCGAACCCGATGAATACCGGGACTACGGCTTTGAAAAGCTTATGCCCGAAGTGCTGAAGGGACTTAAGCAGGCGGCTGCCGATCTGTATGACATTTCCGCCAGACTTACCGAGGTAACCGGCATAAGGGGCGCCAACAACGGCACCCTTGAAAAGGTGGCTATAATCCTTGACAGGATGGGAAGACGCCCCAATAAAATCGCGGTAACCTTAGCCACCATGAAGGACTATCTTGCCGCTCTCGGTTCCTGGCTTACCAACACCCAGTCCCAGCCCCTTGAGCTGGACTATATCTTAATCCAGTCCGTCGGACATAAACTGCCCAAGGCCGAATCCGGCTTCTGGGAAAATCTGTGGAATGAGCTTAAAAAGTTCGTCACATCCTTCTTTGCCGACTACAACTCGATAAGCTCCACCACCGACATTTCCGCCGAAAGCAAAAAGGCTCTTGAATCGGCAAGCATCGAGGTCTGGACCACCTCCAGCCGTGAACAGGCGCAGATTATCAAACGGCTAATCGACGACGACTTCATGCACAAATACAACATACCGGTAAACCTCAAGCTGGTTGTGGGCGGTACCCTGCTTCCCGCCACCCTTGCAGGGACGGGTCCCGACGTGGCAATGAACATCGACCAGTCCACGCCGGTAAACTACGCCATCCGTTCGGCGGTACTCCCCCTGAACACCACCAATCACGGGGGCTATGACTTCAACGACTTTTCCCTTTTTACCGACAATCCGGTTTACAAGGATATAATAGATAATGTAGATACCTTCGACGAAGTGTTCGAAAGGTTCGCCCCCGCGGCGAAGATTCCCATCACATTGTACGGCGAAACCTATGCGGTTCCCGATACCATGTCCTTTTCCATGATGTTCTACCGCAAGGACATTTTCGTTGAAACCAATCTGGAAGTACCCAATACCTGGGAACAGTTCGTTGACTGTATCGCCAAGCTTCAGGCCAAAAACCTCAATGTGGGCTTCCCCTCCGGTCTTGGCGGCACAATGTTACTTATGTATCAGAAGGGCGAACCCCTGTATAAAGAAGGCAATTACGATAATTACCTTAATAAATATCCCGAACTATTCGGATATGATGAAGCAACGGGAAAGTACACCCAGAATGTTTACGAAGCCACCTTTGTGGACGAAGAGGGAAACAAGGTAACAAAAGTCCTGCCCAAGACCGACGGTATGACCATAAACCTTGACTCCAACGCCGCCCTTGGCTCCTTCAGGCGGGTATGCCAGTACTTCACCATGTACGGTCTGCCGGTTTCCTATGCTCTTGCCGACCGGTTCCGTGACGGCACCATGCCCCTTGCCATTGCAGATTATGTTTCTACCTATAATACTCTTATAGTGTTCGCCCCCGAAATTATGGGACTTTGGGAATTCACCCCCCTCCCCGGCACGCTGATGGAAGACGGGCGGACAATAGACAATACCACCGTCGCCGCCATTTCCACCATGATACTTATGCGGGGCATAACCGATGCCAACGCCTTCTCGGCATGGGTATTTATGCAGTGGTGGACTTCGGCTGAGGTTCAGTCGGCTTACGCAAACGAAATGGAAGCCCTGTTAGGCCCCTCCGCAAAACAGGCGACCGCAAATATCGAGGCTCTGTCCCTTATGTCCTGGTCAAAGGACGAAATCGACTCCCTTATGGCACAGCTTAACGCGGTACAGTGCACTCCCGAATACCCCGGCAGCTATATTATAGGCCGTTACACCAACTTCGCCTTCCTTGACGTTTACAACAAGGACGCCGAACCGGTAGCCGAAATGCTGGAATACATTGTATCTATAAATAAAGAATTATCCAGAAAACGCAGCGAGTTTGGTTTGGTGACCCAGGAAATGATAAGGGAAGCCGATTCAAAACGCGGCGGCAAGTAAGCGACTTGACAAGCGAGGAGGATTAAGAAATGTCAAAAGCAAAGACCGATAAGGTCGTAGTCCGGAGTGACATTACCAAGTTCAAATGGACACTGGTGCAGATGAAGAAATATAAAGTCGCTTATTTGATGGTGGCACCCTTCTTTATTCTGTTTTTCCTGTTCACGGTTATCCCGGTGGTGTTGTCATTCCTGCTGAGTTTTACCACCTTCAACCTTTTGGAATGGCCGAAGTATGTATTTATGGATAACTACATAAGGCTGTTCCTTGACGACGAAATATTCCTTATAGCTATCAAAAACACATTAGTGTTTGCGGCGGTCACCGGACCCGCATCCTATCTGTTATCTCTGTTCTTTGCCTGGTTCATAAACGAATTAAGACCGAAAATAAGGGCATTTGTTACATTATTATTTTATGCCCCCTCCATTTCGGGAAGCGTTTACCTTATCTGGAACGTACTATTCGCCAGCGACCAGTACGGCTTCGCCAACGCCTGGCTGATGAAGATGGGGTTAATCAACAAACCGGTTCTCTGGTTCCAGGACGAAAAATACATTTTCCCGCTGATTATAGCGGTTGCTCTCTGGACCAGTCTCGGCACCTCCTTCCTTACCCTTATAGCCGGCTTCCAGGTGGTTGACCGTACCCTGTATGAGGCGGGCGCCGTTGACGGAATAAAAAACCGGTGGCAGGAACTTTGGTTCATCACCCTCCCCACCATGCGTCCCCAGCTTATGCTGTCGGCCATACTTGCCATTACCAGCTCCTTCGGTTTCGGGGGGGTAATCACCGCCCTGGTGGGATTCCCAAGCCCCAACTACTGCGCCTGGACGATAGTCCACCATCTTGAAGACTACGGGGGATCCCGTTTCGAGATGGGTTATGCTTCGGCGATTGCCACGGTGCTGTTCCTTATGATGATAGGCTGCAACCTACTTGTTAACAAACTCCTGAGAAAGGTAGGTACCTGATAATGGCATTGTTCAGAAAAAACAAACAACCGAAAGAGCAGTTCCAGCGTTCCGTAAACCGTACGCTGAAGGGCGATATAGGAATCTATATCATACTTGCCATTTTCGGATCCTTAATGGTTATACCTCTTATATACGCAATAGGCCAGTCTCTGAAACCCCTTGAAGAATTTTGGGTGTTCCCCCCGAGACTTATCCCCGTAAACCCCACGTTTAAGAACTTCAGGGATTTGTTCAGACTGATGGGGGACAGCTGGGTTCCCTTCTCAAGGTACATATTCAATACGGTGTTAATATCCGTGGTGGGTACCGCCGGGAACGTTATCCTTTCCGCCTATGCGGCATATGCCATATCAAAAATTCCCTTTCCCGGCAGAAACGGCTTTTTCAAGATAATCGTTTACTCCCTTATGTTCAACGCCACTGTCGTGGGAATTACGATGTTTATCCTTATGTCGGCATTCAAATGGATCGACACCTATCTTGCCATAATAATACCGGCTTTCTGTACCACTTACGGCCTCTACCTTATGAAGCAGTTTATGGAAACCTCGGTACCCGACGAAGTGCTTGAATCCGCACGAATCGAAGGAGCTTCGGAAAACAAGATTTTCTGGAAGATTGCCATGCCCATGGTTAAACCGGCGTGGATCACCCTTATAATCTTTGCCTTCAAGGACCTGTGGAACACCGGCGCCAATATGTATATTTACAGCGAACAGCTTAAGACCTTCAACTACGCCATGAGCCAGCTCGTTACGTCGGGTATTTCAAGAACCGGTGTTTCCGCAGCCGCCACGGTGGTAATGATGATAGTGCCTATACTGGTATTCGTAATCACCCAATCCAATATTATTCAGACCATGTCCACCTCGGGCATGAAAGACTAAGGGGGAATACTATGAGATTGAAAATTGTTAGAGTATTGCTTCTTGCTCTGTGCTGTATGCTGTTGTTCGGCGGTGTGGTTGCCAGCGCTGTGATACCCTACGCCACCTACACCTACAGTGTCAGCGGCAGGAGGCAGATAAGCCCCGACGCATATGTGCCGTTGAAAGTCATTAATTCCGCAACAATCAAAAAGGGACTCGATGACGGCGTTAACGAAATGGCAACCCAGCTTTACAAGGACAGCTGGGCGGATATTTCAAAGCTTTCGGACGTTTATGTTGACAAACTGGGGTATGTATACCTGGCGGACGAAGGTACCGGCAGGATTATATGCCTTGACGAAAACTACAATGTTCGTCTGATTATTCAAAATTTTACAAACCATATGGGGGTTCCCGATTCCCTTTCGGCTCCCGGCGGCGTATTTGTGTCCGACACCGAAATACTGGTTGCCGACACCGGCAAGTCAAGGATAGTCATTTTTGACAAGGTAGGAAATTTCAAGCTTATAGTTCCCGAACCTTCCAGCGACATTTTCCCGGAAGACACGGTTTACAAGCCGGTAGCGGTATGCACCAACTCCGCGGGAACAATCTATGTGGTGGTATCCTCCCTTAACTACGGCGTATTGTCCCTCAACCGGGACGGCTCCTTCAACGCCTTCATAGGCCCCCAGAAGGTGACCTACAGCAATTGGCAGATGATAAGGCGTATCTTCATGACCGAAGAACAGAAAAGGAAGATGCCCCGAGTCGTATCGGTTGAGTTTAACAATTTAATTATCGACAACGATGGCTTTCTGTACGTAACCACCGCCGCCATAGACCCCGGCACTCAGCAGAATGCCATAAGCAGCAAAGACAAGTCCGACAAGTATGCTCCGGTTAAAAAGCTTAACCCCAGCGGCAAGGACGTAATGCTGAGAAACGGTTTCTATCCCCCCTCGGGGGAAGTGGACGTGGCACCCCGTGCCGCCACGAACGTCACCATGTTCGGGGCTTCCACCCTGGTGGACGTGGCGTTGGGCCCCAACGGAATGTGGTCAATCATTGACCAGAAGCGTTCCAAGGTGTTCACCTACGACAACAACGGTAATCTGCTCTTCGCCTTCGGCGACAAGGGCGACCAGATAGGTCTGAACCAGAACCTGGTGGCAATATCCTATCAGGGAACAAAAATGCTCCTTGCTGACCAGACCTCCAATACCATAACGGTTTATAAGCGTACCTCCTACGGCGACCTGCTGGCGGCGGCGCTGCAGAACACCGAAGACCAGAACTATTCCGAAGCGGTTAAGTATTATATCTCCATTCTCCAGCACAACAACAACTACGACGCGGCTTATATCGGAATCGCCGAATCCCTGTACAGAGCGGGCAACTATACCGAATCAATGCAATATTACAGGGACGCATACGACACCGCCGGCTTTTCGAAATCCTACCACGAATACCGCAAGATATGGGTTGAAAACTGGATATTGGTAATCCCCGCCGTGGTTATCGTCTTCTTTGTGGGCTGGAGCCTGTTCATGAAATACGCAAAGAAGCAGAACATAAAAAACAGGGTTTACAGAGAAAAGCGGACAATTAAAGAAGAACTCCTGTATGCCTTCCACGTAATACTCCATCCCTTTGACGGCTTCTGGGATCTTAAGCACGAAAAGCGGGGCGGAGTAAGGGGAGCTACAATAATCCTGCTGACCACAATCCTTGTGTTCATCTATCAGGCTGTGGGAAGGGGCTACCTCTACAACAGCACCGGCGTCAGAGTGGACTACTTACAGCAGGTTTTGTCGGTGGCTATACCGTTGCTTTTGTGGGTTGTCGCCAACTGGTGCTTAACCACCCTCTTTGACGGGGAAGGCACCTTCAAGGACATTTACATCGCCACCTGTTATGCCCTAACCCCCCTGCCCATACTCATTCTCCCCACCATCTGGCTTTCCAACGTGGTGACGGTTGATGAAATGGCAATACTGGGACTTGTGGAATCCTTTGCCTTCTTCTGGTTGGGACTGCTAATCTTCTTCGGTATGATGGTCACCCACGACTATACCTTAGGTAAGAATATCCTGACCGTTATAGGCACCATAGTGGGTGCGACGTTTATAATGTTTATCTGCGTACTCTTCGGAAATCTTATTGCAAGAGTATTTACCTTCTTCTACAACATTTATGTTGAAATTTCCATACGACAAGGACGGTGATGAGCTTGTTAATGAAAAAATCCATTTTTAAACTGATAATACTGCTTGTAGCCTTTGCAATGGTTGCACCGTCCCTGATACCGGTGGTATCTCTGGCTGCCAGTTCGGGTGATGTTTCAGGGGAACTCACCATGGATCAGCTGGGTCCGGAATATACCAAGGTACCCTTCAACTCGGTGGAAGAGCGTATTAACGGCAGCGGGCTTATATCCAAAATGAACCTGGTGCTGGTAAGCTACGGCTATGCATTGTATAACGACCCCAAAACCGGGGAAGTCATATGCTTAAAGCTTGCTCCCCCCGACGCCAACGGGGAATACGAGACAATCGGCGGGGAAAACTCCATAGCCTATGACTATGTGGGTTACTACTGCACCAACCCCTATATGGTTTCCCAAAGCCAGACCAAAAATGCGGAAGGGAAGGAAACCCCCACTTCCGATGCGGTTAAAAAGACTCTGCTTTCCCAGCTTTTGGTGAAATACACCGAAAACCTGACGGGATCAACCCTTGAATCCTTCACCCATTCGGCGATGTTCGACCAGCTGAATATAAAGAACATCCGGAACGGTCTGAGGGTGGAATACACCATAGGCCGGGAAGAAACCACCTACCTTGTCCCCCGCAGGATTAGATTTGACAAGTGGATGAGCCTGCTTATCCAAATCGCGGAAAACTCCACCTACGGCAAGGATAAGAGAACGTTTTCGGCATACTATATTCTTAAAGCCATATCGGAAGAACAGATAACATCCTGGGAAGAGAAGTTCGACCAATCAAAGGTCTCCGTTCCCACCCTGGAATACCTGTTCATGACAAGGGACGAATTTAAAGTCAGATACCCCGATCAGCCCTTATCATCCTATGGTATAAATGCCGGCGTTTATTTCTATTACTTAAGCGATATACATCAGAAACCCAAAAAGACCATTGAAGAAATTCAAAAGGAATATCCCTTTACGGAACAGTTCGCCATAATGGTGTTCGACGCCGGCGCAAAGGCCGCCGAAATCCGCAAGGTGGAACAGTATATAAAGCTTTATACCAACTACACCAAGGAACAGATGGAAAACGACCATGCCGAAACCGAATACGAAGGTTCCGACAAGATTCCGGCCCTGTTCAAGATGGCAATCGAATACACCATTGACGAAGACGGACTTTATATCCGCCTGAATGCGGGTAACATCCGTTTCGACTCCACCAACTACACCCTGGAATCCATAACCGTTCTCCCCTATGCGGGGGCTGCCAACACCAACAACCGGGGCTATATATTCACCCCCGACGGTGCAGGCACCATCTTCGACCTTCAGACCATTAAGGGCAAGCAGTTCAAGACCACCTCCAACATTTACGGTCAGGACTTTGCCTACCATTCCATAACCGGGGCAAACAAGGAAACAATGAGGTTCCCCGTCTACGGGGTTGCGGAAACGGTTATAACCAAGGAAAAATATACCGTTATCGAAACCGAAATCAACTCGGAAGGCGAAGAAGTCGAGGTTGAAAAGGAAGCTGAAAGGGAAATCGAGGACTACTACGGCTACCTTGCCGTACTGACCGCAGGTGACTCCCTTGCCAGGCTTACCGTGGAAAACGGCGGTTCGCTGCATATGTTCGCTTCCGCCTACACCACCTTCAACCCCCGTCCCAGCGACACCTATATCTTAAGCAGCGGCATTTCCGCCGGCACCGACGCCATGTGGACGGTGGAATCTAAGAGAAGGTACACCGGCGACTACGGCATAAGGATATTCATCCTTGACGGGGATGAGGTTTCCTATACGGGAATGGCGAAGGTTTACCGGAACTATCTTGAAAAGACCGGGATTCTGACTCCTCTTGAAAATGACGGAAATGACGACATCCCCTTATACATCAAGACTTTGGGCGCCCTCCCCACCACCAAATCGGTGCTGGGCGTGGGGGTGGAAACCACGGTACCCCTTACATCCTTCGACGATACAATAAACGTCCTTAAGAAACTTAAGGAAAGCAACATCGACAATATTAAGGTGATTATGGAAGGCTGGTGCAACAACGGTTTGTATAAAACCCTTGTTCCCACCGGCATTGAGCTCTGCGAAGCACTGGGAGGAAAAGGCGCCTTCAACCGGCTGCTGGATTACGTCAAAGACAAGTCAAACGGCAATATCCAGCTTTACCCCAATATTGACTTTGCAATCGCCTACTGGGATGAGCTGTTCGACGGCTTTTCAAAGGACGACGACCTTGCCCGTACCATTGACGACTGGGGCGCCGGCTATCAGATGTACGACCCGGTACGTCAGGGCTACATTTACACCGGCGACGGTATAATCACCCCCTCCAGTATGGATAAGTTCTATGACAAGACCATTAAGGAGTATTCCAAGTTCAATATCGGCGCAATCGGGGTTACCTCATTAGGTTCGATACTGTCTTCCGACTTCAACGAAGACGACCCGTTAAACCGGGAAGACTCAAAGAAGATAATCGTCAAGCTGATGAAGAAGATTCAGGAACATAACGGCAAAGTCCTGGTTCAGGGCGGCAACTTCTACACCTGGCCCTATGTTACCGACATTATCGATATCCCCCTTGAAGACTCCCGCTACAAATACACCGCCGCGTCGGTACCCTTCAACAGCATGCTGCTTCACGGCTACAAAGAGTATGCGGGCACCGCCATCAACCTTGCCGGCGACTACCGCTACCAGCTGTTAAAGACCATTGAAAGCGGCGCATCTCCCATGTTTGTCATAGCCGTTCAGAATACATCAGAACTTAAGCAGTACAGCGGATATCCCAGCCTCGGACAGTACTACTCCGTAAGGTATTCCATCTGGCTTGCGGATATATTATCCACATATGAGGAGCTTAACACAGCCCTTAATGACGTCAGATATTCAAAAATTATAGACCACGAATTCCTTGACGATTACCGTAAGGTTGCCAAAGTGGTTTATGATAACGGCGTTGTATTCTTCATCAACTACCTTGAAGAGAATTACACAGTGGAATACAACGGAGAAAACCTTGTTATTAAGGCAAATGATTTTATAAAGACTGTCGCGGAGGAAGGAGATATCAGCAATGGATAAAGCAAAAAATATCGGCATTGCCGAAACAACTCCCGCAGTTGTGAAAAAGAGGAAAGGGCAATCCCTTGAGAAAAAGAAAGGAAAGGCCGGCTGGTTCTTTGTTGCCCCCTTCCTGTTGGGGTTCTTCCTTCTCTATCTTCCCATGATTGTGGAATCACTCTATTACAGCTTCGTGGAAACAAAAACCATACGGGGCGGCGGCGTGGACTTTTTATGGGTGGGTTTTGACAACTACTCCTATGCTCTGCTTGAGGACGAAAAATTCAACGGCCTGTTGATAGAAAGTCTTACGAGTATGCTTTTCAACATTCCGGCAATAGTCATATTCTCCCTCTTTATGGCGGTGCTGTTAAACCAGAAGATGCGGGGAAGGGCGCTTTTCAGAGCAATCTTCTTTATACCGGTTATAGTTTCCACCGGTATAGTCGAAGCTATCGACCTTCAGAACTATTTGGCGGAAGCCCAAGCAACCATGACCGACGTATCCTCCGGCTCAATGTCCTCATCCTCCTCATCGATAGGAAATGATATTATATCCATAGTTCAGGTGGAACGATTCTTTTCCGGAATGAAGGTGGGGGAGGAACTGCTCCAGTATGTTACCGTTATGGTGAGAGGGGTTTACGATATCGTAAACAAGTCCGGCGTTCAGATGCTTATATTCTTGGCAGGGCTTCAGTCAATTTCCCCCGCCATTTACGAATCCTGCAAGATTGAAGGCGCCAGCTCCTGGGAAATCTTCTGGAAGATAACCTTCCCCATGATTTCACCCATGATATTCGTTAATACCATCTACACCATAATCGACAACTTCACATCCCAGTCAAACGAGGTTATGAAGTATATCAACTCTGTTTACCAGGACTCCTCGGGTCAGGTAAGGTCAACCGCCATGAGCTGGATTTACTTTTTACTGGTGCTGCTCATCTTGGCAATTGTGGCGGGGCTGATGTCAGCCTACGTCTTCTACCAGCGAAAAGATTAAGGGGGGTGGCATAAATGGACAGAACCGAACAAAAGATTAAAAGAGACCCTTCCTTAATGGTGTTTGATGAAAAAACCCCCTTCTGGGTGGTTATGCGATACAAATACCTGACCACCTACTTTTTGCTGAAAGTGGTGTGGGCGATCTTCCGCTTAGTACTGCTGGTGGGTATCTCCTATGTAATTATACTCCCCTATATTTCCAAGATTTCCTGCTCCTTTATGAGCCGCGAAGACTTCGTTGACCCCATGGTCAAGCTTATACCCAAGTATCCCACCCTTGACACTTACAAGGCCATAATCAACGAAAACGGCTACTTCAAGGCTTTAGGAAATACCGCCACGCTGTCGCTGCTGTGCGCCTTTGTACAGACAATGACTTGTACCATTGTGGGCTACGGCTTTGCGAAATTCAAGTTCAAGTATAAGAATCTGCTGTTCCTCTGCGTGGTGTTCACCATGGTTATCCCCCACCAGTCCATTCAGATGGCAATGTTCATGAAGTTCCGTTACTTCGACATCTGGGGAATCTACGGCGGAATAGCCAAGCTGTTCAACCTGACAAAAGCCTCCAACCCGGCGATAGCCAACCTGCTGGACTCCTATTGGCCGCTCGGCATAATGTCCTTCTGCGGCTTAGCCTTTAAGAACGGTCTGTATATATTTATAATGAGACAGTACTATAAAGGCGTCCCCGACGAGCTGGAAGAAGCCGCCTATGTTGACGGCGCCGGCGTGTTCAGGACCTTTGTAAAGATAATCCTCCCCATGTCGGTACCCATGATGGTTACAATCTTCATGTTTGCCTTCTCATGGCAGTGGACTGACACTTTCTATACACAGCTTTTCTTCTATGACACCAACAAGATATCCCTTATGCCGAACATCGTCAAGATACCCAGGTCCCTTAACAGCGAAGGCTTCGCCGCCCATACCGCCTATGAAACGGCAATACGTAACACCTGCGGGCTTATGATACTCACACCCCTTGTTATCATCTATATGTTCGCTCAAAGGACCCTTATCGAAGGCGTGGAACGCTCGGGTATAACCGGTTAAGTACACAAAAGAAATCCCCCGTATGGAAAAACCATACGGGGGTTTTGTTTATGCTTTTGGCTCTATAATAAATGTTGGGGT
>LSQX01154150.1_pt2 | contig 23975 bp, 28 predicted proteins | sample 654561 | NCBI WGS metagenome assembly LSQX01 (sample SAMN04489861, study PRJNA283612) | anaerobic digester metagenome | isolation source: 4 biogas reactors fed with cattle manure at either 37C or 55C with and... | place: Denmark: Kongens Lyngby | collected 2014
CCGGGTGCAGGATGTGAATCGCCTGGTCAAGCAGTTTGAGGAATCGAGAAAACTGATGAAGCAGTTTTCGGACATGGGCAAAAAGGCCAAAAAGGGCGGCTTATCTCCCTTTAGATTCCCATTTTAGCAAGCAGCAGGATACTGCACCTTAAGATACATTTTTAAGGAGGTTAAAGGATGGCAACAAAAATCAGATTGAGAAGAATGGGAGCCAAGAAAAGGCCTTTCTATCGCGTGGTGGTAGCAGATTCACGCTCACCGCGAGATGGGCGGTTTATCGAAGAGCTGGGTTATTACGATCCCAATACCGACCCCGCTACCATCAAGATTGATGAGGCCAGAACCCTGCAATGGCTGGCCAGCGGTGCCCGGCCTTCAGATACGGCCAAATCCCTGTTGAAAAAGCAAGGCATACTGGCCAAGTTTAATGAAAGCCGCAAGTAGCCTATATAGGGGGTGTGAAGGCTATTATTAAGGAACTTGTGGATTACATCGCTAAACAGCTGGTGGATAAACCCGAAGAGGTGGTGGTTAAAGAGACTCAGGATGATAAATCCGTGCTCATCGAGCTTCGGGTAGCCCCGGAAGACATGGGGAAAGTTATCGGCAAGCAGGGTAAAATCGCCAAATCCATCCGCACCCTGACCAAAGCGGCCGCGGCCAAAGAAGGCAAACGGGTAGTTGTAGAGATACTCCGATAGGGCTCAAGCCCTATCGTTTTTCCTGCATGATATGTCGAAGGGCAAATCCTGAACAGGGGTTGGGGATATGGATGACAATCTTGTCAGTATAGGCAAAGTGGTAGGTACATATGGGGTTCATGGCTGGGTCAAAGTCTTCCCTTTAACCGATTACCCGGAGCGCTTTAAATTGCTCAAAAGGGTTACCCTGCAAGGCCCAGGGGCAAGAAAGCTTTTGGAAGTGGAAGCCTGTCAGCCATACCGGCAGGGCTACCTGTTCAAATTCAAAGGCATTGACAGCCCGGAAGCAGCCAAAGTGCTCAGCCAGGCCTTGCTGCAAATCCATGAGGATGAGGTTTATCCCCTCCCCGCAGGGGTCTACTATCATTTCCAGCTTCAGGGCCTTGAGGTATACGATGAAAGGCTGGGGTACCTGGGCAAAGTATCCGAAATCCTCCAAACTGGAGCCAATGATGTCTATGTGGTAGATTCGCCGCGCTTTGGGGAAGTATTGCTTCCAGCCATTAAAGAGATTATTTTGCGTGTTGATCTGGAAAAAGGGCGAATAGAGGTAAACCTGCTGCCCGGATTGATCGACGAAGAGCGAACCCGTTAGCAGACCGGCAGGGTAATGCCCGGATGAGGTGTTTTCAGGTGAGGATAGATATCTTAACCCTATTTCCCGGCATGTTTGCCTCCCCCTTTGCGGAGAGCATGGTCAAACGGGCGATAGATAAAGGGGTATTGGAAATAAATATCACTGATATCCGCAGTTTTGCCGAAGGAAAGCACCTGCAGGCAGATGATTATCCCTACGGCGGTGGGGCCGGTATGGTGTTAAAAGCCGATGTGGTCTTAAAGGCCCTGGCTTCCAGGCGCAGCCCGGCATGCTATGCCATTTACCTTTCTCCCCGCGGAAAGCGGCTCACCCAGGCCAAAGTGCGGGAACTTTCCCAAATGGAGCATATAATACTGCTCTGCGGGCATTATGAAGGCATTGACGAGCGGGTCATGACAGAAATCGATGAAGAGCTGTCCATTGGCGATTATATCCTCACTGGAGGAGAATTGCCCGCCATGGTGGTGGTAGATGCGGTAGCCCGCCTGCTGCCCGGAGTACTGGGGGATGAGTTGTCCAGCCAGGAAGAGTCTTTCAGTGCCGGCCTTTTGGAGTATCCCCATTATACCCGGCCGGCGGTGTACAATGGGCTTGAGGTGCCGGCGGTCTTGCTCTCCGGGCATCATGAGAAAATCCGCCGCTGGCGTCTGCAGGAAAGCCTGCGCCAGACCCTTTTGAAAAGGCCCGATCTGCTCCTTGAGCGTGACTTTACCGAGGAGGAGCGCCAGCTCCTGGAAGCGATTCTTTTTGAACGAAAGCAGGTGGATTAATGGAGGGGGACAGGGTTTATGTGGCTTTGCTGCACTACCCCATGTATAACAAGCGCATGGAAATTGTGGCCACCTCTATTACCAATTTGGATCTGCACGACATAGCCCGGGCCTGCCGCACTTTTCAGGTTAAACGGTTTTTTGTGGTGCATCCGGCTAAAGGGCAGCAGCAGCTGATACGGGATATACTGGGGTACTGGCAGGAGGGGTTTGGCGGGCAGTATAATCCCGACCGCCGCGAGGCCATGTCTACCATATCGTTGTGTCATGACCTGCAGGAGGTCTTGATGCAGATAGGGCAGGAAACCGCTCAGGAGATAAAGACCGTGGCCACCGATGCCCGCACCCATCCCAACACCGTGTCCTACCGGGACTTGCGTGCTGAAATCAGCCGTCATGACAGGACCTGGCTGTTGTTGTTCGGTACCGGCTGGGGCATCAGCGGTGAACTGATGGCCGAGTGTGATTATATACTCGAGCCCATAGGGGTTAACAGCGACTATAATCACTTATCAGTGCGCAGCGCGGTGGCTATTATTCTGGACCGTTTGCTGGGCGAACCCTGGTATGAGGATTGAGTGCAGGGTTTTTCGCCGGTTTGCTTGTGGTCTGAAGACAATAATGGTATAATCACTATGTTTCAGGTAAACAAAGGTGGTCCGCTGCATTGAGCGATAATGTAAGAACACCTTGTATAAGGAGGTACAACTGTGCAGGACATTATCAGATCGATTGAGGAAGAGCACATCAAAAAAGACCTTCCCGATTTCAGGCCCGGGGATACCGTAAAGGTTCATGTTAAGGTGGTCGAAGGCAATCGGGAGAGAATTCAGGTTTTTGAGGGCACTGTTTTAAAAATAAGGGGCGCAGGCTTATCCAGAACCTTTACCGTGCGCCGCATTTCTTATGGTGTAGCCGTGGAGAGGACTTTCTTGCTTCATTCCCCGCGCATTGCCAGGATCGAGATCACCAGAAGAGGCAAGGTGCGTCGCGCCAGATTGTACTACCTGCGTGGCCTAACTGGCAAGAAAGCCCGCGTCAAAGAAAAACGCAGATTTTAAAAGAGGTTAAGGAAAAGGGCATAGTAGTATATAATATAATGAAGCAAGTGGAGAGAATACCATCAGGTATTCTCTTTCTATTAACTGGGAGGATGCAGATTGATTCAATGGTACCCGGGGCATATGGTCAAAGCCCGCCGCGAAATCGAGCAAAACCTCAAAGTGGTAGATATTGTCATCATGCTTTTGGATGCCAGGGCACCGCTGGCCTGCCGCAACCCGGAACTGGAGCAAATGATCCGCCAAAAAAGCCTGATCCTGGTGTTGAATAAAGCCGACCTGGCCGAAGCCCGCTCCACTTCCCGCAGCAAGGCCTATTTAAAACGCCAGGGCTATTGGGTGGCTGCCATGGATTCACTGCACTGCCGGGGCAGCAAAGAGGTATTGGATTTGATCAAAAAGGCTTATAGCCCTGTGGCAGCGGTCATGATGCAAAAAGGGCGCCGCGTCAGACCGGTCAGGGTTATGGTAGTAGGGGTTCCCAATGTCGGCAAATCGAGCTTTATAAACTGCCTGGCAGGGCGCAAAATAGCCCGGGTGGGAGAAAAACCCGGCATCACCCGCGGGCGGCAATGGCTGCGCATCAGAGAGGACATTGAACTGATGGATACCCCTGGATTGATGTGGCCCAAAATTGAGGATGAAAAGCAGGGTTTAAAGCTGGCTTTGTTGAATATAATAGGTGAGAATGCATACCAGGAATATGATGTGGCCCGCTATCTGGTAGAAGTACTCAAGCAAGGCCATCCCGATGTATTGCGGGAGCGTTACCGAGTACAGAATGTAGATTTACCAGAAGAGGAAATACTGGCAGCGATTGCCACAGCCAGAGGCCTGTTGAGCAAAGGGGGCCAAATAGACCTGGACAAGGTCAGCCGCCTGGTATTGCAGGAGTACCGTCGAGGAGCCATGGGTTCTATCAGCCTGGAGTAAGCCTGATAAAATCTGAGGGGTAAGTACAGCAAGAAAGATAGTAATGCACATTTTAATAAAGATATAAAAATAAATTTACACGATGGAGTATGTGATATATAATATAGGTTAATATAGTTGGGATACAAACAATCCCATGCACGCCTCAGAGATAATCAGATCTACTTAGAAAAACTAATAAGCAAGCCGACACAACACTTAACATCACACCATTCTATGCAAATGCCGACATTACGGCTCGTTTATTGAGCGAGAGCCTTTGAGCCCCTGCAGATTTGAGTAAACATTTTAAGGTTAACAGAGGGGGGGTGAACGGCAGGCCGTTATGTCCTACTGGCCGGTACGAGTTATCAGCATAGTACCCACTCGTACTTCGAAGCATTTTCTCTTGATAACTTTCTCTTAGTCTTGGTAACAGTGTATCTATCTCTATGTCCGGGTTCGCTCTTTGTATCAGCGAAAAGGGGCATAAGTGATTGGCAAACGACCGCCAAAGGTATTACCGCATTGTTGTCTTTCGCAACTTGAAATGGTACCAAACGGCGGGTCAATACAGGGCCCCTGCCAGTTTGGGCTATCAGAAGGAAATTATGCCATGACCATTGAGATTAGGGCAGACAATTTAGCCAAACAAGGCCTTATTATGGTAATGACCGGAGACGGAAAGGGCAAGACCACCGCGGCTTTCGGCCAGGCCTTAAGGGCTTTGGGCCATGGTTACCGGGTATGCATCATACAATTCATGAAAGGCCGGCTTTATGGCGAAGTGCTGGCCATTCAGAAATACTTGCCCGATATTGATTTGTACCAATACGGGCTGGACAGCTTTGTGATGCGCGACAATCCGGCGCCGGTCGATGTGGAGCTTGCCAGGCAAGGCTTGGAGAAAGCAAAAGAGGTAATTGCGAGCGGCAAGTATGACATGATCATCCTGGATGAAATCAATGTAGCAATGGACTTTAAGCTGATTCCCGAAGATGATGTGCTGGCTCTGCTGGAGAACAAGCCAGCCGAGATGGACATCATTCTTACGGGAAGATATGCTACCCCAAGAATTCTGGAAATAGCTGATATGGTTAGTGAGGTTAGGGAAATTAAACACCATTACAGTGCCGGAGTGAGAAATCAAGCCGGTATTGAGTATTGACCCGTATAGCTGGGTAAGGGGTAATTAAAAACTAATTGAGGAGGGGTAACATGTTATTTACCCAAGAATTGTTGGACCAATCAAGTCTGCTGCGTAAGAAATGGGAAGACGAAGTTAAGCGCGTTATCGCCAAGAACCCGGACCTGAAACCTAATTGGACCACCGTTTCCGACTTGGAAATCAAGCGGATTTACGGACCCGAAGACATCGCCAACATGGATTTTGAAAAGGATATCGCTTATCCCGGCCAATTTCCGTTCCTGCGGGGATGTCAGGCGACCGGTTACAGGGGCAAATACTGGACTTTCCGCATGTTCTCCGGGATGGGTACTGCTGTAACCACCAATGAAAGATGGCATTATCTGTTAGAGAATGGTCAAACCGGTCTCTCCACCGCTTTTGACTTCCCCACTCTGATGGGCTATGATACCGACTCCCCCAAAGCCAAAGGCGAATGCGGCAAATGCGGTGTTGCCATCGACACTATCGAAGACTTCTTTGACCTGACCAAGGGCATTCCGTTGGGCAAGGTTTCCACTTCCATGACCATCAATCCGCCAGCTACAATTCTTTGGGCCATGTATTGCGCCACTGCGGATCTTCAAGGTGTTCCTTTAACCCAGATTTCTGGTACCATCCAGAACGATATGCTGAAGGAATTCATCGCTCAGAAGACCTTGATGTGCCCGCCTGAACCCTCGGTTAAGCTGATCTCCGATACCATTGAATTCGGAACCAAATATGTTCCCAAGTGGAACACGGTCAGCATCAGCGGCTATCACATCAGAGAAGCCGGTGCCACTGCTGTGCAGGAATTAGCCTTCACCCTGCGCGATGGTATGGAGTATGTTGAAGACGTTATCAAGAGAAAAGGCCTGCCGGTCGACAGCTTTGCACCGCGCCTGTCCTTCTTCTTCAACTCTCACATCGACTTCTTTGAAGAAATCGCCAAAATGCGTGCTGCCAGGAGAATCTGGGCCAAAGCCATGAAAGAACGCTACGGTGCCAAGGATGAGAGGTCCTGGTGGATGCGCTTCCACACTCAGACCGCTGGCTGCTCACTGACTGCTCAACAGCCGTACAACAACGTGATCCGGACCGCCACTGAGGCTCTGGCTGCTGTTCTCGGCGGAACTCAGTCACTGCACACCAACTCCCTGGACGAGGTGCTCTGCCTGCCTTCCGACCATGCAGTACAGATCGCACTCAGAACCCAGCAGATCATCGCCGAGGAAACCGGTGTGGTCAACACCATCGACCCGCTGGCCGGCTCCTTCTTCGTAGAGGCTCTGACCAACGAGATGGAAGAGAAGGCCTGGGAATACATCCACAAGATCGACGAATTGGGCGGCATGGTGGCTGCAATCGAGAAAGGCTTCCCGCAGCTCGAGATCTCTGATGCTGCTTACAGGTTCCAGCGCCAGATCGATGCTGGTGAGAAGATCATGATCGGTGTTAACAAGTACGTCATCGAAGACGAGGTAATCGATATTCCGCTGGTTGAAATCGATGAAACCGTCGAGAAAGAACAGCTGGAAAGACTGGCACGCGTGAAGAGGACCCGCGACAACAAGAAGGTCAAAGAGTGCCTGGAAGACATCAAGAAGGCCTGCGAGAAAGGCGAGAACGTAATGCCTTACTGCATTGAAGCCGTCAAGGCTCGGGCCACCGTTCAGGAGATCTGTGACGTTTATCGGGAAGTCTACGGCGAGTACCGTGACCCCGGCATCTACTAGAAAATGTAGTTTTGAAGGAGGTAAATGTTAATGGCAAAGAAGATCCGTATATTGCTCGCCAAACCGGGACTTGATGGACATGACCGCGGAGCCAAGGTTTTGGCCAGATGTTTCCGCGACGCAGGCTTTGAGGTGATTTACACCGGATGCCACAACACCCCTGAACAGATTGCCAATGCGGCCATACAGGAAGACGTTGACGTGGTAGGCTTGAGCTGCCTTTCCGGTGCTCATACCTATCTATATCCTGAAGTAGTACAACAGTTGAGATCCCGTGGGGCGGACGATATCACCGTTATCGGCGGCGGCATCATCCCTGACCGCGACTTTCAGCCTCTGTACGATGCAGGAATAAAGGCCATATTTACACCAGGTGCTACACTTGACTCCATTGTGGACTGGATTAATACGAATATAGCTGCTAAGGAGTAATATTTATGGAAGAACTAGGTAAAAGGGCAATGACGGGAGACATTCGGGCTGTCTCCCGCCTTATCCGCAATATTGAAGACCAGGTCCCGAACACCCATGAAGCCATAAAGCATATTTTCCCGTTTACAGGCAGAGCCCATGTAGTAGGTATTACGGGTGCGCCGGGAGCCGGGAAGAGCACCCTGACCGACCAGTTGATCTGCAGCATCAGAAAGCAGAATAAGACTGTAGGCGTCATGGCAGTTGATCCCAGCAGCCCCTTTACCGGAGGAGCTTTGCTAGGCGACAGGATAAGAATGGTGCGGCATTCTGAGGATCCCGGAGTATTTGTCCGCAGTCTGGCTACCCGCGGGGCCATGGGCGGATTGTCCAAAGCCGTCGGGGATGGTATTCACGTCCTCGACGTAATGGGCAAAGACGTGATTATTGTGGAAACCGTCGGTGTAGGTCAGCAGGAAGTGGACATCATCAACCACGCTCATACCGTCTTGGTGGTGCTGGTTCCCGGCATGGGGGACGAGGTGCAGGCCATTAAAGCTGGTTTGATGGAAGTTGCCGATATATTCATCATCAACAAGGCAGACCGTGAGGGAGCTCGCAAACTCTACAAGGAAACCTTGAGTATGCTGGATATGGGCAATTTCCCCAGTGGGTGGCGGCCTCCCATCGTAATGGTGGAAAGCAATCTCGAACCGCATTCCTTTGCCAAGAGCGTCGATGAACTGTGGGAGAAGATAGAGGAACACTATCAGTTCCTGCGGGACAACGATCTCCTGCAGGAAAGAGCCCAGCTCAAAGTGCAGACGGAGATCAACGATGCTCTGAGATCGGCCATACTTGAGCCTATACTAAACAGGCTCATCGAGACGGGCGAATTTGATAAAATGGTACAGAGGCTGATGAAAAAAGAAACCGACCCCTACACCCTGGCAGCTGAAGTCGCAGAGAAGTTCCTGGTCAAATAAAGCGAAGGCGTTGAATGTTATGAGCCAGGTAAAAGTATTGTTGGCTATGACCGGGTTGGATCCGAATAACAAGAGAATACGGTTACTGGCCAGGTCTCTTAAAGAGGCCGGCGGGGTTGAGGTGTATTATTCCGGTATGTACAAGAGCCTGGAGGAGAATGCCCTTGAAGCAGTAAGGCTTCAAGCGGACCTGGTGGGCTTGAGTATATACACGGGATTACACCTGACCGTATTCCCGGAAATGCGTCAGGCCCTGGACGCTGCTGGCGGAAAGCATATCGAGCTCTTTGGCGAAGGCTTAATTCCCGCACAGGATGCCAGGGCATTGATGGATCAGGGCACTGTATCCGCTATATTTGCCTCTACGGTGCCCATAAACACCATTGTAGAATGGATCAAATCCAGGCCAACTAGCTGATAGGAGTAAAATATCATAAGGATAGGGATTTTCCTGACGAACACCGGGAGGTACCGGGAGTGACACAGCCATTGTTGATGCATATTAACAACACAGTTTTTCTGCGGGACGGGAATTTGGTGATTATCGATCGCCGCTGCTTCCCGCATAGGATTGAGGAGTTGATATGCAGAGACTATGAAGAGGTTGCTCGGGGCATTGAGGTTATGGCGGTTCAGGGTGCCGGTGATATAGCTATCACCGCTGCCTATGGTTTGTACATGGCAGCCCGGGATCTTGAACCGCAGTTTACTGACCCGGAAAAGCTCAGGATATCTTTATCCACTGTCAAGGAACGCCTGTTTAACACCCGGCCTACCGGGTATCATCTCGGCGCCCTGCTCAACAAGATTTGGAGTCGCATTGTATGGGAACGAGGGGGCATTGCACAACAAATCATGAGCTTTATAGCAGAGGCGATCGACAGGCAGCAGAAGCGTTCCGAGCTGACAGGCAGATGGGCAGAGCAGGTTCTGGAGGACGGTGATAAGGTGTTGACCCACTGCTTTCCAGGATCTGCCTTGTTGTATATGCTGTATTTCGCTGCTGAAAAGGGGAAAAAGCTTTCTGTCATTGCCACTGAGACCCGGCCTTACTTGCAGGGTGCCCGCCTCACCGCCTGGTCAGTGTCCCAACTGGGGATTCCGGTTACTTTGATTTCGGATAATATGGCAGCCTATTGCATGAGTGCGAATATGATCAGCAAGGTCTTTACCGCGGCTGACCGCATTGCCCTGGATGGCACTGTAGCCAATAAGGTGGGGACCTATCAACTGGCCATCGCAGCCAGCTATCATCATATTCCGCTCTATATCCTGGGCTACGGAGGGCCTGACAGGAACTGCCGTCATGGCCGCGACATACCCATTGAGTATCGCGACCCGGAAGAGGTTACCAGTTTTGCAGGCAGCAGAATAACCGGTAAATCAGTGGTTGGATTCTATCCCGCCTTCGACCTGACACCATCCCATTTGATAACCGGGGTTATTACCGACCGCGGCATTTTTGGGCCTGAGCAGGTAGGGGACTATTGGGTGCGGAAACCGGCAGAGTTATAAGAGCCGGCTCAGCTCGCTGTATATACCGAGGCTTACTATATAGGGGGGAATATAATGGCCATTATTAAACAGGATTATATACTTCCATTGGGGCGGCAGTTGTTCATTCCCAAGGAAGGACCGGTCACCAGCAAAGATGACCTTATCATCGAAACAGAAGGTGACTATATCTTGATCGACAGACCCGATTGCGTCATCGTTAAGAATGACGATTGCTGCCGCAGCATTAAAATGACTATAAAGACCAAAGACTGATCGGTTAGCGGATTTTGCTTTGCATAAAACCTCCCGGGTAATGGCGGGAGGTCCTTTTTTCATACCTCTTTGCAGGTAGAACCGGTGACCGTGACGAATATCGTGGTAGAAAAAAATTTGCTGTTCTTTGACTCCCTAACAAAGCGGCCAGGCAGGCTGTAGCTTGCCATTATTCGGGCAGTGATGGCAAGCAGTCCTTATAGGTAGACAAAACCGGGAGTTATGAAGGTTTACAACGTCGCCGTGATGTAAAGGTTTGTATGAGGAGAGGAGGAGCACGAATGGCAACTATGGACAAATGGGATGAAAAATTTACCCAGGAAGATTTGGCACGGTTAGCGGTTGATATGGTACACAGGACTATTGTACATCATGTCTTCTGGTTTAAAGAGGTCGAGCACCAGATGGGCACAGAAGAAGCCATGAAGATATTCGACGCCGCTTATAAGCGCAGCTACGACACCCAGATGAAACGCCTGGGCAAATTCTTTGGCTTTGAAATGGTGGAGGGAGTGCCCAAGCCTCTGCTGGATATGCCCAGAGAAAGGCTCTTAGACCTGCTCAGGGACCTGGCCGTCAATTGGCTGGCCAATGACGGTATCTGGTTCCAGGCGGTTGAGTTTGCGCATGGCATGAATGATGCAAAGCGCTGTAATGATACCTGTTGGGCTAAATTTTCTCCCTTCGAAGCCTGGTCCATTAAACGCTATTTAAATCTTCCCGAACAGCCCGGGCTTGAGGGCGTTAAACAGGCCCTGCAATTGAGGATGTACGCGCGTATCAACGTGCAGTCTATAATTGACGAAAGCCCGAACAGCATCGTATTCCAGATGAATGATTGCCGGGTTCAGTCAGCCCGCAAGAGACAGGGATTGGAGGATTATCCCTGCAAATCGGCCGGATTGGTGGAGTACACCTCCTTTGCCCGTACTATTGATCCCCGGGTGAAATGTGAGTGCATCGGCTGTCCGCCCGATGAGCACCCCGAAGAATGGTTCTGTGCCTGGAGGTTCTACATCCCTGAAGAAGCATAATTTCTCTTAAGTATTCTGTTTGAAAGCAGGGGGAGCTTCTTTTTGCTTTCCACCGGAAGCAAAAAGAATCTCCCCCCTGTTCGGTGTAGGAAAGGGGTTTATACTGCGTGGTGCGCAAGCTATTTAGCCTGATCATTGCACTCTTAGTGGTCATAGCCGGATGGACGGCCTACCATCGCTACCATGAATCAGCCCAGGAGCCGGAGGCAGTGCAGGTAATCTCTCCACCCCCGGGCCAAAGCCAGCAGCAGCACCTGGTTATCACTGCAGCAGGGGACTGTCTGATGCATAACACCCAAATCTGGGCCGGACAGGAGGGGCAGGGGTTCAATTTTGACCATTTCTTCCAGGACATCAAGCCCTATCTGGAAGAAGGACAAATAACCAGCACCTGCTTTGAAGCCCCTATGGCAGGAGCTGAAGCCGGTTATGCCGGTTATCCTCTGTTTAACAGCCCCGATGCCATGGCTGATACCTTTAAGAATGCCGGCTTTGACATCATCGCCACGGCGCACAATCATATCCTGGACAGGGGCGTCAAAGGGGCCCTGCGCACCATGGAGGTTTTAAAAAGCCGGGGGCTTGAGCCTTTAGGTACCTACAGCAGCGCTGCCGACTGCCGTAAACCGGTTATCAAAGCAGCCAACGGGATCAAGGTGGGATATCTGGGCTACACTTACAGCACCAATGGCATTCCCGTGCCAGAGAATTATGATTTTCTGGTCAACTTCATCGAACCGGACAAAATTGTGGAAGATATACAAAAATTGCGACCCGAGGTTGACATTGTAGTGCTGGTATTGCACTGGGGGGTGGAATATACCCCTCAGCCGACTGCAGAACAAAAAAGGATGGCCCGTATGTTTTTGGAAGCGGGCGCAGATGTGATTTTGGGCAGCCACCCGCATGTTATTCAGACCATGGAGGTGCTCAACATCAACGACCAACCCAAATTCGTAATTTACGGCATGGGTAACTTTATCAGCCATCAAAAAGGACCGGAGCGTAACAGCGGCATTGTGTTGAAAATTGAGTTCAGCAAGGATATGAGGACCAACCATACCAAAATAGTAAAGGTCGATTACACTCCCACTTTTTCACATCATTATCAGGAGAATGGCAGGACCAGATTTCGGGTGGTGGCGATAGAGGACACTATTGAGCGTATTCAAGAGGGGCGGGAAACCGTGTTTACCAGTGAGGATATCCCTATGCTGCAGGCGGTTTTGGATGATACCCGCAGAAGATTGGGTCCAGCCTGGAGTGGTTGGGAGATGCCGAGCAATGAATAGACAATCTTGCAACAACTTGTTGCATAATTACATCAGATGCTGCATAATGGCAATAAGGCTGTATAGAGATAAGACAACAGACCTGCTACAGCCGTTTATTATGGAAAAATGCACACAGCAACTCATATTTGAAGAAATAGTACTCGATTAACACGCTCACAATAATCCCATTACAGCTAAAATATTGCCATGGAGGGTGCATTTTACCGCACAGGCAACAACAAGGCCTGCCGTAAGGTGTTAGGGGTGGAGAATAGTAATGAAGGATTTACGCTGTAAGAAATGCAACAAATTGCTCTGTCGTTACCGGGATTGTGGTGAATTGGAAATCAAATGTCCTCGTTGCGGATCAGTCAACAGTCTTACCAATGGTATTCATATCGTCAGGCCCAAGACTGCGAAAAAAGAGGAACGGGCTGTAATTACAGTAAGATCTGACAGCAATGTGGGATAAGCCTGACCAGGCATACATAATGGTGGAATTAATTACCATCGCTATATAAATGAATTATAATGAGGGCCTTAGAGCACCGGCAGTGATTTGCCGGTACTTCTTTTTGGGAGTACTTTCTTCAATGCAGCTTGAGCCATCCGGGCAATATTGGATAAGATACAGTACCCCGATCTTATCCTGTCCTATAAAAACCGGTGTTTCCTTATTTCCCTAACTGACATAACCTCAGGTGAGGAGGGCCGAAGAGCCCCGTCGCTAAATGACGGGGCCTTTGTATGCTTGAGAGGAGGTGGACAGGAATAACCGAATAGCTGGTTCGGTTTGAAACCGGGCAGTATTACGGCAGCAAGATGATTCCTGAGCAGGGATGATTATAAAGCTGAATCAGCAGCTGTTCCAGTTATATTCTGTCCCTGATCGCTGCATGTGACCGGAAACATTCCGGAGACCTGCCTCAACCACACGTGCATGTTTGCTAATTCTGCGACCAGTCATAAAGAAGAGGAGGAGGAGAGTATGGGTTCGATAAAGCAACTTTCTCTGCAAGAAGCAGTCGCGCTCATTCAAGACGGTGATTGCCTTGCATTCAGCGGTTTTACCATCTGGCGCCGACCCACAGCGATGTGTTATGAAATCCTGCGTCAGGGGAAAAAGAATCTGCACCTGTTCGAAGTGCAGGGCGGTTTTCACAGCGAGGTTTTAGTAGGCGGCGGAGCGGTCAGGCTGTGGGAGGGCAGCTGGATGGGCCAGGAGATCCTGGGCAAAACCGGCGTAAACCTTTCCAGAAAACAGGTGGCCGGCGAGGTTATAGTTGACGACTTAAGCCATGGCCATGCAGTAGGCCGGATCATGGCCGGAGCAGTCAATATTCCCTTCTTCCCCACCGCCCTGGCCATGGGAACCGACATTTTAAATCCGGAGTATGATGGCTTTGCCAAAGCCGGTCTGCGCACCGGTGCCTATCCCAAGATCCCCAAAGAAAAATACGTCAAATACAAAGATCCCTTCTACGACATGGGTGAACTGCTTTTAATGCCTGCCATTAAGCCAGATTGGGGCCTGGTATATGCACCTATGGTTGGTGATGAAGGAACCGTACGCGTACTGGCTCAGAGTTATAATGACGCTGATGTCATTAAGGCCTGCGACAAGGTGATCGTTATAGCTGAAGAAATAGTGCCTGATGAATACCTGCGCCGCGATCCCACTGCCAATATTGCCACCGGATATGAAATCGATTATGTGGTGGTTTGCCCCTGGGCAGCGCACCCCACCGGATCACAGTACTATTATGACACTGATGCCGATTTCTTAAGGAACTTCAATGCCACCACCAGGACACAGGACGGCTTTGACAAATTCGCTGAAGAGTGGATTTACGGGGTAAAAGACCATTGGGAATACCTTGAAAAACTGGGTGTTAAACGTCTGGAGACCTTGAGAGCCAGTCAAGCCACCGGCTATTCAAGCAGGGTGAAAAGGGGGACGAGATAAATGACTGCAAGCAATGAATACGCAAAAGTCGGGGAATTCAAACCCATGGACTTGCTGGCCGCTGCGGCTGCCAGAGAGGTCCGCGATGGCGACGTCGTATTTGCAGGAACCGGCCTACCCATGCTGGCCATCACTTTAGCCCAAAATGAACATGCCCCCAATGCTGCGTGTATCTACGAAGCCGGCAGTATTGACGGCAGACCGATTGACCTGCCTACCTCCGTGGGTGATGCTCGCTGTGCCTATCAAGCTGCCAAAGCGGGTGGATTGTTCGAAACCTTCTACGGGCAACTGCATGCCGGATATGTTGATCTGGGCTTCTTAGGGGGCGCGGAAATCGACAAGTACGGCAGCCTTAACACCACCTATGTAGGCACTCATGCCAATCCCAAGCAGCGCTTCACTGGCAGCGGCGGGAATGCCGATATCCTGTCCTTTGCGCGCCGAACGGTTTTAATTATGGTTCAGGAAAAACGCCGCTTCAGCGAGCGTCTGGAATATGTCACCTCCCCTGGCTGGATGGTGCGTAACTGGCCCAATCCAGAGTATGTGCCCAAAAAGGAAGTTTACGGTAAGTACTGCTATGGCGGGCCGACTGCCTGCATAACCGATATGGCTATATTCAGGTTCGATGAAAACGGCATTATGTACCTGGATACAGTACATCCCGGCTTCAGTGCAGAAGATGTCAAGAAAAACGTGGACTTTGACCTTGATATTTCCAGGTGCAGGGGGGAGACTTTACCTCCGACCTACAAACAGCTGGAGATACTGTACAACGTGGTAGACCCTGAAGGCATATTCCTCCCTTAGGTGCCTGGCACCACAGTTATTCAGTTATTGACTCTGTCATCCAGCTGGCAAGGCCCTGGCTTCTTAAGCCGGGGCCTTTTTAGCCTGGTGGGGCCTGTTTCCTTATTATCGAGCTTTGTTTCGGGACCAGTGTAAGAATAAAATGAAAGTAGCCGTAATTACAAATATATGCAGGACAGGATGAAAAGAGAAAGGAGGCCTAATTGACAGCTTTTTACCCGGGTTTTATGCGGATTGCTACAAAAATTCCAACAATGTATAATTGTGAAAACATGGTTTTCATAAAGAATGATTAAGGAGGGACAGGCTTCATGAGGAGATTGTGCCGGGCAGGAATCGCCACCCTAGTATGCTGTGCATTTTTATTGTGGACTTTATCCGCTGGTGTGGGTGTGGCTTTGGCTGCCAAAAAACCCGTTGTGTATGCATATTCTGCTGATGTAAGGGATGATTATGTTATTCTGGGAGCTGAAATCGATGATGATGGCGGCGACGAAATCATTGAGTACGGGTTCTATTACAGTGAAGATGAAGATGATCTGGATGATGTGGATAAAATAAAAGGCAATAGATATGTAGAGAAGGTGCGGGTCGGATATGATGATATCGTTGAAGGGGAATACTTTAGCGTTCGCCTGTACATTGATGATGATCTCGACGAAGATACAACTTATTACTTCCGGGCTTATGCCGAAAATTCTGCAGGAATCGCCTTCAGCAGTATGCGCGAGTTTGAGACCGGCAGTGGCGGAAGAAAGGGTAAACCTGAGGTAATAACCGAGGATTACGATGTGGATGGCGTGAATGTAACCATTTACGGCAGCATTGAAGATGATGGCGGCTATGATATTACCGAGTATGGTTTCTATTACGGTGAAGACAAAAACGATATGGAAAAGATAAGGGTTGGCAGAAGTATCGATGAAGGCGACGAATTCGAATACGAGCTGGAAGACCTGGAAGAGGACACCAGGTACTATTATCAGGCCTACGCCAAAAATTCCAGAGGCACCAGCTATGGAGACATTGAATATTTTTACACTGATGAAGACGGAGGAAGATACAGGGACAAACCGGAAGTGACCACCAGGACCCCGATAGACCTGAGGGATTATATCATATTCTACGGCATTGTTGATGACGAGGGGGATTCCGATATCATCGAATACGGGTTTTACTGGGGTACTAATAGTAATCCTTCCAATAAGGTGAAAGTGGGTTCGTACATCGCTGAGGGTCGTGTTTTCAGTTATGAGTTTGATAATCCCATACCCGGCCAAACCTATTATGTAAAGGCTTATGCCCGCAACTCCTCCGGTACCTCCTATGGTGACACGGTGCGCATAGGCCAGGCGCAAACCGGCAGCAAGGCCAGCTTGAGTGTTAAAGTGAGCAATGTGGTCGGCGGTTCTGCCACCTTAATTGGCACAGTGTTATCCAATGGCGGTAGTACTATTACTGAGTATGGCTTCGCTTATGCCCCGAGCGGTGGGACCGAGAAGCAGATACGCTTCTTTGGCAGCATAAGTCCTAATATGCCTTTTCAATATTACCTGGGCGGTTTGCCCCCTGGCACTTATACAGTGAAGGCTTACGCTGTCAATAGGGCGGGCACCGCCTATAGCCTTCCGGTAACTATGACGGTTAGCACGAGCGGTGGCAGTGTTGTCACTCCTCCACCCGTCACTCCTCCGTCAGGACAGGCACCGGTAGTGCTGGTCAGCACCCCTGCACCAGGAATGGTGATCACCCGGGGACAGACTGTAGAGATCGCTTCCAGTTCCACTGACGATGTCAAGGTTGAAGCTATGGGGTTGTATATCAACGGGGTGCAGAGATTACGTTGTACCGGTTCCAGTTTCCAATATTGGTGGAATACAGCCGGAATAGCCCCTGGAACTTATACTATTCGTATTACTTCCTGGGATGGGCTTCTGGTAGGTGATCGGGTTTTCACTATTACGGTTAATTAGCTCAAATATACAAGCTTAGGTTTAAATGATGGAATAATCTACTAGGAGGCTCGCTTCAAAAGTGGTATTAGGGGCGGACATAAGTTCGCCCCTTAACACTGTCAAGGTATTTTGGCCAGGGCTGCACAACTGGTATTACCAACTCCTTAAAGATTGCAAGGCTTTTTGTGATCCTGCAAACGGGTTTACCTGGCAGTTTCGGGAAATACTGATTAAATTCTGGTCTTGGCCATAGTGCTGAGAAGGAACTGGATAAGGAAAGAGAGAAAAACATAATATATGCAATTAGAAAGCCGTTATATATAGAATCGGCTCAGGGGAGGGGTTTGTATTGGGTAACTATCCACATTTGTTTTCTAAACTGCAAATCGGTGATATTACACTTAAAAACCGGGTCGTTATGGGGCCCATGTTAGTAGGCTATGCCGATCAGACTGGCAGGGTCAATGAAAACGTAATTAAGTATTATGAGGCCAGGGCAAAAGGAGGAGCAGGGCTGATTATTGTAGAAGCCTGCTGTGTAGATGTCCCCACCGGAAAGGAAGGGGCCGGTCAGATACATATAGACAATGCCGATTGCATACCCGGGTTGACCAGCCTGGCCAGGACCATAAAAAAATACGACTGCAAGGCTTTTGTACAATTGTTCCATGCAGGCCGACAGACCTCCAGTCAAATCACCGGAGTACCACCTGTAGCCCCTACCAGGAAGGGTTTGACTCCCAGCCGGGAAGTGCCACGGGAATTGAGCTACAGCGAGATAAAAAACCTCATAAATCAATTCATCAAGGCAGCTGACTATGCCTATCAGGCTGGATTTGATGGGGTTGAGTTACATGCTGCGCATGGGTATCTGTTAAACGAATTCCTGTCACCTAAGATGAACACCCGCCAGGACGAATATGGGGGCAGTTTACAAAACCGCATGCGCATCCTCTTGGAGATCATCGCCGGGATAAAGCTTCAACATCCCAGTTTAGCCATATCTGTGCGCCTGAATATAGACGATTTCATCCCGGGCGGGCTGCAGCCGGAGCAAAGCGTATTAATCGCCCAGGAACTCGAGAAACATGGGGCCAACCTGATAAACTGCAGCTGCGGTACCTACGAATCCGGCTTAACCAGTATTGAACCGGCCTCCTATCCCGAAGGCTGGCGGGTATACCTGGCTGAGAAGGTAAAACAGAGGGTACAGATCCCGGTAGTGACCGGCGGTATGATCTATAACCCGGATTTTGCGGATAAGGTCATCGCCGAAGGGCGAGCCGATTTAATATTCTTGGGTCGCAGCCTCCTGGCTGATCCTAAATGGCCTATCAAGGCCCAGCGGGGCAAGTGTGAGGACATAAGACCGTGTATACGTTGCAACGGCTGTATAAATCTCCACTTTGCGGGTATGCCGGTTAGCTGTACGGTTAATCCCTCAACCGGCCGGGAAACGCAATATCGAACCAGGTTGGCCAGGATTCCGGTAGCATCAAAGGTTGATATTATAGGCGCCGGCCCGGCAGGGATTCAGGCAGCCCTGACACTTGATGCGATGGGATTTGATGTCAATCTATTCGAAAAGGATTCGCATCCTGGTGGGCTTTTGAAGTATGCTGCCAAGCCACCGCACAAGGAGCGTATCAATGACTATCACAGATTCCTGGTTAATTGCCTTAAACGCAGTGGGGTTAAGCAAATCTACAATTACCCGTATCAGTTAACCGACCTCCAGAGCAGGCGGCCCGACCACCTGATAATTGCCACCGGTTCACGTCCACATATACCTGATTTACCAGGTATTGAGCATTGTTTGAATTTGGAGGATATTCTGGGTGAGCGCATATCTGTCAACGGGAGTGAAGTGGTAATTATCGGTGGAGGCAGCAATGGCTGTGAGGTAGCCGATTTTCTGCTGCAATTCAACAACCGCATCACCATTCTGGAAGAGCGTACCCGGGTTGCGGCTGATATGGAAAGAAAAAACCGGCGTGATCTGTTAAACCGCCTGGAAGCCGGCGGGGTTACGCTTTTAGTCAAGCATAAAGTACTCGAGATTACCGAGAATGGGGTTATAACCGTCGATTCGGCCCAAAACCGGAAAACAATACCCGCGCAACAAGTAATACTGGCAACAGGGTATAAACCGATAAACCATTTATATCATCAAGCGCGCCGGCTCATGCCTTCAGTCCATGTTATCGGCGATGCTTTGCGGGTTAGAGGGTTTAAAAGCGCTATCCTGGAAGGTCATATGACCGCCTATATGATATACCGGGAACAGCTTAAACAAAAACAGAGGGGCCAGGGTTCTTGAAAAATGGGGATTTGACAAAAGAAAAACAACGCGTTGCGGAAATGATGAGATATGAACGCCAGGCCTACCGGAAGGGACATCAGATCATTGCCGGTCTGGACGAGGCTGGGCGGGGGCCTTTAGCCGGGCCGGTAGTCGCTGCAGCGGTTATCCTCCCACCCGACTTCTTCGTGGCAGGCATCAATGATTCCAAGCAGATCTCCGTCACAAAAAGGGGCCGACTGGCCGCAAAGATTAAACAACAGGCCATAGATTGGGCGGTTGCCAGTGTATACCCGTCCCGTTTGGATGAAATCAATATACTCAACGCTGCTCGTGAAGCCATGTGTCAGTGCATTCATCATCTATCAGTTCGCCCCGATTACCTGCTAATCGATGCTTTGCGTCTCAACGATATAAAAATTGAGCAGCTGTCATTGGTCAAAGGAGATTGCTTGAGCGCTTCCATCGCATGTGCCTCCATTCTGGCCAAGGTGGAGAGGGATATGGCCATGGAGGGATTTGACCGGCTCTATCCCGGTTATGGCCTGGCCAAACACAAAGGATACGCCACCCGCGAGCACATTGAAGCCTTACATAGACTGGGGCCTTGCGCTGTACACCGCCGGAGTTTCGATCCCATCAAATCATGGTTTACAGCAGGAAACGGTTATCAACAAACCGCTTTGTTTGAGCAGGAAGAGCCCTGATATAGCCTCATGGCCTTAAGAGCAGGCGGTGCTTTTTCCCCAGGGCGAACTGCTGCGCCCCGGGTGGCAGCTGATGGGCAGGGCTTGCCTTTGTATGGTGGTGAATTCAATGGCAAATCCCCTGGGCAAAATAGGTGAAGATCTGGCCGCAGACTACCTGGAGAAATTGGGCTATCGTATCCTGGAGCGAAATTACCGCACTTCCTTCGGAGAAATCGATATTGTCTGCGCAGACCGCGATGAAATGGTGTTCGTTGAGGTTAAAACCAGGCGCAGCACCAGCTTTGGCTGGCCTGAGGAAGCCATTACCCGCCGCAAAAAAGAGCATATTAGAAAAGCCGCCTTGCAGTACCTGGCCAGCGCAAACCAGCCCTGCCGAGGCTTTCGTTTCGATGTGGTGGCAATTCTAATAAATCCATCACCCGCTATCAACCACGTTAAAGGTGCTTTTTGATCAAATACCGTAACCCCCCCGGGTTTCCATTCAATACGGCTAGTTGGTTGAACTGCGGTGACGCCGTAAATACTAAGGAAAATCAGCCGGCAGTTCCGGGAAAAGGGTCAGAGATGCAACCGGTAATGCCGCAAAGACCAAGGAAAACAGGAAGTGAAACCATGCCTGCGATTGGGGCCCACCTCGGCATCGGCAAGGGTTTAAAACATACTGCTGGCCAGGCCATAGAAATGCAGCTGGAATGCATGCAGTTCTTCCTGCGCAATCCCCGCGGCAGCAAAGCGCGGCAGTTAAAAGACAGCGAGGTGGCCTACTTCAAAACCGCTATGGCCCAGCACCGTATCAAGCCGGTGGTGGTGCATGTAGCTTATGTATGTAACCCTGCCTCGCCCGACCCTGGACTGCATGATTTGGCCCGGAATATTATTGCCGAAGATTTGGAACGTTCGGCCGTTATCGGAGCAGATTATTTGGTTTTGCATCCCGGCTCATTTACCACAAGCACGCCTGCCGAGGGCATTGAACGAGTAGCCCTGGTATTAAATCAGGTTTTGGAAGCGGATCAAAGCCGGGTAACAGTGCTCCTGGAGACAATGTCCGGGCAGGGTACCGAGTTGGGCCGGGATTTCGCCGAACTAAACCAAATAATAAAAATGGTAAACCACAGTGAGAGAATCGGGGTTTGTTTTGACACCTGCCACACCTATGCCGCCGGGTATGACTGCAGGAGCAAGGCCGGGTTGGGCAGGATACTGCAAGAGATTGACCGCAGCTTCGGCAGAGAGCGCATCAAGCTGATTCACGCCAATGATTGCCGGTCAGAACTGGGATCGCACCGGGACAGACATGCACATATTGGTGAAGGTTCGATAGGGTTGAGTGGGTTTGGCCGGATATTGGCCGACCCTTTCCTCAGTACCCTACCTGTAATTGTGGAAACACCCAGCCAGGGACTCCTGGAGGATGTCAATAGATTGAAAAAGCTTCGTCAACACAACTGAGAGGATGATAGAAATGCTGGTATACGGCAAGCAATTGCGTGAAGAGATGAAAGAAGGCATCAAACAGCAGGCCGCGCAATTGCCGATTAAATTGGCCATTGTGAAAATCGGCGATGATAAGGCATCACAGGCATATGTCAACAGCCTGGTCAATTTCGGCCAGGAGGTGGGAATTCCGGTGGTAACCGTCTGCCTTGAAAAGCACATAACCCAGGCGGAGGCCGAGCAAGCCATACGGGAATTGAACCAGGACCCGGATATCACCGGTATAATGGTACAAAAACCCCTGCCCGGGCACATAAATGACAACACCCTGATACAAACCGTTGACTATCACAAAGATGTGGAAGGTTTGCATTACTATAACCTGGGACGACTGCTGGCCAATGACCCCGGGGTATGCCCTTCCACACCCAAGGCGATTATGACTATGCTCAAAGCCAATAAAGTCGATCTTACCGGCAAAAAAGTGACCATTGTAGGGCGCAGCACTATTGTAGGGAGTCCCCTCGCGGTGATGATGACCGCTCAGCATGCCACGGTAACACTATGCCATTCTCGGACGCGGAATCTTGAACAGGAGACCAGAGCGGCCGATATAGTGGTAGCCGCAGTGGGGAAACCCTGGTTCATCACCGCGGATATGGTCAGTGAAGGCTGTATTATCATGGATGCCGGTATCAATGTGGACGAATCCGGGAGCATACGCGGGGACGTACACCCAAAGGCAGCTGCCCGGGCCAGCATAGCCAGTGCAGTACCGGGAGGCATTGGGGTGATAACCGTGGCGGAATTGTTTGACAATCTGCTTATCCTGGCTTCACAACCTAGCCGTAACTAAGCCCGTATAGAATAATTTCTGCACCAATTGTTTTTATTTTAAAAAAGCAGGAATTTGGCCTTTATATCTAAAATACAAAGATTTATAGGAAGGATGCGAGTAACCGAGAGAAAATGATAAGGAGAGGGGTATCTGATGAACGAAGAACTGTTAAAAAAGGGCTATGTACAGGTCTATACCGGCAACTGCAAGGGAAAAACCACAGCAGCGTTGGGACTGGCCTTCAGGGCCATGGGCAAAGGCTTAAAGACTTATGTGGGACAGTTTATGAAAGGCGGCGAGTATGCCGAACTGGAGTCAGCCAAAATGGTAAGCCCATATATCACTATCGAACAGTATGGTAAAAAGGGCTTTATCAAACTCACCAACCCACCTCCACAGGAGGCGGTTGACATGGCTGCGGCCGGGCTAAAAAAGGCCAGAGAGGCCATGCAATCAGGGCAGTACGATATTATAGTTCTGGATGAGATCAACACCGCCAACTATTTTAACCTGATTCCGGTGGAGGCCATCCTGGAACTCATTGAAAACAAGCCCAATGGGGTGGAACTGGTATTGACCGGCGGTCCCAAAGCGCATGAAAAGGTGATTGAAGCCGCTGATTTGGTGACCGAGATGGTGGAAGTGAAGCATTACTATCAAAAAGGGGTACCAGCCCGGGAGGGCATCGAGAAATAAGCAATCCCCTTGCTTTAGGGCTTAAAGGCCGGGGTGCCATAGTAGCACCCCGGCCTGATTGTTTTTTGGTCTTTTCGAGTAAGGTGACGATTGGTGTTAGCAAAATACCGGCTCTTCCCGAATGATAAAGGCTTATGGCACTAATGAAGCAGGCCCAAGGTGGGCTTCAAAGCGCCCGCAGGTTTAAAAAAGTATTCCCGCTTAAAGCGGGAACAAAAAGAATGGGATCATATGCTAAAGCTCCAGAGGAGCTATTCACCAATAAAAAATCCACACCCGTATAAGGTATGGATAGCAATGCGCAACCTTATAAAAGGCCTGGAGTTCCAGGCCTTTACAAAGCACTACCAAACCCCGGACAATAAACAACTGCCCGTTATGATTCAGTACGGCATTATAAACTCCTTTCCAAAAATACGGGGAGGCATAACCGTTTCCAGTTATACCACGGCCACCAATCATAGCATCTGCCTTAGACTGGGAGGCTCGGAGTTGTATGTATTTGTTAATCAACTATAATATTAACACAACCGTCTGCGTTTGCCTAGTATTTATTTATAAAATTGAATTTAAGCGGACCAGGAAATAAATCAGCATAATTACTAATAACAGGGTAAAACCAGCGAATATTATTGCAACCCGGTGATTCTTCCAAAAGGATTTAGATTTGTCCGCCATCTTCTTGCTCCCCTACTGGCTATAGACCCCAAAAGGCTTAATAGTCCATCTTCTTAATCTATATATCATATTATATTCGGTACTTTGAAATAAAAACAGTCAATGGTGCCAGTATTTCCGATCCAGGCTACGGTATTGTATGGCTTCGGCCAGGTGGTG